>Ga0209578_10001385_pt1 | contig 22938 bp, 18 predicted proteins | sample tdAd472_FD_187127 | JGI IMG/M metagenome (GOLD analysis project Ga0209578, IMG submission 187127) | Marine sediment microbial communities from the Atlantic coast under amendment with organic carbon and nitrate - tdAd47.2 (SPAdes)... | ecosystem: Environmental > Aquatic > Marine > Coastal >...
TGCTGACCTGCGGCTTGTACTGACCGCGCGCCACCTCAATGGCCTCAGACGCAGCGCGCTCAGAATACCGCGCAGCAATAATATCCGGATTGTTGTCGAGCGCGATCTGTACAGCCTGCTCCAGCGTTTCCGGCAGAGGCGGAACCGGCGGCGGCGGAACCAGATCGCCCGGTGCATTGCCCGTCAGGAATTCATAATTCGCGATGCTGCCTTCAAGCGCCGCCTGTGCACCGGCAAGAGAAGCCCGTGCACCTTCAAGGCGCGCCTGTGAGAGGGAGACGTCTGTGCGGGTCACAACGCCCACATCAAAGCGATCATTGGCGGCGCGAACCTGCTCGCCCGTCACCTCAACATTGTTCTGGCGAATAGCAACGGCTTCGCGGTCGCGGCGGACATCCATATAGGCAGTGACGACCTGAAGCGTCAGATCCTGCAGCGCTGAATCATATTGCGCCTCCGCAGCGCTGACACCGGCGGTCGCCTGACGAATGCCAGCATTGACGCGGCCGCCTGTATAGATCGGCTTGGATGCCTGCACCTGCGCATTGGCGATTGTGCGGTCGCCGGTATAGCCTGGGAACGCGGCCAGAGCAGAATTGGTGTCGACATATTCATACCCGGCACTGCCGGAGAGATTGACCGATGCATTACCCTGCGCGCGTGCCTGGGCGACGTTTTCCTTGGCAATATCCGTTTCGACGCGCTGGGCTTCGAGCCCGGGATTGGTCATCCGCGCAGCAGATACAGCGTCAGACAGGGTCTCGGCGTGCGCAGCCAGGGGCCCCGCCATCATCAATGCAAACGTGGAAACCGTTAGGGAATGGCGGAATTTCATGCGTGACTCCTTAAGAGACCAGTCTAACTGGTCCCCTATATAGAGACCCGTTAGCCAAGAGTGAACAGTGTTCACTTTTCGGGAGTCTTAATGCCGCATGCTCGCGGCTCAAGAAACTAGAAAACGAAGGCTTTTTTCTTGTCGAACTGGCTGAATTTCGGCGGGAAGGCATCAAACCCTTCGCGCGCAGAGACCGTGTCGCCCGCCCGCGTGAACACTTTACCCCGACCAAGGCCTTCACCCTTCATCTCAACCAATGCCAAACGACCACCCTCGCCCAGCTGGTTCGTCCAGGCTTCGGGCACGGTCTCGACCATGCCGCAGACATAGATGACATCAAATGGGGCCTGATCCGGCAGGCCTTCGGCCAGTTTGCCCTCAACAGCAACAGCCTGATCGATCCCGAGGGAAGCGAATCGCTCGGACATGGCATCAACCAGCTCGGCATCCTCTTCCAGCGCGATGACTGTTTCAGCCAGACGGCTGATCAGGGCGACTTCGTATCCCGCACCCGCACCAATTACGAGCACAATGTCTGTCGGCTTGATCGCGGCCAGCTTGACCAGCTTACCCGTATCTCGCGGCGTCCATAGCGCGCGGCCTTCAGATGTCGCGATTTCCAGTTCGGAATACGCCACAGACTTGCGCGAGCTTGGCACGAAGGATTCGCGCGGCGTTCTCAGGAAAGCGGATACGATTTCCGGGTCCGAAACGTCATTCGGGCGAATCTGGCTGTCGACCATGATTTCGCGGGCAAGCTCGTAATTCATCTCGAATTCCCTTTCGGGCTAGGTCATTAGAGGGTCTTGAGATGCCCTTTATCACGGGTTTCGGGCGGCGCAATGCGTGATAAACGCACGCTGCCTGAAAAGGACAGATTGCAACGCGTGAAGTTCATTGCTAGTGACGCGCCTTCTGGTTGCTGGCTCTGTGGCGGAGTGGTGACGCAGCGGATTGCAAATCCGTGTACGCCGGTTCGATTCCGGCCGGAGCCTCCAGAACCTTTCCGAACATCCCGGAGACGACTCACCACCCACCGCTTTCCAGCGGCGGGGCGTCTCTGCGCGATGTCATGATTTCCCAATGGTAAATACAGTTTCGGCAATTTTCAGGCCCGCGTTCGCAAACCGTTTACAGCCCGTTAACCAATTTGGGTGATGTTGATCCTGTCTTCTCTTGGAGACACCCACCATCACCCAACGCCTCGGCGGGAGCTTTAAGTCTCCCGCCTTTTTTTTGCGAAAACTGCAGGTTTTTGTCAGTCGGAAGCAGATCGGGGCTTGCACCCAAAATCGGGTCTGCTATTCACCCGTCTCCAGCTGTTCCGCGATAGCTCAGTTGGTAGAGCAGGCGACTGTTAATCGCCCGGTCGTAGGTTCGAGTCCTACTCGCGGAGCCACTTTACCCCGTAGCAATCAGACACATTCCAGCATCCATGCACGCCATGGTTCTGGCTGCGCCGTAAGGCCTGCATTTGATGAACTGCCGAATCGCAATGGCGTGAATCTTGTCGGCCTGCGTCCCTCGCCCGTGCTTTAGCCGAACAGCCGCGCCCAGAGGTGAATCATCAGCCAGAGACTGCCGCAAAGGGCTGCACCGGCCAGCATCAGCACAACCCCATCCCGCGATGTGAGGGCCAGACCAAACAGCAGAACAGTCAGTGACGGCAAGACCGGGCCAAAGGGAATCAGCCCCAAAGGAAACGTGACCAGCGCCGCGCCGATACAAACCAGCGCCACCAGCTGCACGAAAGGCGGCTCTGTCAGAATCGCAAAGCGCGGTTTCAGAAACCGGTCGATCTGGCAGACATAGGGGTCAGCGATCTCTATTCCCTGGATCAGGGCTGAGCGGGGAAACTCGAAATTCAGGACCCGGGAGGGCAACCATGGATACTTCTTGCCGAACAGGATCTGCCCCGCCATCAGCAGGATGATCAGCGCGACCAGCCAGTTCGCGCCGGGAATGATTGTCAGCGGGCTGAGCGCAATAAAGCCCAGCAAAAGCAGAATGGGGCCGTAAGATCGCCGCCCGACCGCGTTGAGCATAGCCTCAACACTTACCTTGTCGCCGGAAGTTCGATCTTCCAGGCTTCTCAGAAGCGTGCCGAGATTATTGACTCGCGCCATCAGCACTCCACGACGTTAACGGCAAGACCACCCTGACTGGTTTCCTTGTATTTGGAGGACATGTCGAGCCCCGTCTGCCGCATGGTCTCGATCACCTGATCCAGAGACACGCGCGAATGGCCTGTCGCATGAAGGGACAGCCGCGCTGCATTAACCGCTTTCACCGCGCCAATCGCATTGCGCTCGATGCAGGGGATCTGCACGAGGCCGCCGACCGGGTCGCAGGTCAGGCCCAGATTGTGCTCCATGCCGATCTCGGCCGCATTCGTCACTTGCTGAGGGGTCGCGCCCCACACAGCCGCCAGGCCAGCTGCCGCCATGGAACAGGCCACGCCGACCTCTCCCTGGCAGCCCATCTCTGCACCGGAAATCGACGCGCGCTGCTTGTAGAGAATGCCCACAGCCCCTGCCGTCAGCAGGAAAGTCCGCATACGCTCGGTACGATCTTCTGTGTCTGCACAATAATGACGAATGACGGATGGAATAATCCCGGCAGCCCCATTGGTCGGCGCCGTCACCACCTGCCCGCCGGACGCGTTCTCTTCATTCACCGCCATTGCATAGACGTTCAGCCAGTCGAACAATTGTTCGCGTTCATTGTCCCCGCTGCCGCTGACCAGCTTGGTCCACAGGCCCGGCGCCCTGCGCTTTACCTTCAGGCCGCCCGGAAGCTCTCCCTCACGGGACAGGCCGCGTTCAATACAGCCCAGCATGACCTCGGCAATCCGGTCCAGCGCGCTCAGCGTTTCCTCGCGAGGGCGCATTGCGTCTTCATTGGCCAACGTGATCTCCTGAATGCTCATCCCCTCATGAGCACACATCGCCAGCAATTCCGCGGCAGACGTATAGGCAAACGGCACGCTCGGGCCAGTCGGCACAAGATCGTCCTCCAGCGGACGTTCCAGCTGCTTTTGCGATGCAATGAAGCCGCCGCCCGTGGAGTACCAGGTCTCATCGGCCAGCAGATCATGCTCCGCGCCAAAGGCTTTCAGCCGCATGCCATTGGGGTGAAGCGCGGGAATGACGTCATAGGCCATCACAATGTCACGCTCCGGATCGAAAGCGATGTCATACTCTCCGGCCAATTTGATGCGTTTTGTCTTGCGGATCTCTGCTTCACTGGCTTCCGCCTCATCAGGGTCCAGTGTCTCGGGCTCAAACCCGGCCAGGCCAAGCAGAACAGCTTTCGGTGTTGCATGCCCTGCCCCGGTCAAGGCCAGTGAGCCCTGCAGCTCGACCTCGACCCGCGCGATATCGCCGAGGCCGCCCCGGTCGCGCAAAGCAGAGATAAACCGCCCGGCAATCCGGATCGGACCGACAGTATGAGAACTGGAAGGCCCAATACCAACGCGAAAGAGATCAAGTACAGAAAGCATGCAAACCCGCTAGACATTTAAATGATGGAATCGAAACAGGAGTGTTTCGTATTAGACAGATAACGATGTGTCAGCTGCAGGTCACGTCATGACTGTAAAGCCAGTCATTCCGGGAGTGCACAAAGCCCTTCATCGTTCGCCCAGCAATCCACATCGGCCCATAGGTAGACATCTGAGTCAACGGATTGCGGCGGTGGAACACCCGCGCATTGGCACGCGCCCCGGCCTGCACACGGCTAGTGCGGGGCTTGCGAGCGGCCTCATAGGCCTTGAGGGCGGCTTCAGGTGTTGCCTCGCCTGACAGCTGCTGCGCCAGCACATAGGCATCCTCGATCGCCATCACCGCACCCTGCGCCAGGAAGGGCAGCATTGGGTGACAGGCATCACCCAGCAGCGTGACGCGGCCATCGCACCAGCGCGGCAGCTCATCCCGGTCATACAGCGCCCAGCGATGAAGCACGTCTGCCTTTTCGATGATCGCCGTGACAGCGTGATTCCAGCCCTGAAAGTCTTTCAGCGCATCCTCGCGAGAGCCTTCCGCGGTCCAGGATTCGACATGCTGTTCCTTGCGTTCGACCACGCCAACAAAGTTTGCCAGCGATCCACCGCGCAAGAGATACGTCACCGCATGTCGGCGAGAGCCGACCCATACGCTGGCCGTGGGCGGCGGAGCCTGATCCCCAAGAGCCGTGACCGGTGCGACGGCGCGCCAGGCCGTCATGCCCGTATAGCGCGGGGCATCCGGCCCCAGCATCTGCGCGCGGATTACGGAATGGATGCCATCGGCGCCCACCAGCACATCGCCTTCAAACACGTCGCCGGACTGCAGCTGCAACCGCACAGCCTTGTCGTCCTGACTGTAGGAAGCCGCCTTACAGCCAAGATGGATGCTGCCCGGCTCACGTTCCAGCAGCACCTCTTTCAGCGCCTCGACCATATCGGCCCGGTGAACATGCAGGTAATCCGCGCCCCAGCGATTGATCGCGGTCTTGCGAAGCGGAATGTCGAACAGGCGCCGACCATTGCGGCCCATACGCATCTCAAGCGCCTTCGGGCGAAACGCATTGCGGGAAACCCGCGCTTCAACGCCCAGCGCCTTCAACACTTTCACGCCATTCGGGCTGACCTGAATGCCTGCGCCAACTTCATCCAGCACACCTGACTGCTCAAACACCAGAACCTCATGGCCCAGGCGTTGAAGCGCAACTGCTGCCGTCAGCCCCCCTATGCCTCCGCCTGCTATCAGGACACGCATTAGGAAACCTCACTTAATCGCAAAAAGCCTATTTGGCGCTGGAAGGGTCTTCCCGGCCACCGATCAGAACGAAGCGCCGGTCGCAGTATTTGCACTCGACGAAATCTTCATCGCCCATCTCATACCAGACGCGCGGATGGCCCAGCGCACCGCCACCCCCATTGCAGGAAACCTTGCGGCTGGTCACCATGGAAACTTCCGGCGGATCAAACACATCGCGTTTAGTGGACATGACTTGTCTTTCCATCTGCAATTTCTGCGGCACCGGTTGCCCACAGTGCTACTCGACCCTACCTAGATTGCGCCGCCGTAAGGTGCAAGATCGTATGGACAGAGTGAAAAGGCCCAGCATGTCATCCACGAAAACGGCCCCCGACTTCGCCATTAAAGTCTCAAACCTCCAGAAAACCTACAAAGCCTCGGGAAAGATGCCCGAAAAGCATGCTTTGAAAGGGATCAATCTGCAGGTTCCGCGAGGGTCTATCTTCGGACTACTTGGACCAAATGGCGCAGGTAAATCCACTTTTATCAACATTCTGGCCGGTCTGGTGAACAAGACATCCGGCTCCGCCAGTATCTGGGGGCTCGATATTGACGAATATCCTCGTCAGAGCCGCGCAGCCATCGGCGTCGTGAACCAGGAGATCGTCGCAGACCCGTTCTTCACCCCGCTGGAAATGCTGGAACTGATGGCCGGTTTCTATGGCGTGCCAAAATCAGAGCGCCGCAGCCTGGAGATTCTCACAGCCGTCGGCCTGGACGACAAGAAAGACGCCTATGTGCGCCAACTCTCCGGCGGCATGAAGCGTCGCCTGATGGTGGCGAAGGCGCTCGTCCACAATCCGCCCGTCCTGATCCTGGACGAGCCGACCGCCGGTGTGGACGTCGAATTGCGCCGCTCGATGTGGGAATATGTGCAGGAACTGCACGCCAATGGCACGACAATCATTCTGACGACGCACTATCTGGAAGAAGCCGAAGAGCTTTGCGATACCATCGCCATTGTGAACCATGGGGAGATTGTCGCCTGCGAATCGACGCCCAAACTGCTGTCGCGCCTCGATTACAAGACGCTGGTCATCACCCCGCGTGAACCTCTAGCCGCTGTGCCGGATGCCCTGGCAGGCATGGATGCCTCGATCACGCCATCAGGCGATCTGGCCATTACCTTCCGCACCAGCGAGACCGGCATTGGCCGTCTTCTGGAACTGGTCCGCTCCAACGGCATCAGCGTGGCAGATCTGGAGACAAAGGCGCCGGACCTCGAAGACGTCTTCATCTCGCTGACCAGCGAACCCGCCTAAAAAAACGCCGGCGATCTCTCGCCGGCGTTTTTTTATCTCTTTAAGGGCAGACGCGGATCAGACGCTCTGCTTGATCCAGTCGGCAATTGCCTGCTTGCTCATCGCGCCCAGATGCGTCGCAGCAACCTTGCCATCCTTGAACATCACCAGTGTCGGCAGACCACGCACGCCATATTTGGACGGGGCAATCGGGTTTTCGTCGACATTGATCTTGGCGACCTTCACCTTGCCGTCGAGTTCGTCGGACACCGCCTCGATATGGGGCGACATTTGCTTACATGGGCCGCACCATTCCGCCCAGAAGTCCACTACGACGGGCACATCGGAAGAACCGATCACGCCGTCAAAATCATCGTCTGTTACATTGATCGCAGCCATTGCGGGAATCCTCAGTTTTTCGTTTTGCCTGAATGATACATAGAGACTCTTCTGTGAAGTCAAACCGGCCTGTCTGCACCCTTTAGAGCTGCTAAAAGCATGTCTTCGGGCAAAAACATCAGCCGGGGCCCGTCTGTCCAGCACAGCGCAGCCCGTACCGTGCGGCCCGGATAGGCCCGTCTCAGCACCACCCAATAGGCCCCCATCTGCGCCATATAGGTGTCTGCAACGCCGTCCGGTGTGTCCGGCGCAGGCTGGTCTGTCTTGAAGTCGACGATAAGCACATCACGCTCCGTGACCACCAGACGGTCGACCCGGCCGTTAATGACCAGCCCTTTCGGCAATTCCGGCGCAGTGCCGACAATGGCCGCTTCCGCACGTCCGCCCGGTGCGAACAGCGCCTTCATCTCCGGTGCCTGCAGCACGGCCATGGCCGCTTGCTTCATCTCGTGGCGGTCTTCCGCTTCCAGCTCCGGCAGGCGTTCAAGATAGGCCTCTGCAGCGGCATTTCTGCGCTCAGGCGCCAACTGCGGCAGGTATTCGAACAGCGTATGGATGATGCGGCCCCGGCGCAGGCGCGCTTCACGTGTCTTGCCGAAGGGGGCGAGCACCGGCGTCTTCTGGCCAAGCAGGGTCGTCGCCGCACTATAGCGCCTCGCTGCCACAGCTTTCGGCGGCGCGCGGAACACCCAGTCCGGAAGCGTGTGGCTGTCTTCTTCCGGCCCGGACCCGTCAATCGACAGCGGTGCCAGACCACCATAACGCATCATGCCGTCTTCATCAGCTTCCACGCCCAGCCGGTTCATCGCCCTCTCACACAGGGCATACCAGCTGCGGGCATGATAGCCGGGCGCCGCGGCGCCATGCCAGTGTCCGGCAATGATCAGCCTGTCCTGCGCCCGCGTCAGCGCCACATAGAGCAGCCTTCGGAACTCCTCCTCAGACTTCGCATTGGCAATCGCCCGCGCCAGCGCTGCGCCCGGAATATCGCCATCTTTGCGGGGCGACCAGATGGGCAGGCCATCAACATCGAATAGGGTGTCAGACACGGTCTTCGGCCCGGCAGTCGTATCCGGCATCACGACAACGGGGGCCTGCAGGCCTTTTGCGCCGTGTACGGTCATCACCCTCACCTGCCCCTCGGGGGCGGCAAGGTCTCGCTTGATCTCGACCGTTTTGGATTCCATCTCGGCCACAAAGGCCTGCATGGAGGATGGCCCCGTCGCATCAAAGGCCTGCGTCCGCGCGATCAGCGCCTCGACCGGATCATGCGCTGGCGTGCCAAGCCGCGCATTGATCTTTTCCCACCCGGTCGTGCCATCCGCAGCCGGCACGTCCAGAACGGCAGACAGGAATTCAAAGGGCGGCAAATGGCGCTGCGCCAAAAGGCCGGACAGGAACGTCGCTGCCTGCTGCACTTCGGTCCGTGTGTCTGCCTGCATTCGGGACCACAACGTTTCCCCGCGCCCGCGCTCCGCTCCGAAGCGATAGAGATAGCGGTCATCATCCACAAAGCCGACAAATGGCCCGCGCAGTATTTCCGCCAGCGTCAGATCACGCTCTGGCCTCAGCGCAAAGCGCATCAGATTGAGGCAATCCTGCACACCGATATGGTCTGTCAGCTTAAGCCGGTCCGCGCCTGCCACCGGCAAGCCTTCGGATTTCAACGCCGAGATCATCGCATCAAACAGGCCACCCGTCCGGCTGCGGACCAGAATGAGAATATCCTCGGCGCGCATACGGCGGCGCTTCCAGTCCCGGTTCGGCAATTCTTCCCAAACGGTTTCACCCCGGTCGACCATCTCGCGCAATTGCCGCGCAATCTGCTTGGCCAGCCGCGCCTTGGGAGAGGATGACCGCATTGCATTCACGGGCCGGGACCAGGCGTCTTCGTCCGCCTCTTCTGCCCGCTCTTCCACAGGCCACAGCTCAACCAGGCCCGGCTGGTTTGCCCGGCGGGCCGTGTGCTTCACTTGCTCTGCAGAGAAAGGTGGATGATTGTCAGCGGCCACATCCACAGGCGGCGCAGAATTCCAGACGGCATCTACATAGGACAAGACTTCCGGAGATGACCGGAATGACATCTCCATGGTGAGAGAGTGCAATTCCGGGTCCATCTTGCCCTTTTCCTGCTCCTGCGCGCGCAGCTGGGCGGGCTCTGCCCCCTGAAAGGAATAGATGGACTGTTTCTCATCGCCCACAACGAATAGGGTTCGCGGGTCTTGCTGGCGCTCGGCGCCCTGGCCGGAGAAAAACTCCTTCGTCAGTTCCGAGATCAAATCCCATTGCAAGGGGCTTGTATCCTGCGCCTCGTCCAGCAGGACATGGCTGATGCCGCCATCCAGCTTGTAGAGCACCCAGTCAGACATGCCCCGGCTTTTCAGAAGATCATGCGTGCTGCGGATCAGATCATCAAAGTCGAGCGCGCCGCGCTTGCGCTTTTCCTGCTGATAGGCGCGTACAGCCGGCAAGCCGACCTTCAGCAGCGCCATATTGCGCTCCACCGCCGCCGCGAGGCGCAGCTTTTCCGCCAGCTCCATCACGCGGCTGACCTCCGACCCGATCGGGTCCGCCGTAGAGAACAGACCGACCACATTGGCATCTTTCCCGGCCCCGGCATTGTAGAGCCGCGAATAAGGCTTCTGCGTGCCGAAAAACGCACCCTTATAGGCCTCCCATCGCGCCTCTGCAGTCTCTGCCAGCAAGGCGGCCTCCACCGCGCCAGCCGTGCGCATGTCATCGCGCTTGCCGGACGCATGTAGCGAGATCAGCGCCTCCCGCAGAGCCGTCACGGGCATCTCCTCGCCCATAGCCAGATCCAGAATGTCCGCCGCGCTGCCTTCCGGCGCGTTCAACCCGTTGCGCAGGGCCTGCTCCATCCGGTCATGATCAAACTCATGCGCTTCGGCAAAATCCAGGAAGGGCTGGATACGATAGCGCATGGCGTTCAGGGGCAGGTCCGCGCCCTCATGCCCTGCTTCCGTGGCCAGAAGATCCAGGGCCTCGGGATGTTCCTCCTGCGCCTTCAGCACGGCCGCGCCGCGCACCTGCCGCCAGATCGCGTCGGCCTCGTCTTCCTCAATCTCTGTAAAGCCCGGCAGGACGCCTGCCTCAAGCGGGAAGCGCCGCAGAATACGCGCGCAGAAGGCGTGGATCGTCTCAATCCGCAGGCCGCCCGGCGTTTCCAGAGCGCGGGCAAACAGCGCCCGCGCCCCGCGCAGATCATCCGCTGTATAGGCCGTCTTGTCCCGCCCTTCGAGGCGCGAGAGTTCTTCGCGCAGCTTCTCGTCCCGCATGATCGACCATTTGCCAAGTGTACGGAACAGGCGCGACAACATCTCGTTCGCCGCCGCCTTGGTATAGGTGATACACAGAATGGAATCCGGCCGCGCGCCTTCCCGGCCATCCTCCCGGCGCAGCAAAAGGCGCGCCACGCGGTCAATCAGAACCTTGGTCTTGCCGCTACCGGCATTCGCCATCACGAACACGGGATAGGCTGGATCGGCAGAAGACAGCTGCGCCGCATTGGCACGGCGGTAGTCTTCTGTATCCGGAGGGGTCACAGGCATCATGTCGTCAGCCATCGCTTGCCTCCCCGTCTTCGGTGTCGCCCGCCCATTCGGCACGGCGGGCCAGCAGATTGAAGCCATTGTCATATTTGACGAATTTCACACGCGGCGCTGACAGGAAAGCCGCAGACGGATTGCGATATTGCACGATCAGGCGCCGAAGCCCCTCCTCGGCCATTTCCGCCATCTCTGCCGGGTCAGACGGCAGATTATGTTTGCCGCCCAGCGTGAACGCATCCGGCTTGGCCTTGAAGGCCACATAGTGCAGCTGGTCCACGCGCGCCGCAGGCACCTTCTCATAGCCGCCTTTTTGCGCGATCAGGGCCTGCAGCGGCATCTGCTGGCTGAGGCCTGCGCCGACTTCCTTCTCGCGCGGCGGATTGCCGGTCTTGAAATCGACGATGACAATCTCCCCGGTCGAAGTCATCTCGATCCGGTCTGCTGTCGCGCTGAGACGAAATGGTCCGCCATCCAGATCCAGCTCGATATTGCCCCGCACCTCGAATTTTGGACGGCCGCCGCCGACATCGCGACCCTTGCGCCAATTGACATACCACTCCGACGTGCGCGCCCATACCGCCTTGCGGGCGGCCCACGCCTCTTCCGTCTCGCCAACACGCATCAATTCGCGGTACAGTAGCTCCAGCAGATAGTCTGCTGTCTTGGGCTTGCCGGCTTCCTCAAAATCTTCCAGCGCCTTATGCACCGCCGTGCCGCGAGGGGCTGGCCCGAGATCGCCGCCCAGCGGGTCAACCCTTACAAGCCCCAGCACCTGCTCAGCCCACAGAGCATAAGGGTCACGCTGCAGCGTATCCACGCGCGTGACAGAGAGCTTCTTGGGCCAGCCTTCCGGCCGCGCGGTCGGCACAGGCTCGGCAGAGAAATCCCGTGGCAAGGCATCAACGCCCAGTTGCTTCAGCGCTTCTGAAAGCTTCAGCGGGTCCAGGCCTTCAGGGCTCAGCATCGCCTTCGCCTTGTCGTCCAGCGCGCCTTCGGCCAGCGTCTTCAAGCGCCAGACCCAGCGGGACGCCACGGCCGGTGCATCATTGCGGCGCGCGGAATACACCAGCGTCACATCCGGCGCAGAGGCCAGCTGTGCAAAGTCATGCGCTGCAAGGCCCATCCGATCTTCCGGGTCGCTCAGCCCCAATTCCTTGCGGAAGTGGCGGGGCAAAAACGCATCCGGCGCAGGCCGCTTCGGCCAGACATCCTCATTCAGACCCGCCAGGATCACGCGGTCCGCTGACTGCAGGCGCGCTTCCAGAGGCCCCCAGATGAAGAGGTGCGGATGCTCTTCCTGCTTCAGGCTAACCGTCATCTGCGCGGCCTGTGCATTGACCAGATCGGCCAGTGCCGACGGCGGCATCGGCGTCAGATATTCGGACACTTCGCTGACGAATTCCATCAGCCGGCTTGCCGCCGCGCCATCTTCCCCGGCCCACGGCAAGGGGGTCTCACTAACTGCAGCCGCGAGCAGCGCAATCCGTTCCAGCCCGTCACCGCCGGCAAGGTCTTCCATCTGGCTGAGATCCGCGCCGGTATCCTCAAAGATGGCAAGCAGCTTGCCGACAAGCGCCTCGGCCTCTGCCTGGTGGTCCGCCGTGAAATTCGGATAAGGCTCAATCTCGTGACGTGTGCGGATGCTTTCCTTCAGCCCCTCCAGACTGATCCAGCGGCGCGGGCCGCGCAGGAAGTAAAGCTCCAGATTTGACAGACCCGGTAAAGGCGCGGCCAGTGCGTGGTTTAAAACCGATACAAGCAGGGTCGGGTCGGACGGGTCCGTTGCCCATTGCGCGCACAGGCCAATGAAGCTGCCCGCCAGCGTGCGGCTAAGCGGCATGCCTGCCGATGGCGGCGCGTCCACACCCCAGCGTCGCAGCAAGGCGGAGACCCGCCGGGCCAGCCCCGCATCCGGCGTGATCAGCGCCGCAGAGCGTCCCGCCTCTTCCAGCGTCTCGCGCAGGATCAGCGCCACCGACGCCGCCTCATCAGCCTCATCCGCCGCCTCGATGATGGACAGCCCCTGCAGCGCATCCGCCGCAAAGGCTTCGACACTGACCTCCGCAGCTTTGGCGAGTTTGTCCAGCGTATCGCGCCAGTCCGCTGTGGCATCTGCCGGGGCGAGCGCTTCATGGATCATCCGCCTTCGGGCCTGCCGCTCCCGCGCCAGAGACGCGCCCGGCCATTGCGAGACGGTCTTCGGCGCTACGTCCAGATGGGTCAGCGTCTGGAACAAGACATTCTGCGGGTGGCCGACCTCACCAAGTATGGAGATACGCGCCTCTTCATCCGCACCAAGATCAAGACCCGGAAGAACAACCATACCGCGCGGCAATTGCAAGGCCGCTTTCATCAGCTCCCGCCCCGCCGGGGTTGCACCGGTAGAGCCTGCAATGATCACAGGTGCCTCAGGTGGATGCGCCAGCCACGCCTCCGCCGTGGCCTTCGCGGCCTTCAGGCGTCGCTCCAGTGGATCAGACACGCCCTGCTCTTCCAGCAAGGCAGGCCAGGCCGTGGTGATGATCTCCAGGAATTTGGCAGAGCTTTCCCAGTGCCGGGCAAGGTCTGCATCTTTCACCAGGTTGGGCAGTTCCTTCCAATCCGTATACGGACTGAGGTGTGCCTGATCCAGCAGGCGTGACAACTCCATCGCCGCAGACAGCGCAGACGAGGCTGGCAGTTCCGTCTCGTAATTCACCCGGTAGAAGGTCTGCACCATGGAGGCCAGCAGGCCGAGGCGCTTGCCGGGCGACAGGGCGGGCGGCAGGTCGATCAGGCTACTCTCGGCAACCGGCGGCAGTTCATCACTTTCCAGATCACCCAGCGCGCGGATCTCCGGCGGCAGGATCGGGCTCTCATCGGCAGCCTCGAACAGGGCTGCAGACAAGGCCCGCGCCGAACGCCGGTTCGGCACATAGATGATCGCATCGGCCAACGCATCCGGATGCGTCGACAGGTGAACTTCTTTAGCCAGCGCCTTTGCGAAGACTTTCAGAAAGTCCTCTCCCGGAGGAATGGTCCAGACCTTTGGCCGGTCCGCGCCGAACAGCTTGCCATCACTCGCCATGGCACATCAGCCACATTCCGGCATCCTTGACCGCTTGCGGATCGCCCACATGCAGCCAGAAATCATCCAGCGGCAGTCCATGCAACCGCCCGGCCTCCACCAGAGGGCCCCAGATACGCCATGCCACAGAGTAGGGTTCGACAGGCTGGGACAGGAAGGCCTGCGGCTTCAGGATGCGCACACCTGCATAGGCCCACGGCGCCGTCGGCGCATCCCCGCGCCGCGTCAGGCGGCCCGCCTCATCGCGCAGGAAATCCCCCGCCCCGGCAAAGCCGAGGCAACGCTGCGTGTCTGCCAGCAGCAGTAGCTCGTCCATCTGGTCCGGATCAAACGCCGCTGCCATGTCCAGCAAGGGCTTTGGCGACAGGCTGCCCCAAAAGGCATCTGTATTGACCACGAAGACAGGCTCTTCACCCAGCAGCGGCGCGGCCTTGGCCAGCCCGCCGCCTGTCTCCAGCAATTGCTCGCGCTCGTCGGAGTAGATGATCTCGAAATCGTCGCGGCCTGAGAGGTGCTGCTCGATCATGTCGGCGCACCAATGCACATTCACGACGAGGCGCTTTACCCCGGCGGTGCTCAAAGGGTCCAGCAGCCGGTCCATCAGGGCCTTGCCATTCACCTCGATCAGCGGCTTCGGCATAGTGTCCGTCAGCGGCCTCATCCGCGTGCCAAGCCCTGCGGCCAGAACCATGGCGGTGTGCGGTACAGAAATGCTCATCTCAGCCCCGTGAATACCAAAGGTGTCGCCTCGCGCACAAGGGCGGCCATCGACTGAAGCGCCGGGTGCTGAAGGTTTTTCGCCAGCACGTTCAGCTGCCTCTGCTGAAATTTGCCATAGCGCGGCTTGCCATCTTGATGCTGAAGGCGGGAAAAGACCCCCGCAATACGCAGGGCATTCAGCGCGCCAATCACAGCGAGGCGCTCTTCAAAGGCCGCGCGGTCTTTCCCCGTGCCGTCGAGATAGCGCCTGATGGCGGCCTCTGCGACGTCCGGCGAAACATCTCGCCGCGCATCCTGCGTCAGCATGGCCATATCCCAGGCGTCCCAACCCTTCACCGCATCCTGAAAGTCCAGCAGGCCGATCCTGCCATCGCCCAGCCACAGCAAATTCTCGGCATGGAAATCCCGCAGCGTAAGCGTGCGCGGAAAGGCCATGGCCTGATTAATCAGCGCATCGCGTTCGGCTTCCCAACGCTGGCGCATCTCACCAGACAGCTTGTCCTGCCCGGCTTCTGCAGGCAGCCAGTCTGCATACAGGTCCGCATTGGTGGCGAGGGCCAGACGGTCAAATTCCAGAATGGGCCAGCGTTCGCCCTCACGGCTCAGCACATCCGGCACGGGATGCTGATGCAGGGCCACCAGCACATCCACGGCGGCAAGATAGGCGTCCTGCTCTGCCACACGGCCCGCTTCGATCTGGCGGGCGATCTCCTTGCGCTCCAAAATCCTCGATCTCAGGGCAAAGCCCAGTTCAGTGTCGTGCGCGTAAATCTCCGGCGCCGCAAAGCCGAGGGATCGCAAATGCTGCGCAATCAGAACGAAGGCATCGACCCGCGAGGCTGCGAGCCGCGTCTGCGCGTTCCAGCCCATCCGATTACGCTCCTGATCGCTTGCATATGGTGGGCACGGATCCGCTTCGATACGCGGGGCATCCATCAGCATGGCTTTCACGCCGTCCGGACGTGTCAGGCGAATGTAGCGACGGGTAGAGGCGTCCTGATCCAGCGGGTGCAATTGCGCACCATCCCAGCCCTGCTTCGCCAGGAAGGATTCTATCTGCCGTTCGCGTTCGCTAGAATCGGAAGTCATCAAGCCGTGTTTGCCAGTCTTCGCCATATGGCACCAGCCTTACAATCCGCTGATCGCCATCAAACTCAAGATGGACATCCAGACGCCAGGCGGGCAGCTGGTCGCCCGCCTTGTCCGGCCACTCCAGAATGGCAACACCCTGGTCAGTCTCATCCCAGCCCAGCTCGTACAGGTCTTCCGGGCTTTCCAGGCGATAGAGGTCAAAATGCCAGATCGGGAAGGCATCCGTGTCGTAAATCTGGACCAGCGTATAGGTCGGGCTGGGGACGTCTTCATTCTCCCCCAGCAGAGACTGGATCAGACCACGCGTCATCGTCGTCTTGCCAGCTCCCAACCCACCATGCAGGGCCAGTACGTCTCCAGCCTGCAAAATTGTCGCAATGGCTGCCCCAAAGTCACGGGTTTTCTCGTCAGAGGGAAGATGAAAGGTTTTCTCCATACAGCGAGCCATATAAAACAGCGCGGGGAAACGCCATCCTTTCCTGTTGTGTCTGCGGCATATGGCTTGATGACATGTCTTGCCGCAGCAGGCAGAGTGGCGTACAAAAGCAAAAAATGACGCCAGCGTCACGAATTATGGCGTCAAATAATGGGGAGGGAAGGCTTGGACCTTTCGGACGCAAAGAAGATCGTTATTCTTGGTGGGGGCCAGGCGGGAGCGCAGGCCATCCAGTCGCTTCGCATGGGCGGCTATGAAGGCGCCATTACCCTGATTGGGGATGAGCCATCCCTGCCCTATCAGCGCCCACCGCTTTCCAAGGCCTATATGAAGGGAGAGTTCGCCGAAGAGCGCCTCTTCTTCAAACCCGCCGCCTGGTATGAAGACAACAATGTCGAACTGATCCTGTCGACTCCGGCGACCCGCATCGACCGGAAAAACCAGACCATTGAAATGGCCCATGGCGCTCATGTTGAATATGACGCGCTGGTCATTGCGACAGGCTCGCGCCCGCGCAGCCTGCCGCTGGAAGGCGCAAACCTTGAAAATGTACATGATCTGCGCGGCCTGTCAGATGTTGAGCGTATCCAGCCGCAAATGATTGAAGGCCGCAATATTGTCATCATCGGCGCAGGCTATATCGGGCTCGAAGCGGCCGCTGTGGCCCGCCAGATGGGGCTGTCCGCCACTGTGCTGGAAATGGCGCCGCGCGTACTGGCGCGTGTCACCAGCCCGGTCATGAGCGAATTCTACGAAGCCGAACACCGCCGTCAGGGCGTGGACATTCGTACCAATGCCCGCCTCGCCCGTCTTGAAGGCAAGGATGGCAAGGTGACGGCAGCCATTCTGGAAGACGGCACATCCCTGCCCGCGGATCTTGTCCTGGTCGGCATCGGCATCCTGCCGAATGAGGAGCTGGCCAATGAAGCCGGAATCGCCTGCAATAATGGCATTCTGGTAGACCGCGACGCCCGCACATCTGACCCCCGTATCTTTGCGGCGGGTGATTGCGCCAGCCGTCCGCTGGTCCATTATGGACGCTCCTCGCGCCTCGAAAGCGTGCATAATGCCATTGAGCAGGGAAAGCTCGCCGCTGCCGCCATTCTGGGTAAGCCCCGCCCGCCGGAAGACTGCCCCTGGTTCTGGTCTGACCAGTATGATCTGAAGCTGCAGATTGCCGGCCTCAGCCAGGGGTATGACCAGATCGTGCTGCGCGGATCGCCTGAAGAGCGCAAGTTCGCCGCCTTTTACCTCAAAAATGGCACACTGATTGCTGTAGATGCCGTCAATAGTGCCCCGGAATTCCTGGCCTCAAAAAAGCTCATCATGATGGGCGCAAAGGTTGAGCCGGATACGCTTAGCGATACAACAGTCTCGATGAAAGACATTGCCGCTGCTGCTGCAGCCTGAAGGAGAGAAACCCGCCCATGGCAAAAATCACCTATGTAGACCACGATGGTACCGAGCGCGTCGTTGAAGCCAAGAACGGCGAAACGGTCATGGAAGCTGCCGTGAAGAACTCCATTCCCGGCATTGATGCCGATTGCGGCGGCGCCTGTGCCTGCGCCACCTGCCACGTCTATGTGGATCAGGCCTTCATGGACAAGGTTGGCGAGCAACAGGAAATGGAGAAATCCATGCTCGACTTCGCCGAGAATGTTCAGGAGAACTCCCGCCTGTCCTGCCAGATCACCATCTCTGACGAGCTGGACGGCCTGCGCGTGACGACGCCGGAAAGCCAGCACTAGATCCGGCCTGCCAAATGCAGTGAAGAATACGCTCCGCCCTCTAATCGGAGCGTATTTTTTTAGCGGCATACCCCGGCGACATGCATTGGTTCCTTTTTGGAACCCGGTTATCCTGTCCGGCGCAAGAGGATAGAGAGATGGACTTTAAAAAGCTGATGAACAGCGCGATTGCCTCCGGCAATACGCGGCTGACCTTTCACGTTCCGGAAGACTGGATGCAGGGCCGCACCACCTATGGCGGCCTGACCGGCGCGATGTGTCTGCAGACGGCGCAGCGCCTTGCTGGCGACCGGGCCATCCGCTCTGCCCAGATTGCATTTGTCGGTCCGGTCTCTGGCGATGTAATTTGCCAGGCTGTTGTTCTGCGTGAGGGCAAGAACACGGTGTTCGTGAATGTCCGGATGACCGGCAGTGACGGTGTGGCAGCGGACTCCATTTTCGTGTTCGGCGCGCGCCGCGAGTCGGCACTTAATTTCGCCAACCTGTCCGCACCCGAGGTCACTGAGCCAAAAGAGACGGAAAGCTATTTCGGCGACAGACCGATGCGCCCCGCCTTCACACATCACTTCAACATGCGCCTCGTCGCAGGCTCTCGCCCCATCTCGGGCGCAGCCGAAGGCGACATCTCGCTCTGGATGCGCCACAAGGATGACGCGCTGACGCCGGATGCGGTTTCAGTGCTGGCCCTCGCAGATGCCCCGCCTCCTGCTGCGCTTTCCATGCTGTCCGGCCCGGCCCGCATCAGCTCGATGACGTGGATGGCGGAATTCCTGACCGATGACATCCAGACCGATAATGGCTGGTTCCTCGCCCGTCACATCGCCGACACGTCGCGCGATGGCTATAGCAGCCAGTCCATGACGCTGTGGAACAGCCGCCGCGAGCCGATCATGATCGGGCGGCAGACCATCGCGGTCTTTGGCTAGGCAGGCCTACTACTCGGGCTCTTCCGTATCATTGATGATCGGGCCTGGCTCCAGCACCTTGATGAGCGATGCGGGCACCTGTCCGGCCGGGCAGGCTTCTGTCAGGCGGTAGGCATTGCCTACGGCTGGCAGACCGGCTTGCGTCGTCGCGGGCGCAATGGTCTGCGACCGGAAAACCCAGCTCATGAAGAACATGGCAACAATGGCCGCGCCCACCGCCGCGAGCGTGCCCCAGCCCATACCGAGATCCTCCGCCTTGGCAGCCACACCGCCATTGGAACTTGCGGGGGATGCGGTCGCTCTCGTCACCGGACGGCTGGATGCGGCCTGGCTGTACTTGGAAGACGGCGCCTTGACGGAGGCTGCCGCCAGTGCAGCAGCCCCTGCTGCCTCAGCTGCTGGAGGCGGTTTGATGCCGAGGGCCTTCTCGCGCTTCTTCTTCGCATCGATGGCCAGCGGGTCTTCCGGGTGAGCCTCAAGCCAGGCGTCACGCTCGTCCTCATCCTTGGAGCCAAAGCCCATCCACTCACGCAGACCGGACCGGTTCTGGCGTTTGCCCAGCTCCTCGATCAGCTGATAAAAGCCTTCCGGCGTCTTGCGAGAGGTCATGCCCTCCAGCGAATAGCGCTTGTCCTGCTTGAAGGGCTCGTAGGGAATTGTCTTGTCGAGGCTCGCCTGTGCCAGCATGCCGGGCCGGGAATGGCCGACAGAGGCCGCCGCGCGTACCCAGTCACTCTTCACCGCATACTCGGACCAGATCACCAGCATGGACTCTGAATTGCCGGCATTGCGCGCATCTTTTGCGTCAAAGGTATTGTCGGTCTGCTTCTGATCGAACCAGACCTTGAACTTCAATGACCTCAAACGGCGCGCTACCAGCTTCGCCATATCGCGATCTTCTATCGCGGAGACCAGGAAAACATCATATGCCATGCGTGTTACCTCTTGATGTAACCCGCCAAGCATACCCATAGACCTTACTAATTCCACCCAATTCCGCTGTAAGGCGATAAATCAGCCTGTTTTTCGGTTGGAAATCCGGGTATTCGCGCGACGAGACAAATTATGAGGAGGCCAGTATGGGCTTCAAATGTGGCATCGTGGGCCTGCCGAATGTTGGCAAATCCACCCTGTTCAACGCCCTGACCCAAACGGCAGCGGCGCAGGCGGCAAACTATCCTTTCTGCACCATCGAGCCGAATGTCGGAGAAGTGGCCGTGCCGGAGCCGCGCCTGGCAAAGCTGGCCGAGATTGCCGGCTCCAAGGAAATCATTCCCGCGCGCATGAACTTTGTGGATATTGCCGGCCTGGTCGAGGGCGCCTCCAAGGGCGAGGGCCTGGGCAACAAATTCCTGGCCAATATCCGCGAGACGGACGCCATCATCTATGTGCTGCGCTGTTTCGAGAATGATGACATTACACATGTCAGCGGCAAGGTGGACCCGATCGCCGACTATGAGGTCGTCGAGACCGAGCTGATGCTGGCTGACCTTGAGAGCCTGGAAAAGCGCAAAGCTGGCGTCATCAAGAAAGCCAATTCCGGCGATAAGGAAGCCAAGGCGCAGGTCGCCCTGATTGATCTGGCGCTGGCCGAACTGGTCGAAGGCCGCCCGGCCCGCCGCGCCGATGTCTCCAAGGACGACATGAAGGCCTGGAACATGCTGCAGCTGCTGACGTCAAAGCCCGTCCTGTTCGTGGCCAATGTCGATGAAGAGAGCGCAGCAGAAGGCAATGAATACTCCAAGCGTGTCGTGGAACGCGCCGCCGAGGAGGGCGCAGCCTGTGTCGTCATCTCCGCCCAGATCGAAAGCGAGCTGGCCCTGCTGGATGATGATGACCGCGCCGAATATCTGGAAACGCTGGGCCTGGAAGAGCCGGGCCTGACCCGCCTGATCCATACCGGGTACAATCTGCTGGGCCTGCAGACCTATTTCACGGTTGGCCCGAAAGAGGCCCGCGCCTGGACCATCCGCGAAGGCTGGACGGCGCCGAAAGCGGCCGGTGTCATCCATGGTGACTTTGAGCGCGGTTTCATCCGCGCAGAAACTATCGCGTTTGAGGACTATGTTGCCTGTGGCGGCGAGACCGGCGCAAAAGATGCCGGCAAGATGCGCGCTGAAGGCAAGGAATACATCGTCCAGGACGGCGACGTGCTGCACTTCCGCTTCAACGTCTGATCACGCCCCTGCCCGGCCCTTCAGCCGGGTACTGCCGCCCCTGTTTCCAAGGCCTTTGACTGGCTCAAACCGCCTCTTTATCTAGCAGGTCCGTATTTGAAGCCACGATCGTGAGAGCGGGCCTGCCCGCCTTCGCGCGGGTAATGCTGTCAGCAATCCAGTCAAAGGATTGATTGACTCGCGCAACAGCATTGCGCTGCGCTGACAGCACGCTGGCACGGCCATCAGGTAGATAGAAATACGGGTTGGCTTCCCAGATCAGAATTGAACCATTTGGGCGCAGGCTGTAGTCCACTGCGGCAAAGTCCAGACCTATGGCGGACACGGCCCTGACAAGCTCCTCATGCCCTTTCGGCACTTCGGCAAAATACTTTTTATCCTCCTCGATCATCTCATCCAGCAAGTGACGGTGATAGCCAAGGCGACGCGCGAGATTGCGGCGCGGTCTCTCTTCGCGCGCGAAGAGAGAACTGGAGAGGCCGACAATACGGTCCTTGGAGAAGAAGAGGTGGCTGCCGATCACACGATCCTGAAAGACGATCGCCCGCGCCTTGTGGTGAAAGCGACAGAACAGGCTGTCACTGTCCCAGCCAGCGCGGCGGTATTCATCGCGAACATCATAGCACTTCAAAACCACAGCCGGCAGAAGGGCTTCCAGATTGATACGCTCTGCATCCTTTTGGGACGTAATCCGAATCACATTTCTCTGGGCGTGTTCCTGATCGCTGCGGATCAGGCAGGGAAAACCCACTTGCTCAATCGCCAAGGTCAGCTCGCTGGCATGCTCAACCGCAACCGCGCAGGCACTTGGCACATCATTTTCCTGCCAGATACGGGCCTGACGTGATTTGGTGGTCATGCTCAACGCATCGGGATGGTTGATGATCTTGATGCCAGCGTCCTGGGCCGCCGTCGCGATCTCCAGGGCCTCCAGATAGCATTCCGGGTATTTCTGTTTCAGCGGGTCTCCCAGCCAGAAGATCACCAGGGACACATTTGCAAGGTCCGGCTTGCCGGTGCCTGTCCGATGGATACGAATATCCATCAGAAGCGGATTATCTGTCATGGCCAGCCGACGCAGAAAGGCATCCCCTGTCGGGACGCAGCGCCCACGTTTTTCCCCATGTGCTACAACCAGAATATTACTATTGCTCACCGGCTGATCTCTCCCGCGATCCCATAAGAATACAGGATAAGCTGTTTTGCTTGTCCCTCTGCATTCACTCAGGCAATCGCCATGCCAAAATCGGGGCTGGCCCTTGGGGGCCCACTGGCCTAAATCGGGGCACTCCCATTCGAACAGACAAGAGGCCCGCGCCATGACGTCATCTTCCATTCGCCTGCAGCTAAATGACGAAACGGCCGAGATCATTCTGGACAAGCCGGAAAAGCGCAACGCGCTGTCATCCGACATGTGGGACGCAATCCCTGCCCTGGTCGATCAGGCCGTTGCCGAGAAGGCGGTGAAAGTGATCATCCTGCATGGCGGCACGGCGGGCGCCTTCGCGGCGGGCGCAGACATTTCCGAGTTCGAGGTGATCTACGCCACGGAGGAAACGGCTCAGGCCTCCGCCGATACGATCACGCGCGCAGTGAACAGCCTGGCCAATTGCCCGAAGCCGGTGATCGCATCCATTGAGGGGGCCTGTGTGGGCGGCGGCGTCAGCCTGGCGCTGGCGACGGATTTGCGCATTGCGGCTGAGGGCTCGCGCTTTGCGGTGACACCGGCGCGGCTGGGCATCGTCTATCCGGCCGATGATACGCGCCGCCTGGCGGAAGTGGTTGGCGTGCCGAATGCCAAGGACATCCTGCTGACCGGCCGCCTGTTCGAGTGTGAGGAAGCCTTCCATATGGGGCTTATCAACCGGCTGGTGCCGAAGGGTGACGCGCTGAAGGCGGCATACGAGATGGCAGAGGCCATTGGCGCCG
>Ga0209578_10001389_pt1 | contig 22847 bp, 6 predicted proteins | sample tdAd472_FD_187127 | JGI IMG/M metagenome (GOLD analysis project Ga0209578, IMG submission 187127) | Marine sediment microbial communities from the Atlantic coast under amendment with organic carbon and nitrate - tdAd47.2 (SPAdes)... | ecosystem: Environmental > Aquatic > Marine > Coastal >...
CAACGACGGCGGCACGGTCGAGATCACCGGTACTGACAACGACAATGCCGTGATCTTCGGTGGCAACTCGGCTTCCGGTGCGAACGGCAGCGGCGGTGGTATTCTGAACGTCGCCGGCACCATCGATAACGGCGCCGGCGGTCCGATCGGCAACATCCTGTTTGACAGCAACACGGCCAGCCGCGCTGGCGGCGGTATCGAAATGATCGGCGGCTCGATCACGCTGACCAACAGCCGGATTACCAACAACGTGGCAGGACCAAGCCCCGGCAACGGTGCTGGCGTCCACATCACCGCTGATGGATCGGTCACGCTCGACGCAACGACCGTCGACGACAACGTCGCCAGCAATGAAGGCGGTGGTTTGTGGAACTCGGCCGACGGCACGATCACGCTGACGAACGTCACGATCAGCAATAACAGTGCCGTGACAGACGGTGGCGGTATCTTCGCCGTTGGTGGAGCGGCCGGTGTGGTCGACGCGGACAGCGTCACCGTCACTGAGAACACGGCTGGCGGAAACGGAGCCGGTATCGCGGTCACGGGTGTCGGTGGAGTGCTCCTCGAAAACACGCTCGTCGCCCAGAATCCCGGTGGCGGGACTGAGGACAACCTCTCCGGTCCGGCGGACTCGATCCTGAGCGAAGACTTCAACCTGATCGGTGATCCGGACAACGGCATCCTGGCCAACCCGGTCAACGAGACCATCTTCAACGGCGACGCCATTCTTGGCCCACTGGTGGACAACGGCAATCCGAACGAAGTCGACGGTGTGCCGATCCCGACGCACCTGCCATCGGCGGGTAGCCCGGCAATTGGTACCGGTGATACGGATCTTCCAGAGGATCAGAACGACACGCCTCGTCCACAAGCGAGCCGTGATGATATCGGCGCTGTTGAAGTTCAGCTCAACGGTTTCGTCATCGATGCGGATGCTCAGGCCAACGACGGCAACCCGGATGAGTTCGTTATCATTCAGGATGACATGAACACGGCGGACCCGTCCGACGACGAGGTCATCGTCTTCGTCAACTCGGTCGAGGTCTTCCGCGACAGTGCGGTGACCACAGGCCAGATCATCATCCGCGGGTCGTCTGACGACGACACGCTGATTATGGATAATAGTGAAGGTCTTGTTCAGTCGCACATCATCTTCGATGGTGACGGCACGGGCACGCCGTCTCCGTCAAGCGTCTTCAATCCGGGCGGGTTCGACACACTGGTTCTGCGTGGAACAACCCCGACCACCACGACTTATAATCCGGGCGAATCCGCTGATGCCGGTGCGATCTTCCAGGAGAACAACGCGATCACGCAACGCGTTGAGTTCTTCGGACTGGAGCCTGTTCAGGTTGTCGGCACGGGAGCCGGAGACACGCTGGTTCTTGGCTCCATCGTTCTGGGAGCCGGCTTCCCGCAGGCTCTAAACGACGCCAACATGATCACTTACCGGGAAGGCGACAACAGCCAGTCTGAGTTCCATCCGGTCTTCGGAGCGGCTTCGACCGGAGTTTCTGGCGGAGCAGTGACCGGATTGGTCGAAGTCGACGGCTTTGAGGGCCTCGAATTCACGAACTTCGGCACGCTGAATATCAACGCGGGTTCAGGCAGCGACGAGATCGTCCTGAACCATCGCGACATTGCCTCCGACCTGACGGCAATTAACGTCGACGGCGGTGACCCGACTGCTGGAAGCGACACGGTCATCGTGACGGCCAATGGCACGACGGATACGATCGCCCTGACGAACGTCACGGCTGACGGAGCCACGGTCGACGTCACACTCGACACGACCGGAACTCCGGTGATGCAGCCAACCGTCGTCGTCACGGGAGCCGAACACCTGGTGACGGACGGCGACGGCGGCAACGACACGCTGACCTTGACAGGCAGTGCCAACGACGAACAGTTCGGTATTATTCCGAGCACGGCCGACACGGCCAGCCCGAATTCGTCGGACGCCGGCAGCCTGGTCTTCAACGATCTGACGACGACAACGACTCTTCTGGCTGTCGATTTTGAAGGTCTGGGCCTCGGCGGCACGATCAGCCTGGATGGTGCGGACGGAAACGACCTGCTGTTGTTCGCCGGGACGCAACTGAATGACACGATCGCTGTCGGTGCAGACAACAGCGTCGACATGACACTGTTCGCTGCCGTTGACACGGCCAACATCGAAGCTCTGGTCATCGCCAGCGGTGACTCCGCAGACACGATCACGATCGACGGCACCTCGACGTTCGGCGCGGTGTCGGTGCAGGGCGGAGAAGCGGGTGACATTGTCACCGTCACGGCGGGAGCCGGCGACAATGTAGTTGTCGACCTGGCAGCCGGAACGGTCACCGGAACCAGCATCGCCTCAATCGATCTGTCCCAGGTCGAAACGCTGAACATCGACGGCGGCGACGGCACCAACACCGTCACCGTGAACGGACTGGGCTCCACGACAGGCCTGTCGGCGTTGAACATCGACGGGACCAACCTGATGAGCCTGACGGTCGATGGCACCGCTGACGACGACGTGCTGGTCTTTAACCCGACCAGTGCGACGGCGGGCAGCATCTCGAACAGTGGCGGGTCGTCGGACCTGTCTGTCAGCTACACCGGGACGGGTGGCACTCTGAACGTCACTGGCGGCAGCGGCGGCTTCGACGTGCTGGAAGTTCTCGGCACTGGCGACGACGACACGATCACGACGACGGCCACGACGATCACTCGTGACGGCACGGTCACGTTCGATGGCTCGATCGAGCAGACGAACATTCTGGCCGGAGCCGGTAACGACAGCATCACGACGGGTGCTCTGGCCACTCTGAAAGTGCTGGACGGTGGCGATGGCGACGACACGATCGACGCTTCGGCAGCGGTCGACGCCACGATCGTTGGTGGTGCGGGCGACGACAACCTCGTCGGCAGCCCGGTGGCTGATCTGATCGATGGCGGTCAGGGCAGTGACACCATCACTGCTGGTGGCGGCGACGACACGATTTACGGTGGCGAAGGCAACGACGTCGCCGACGGCGGCACGGGGGCTGACCAGTTCTTCGGCGGTGCGGATGCCGACACGTTCACCTGGAATCCGGGCGATGGCAGTGACCTTGTCGAAGGTGGTACTGGCACCGACAGCCTGCAGTTCAACGGCTCTGGAGCGGACGAAGTCTTCGGCCTGACCGATGAAGGCGGACGTCTGTCACTGACGCGTGACGTCGGTGGCGTGACACTGGATGTTGCCGGTGTCGAGAACGTCGCGATTGACGCGATGGCTGGAGCCGACACGGTCAATGTCGATGAGCTGACCACGACCGGCGTTGCCAATGTGTCACTCGACCTGGGAACGGATGCCGACGGTGACACGGACGCTGTTGTGATCGGTGCTTCGATCGGAGCAGACGAAGTGGTTGTGGCTGCTGACGGAACTGACGAAGTTCTGGTCTCTGGGCTGTCCGCTCAGATCATCATCGAAGGCACGACTGACGCGACAGACACACTGACTGTCAACGGCTTTGGAGGCGATGACAGCCTGACGGCCAATGACGGAGCCGAAGCGGAACTCGCCATTACGTTTAACGGCGGAACCGGCAACGACGTCCTGACGGGTGACGGCACCCTGAACGGTGATGCTGGCAACGACGTTCTCGAAGGCGGCGACGGAGCCCACGCTCTGAACGGTGGAACGGGTGACGACACACTGGTCCTGTCGGATGGAAATGACACGGTGTCCGGTGGAGCCGGCACCGACATCCTGCAGTACAACGGCACCGAAGCGGACGACACGCTGAGCATTGTGGAAGCCGCCAACGTGCTGACCGTCAGTGGCCTTCTCAGCGGTACCGTCGATGCGACGGCCGACGACATCGAACGCATTGATGTCACCGGTGGCAGCGGCGACGACGACATCGATCTGGATGCCGTCACGACTCAGGCTCTGGTTGATGCGGGGGCCGGGGACGACAACGTCGACGCTTCCACCATGGCAGACGCCTCGGTCACGGTCTTTGGTGGCGACGGCGAGGACACAATCCGCGGCGGCGAGCAGGCCGACGAACTCTATGGCGATGCTGGCGATGACATCATCACCGGTGGCATGGGTGACGACGTGATCTACGGTCGCGAAGGCTTCGACCAGATCGCCGGTAATGAAGGCGACGACGCTGTTGACGGCGGCGACGGCGTGGACGTCATCGACTGGGTGATCGGGGACGGCTTCGACACCGTGAGCGGTGGCAGCGACGCCAGCGATATCATGAACTTCTTCGCTGACGGGTCTGCCAACGCGATCTCCGTCAATGGCGGCGATCAGGTGATCAACGTCTCTGTTGACGGTGAAGTCTCGGCCGTGCTGGGCGTCGAGTTCGTGAATATCGATTCGGGTGCTGGCGGTGACACGATCGCAGTCGGCGACCTGCACAACTCAGAAATTCAGCAGCTCGAAATCGATCTGAATGGTGACGGTGATGCCGTGACCGTCGAAGGCCGCGACGCCAACGATGAGCTGACCGTCAGTACGTCGAGCGGTGGCGAAGTCGACATCGCCGGCTTCACCTACGGGGTCAAACTCGACAGCACGGCCCCTGCTGACACGCTCACGATCGACGGCAACGACGGCGATGACGTCATCACGGCGATCGATGGTGTCGAAAGCGAGATCACGCTGGTCTTCAACGGTGGTCAGGGCAACGACGCTCTGACCGGCGACGGCACGCTGAACGGCGACGCCGGCAACGACACGCTGACCGGTCTGGACGGCAACAACGTCCTGAACGGTGGCGCCGGCGATGACATCCTGAACCTCTCAGACGGCGACGATACGCTGTCCGGCGGAGCAGGCTTCGACATCGTGAACTACAACGGCACCGAAGCGGATGACACGCTGAGCCTCACAGAGGCGGCGAGCGTCATCACGGTCGGCGGCGTTGTGACCGGCACGGCGGATGTCACGGCGGCTGACCTGGAACGGATCGACGTGGACGGCGGCAACGGCGATGACGACATCGACCTGAGCGGCCTGTCGATCGAAGCTCTGGTCAACGGCGGAGCAGGCAACGACGACATCAACGCTTCCGGCGTAACCGCTTCGAGCGTCACCATCTCGGGTGGCGATGGTGATGACGCTCTGGCTGGCGGTTCTGTTGCAGATGAAATCAGCGGCGGTGCTGGCGACGACACGATCACGGGTAATGCTGGCAACGACTCAGTCTACGGTGGAGCCGACTCGGACACCTTCGTCTGGGACAATGGTGACGGCAGTGACCTCGTCGAAGGTGGCACGGGCGTTGACCATCAGATCGTCAACGGCTCCACGGCCTCCGGCGACACGGTCAACATCACCGCGAATGGAGCGCGAACGACATTTGAACGGACCAATCTGGGCTTGTTCGCACTCGACATGGCCGATGTCGAAGAAGTCTCATTCAACGGCGACGGCGGCAGCGATGACATCACGGTTAACGATATGACCGGCACGTCAACGCAGGTCGTCAATCTCGATCTGGGAGCCGCTGGCGAGTTCGATATGGTGACCGCTCGCGGCACCGGCGTCGCAGACAACATCGGTGTCAACGACGACGGCGGAACGCTGGAGATCGAGGGCCTGGCGGCTCTGGTCAACATCGCCAACGGAAGCGGTATCGGAGCCGACGGCGACCTTCTGATTGTTGAAGGTGCCGAAGGCGACGACATCATCAAGGCTGAAGACGGCGTCGAAGCCACGATGGCCATCCAGCTCGTCGGTAACTCCGGAAACGACTACCTGTCAGCTGACGCGTCGCTGATCGGTGGTTCCGGCAACGACACGCTGGAAGGCGGATCGGGCGACGACACGCTTCGCGGTAACAGCGGTCACGACCTGCTGCTCGGACTGGGCGGCAACGACCTGCTCGACGGTGACAGCGGTCACGACACCTTCGTCGGTGGCGACGGTGATGACACGATCGAAGGCGGTGACGGCTTCGACACGGTCCTCATCGAAGGCAGCGACGACGGGAATGTCATCAGCTTCAGCCAGACGACCAACACCAGCATCACTCACATCGTCGACGGTGACAGCCAGACGGATACGATCCAGACGGCGGGCGCTGTTGAACGGGCTCAGATTCTGGCCCACGACGGTGCGGACCTGGTCGGTGTCACCTGGACGGACGGCGTGACGGAAAGCCTGCGGGTCGACGTCAATGGCGGTGCCGATTCGACACTCGATCGCATCGCGGTCAACGACGATGGAACCGGCGACCTGGTCCTGTACCGCCGTGGTGCGGACGAGCAGTCCGGCTCGATCACGGTCGGCCCAGGCAATGCCGAACCATTCGTCGCGACGTTCCAGGACATCGAGTTCGCTCAGCCCATCGCGGCTGCTGACGGTGAAGTTCGCGTGCTGAACGTCGACGGCAACGAGTTCAACGATACTCGTACGCTGGCGACGCACCTTGGTGCGAACGACACGCTCAACGTCGATGCGACCATCGAGCCGACTGCAACGACGGCTCTCCCGTTTGACCTGCCGGCCGATCGCGACTTCTTCGAGATCGTGGCTGATGAAACCGGTACGCTGGACATTACGGTCTTCTTCGACGAACTGACGACCGTGGCCAGTGGCCGTCCGGGTCTGCCGGGTAACGGTAACCTCGATATCCAGGTTCGCGACATCAATGGCGACGTGATTGCTGGAACGGGAGCCTTCGGTGAGAACGACAGCGCTTCCGAGCTGAACGTTGACGGTGACGCTGATGCTGAAAACGAACGCGTCCGGATTCCGGTCGTCGCTGGCCAGACTTACTACCTGGAAGTCTTCGGTGCGGATGACACCGTGCTGAACGACTACAGCGTCACGACGATCAACGATCCGGCACCGGTGCCTTACGATCTGGAATTGCTGGACAACCCGACCGGCGACGACACGCTGAACGACATGCCGTCGAACAGTGACACCGGCCGGAACCAGACGGACAACATCACGCGTGACAACACGCCGACAATTGTCTTCCGTCTGGATGACGGCATCTTCCTGCACGATCTGCCGGGCAACGATGCGGACGACACGCCTCCGGATCAGGTCATCGCGATTCCGTTCCAGGCAGGAGCCGGAGCCGCGGGATACCGGATTGCGATCTTCGACGAAGGCAGCTCGCCGGCACCGGGAACTCAGACCGGAACGCAGCCGCAGACTCCTCTGGGCTTCGCGACAGCCGTCGCTGGCCAGGAAGGCGTCTACGAGTTCACGACTCCGGCCCTCACGGACGGAAGTCACTTCCTGACGGCTCGCGTGCAGATGGTCGATCCGTCGACCGAACTGCAGACTGGCTTCGGTGCCCGCAGTGCATCACTGGAGATCGTGGTTGACACGGTCGATCCGCCGGTCGAATTCGGTCTGGCAGGTGTTGCTGGCGATGGACTCGACGGTGCGAGCGATTCCGGTGTGGTCGGACAGTCCGGAACTCCGGATACCTTCACGGATCGCGTCACCAATGACACGACGCCAACGTTCTACGGAACAGCTGAAGCCGACTCGATCGTCCGCGTCTACGTGGACACGGACAACGACGGCATGCTTGATCCGGCGGTCGATCGTCTGATCGCGCAGACGGTTGCGACGCCCGTGGACGGTTCGGATCAGTTCCCGGCTGGTCGCTGGGAAGTCACATCGAACGTCAACCTCAACGACGATTCGCTGGGACTGGGTCAGGACGGAACGCGACGCATCTTTGCCACGACGGAAGACGTTGCGGGCAATCTGGCCGATCCGGACCAACTGCTGATCTTCCTCGACACTCGCGGCCCGCAGGTCTACGACCCGGCTGGTCCTGAGGAAGCCGTTTACATTGACGGCGCTCCGGACTTCAACCTGTTCGGCGTGAAGGCAAATGGATCGAACCTCGCTCCAACACCGCTTGTTGACGCGATTCGAGTCAACATTCAGGACCTGCCGAATCGCGACATGATCGACGCCAACTTCCTGTACGAAGCCCTGCTCGAAGAACAGGCAGAAGCGATCGGGAATGTCGAGGTCCGTGGTGACCTGAGCGGCGTGATTCCGATCGAGTCGATCATGTTCGAGTCGGATACCGTCGTCGACGGCCAGCCGGCCACCGGCGAGCTGGTCATCACGTTCGTCGATCCGCTGCCGGATGATCGCTTCACACTGACGATCAACGACACGCTGGTTGATCCGGCGGGCAACAGCCTCGACGGTGAAAGCAACTCCTCTGAGCCAAATGGCGGACCGACCTTCCCAACCGGAGACGGCCAGCCAGGCGGCGACTTCTCGGCACGCTTCACGGTCGACAGCCGTCCGGAGATCGGTGCGATCGGGCAGAACCTGGTCACGCTGGACCTGAACGGCAACGGCGCCTTCGACTCGATGAACGGCATCACCGATGGCGACACCGTCAACGGCGATCTGGTCTTCGACTTCGGAATTGAAACCGACTCGGTCTTCGCCGGTCAGTTCACTCCGGCCGGGACGATGCCCGGTGACGAAGACGGCTTTGACCGTCTCGGAGCCTTCGGGCGTGAAGGCGGCGTCCTGCGGTTCAACCTCGACTTCGATAACGACGGAGTCATCGACTTCTCGTCAACACTGGCCATGGCTGACCCGCCAGCGGGTGCTCCAGTGGCCGGCAACTTCGACGACACGAAGGGTGGCGACGAAATCGGCCTGTTCGATGCCAACAACGGCGTCTGGTTCCTGGATACCAACGGTGACAACATCCTTGGCAACGCTGGCGATACGACCCTGACGGGTGATCTCCGCGGTGCACCGATCGTCGGCGACTTCGACGGCGACGGCATGGATGACCTGGGGACCTACCGGGCTGACCTGAATGTCTTCTACTTCGACCTGAGTGGTGCGGCGGATGGAACGCCTGGCGTTCTCGATGCCAACGCGGATGCCACGATCGCCTTCGGTCGTCCGGGGGTTGGAGAACGGCCGTTCGCGGCTGACCTGGATCAGGATGGCATCGACGACATCGGCCTGAAGGTTCCGAATCTGGAAGCCAACACGCCGGCGGATACGGCGGACTGGTTTATCCTGCTCTCCGATGACCGGGATATGATGGTCCGAGCTGACGGCACCGTTGCCACGCTGGATCACGACTTCAGCCCGGCACCGCTTGGTCAGGACGCCTTCGTCCAGTTCGGATCGAACAACTCCGAGCCGATTGTTGGCAACTTCGATCCGCCGATTGGCAGCGACGACAGCGGCAGCAGCCCGAATGTAACACTGGACTTCACCGGTGGGGCTCTGACAGTGACGGCAACAGCCGGTGCCTCGATCGAAATCGGAGCCTCTGGCGGGCAGGTTGTCATCACGGTAGACGGCCAGGTTGATTCGTCGCTCGGCTCAATCGCCGCCTCCTCCGTGACATCAATCGCGGTTGTCGGCAGTGCCGATGCTGACGCGATCGATCTGAGCGGCGTGGACGGAGCTGACTTCACAAGCCTGACCTCGGTCAGCGTGAATGCTGGCGACGGCAACGACGTCGTCACGGGCAGCTCGCTCGCTGACATGCTGGCTGGCGAAGGTGGCGACGACACCGTGAGCGGCGGTGACGGCGACGACATGCTCCGCGGTGGTGCGGGCCGTGACGTCATGGACGGTGGAGCGGGTAACGACCGGCTCCTCGGCCAGGGCAGCAGCGGTGACCGTCTCCGCGGCGGACTGGGCGACGACACGCTCGACGGCGGTGCCGGCGTTGATACCGTTGAGGAAGCTGGCGATCAGGACTTCACACTGGCTGATGGCTCGCTGACCGGCGGTTCGACTGGAACTGACAACCTGATCGATATCGAACAGGCTGAGCTGACCGGTGGCGACAGCGGCAACGTGATCGACGCTTCCGGCTTCACCGGTTCCGTGACAGTCAACGGTGGCAATGGAGCTGACCAGATCACCGGCGGTGCGATCGTCGACCTGATCTACGGCAACGACGGCGACGACACCATCAACGGTGGTGGCGGCGACGACATCGTTCACGGCATGGGCGGTGACGACATCATTGACGGTGGCGATGGCAACGACACGCTGCGAGGCGGGGCGGGCCGCGACACCATCACCGGTGGTGCAGGCGACGACCAGCTGTTCGGTCAGGGCGGAACCGGCGACGTGCTTTCGGGCGGTGCCGGCAATGACCTGATCGATGGCGGTGCCGGAGTGGACCGCGTCTCTGAAGAGGCCGACACCGACTTCACTCTGGCAGACGGTTCGCTGAGCAGTGCTGCGACCGGTAACGACACTCTGGTCGATATCGAACGTGGCGAGCTGACAGGCGGAGCCGGCGACAACTCGATCGACGCAACCGGATTCTCCGGCTTCACGACACTGCGTGGAGCTGCCGGTAACGACACGATCCTGGCCGGTCCTGGTGGAACCTTCGCTCAGGGCGGTGACGGCAACGATTCGATCACCGGCAACACCGGGTTCGACAAAGTCGACGGACAGGGCGGAGCTGACAACGTTGATGTCAGCGAACAGGACGCCGGCATCGTCGACGAAGTCTCGAACGACGTGCTCGATTCCATCTTCCTGGACGGAATCGATGACATCCTGATCTGATTTTCGACTTCGGCAGCGAACTCACGACAGCGGTAATGCTGTCGTGAGTCGCTGTTGCTTAATTGTGTCGCGAATGATCAGGAGGCAGGCTGCTGGACGACTCATTCGCGACCAACACCGACAGGGAGGTTGGGATGAGTCATCAGGCAGAAGTCTGGATCGACGTCGAAGCAGCGAGGGCACTCGTTCGCTGGAAATCACTGTTCGCTAAAGAGGTCACGGTGCGAGCTCGGCAGCTCGCCGCCGAATCCAGCGAGCCGAATCGAGTGACTTTAGCTCACTGCCAACAGGCTGTACAAAGTGTCGCTTCATCGCTTTCAGCCACTCTTCTCGATGGAGGAGATCGCAGTGGCGACAGAAAGATCGCTTGACGGCGATAAATCGGAAGTCCGCGAGGGGCTGGCGCATCCCCTGTTTGACTGGTTTCAGACGTTCGTCGACACCGTAAACGACAACATTGTGGGTGCAGTTGAAGATTTGGCTCCTGGAGCTGGAGTTTCTGACCTCCATGCCGTTGCTGCACGTGCTGTGATCGCTGCATATGGCGATGCCGGAGTATCGCCTGACCAGGCCCTTGAGTTGCTGGGCAAAGCTGCAGTCGAGATTCTCGCCGCTGATATGCACTGGGACGAAATTGCGAACAGTCAACGCTTTGAATTGATCGATCGCGAACTCCAGGGAACATTGACGTTTGCCGACAAGGTTCATCTGGAAGCGGTCACTTTCAGAATGCGAGAACATCTTGAGGCAAGTGGCCACCTTCCAATGAACGCTGCACTTGCTCTCCATCGTCAGTTGCGGGCGCTGGGCCGGGATGGAGATACGCCTTGATCTTCGACTACCCGGAAGTGCAAACGCTTCGGCGTCACGGACCAGGGGGATTCAAGAGGTACGAGTCGTTCCGGCCCTGGCTGCGTGATGAGTTTGACTTTCGTTGCGTTTATTGTTTGAACCGCGAGGCATGGGGAAGAGTCACTGGAGACTTTGAACTCGACCACTTTCAGCCACAGTCGCTGAAGCCAGCCTTGAAATTGAATTACGCGAATCTGGTATATGCCTGCCGGTGCTGCAACCTTGTGAAAGGCAGTCGTGAGGTCGACGATCCATTCGAGCTGCTGCGAAGCAATCGCGTCACCGTAAACGTTGAGAACGGTGTGCTCAAAGCTCGAAATCGTGAGGATATCGCTGTACGCCGACTGATTCGCCAGCTTGATTTGAACTCGCCAAAGATGGTCCAGTGGAGGCGGACGTGGATGGAGATCGTCGAGCTTGCAGGCAATCAAAACCGAGAGCTGTATTTCAGGCTGGTCGGGTTTCCGGAAGACCTCCCAAATCTGAGCATTCTGAAACCACCGCGGAACGATCGTACGGCGGGAATTGTCGAGTCTCGCTTTGCGCAGCATCAGCGCGGCGATCTTCCTCGTGAATATTGAGCATCGGAGTTTATGAAATGCCGCCGATAGTGTCTCGCTGTGCAGAATATTGATCTACTTCGAGCCAATCTGTTTTGACGGTCAAGTGCGGACCGGTACACGGGGGCGACTCAGCATCACTACCGTCGGACAACGATCACTAACGGTGCGGCATCAGCCTGCTGCGGATGAATCGAGGCCGAAAGCCCTGCCGGAGTAATTCCGGCAGGGCCTTTTTGTTTGTGTTGGCGCCGTCTTTTCTGCCGATCACTGGCGCGTCAGCCTGTACGCCAATTCGGCTGGTTACCAGAATGCGACCGCATCAGCGTCGCGGGTCGCCAGCAATGAAAGGTCGAGAGCAGCGATGGCCAGGGAAATCGATTCAACAGAATCTGCAACCGAAACTCGGAGCTGTTCCCCCGACCGTGGAACGACTCTGCCCGTGTGTCCGGTCTGTGGCGGCACGCTGGTTGATATCCGCCACAAGCTGCAGTGCTCACGCTGTCACACGATTTGTGAAACCTGCTGCGAGGGCGGGCGAGGATAAGGCTCAGGGAAGTTTCAGATCTACCTGCAGTGGACGAGGAAGTCATGAGTGCCGGATTCCAACGCGAAAGTTCTCAACCGCCCGTCATCGTGCAGGTGCCGCCGCAGCCGGGGTTTCTGCGGAGCTGGGTGACGCGGATGCTGTTTTCGTTTCTGCTGCTGTCGGTCTTCCTGAACTTTGTCCTGCTGAGTAATGAGGCTGACCAGGAGTCCGGGCCGTTACAGGAGCACGTTTCCGGTGATGAACTCGCGAAAAGCAGCATCGCGATCATCGAGATCAGCGGGACGATCATGCCGCCGTTCACCGAGCGGATTATCAATCTCGTCGAGACCGCGCGGGACGATGACGACGTGAAGGGCGTTGTGCTGTCGGTCGACAGCCCCGGCGGCCTGGTCGCGGACAGCCATCAGATTTACCACCGGCTCAAGCAGCTCAGCGCGAAGAAGCCGGTTTACGTTTCGATGAAGCGGATGGCGGCGTCGGGCGGTGTCTATGTCGCGATGGGTGCTGGCGAGAAGGGAAAGATTTTCGCCGAACCGACCACCTGGACCGGGTCGATCGGCGTGATCATCCCGCGCTATGACCTTTCGGGGGCGGCTGAGAAGTTCGGTGTGCAGTCGGACTCGCTGACGACCGGGCCGTTCAAGGACTCGCTGAATCCCTTCAAGCCGATTGGTGAAGAGGAACGCGAGGTCTGGGAAGCGATCATGGACGACGCGTTTACCCGTTTCGTCGAGATTGTTGCCGAGGGGCGGAAGAGTCTGGACGTCGAAACCGTCCGCAGCAAACTGGCGACGGGGCAGATTTTCACGGCGAACCAGGCGGTCGAGAACGGGCTGGTTGACGAGATCGCGTTTCAGGAACAGGTCGTCGAAATCCTGCAGGCCGATCTGGGACTCAGCAGCGTCAACGTCTTCAAGTACAAGCGGCAGCCGACGTTGCTTGACGTGCTGATGGGAACCGCAAAGGCTCGGGAGCCAGAGACGCTCTGGCAGAAAACACTCGAAGCGACCGTCCCGAAAGCCATGTATTACTGTTCGTGGCTGCCGGCGCTGTAGCGGAACGCTCGAGCCGGCAGAGAATGCTGCCGGTCCCAATGTTGCGTTCAGGGCTGATCTATGGCCGGCCCGTTGGGCCTTGAAACGCCGAAAGGTCGCATCCCGTCATTCGACAGTCCCGAATGGGGAATGAGTGGCTCGCCAACTCAATGCTGACCCAGCCGGCTTCCGCCAGATCGGGAAGTTGTTTCCGGCACGTTTCTACGGTGTGGCCCTACGGTGTCGCGATGCAGATTGAGCTGGCGGATTCGACGTCGCCTGCGGCCTCACTGCCGGTTTCTGCCGACACTCCGGCGAGCGTTTCGTCGAGCGACTTCTGCGGTCGGATGCCAAGCGAGCGGCCCAGAAGAATGGCCAGGATCGCGGCTCCGAAGCTGCCAAGTGCTCCCATCTTCACCGAATCGAGAACCTCAACCGGAGCCTTCCCGCCGCCAAACGCCGCCGTCGAGACGAACAGGGCGACGGTGAATCCGATCGCCGCGACCATCCCGAGCGTGACAACGTGCCGGTAGGTCATGCCGCCGGGAATTTCGAGACGGAACAGTTTCTGGGCCAGCCAGGTGAAGAGTGTGATGCCCAGCGGCTTGCCGATGATCAGGCCGGCGAGAACGGCCCACGTTCCCGCTCCGACTGCCGAAAACGCGACGCCGGCATTCGCCAGGCCAAACAGGCCGAGGATCAGCTCCACCGGGTCCTTCCACCAGTGCTCGAATTCGTTGAGCGTGTCGTCGCGATTGAGTTCTTCGCGGGCGAAAAGGCCCAGGTCGGTTTTGGCATGAGGCAGGGCCGGGATGATCGGAACGAGTCCCAGAGCCGGGTGGATGCCGGCTTTGTAGAAGGCGAACCAGCTCATCACACCGGGGACCAGCAGGTACGCCCAGAACGAGTGAACTCGGAAACGCCGCAGCCCGTAGCACGTCGCGACGGCCGCGGCCGCGAGCGCCAGCCATTCCGGGGCCAGCGGTGCAGACGGATAGAAGAGTGCGAGAATGATCAAGCCCGCTGCGTCATCGGCGATGGCCAGCAGCAGCAGAAACGCAATCGCGGGATGCCCCTGTCCGAAGATCAGGCGGGCCACCAGGTAGCTGAAGGCAATGTCGGTCGCACAGGGTACGGCCCAGCCTCCCATCAAAGCGGACTGGCCGGTCGCTGCGGCACAGGCCAGATAGATTCCCGCCGGAGCGACGATGCCGCCCAGGGTGGCCATCAGTGGCGTCGCCGCTTTCTTGGGGTTGGACAGCGCACCGCCGGGCAGCATGGCTTCCCAGACTTCCTTCGCTGCGATCGCGAAGAACAGCGCCATCAGAATGTCGTTGATCAGAAACGAGACCGTAAAACCGTGATGCCCGCCCGCATGTTCCGAGTCCGCGCCGTCGTCAGGGTGTGCGTCGGAATCCGGGGAAGCCGCGTGCTCGTCAGCATGTCCATCATCGGCTGCCGCAACTGCCGGTTCGGCATGTTCAGAGTCGGCGGGCTCCGCGTCCGAGGCCGGATGGTCAACATGGTGCGCGTCGTCGCCGCCAATCAGGTTCAGGTTGACGAAATGCTGATAGGAAGTCGCATTGATGTTCGCCCAGATCAAAGCACCGACGGCGCCCGCGATGAGAAACAGCGAGTTCTCGTAGAGAAAGGCGACCGGTGCTGGCTTCTTGCGTTGGTGAGCCATCATGACTTCCTGGACTGAGCGACTATGGATTCTTCAAGCAGAAAAAGTTCCAGCATGTGGCAGCGCGTCGGCCATTCCGAAACGCTGTGACCAGAAGCTGGTCAGGCCTGCTTGCGCCTGACACACCGTCTCGACCTGTCGCGGCTGAGTTTTCACGTCGCTACGATTCGTCACCGCAATTCGAACGGATGTAACCATAGGTCGATTTGAGACGGAACTCTCTATGTTTCAGGGCATTGGAGCGGATTCCTCCCGGTCAGGGAAGCACACACTCCGCGGCATTCGGCGTCTGCAGACAATTCTCAGGTTCGGTGAGGCAATTTCCGGACCGAAAGATGCGATTGGACGGATGCGTCCACAGTTCGCGATGTTCCTGATTGTTCTGGCCAGCGCGACAATACTGAAAATTGAACCAGAACTTGCGGCAGCCGAAGTCGGCGTTCGCGTCCCGGAAGGTTTTGAGGCGACACTGTTTGCGGACGACGATCTCGCGCACGACATCTACTCGCTGACGATCGACTCACTCGGTCGAGTGACTGTTTCCGGCGCTGGCTATGTTCGAATTCTGATCGACTCGGACGGTGACGGAATTGCCGATCGGGTGAAACAGTTTGCCGACGGCCCGAAGAGTGGCGCTCAAGGGCTGTACTGGTTCGGTCGCGATCTGTTGTGCGTCGGCGACGGCGGCCTCTGGCGATACCGCGACCGCGATGGGGACGACCGGGCCGATGGTCCACCGGATCGCTTTCTCGAATTCAAGGCGGGCGGCGAGCACGATGTCCATTCCGTGCAGAAAGGCCCCGATGGCTGGTGGTACCTGATTGCCGGAAACTACGCCGGGATCACAAGCCGTTATGCGACGCTGCCAACCTCGCCGGTCAAGAGTCCGCAGGCCGGGACGCTGTTTCGCCTCAGGCCGAACCTGACGGGCGGCGAGATCGTCGCGCACGGAATGCGGAACTCGTACGACTTCACGTTCAACAGCAACGGCGACGTGTTCGCGTTCGACAGTGACGGCGAGCGCGACGTTTCTCTGCCGTGGTACCGTCCGACGCGCGTCTTTCAATTGCTGCCGGGATCGCATGCCGGCTGGGTGACACGCAGTTGGAAACAGCCGAGCGACTTTGTCGACATGCCGCCGGTGATGGCCGAGTTCGGGCGCGGCTCACCGACGGGAACGATCTGTTACCGCCACTGGCAGTTTCCCGCCGAGTACCGCGACAGCCTGTTTGTGCTCGACTGGACTTACGGGCGAGTGCTCACTGTCAGGCTGAAGCGTGACGGCGCGAGTTACGAGCCGACAACGGAGTCGTTCATGACTGGCGTCGGCAATCATGGCTTCGCGCCGACGGACTGTGATGTCGGACCGGACGGCAGCCTGTTCGTCAGCGTGGGCGGTCGCGGGACGCGCGGCGGCGTCTACCGCGTGAGGGCGAAATCCAAATCGTCCCTCGAATGGCCCGGTCGTCCGGAAACGCCAGCCGCCAAAGCGTTCGCCTGCCTGACAGCACCGATGCCGTTGTCGAGCTGGTCGCGAAGTCGCTGGCAGACTCTGGCCCGCGATGCCGGGGCAGCCGAGTTTGTTCGAGCGGCGATTGATGCCGAGCTGCCGGTTGATCGTCGCGTGCGGGCGATCGAGATTCTCGTCGAGCTGTTTCGCGGGTTTGGCAATGACGTTGCGGATCGACTGCGAACCGACGAGTCCGCTCAAGTGAGAGCCCGCACCGTCTGGGGCCTTGGCCGGACCCGGTCGGACGACGATCTGAAGCAGGCGGTGGCGGCGTTTCTCAACGATCGCGATCCGTTCGTCGGTCGCGTCGCCTCGGAAGCGCTGCAGGGACAACCCGGTGAGATTGCATCTGACGAGGCGGTCAGTGGCCTGCGTCGTCGACTCGCCAGTCCGTCGCGCTTCGATCGCGTCGCGGCAGCTCGATTGATTCCACAGTTGTCGTCGACCGCTTTCGCTGGCCTGTCCGCTCGCGCGGCAACGCTCGGTCCGAACGGGGAAATCGCAGCCGCTCTCGGGTCGCTGGGCCGCGATCCGGGCTTCAATCTGCGAGCGTTTGAAACGGGAAGCCGGTTGCTGGAATCGAGTGATCTGCCGACCGAAACGCGGCTGGAGGCCGTTCGCCTGATGCAGCTGGCGCTCGGCGACCTGACGCCGGAAGGCAAGCTGCCGGCGGTGTTCGATGGCTACGCGTCAGCAATTGATCTGTCGAATGTGGAACGAGTGCTCGACCCGTATCGGGTTCGACTGGCCGAGCAGTTTCCGACCGGTGACGAACGACTTGATGAGGAACTCGGCCGACTGCTGGCCGTGCTGCAGCCATTCAATGCCGCGCTGCTGTCGCGCGTGCTGGAGAAGGTGACGGTCGATTCGCATCCAACGCGGGATGTCCATTATCTCATTGTGGCTGCTCGGATTCCGGCGCTCCGCGACGCAGCACATCGCGAGGCCATCGCGCGCGGACTGGTCTGCATCGAAGCAAAGCTGCGACAACGAAAGCTGCATCAGGACAGCAACTGGGACGACCGCTTCAAAGAGCTGTATGAAAAGCTGGTGGAACTTGACGAGTCGCTGCCGGAGACGATTGTCGCGCAGCCTGGCTTTGGCGAACCGGGGCACGTGCTCTACATGAGCCAGTTTCCGCCGGAAGCTCTGCAGCCGGCCATTGCTGCGTTCGCCAATCGCGTGACGGAAATCGGCGACGAGTATCCGTGGACGAATGACGTGATCTTCGTGTTCGGGGAGTCGAATCGGCCTGAGCATCGCGAACTGGTTCGCAGTCAGTTTCAGAACTTCAGCGTGCGCGGAGCCGTGCTTGTTGTTCTCGCCGGCAATCCTCAGACAGTGGATCGACCGCTGTTTGTGCAGGGGCTTGAAGCGTCGCAGCCCGAGGTGCTCGGCGCGTGTTTCGATGCGCTGGCCAAACTGCCCTCATCGGTCGACGCTGGCGAGAACGTCGCTCTCGTGCGTTGCCTGCGGCGGCTGGGGGCGGACAAGAACGAGGCCGCTCTGCGCGACCACGTCGTTGAGTTGCTCCGTCGCAATTCGCAGCGCGAGTTCGGATTCGCGATGCTCGTTGACGGCAGGCTTCCCGACGGAGCGCAGGAAGCGGACCAACGCGCCGCCATTGACCACTGGACCGACTGGGCCGCAACGACGTTCCCCGGTCATGCCTCACAATTGAGTGGCACCGGCGGAGCTGGATTGGCCGCGCTGCGTGAGACTCTCGTCGCGGTCGACTGGCAGTCCGGCGATGCGACCCGCGGCAAGGCGTTTTTCGAAAAGCGGTCCTGTGCTCAGTGCCACGGCGGACGGCAGGCGCTCGGTCCGGACCTGTCTGGAGTTGCCGGGCGTTTTTCACGCGACGATCTCTTCACGGCGATCGCCGATCCCAACCGCGACGTCCCGAATCGCTACCAGACGACCATGATTGAGACGCAGAATGGCAAGGTCTTTTCCGGCCTGATCATTTACGAATCCGTCGACGGGCTGATCCTGAGGAACTCGACGAACCAGACATTCCGCATCGCCACGCGCGACATCGAATTCCGCCGCCAGCTCCCGCAGTCCCTGATGCCGACCGGATTGCTGAAGGACGCAACGCCCGAGAATCTGGCCGATCTGTATGCGTACCTCAGGAGCCTTTCGGATTAGGATCGCGTCCAAAACGACTTCTCTTTTTAGAGTGGCGCCTCGCTCCGCGAGGCCTGCCCAGCCACCAGGCCGACCTCGCGGAGCGAGGCGCCACTTTGGGGAACTTGTTTCGGACGCGTTCCTTAGCGTCGTTCCAGATGCTTCCGTGTCGCGGAACCGTGGTGAGGCTGCGGTTGTGATTTCGCAACCTGAAGATTCGCATTGCTCAGAGACTTTCAGGAAATCCCACTGAGGTGTCTTGCGGCGTGTCCAAAGCCTGTCGTGTTTTGGGATTCACCCAGAGAACGACATCGTTCTCAACTGGAGGGCGGATCGTCCGCATGCTGATGTCTCACTTGCCCGTCGAACGTCGATCGCAACATTCGATAGAAATGGTGGCAGGCAACAGATCCCGTCCGGCAATCAACACTTCAGGGACTTCGAGCGTCCAATGGTCAATCTCGACGGAATCCTTGACCAGTTCGACTGTCTCTGGCGCGGCAGCGACAGTGCGCCGGAACTCGGGCCGTTTCTTGAAGGTTCCGGAGTCTCCTGCAATGAACAGCGACCGCTTCTTCTGGAACTGATCGCGATCGATATGGAGTATCGGTGGCGACGGGCGAGCATTTCCCGCGACGGAGACGCTGTTGAAAGCGAAAGTTCCCCGGCTGATGAGCAGGCTGCCCCGCAGGCGATTGGTCAGCGACCGCTTGTCGAAGACTATGCACGGTGCTGGCCGGAAGTTCTGCACAATGGCCTGATCCCGATCGGGCTGATCGCCGAGGAGTTCCGGATTCGCCACCGCTGGGGTGACAGTCCCGCCATTGATTCGTACTCGCGGAGGTTCGGGGAGAACGCCGAAGTTGCGGCGGCTCTGGAAGCTGTGCGTCACGAGCTGAAACGTGATCAGGACGGAATCGAAACGTGTCACTGGGGGCCGAATACCGGGGAAGTCACTGAGAGTTCAACGCCTGTCGCAGAGAACACAACTGTCTGTGGAACGACGCACCTGTCGCGCTATCGAATTCTGAAACGCCTGGGCAAAGGCGGAATGGGAGAAGTCTTTCTGGCCCAGGACACTCAGCTGGAGCGTCGGGTCGCGCTCAAAATTCCGCACGCGGTCGACAGTGGACGGGTTCGGGAACGCTTTGTGAACGAAGCCAGAGCGGCAGCCGTCCTGCAGCACTCGGGAATCTGCCCGGTGTTTGATACCGGTGAGATGAACGGACAGCCGTTTCTCACGATGGCGTACATTGACGGGCCGACGTTCGGTGAGTTCCTGAAGGATCAACGTGACGTCTCCGTCGCGGAAATTGTCACACTGTTCGTCAGCGTTGCGCGAGCCATGCAGGCCGCTCATGATGCCGGGATTGTGCATCGCGATCTCAAGCCATCAAACGTCATGCTGAATGCCAGCGGACATCCGATCGTCATGGATTTCGGTCTCGCCGCTCGTGAACGTGTTCCCGAAGACGAGCGGATTACGCGGACGGACGATACGTTCGGCTCACCGGCCTACATGTCTCCCGAGCAGGTTGAGGGCAGAGCCAGCGGCGTTGGTCCGTCGTCAGATATCTACAGTCTGGGAGTCATGCTGTTTGAAGCGCTGACAGGGCGGCTGCCGTTTACAGGCTCGGCCAGCTCGATCATGGTCAAGAGTGCCCGCGACGCCCCTCCGGCTCTGTCGGATCTTGGTGTCGACGTCCATCCTGATCTTGAGCAACTCTGTCTGCAGATGCTGGCGAAGGAGCCTGCAGGGCGTCCGATGTCGATGTCCGAAGTGGCGGAACGCCTGAGTGCGATTCTCGATACCCGGTCCGGCAGTCGTCCAGCTAGGCCGGCTCGCCAGAAAACTCGAGGCAGCTCGAAGTGGACCGCTGCCGCATCTCTCGTGGCCGTCGTAATCGTCTGTGTCGCTGCGGCCAGTCACTTCACGAATTCAGACGGCAACAGGTCCCGTGGAATCTCAGACGAGAAAACGCAGGCTTCGAAAGCCGCTCAACTGACCGCCAGTCGCCTCTCCGGTTTCGCTCTCTCATTTGACGGTGTTGACGACTACGTCGCGACTCCGATCGTCTATGACGGATCGCATCCCATCACGATTGAAGCCTGGGTGTCGCCCGCGAACCCGTATGGCAACGGGGCGATTGTCTCCAACGCGACCGACTCAGGCATCTACCTGCATCAGTCATATGACGAGCGGGCAGCCGCGAAGAACTGGCTGGTTCGCATTGGCAACAACGGTCGCTGGATTGCCGAGGTCGCCGCAACAGGCGAGTTCCCACATCGGCGAACACACGTCGCTGTCGTCTGGGATCAATCAACGCTGCAGCTGTATCTGGATGGCGAACGGCAATCGGACGGAGCGGAAACACTCGGTACGATCCCCTTCATCGAGCGTCCGTTTCTCATCGGCACCCGGTACACGAAAGACGCCGACTCCGGTTCTTCCAACTTCTGGTTTCATGGAGAGATCGACGAAGTCCGCATCTCTGACACAGCTCGCTATTCCGGAAGGTTTGCTCCGCAGCCTCGCTTCGAACCGGACGAACACACGCTGGGCCTGTACCACTTCGACGAGACCGCGGGCAGCACGGCTGTTGATTCCAGTGGGCGGGAGAATCATGCAGAGGTCAACGGGGCCTCGCGCGTCGCAGTCGCAACGATGAATCAGCCAGGTGCCTACGCGCGGCTCGCTGAACGATTCTTCGAACAGATTCAGGAGCGCTTGCCGGCTCGCACTGGTCCTGCTCTGAGGTTCGATCAACCGGAAGCTCACGTTGCAGTTCCGTGGATCGACTTTGACTTTACGCAGCCGTTTGCGATGGAAATCTGGCTGACTCCTGATCCGGCGTTTGAGGGCGTTGACTGGAAACGCGTCGCAGCACAGGTGGGGCCGCTGTCGTTGAGCATCCGGAATTATCACGAAACGTACGCATTTCAGGTCTGGTTTGAACGTCGTGGCGTGAACGCCAACTCGCAATGGCCCGGAACGGTCCTCAACGATCGGCGGACCCATCTGGTCGGTCAGTGGAATGGGCAGGAACTGGAGCTGTTTGTGAACGGCTGCCGATCTCCCGGACCGCTTTCGTTTCGGAATCTTCCCAGCCGATCCGTCCATGCGTTCCTGACACAGGCTTTGCAAAGCGCGAGTGCTGATCAGCTGACGCTGGGCCGACGAGGTGTTGGCAAGTCAGTTTTCGGCGGTCTCATTGATCGTTTTCGCCTGTCCCGCGGCGTGCGGTACCCGGAAGAATTCGAGCCCGCTGATTTCGTCGCCGACGAACAGACTGTCTTGCTGTACGACTTTCATGAAGGAGCCGGCGACGTACTGCACGACTCATCCGGAAACGGTTACGACGCGGCGATTCTCGGAGCAACCTGGGTGAGCGCGGCTGGCGACACGGTTCCCTGACAATGGGGCGATCATGCTGTCGCGCCGGGGTCGGGTGGCGCGGTGGCGCTTTCAATTCGCATCCAGCTCGTGCAGACGCTCTTCCAGTTGCTGCCGAAACTGAATCAGAAACCGTCTCACGGTTCGTTCTGACCGTTCGACCATATCGGCAATCTGCGGGATCGTCTGCCCCTGCAGTCGCAGCTCCAGCATGGTGCGTTGCCGGGGAACGAGTTCTCTCATCAGAAACTCGACTTCATCCGACAGGGCAGCGGCTTCTTCGATGGTTGGCTCAACGATGAAGGCCTGATCGCAGGACGAATCGTCGCTCACTGTCAGAGCGCGGTCGCGCTGAAGATCGCGTTTCTGCTGACGGAAGTGCTCTGCTTTCTTGAGCAGCTTGTTCCGCGTGATTGACGCCAGCAGGCTCCACAGTTCGCCGGACCGTTCAATGACATACTGGCCGTCTCGAACGCGGATAAAGAAGGACCGAAACGCCGACTGCACGACGTCGTCGGCATCGACTTTCTGCTGCAGCCTGTCCGACAGTCGGGACCGGGCCAGAGCGACCAGCCGCCGCA
>Ga0209578_10001393_pt1 | contig 22778 bp, 29 predicted proteins | sample tdAd472_FD_187127 | JGI IMG/M metagenome (GOLD analysis project Ga0209578, IMG submission 187127) | Marine sediment microbial communities from the Atlantic coast under amendment with organic carbon and nitrate - tdAd47.2 (SPAdes)... | ecosystem: Environmental > Aquatic > Marine > Coastal >...
TACTGCCTACATTCCCCCAAACAGCTCCGTCATAGACCTTCATGCTATTGTCGGTAGTATTGAAATATAAATCCCCTACAGTTGCAGGATTGCCAATAGGGCTTAGCGCTGGCTCTGTGGCATAAGCACCCCAGTACTGATCAACAAACTCATTTAGAGACGCCTCTGCTGCATCTTCAGAAATTTTAGCATTTGCTGCTGATGTTGCCGCCTCTCCAGCGGAAGTCGCAGCTTCAGATGCGGACTGCTGGGCATCAAGGGCGGCATTTGCATCCGATAGATTGTAGCTAGGGATATAAGAAAGCTCAGCGCCGTTTCTGTCATAAATAACAATAGAGTACTTATCATTATCAGCGCCATACAAAACACCATTTGGGGACTGGTCAAAAACAGCGCTTGAATTCAGTGGCTGAGGGTTTTGGGCCTCAGTAAGCAAGGCAGAATCAAGATACACTGACTTTAGGGTTGCAGGATTAGCCGTATCTGGCTTGACGTTTTCTACTCCAAAAACCACCGCTCCACCTGAGACAAAATCGCCTCCTGCTATTACTGCGTAATTTATTGGTGCTGTTATAATCTCAGCCATTAGGAGGCTCCATGGAATTATTTATTTTTTATGCTATTGTATATATTACTCTGCTTCGGGCTGAGCGATCAATAATGTACGCAAAGACTCGGAAGCGGACTGCAATGCAGAATCATAAGCTTTTGACCCCTTGGGAGAGTTTTTAAGCCTTATAAGAGAATTCCTTACAACTGGCGACTCATAAGCCCTAGCGAAGCCACCTATAGAAAGGCCACCACCAAGTGTAGATGCCAAATCTGTAAAGGCTGCATAGCCACCAAGTGGACCTAAAAGCACCTGACCAGTCGGTGTTGACGCCTTAGCATCTTGAGCGCGCCTTGTTGCGTTTAGAAGCTCAATCAACCCTTCAATCTCTTTCTTGTCATTGCCTTTAAACATTATATTATATTGGCTTTGATATTTCCCTAGTTCGCTAGCTAAAGTGTTTGGAGTTAACCCTCCCACCCTCTTTCTACTTGCGTCAGCTATTGCTTTTGACAGCACTGTAGCTCTGGCTGCTTTTCTTCCTTGGTTATCAAGGCTTTGGTAAATATTCTTTATATCGCTAGGCTTTTGGCTGAAAAGCATTGTACCAGCCTGCTCAGGCGTCATATCACCTTTCTGCAAAATCCCTTTAATCTTTGTATTTTTTACCTTTGCGGCCTCCTCAGCAAAAACCGAGTTGGCAGCCTTATACTTAGATAGCGCCTCACCACCAAGACTTGAGCTTACAGCGTCATCTAAATCCTTAGACATTCCGCTATATATTCTGTTTATGGCTGCCTGAGATTTATTAGGCATGATATTGCGCTCACCCTTAACTCTTTCTCTAAAATCGGTCCTAAGGTTTCTTAGGGACTCAAAATCCTGCCCCTCCAAAAGAGCCTCTCGGTATTGATTTAGAGAATTAACAGTTTCAGCATCAGGAACCGAGCCCTTAGCAGTAAGCCGAGATATCTCATCATCAATGGCATTAATTGAGCTAACTGTGTCAATATCACCAAATTCTGACATCTTATTCTTTATGCCTTCAAGCCTACTGCCTGCGGCGTTTTTTACTTTATTTTGCTGGTTTTTAAGCCCCTGTACAACTTCGTCATATTTTGGAGTGTACTGAGAAGCAAATGATTCAGCTAGATTCTCCCGCGCTGCCTGCTGAGCCGCTCTATTTCCTCCGGTTCCCGCTACGGGTATTACCTCTCCAGTTGATTGCGCAAGCTTTCCTGCGAGAGTATCCGGAGCAACAACATCTGTTGTCATCAATGGCACGCCAGACTGCTCAGCCATTTTAATTAGCTGCTTGTCTTTATCTGACAAAGCGCCTCTAGCCGCCCTCACTCCCCCCATAACGATATCTTCAGCAATCTTACCAACTCCACCAAGCGCCGCCTCTTTGGCAACCTCGGTTGGATCAAATCCGGCCCCTGTTGATGCTGCGCCACCTTCAATAACGCCTCTAGTAGCACCTGCCTTGGCAATGGCAGAAGGCAGGGATGCCGCCCTACCTGCCGGAGTCAGTGCAGCGATATCAAATGCGCCCCTAGCTATGTCCTGAGGGCTTAATCCTTTTTTATTTAATGCATACTGGCCAGATGGAAGGTTGACCACTGTATTTCCTATCTCATCCTCTTCAAATGAAACGTTATCTCCAAACTGTTCCATGAACGAAGCTTTCAATCGCTCATCATCGCCCGTTGCAAGCAAAGCAAAAGACGCCTTAAACGCAGGAACGCTAAGCGCATTTAGTTCCGGAGCTGAACCTATCTCTGGTATCTTTGACGATAGTGATTGATCAGGCTCAGAGAAGCCCCCGAACTTACCAGCGGAAATAGGCTTTTTAACCTCCTCAATCTCACCTGACGATGTAGGTGGAAGGGATGCCATAGAGTCTGCGAAGTCATTCTCAGTTGCTAGGCCAGATGATATGGCCTTTTGCATAACCTGTTCTTTGCTTGTGCCTTCTGGCACACCCTTTATTATGGTTCCATTCGGAAGCCTAACATCCATTACATAGACCCCCATTCAACAACATTAGACTCTGGCTCTTTTCTTGTCTTTCCGGATATTCCGCCTTTAATCTTATCAGAGATATCAAGAAGCCTAGCTTTAACTGCTGAAGTGCTTCCTTTTATGCCGCCTTCATCCAGATTAAGTCCTGATGCTATATTTGTTAGGAATTTTATATCCCTATCAGTAAGCACACCAGACATAAGCTTCAAGTTGTCCACCGTTAGAAGTGACTGCAATCTCTCAGCCTTGTTTATAAGGTCTTGTGATTCTGGTCGTATGGTTGCTAGTCTTGGAGCGATTGTGCCCGTTATATCTCCAAGGTTGTCAGCCTCTGCAATTTCTCTTGCAAGCGTTTCAGCTTCTTGAGCCATAAGAATGGATGACTCTTTCTTTTCTTCCATTGTCTGGCTCTCAGCTTTTGCTTGGCTTACTTTTTCTTTCTGAAGCTCTATCTTTTGACCAAGCTCCTGCCTCTTAAGTTCGTTAGTCTCTTTTCTATCCGCTCGCTCAAGCGCTCGAAGTCTGGCCTCTTCTTTTCTGATATCGAGCTTTTCCCTTTCAATACCCATCTTATTGGCGGAACCTCTTTTACCCTGCATAGTAAAAAACTTATCCACAACAGATGGCGATGCTTGAAATGCTTGCATCACAAAGCCCTCACTTTTCTGAGGGTCTTGCTCTGCTACAGCTTGCTTAAGAAAGTTAGCCGCCTGAGCCTCTTTTGCAGATGCAGATGCCGCAGCTTCTTTTTTCTGCCTGTACTGGTCGGCTTGGTTGTAGGCATTAAATCCGGAAACTAGGGTATCGCCAAGCTGAGCCATTGGTGAGGGCTGCTTTAAAGCCATTATTTGCTGAAGTGTTGGAAAAGCCATTATCCCGCCCCCATGTATGCGCCAGCTAATTGAGCATAAGGCTTAAGATCACCAAGCAATCCGCCTTGCTGCATACCCAACGCACCCAATTGTAGGTTAGCAATATTTCCTAGCCCTTGCTGTACGCCTTGATTTAGCGCTCCCTGAGCTTGCAGCATTGGCCCGAATGTTTGGAACCCTAAGTTTGTGCCCTGAGTTAAATTCCCCAAGGCCTGATTATATGCATTTGATCCGTACTGCTGGCCCATTTGCATAGTTTGTCTTGCAAGTCTATCCTCTGTTCCGCTTGCCCCCAACGATCCTGTAGCCGCTGCACTTTGCAATAATTGCTGTGTTGCTTGGTCTTGGATCGCTCCATACTCATCGCCAGCCAAGTAATCAGATATAAAAGATTGTCTCGCCTCTGGTGTTAGCATCTCGGTTAATTGTGGCAGGAAAGTTTCACCCGCCTCACGATAAGGAGCCAGCGCCGCCTGAGTGTCTCCATACTGCTCCCTAAGGAATGCAATCTGATCCTCTTGTGCAGCTGATTGCTCAGCCATAGCGGCCTCAAGCATTTCCTCTTCGCGTGCACCTGTTAGCTCGTCATGAAGAGGCTTATAAACCGCGTCATAAGTTCCAAGTGTGGCAACGTTTTTTAAGTCACTAGAGCTACACATTGTAGACCTCCCCTACCTTTGTCATATTAAAAGTCTCGGCTAACCTTTTGAATTCTTTTGAGTTGGTGCCTGTTGACTGCGCTAGTGTAATATTACCACGCTTCACTCCTTTAGAGTTAGCCCAGTCTATAAAACATTCAACTGCCTTTTTGGCCAACCCCTTACCTCTACTGCCTTTTATTGTGTAAAGCACAATATCGCTTGCTGCAAGCTCATCAGAGAACCAAGGCTCGAATGTCTTACCCAGCATTAGGCACTCACCATCAAAATAAACAAATCCATCTTGTATGCAAAACTCAATAAGCTGCATCATCTTTTCGCTATTCATAGGAATTGACTTATATGCGGTGGATGCGTGCATTTCACAAAGGCATTCGTAAATTCCTTTACGGTATGTTTGTTGAGGGGTCAAATGTTGTCCCGTCATATAGTCTCCGCCACTTATCAAAACCACCAACCACAGCCGCCTCATATGTTCCTGATGAAAGAAACAGCAAGCCAATCTTATTTGCTGGGAGTGATGGAAATTGCTTATTTCCACCAACTTCTAAAAGGTCGCCTTCATTAATTATATCAGGAAGCGACTCTAAATCACTTTGAATAGCCTGAAGCCAATTATAGAACCTGTAATGCTTAGCTCCTAGCTGTTGAAGCTCAGGTGTAGTCAAAAGATTATCTCTTAACATCGACACTAGAAGGAGCCTCCAGTCACGCGCGCGAGAAGTTTAATTATTCTTGTAGGATACGGGTTGATCGTTCTTAGCTTTAAAGTAAAAGCTTGCATAAAATACCCAATGCCTAAGAATCTTGTTTCATTGCTATAGTTTCCAGATGGTCCAATGCCTAATGATCGCTCGCCATCAAAGCTATTGCCGAAGTCATTAGATACAGATAAATTTATTTTGGGATCACTCCAGCCATCAATGGGAGTAGTAAAATCAACCTCGCACTGGGGTTGCACCTCATCAAGAACCATGCGATTGTTATTCTCATTGAAAGGAGAACTTATAAGAGTTCTCTCGATCAACTCGCCATCCTCTGTTCCAATATTGGTGTTAACTTTAGATATAGGAACCCTAAATTGATTTGTTGGCAGGTCAACAGTCTCTATTGTATCGCCTATAAAGTAACTGCTTTTAAGGAAGTCAGCATCATACTCTAGCGCGCCGATATACTGCCAATTATTCCTACCACCAAGAAGACTGTAGAGGTCGCCATCTCTCAATGTCTTTCTTTCATGCCAAAGGCCGGATGCAGCTTCATACACAAAAGTAAACTCTGGACTAGTTAGACATAGAAAGCTCCTGCCGTTATCCATAAAAGTAAATAATCGAGTTCTTCTTTCTGGCCCGAAGTTTGTGTCATCCTGAAATGCATTGAATATTCTCTGATCAATAGCCCGTGTACTTATCTTTTTGATACCCGCCCCAGTAATCAATCCAACAAACAAAGCTCCGCCCTTTTCTTTAAATACACCAGCAAGCGAGTCAAGGTACACGCACTTAGAAAAAGAATTAAGCAGGCCGTACTCAAGCTCGCCATTTTTAATAAAAGGCGTATCAACAGATGATGTTACAGAGTAAATATACCCTTTCTCAGAAGAGAACAAGTAAAGCCTGTCATTCAGAACCTCCATACCTACAAGCTGAGAGTTAAGATTATTTGGTGCAAAGAAATTAAGTGCGACAGGCTCAACAGTGCCAATATCTGAATAGAATACGCGATTAAATCCTGCGATCGTGACCTGACTTGAAAGATACAAAAACCGACCGCCCAGATAGGCGACGTCGGTCAGCTCGGCATCTGCTTGATTAAATATCGTCGCAGTATCAATACCAACTCCAGCGGCTGATAGATCATTCTCAAAGTAAACAGCCCTATCCCTGCTATTACCCGTACCGCTACTTGGAGCACAAATTAGACATCTAAAACCGTCTGTTGCCATTCTGGTATATGACGCCCTAATAGGTAGAGGATACCCAGCCGGATTAGGGTAATCTTTAATGGTTAGCCCTCCAAAACCATCTACAAAAAACACCCTGTCAACAACAACAAAAACAGCACTCAAGCCGCCTTGTATTGTCTTGAAGTTGAAAACCTGACTTGTTATCGCTTGGGCTGAAGAGCCTAGAAGGCTACTATTTACGGTTATATCTCCGTAATTTTCCAATCCAGTGGTTGGCATTAACGACAAGGATGATAGCGCGCCAGCATCTGAAACAGTTGGTATAAAGTTTATACAGCGTCTATCAGATAGCTTTCTGGACTCCTCGCTGTAGAATCCATTTAAAGGTAGCTCTTTCATTAGCCCTGCCTAATTAGTTTTTGTAATGATAGCACTAAGGGCAAGGCTAAAAAAGCACCTAGGTTCTAGTGTCTAGGATTGCATCCAGCTCTAGCTGTGTTGTGGCTGCATTTATCTCAGTATCCAATAATAACTGGCTCTTACTTGAGTCAGCATTAGGTGATACCGAGGTGTATATATACTCCATGCGGTGCCTTACGTCATCATCGAGGGTTGCAGCTTCCAATGCTGTCATAACAGGAACACCGCCACCAGTAACGGTAGGGATTATCTGTGGCGCTTCAGCTGGATTCTCGGCCAATGAGTCAGCAACCGCATGATAGAAGCTAAGCTCTTCCTTAGAGTTCTCAATAGGAAATACGCCAGAATTACCTGTTGCAGTAGTATGCGCCAATCCTTGCTTAATAAGATCGTTACTCTTGGCGGATATCTCATCTTTCTTGGCCTGCTTATTGGCCTGTAGCGTTCCTATAAGCGCCTTAGCAATAGCTGTATCACACAAAGCCTTTAAAGCGTCCGTAGTGATGGTTATCAGTGTATTACCTGTTGGTGTATTACCTGTGTACTCAGGTATGCAAGTCATAATGCTCGCACTCATATCAACACCCTCATCTTCTAATGAGCTGTAAAGCGTCTCAGCGTTATAGATTGCCGCTGTATATCCATGTTCCGCCATTATCTTAACTCCTCAATAAATACTCTTAAGTTGCTTATCTCAGCTAATGCACTACCAAACCCATTACCCCTGCCAAATCTCACCTCTAAGGTGTGATTACCTGTCGATAATGTGTAGTCAATGGTTTTAGACTGATAGTAGTTATTCCTAGTGTCCTTTGGCTCTATGTCTGATTCATTATCCACCAATACACCATCAATAAATAACCCTAGAATAGTACTCCTATTGGTTGCCGTGTTTGATGACTCGAAGCTAAGGGTTATCTTTGCATTCTCGAATGGATAGTTAATAACCTCAGATATAAGTGTTTGCGGGTTAAAGAAATAGGCCGCATTAGTTGATGATGTGCCAAGCTGCTTAAATACATAGGTAGGATGGCTATTATCGACATATTCCTCTGTGGCAATTCGAGTTAGCGGACCCTCTTGTATTAACTGAGTAAGATAAGGAAAGAAATCAGGCCCAGCTTGAACACCGAGCAATGACATGGAATCAGCTCTAATCTCGATGTCTATTTGCTGGCCTTGCTCCAGCCTGAATGGAACGGTTCCAACATTAAACACTCCGGCTGTACTTGGCTCCTTGCTAATGAAATCTACAATATTGTCTCCAGCAATAAAATCTAGCCCGCCCGTGTTTGAATCCCAAGCTGCTCGATCTGGTATATATCGGATAACCGTACCGCTTGCAGCATCTGTTATTCTGGACGTGACATTAGGCATTGGCTGATCACATCTAAATGTAACTTGGTTCGTCTGCCTGATATCTGGAGCCGTTACACCGCCAACAATAGAGAAAGCCAAAGGATTATCCACTGTTTGGTTTGCATCTACTGATTGAAGAGCGTTAAAGAATTGCGGCCCTAAATCAACATAATCAGGAATCATTGACCCCGTCTCGTCAAAATCCGCTGTTAATGCAAAACCACGCTTATCTGTAATATTACCAAGTACAAGTAAATCTTCACCGCCTTCTGACAAGGTAGCAGCTGCGCCAACATTAATGGAGCCAGCCGGAACATTGATGGTCTTATCAAAAGTCCATTCGCCTGTGACGCTATCAACCGTTGCGCCCGAGTATGAGAGCTTAACCTCTACAGGGTCTTTCATTGGCACTTCATAAGGCTGCAAGTCATCAATAATAGCTGATCCGCCAGCCTCAACACTGACAATAGACTGTCCATTACTCTGAACCTGTCCCCTAAAGAATCCATCAGAGCAATTGCACTCTATGATACCGCCAACCCATCCATCAGAGTTTGTTTGAGGTCCGTCTATCTCTATGAATCTTGATTGATTAAAGTATCCTGCCTGCTGAACATCGGCAATAGCATCATCAGTCTCATAGACGTATTTATTAAAAATACCCCGAGCCTGTAATACTGATCTATCTAATTTGAACTGATTGAAAGCCATCCCTAAAGCACCTAGTTATGTGAAGGAATGTTAAGAAACCCCCGAAGGGGTCTTGTGCGAAGGTATGAAGGAATGGCCGCGGCCAAAAAGTCCGGACCCTTCACAATCCAGACTTTTATATTTTAAAGCACTTTCATCTATGATGAAACGGTATCTTGTAAATCTCTGGAGTTTTGAGGGCTATTCGGGAAAGATTCATACTGAGCCTCATCTTGCACGGTTAAAGTCCAAGGGTCGCCCGTATACCCTGAGATAGTAAACCTGTATTCAAATATGTCCGAGAATATTTCCTGCTCACTAAGTGCGGTTAAATCTAACGTAGCTTGGTTTTCCCAGTCAATAAAATCATTGCGGCGATACTCGATTAATAACTGACCATCAGTTACAGGACCATTGATAGAGAAAGTTAGCTTATGCCGTCCATTTTCCCTAACTGTCGAGTTGATCACATAAACAGTGTTAACCAGCTCAAGTGGATATGCATCCTGCCTAGTTCTGGTGTAGTTCTCAGCCTGATTTGTGTAGTAATGATCCCATTGGTATCCTCGCTTGTTATTGCCAGAGCCGCGAGGGAATCTATTAGGCCTATGCCATGTTGGATTCTGTATTGTCTCTCTTGCTAGAAGCTGGGTTCCTGATCTTATTTGCCCAGCAAGCATAGGATCAATAGGAACCCTTAAATTAGCCGCAAGCCTTTGAGCTAATAGTGCAATAATTGCTGAGTTAAATTTACGATCAAACCCTGCGTCATCAGATAATTCAGAGTCGTTGGCATAACCAATCTCAGTACCTTGGCCTCGAAGCTCATACATTAAATCTCGCATCTCTTCAAAGCCGCTATTGATTAATCGGCCTTCAACGTTTCCGCTGATACCGATCTTTTCATAAGCACGCTCGACTATTTTATTGTTCGTCGCCATCAGTTAAACCAAGCTCTTTTTTGAGGGTTTTAATTCTCTTAGTTTCCCAGCCTTCTATGCCGGAATCGCGTGCAGCTGTACGCACCTCGTTAACGCTAAGCTTGCCGCTTTTATTCGTATCAACCACTTCATGAGTGATTTCTTCAAATTCAGCATCAACCGCATCAGGGTTTTTGCTTTGCTCAAGTATAACCCAAGCGCAATCCCAACCATTAGCTTTATATTCCTCAATCTCACTATCTTTAACAGTGACAGAATCAAGCTTAATGCCTTGGAATTTAATGTGTTTGCCAAGTTTATATAAACGTTTCATATATTACCTGTGAAGGAATAAAGGGGGCCGAAGCCCCCTTAGTATTAGCTAATTACAAAGTTGCCGTTAGCTGATGGGTTCTTATTGGTTAAACCATACCAAGTGAATAAACGACACTTAAGAGTGAAGTCATTGATTGAGCCTTGGTAAGCCATGTAAACCTTAGTACCCGACGCAAGTGTTTCGCTGATCACTTCCATGCCATCTAACTGACCTAGGTATTCTAATGGAGCGTCACCGTTGATGATCTCGATAGAATCCTGAACCCAGAATTGGTTAGCACGTGCTGCTGTAGTGTTAAGCGCTACAACTGGAGTACCTGAAACAATTTGAGTGTTGATGTTAGCGTAAGCTTTTTCAGCTACAGTTAGAGCAGGGTCATCCAGAGCGATAGGCTTAGGATATAACTGCACTTTATTGCCGCTAGGCTTACCAACAACCTTAAAGGTCATCTCAACGCCAGTATCAGTCTTGTCATGCTCACCTAGAGAGTTAATCCCTGTGAACGCGATAGAGTCACCAACATTCAAGTTAGCGCCAGAAACTAAAGTAATAGTGTCTGAGATACGGTAATCCACCGGAAGGATTAAGCCACCAGCTTCTGTGCGGTTAGCAACAGGCGCTTGAGACACATCAGCTGAAACTGTAGAACCTGCAAACGTACTAGCTGAAATAGCTGGTAGGTAGCTTGACTCGTACAGGTTAGCGCCTGCTGTGTTATATGCAATCATGCCGTTCTTATAAACAGTCTCAGGAAGGCCATTCATGTTAGAGCGGTTAGCAATATCACTAGACACTTTCTGTGCGTCACGGTCATTCAAGAAGATGTTTAAACCAGAGGCCATAGTTTGCTGGCGCTCTGACAAGATGGTAGATGCCAATTTAACAGCGTCGTATCCAGTCTTATTAATCGTGCCATCAACTGCTTGCTCAAAGTAAATCGAACCAGTGTCTTTTACCAATTCAGCAATACGGCTGTTTTGGTCAGCTGTTAAGCGGTAAGCCGCTGCTTCTGCCCAACGCTCCATGAAAGAACGGTCACGGAAATCATCAGCGCGTAGCTTTTTAAGGCTGTTGCGAGGATCGCCAAGTTGTGACGGATAAGACAACTCAATAATGTCACCGAAATCACTATCAGTGAAATCCCAACCTTCTTGAATGCCTGCTTCTTGCTCAATTTGCTTCCAAACAACGTTAGAAGCGTTTTGCAGTTCTACGCCTGACACATTAAATGTATCACACAATACTGCCATTTGTTGTTGATGCTCCAAGCGGTCTAACACCATGTTAAACATCACTCGGACTTGTTTTGCTGTATCTAAAGCCATTTTAGGCCTCCATGCTATTCTAATTCATCGTATGAAATACTACGGCCTAGACGCTTCTCTACTTCGCGCTTTGCAGCTCGGAATTTAGAAGTGTCACCGCTACTTAGCAACTTATTAAGGTCGCCTTTCCAGCTTTCTGTGCCGCCAGCTGTTCCACCTGTTAGGCCGCTGTCTGCCATAGGCTTACTGGCTGCATCTTTACGGCGAATCTGCAATTTTTGGTATCCAAGTTTAAACAGTTCACGATTAGCTCCGTTCGGGTCTGTCTTGGCCATCTGTAGGATACGTTGAGCTTCATGCTCGTTGCGCCCTAGATAGTTAACAACAGCCACGGCTTGCTTAGTATCATCTCCGAATACATCTGCAATAGCAGGTATTACATCAGGTGTACCAGTAAGCTCTACCAAACTTGTCTCTGCATCATCAAAGCCCGAGATATTCATCTCATCAGCCGCACGGTTAAAGTTATTTAAAACCTTAATATTGCGCTGCTGCTGCTCAATGTACTGATTACGGACTTGGGTAGTCTGAACTTGTGACGCTTGGTTGGCGTTTTGTGCTTCAATCATCCAACGGTTGCCCGCTGCATTATAAGCCGCTAACGCTTTTTCTCGGTCATAGTCATACTTACTCAAAGCTTCATCAGATAAAAAGTCATTGATGTTAGGCTGTTCTGGTGCTTTCGCTGCTACGGTCAATTGCTCTTGCAGTGATTCAGGTACATTACCCTGTTTCACAGCTTCAAGTTGACGCTCTAGCTCTTCTGCTTTTTTCTTGGCTTGCCGCTCTTTAATGCGCATTTTTGCAAAGGCTGCATTATTTTGCTTTTCGCCATCTCTGGACGGTTCAGGCTCACGCTCGACAATTTCATATTCTTCAGTTTCTTGCTCGGCCTCTTGTATCTCGCCCGCCACAGGCTCGACTACTTGGCTTTCCTGATCCGGAGTGGCGTCCAGTTCAGGTGCTTCTACTTCAGAAGTTTCGTTATCTTGCATCACGTCTGTATTACTCATGCGACTAATAGTCTCCTAGCATGGATAGGGAAATTTTCTCACCATAAGGTGGTGCGGTTATTTTAACCTAATAGATGATGGCGGGCAAATATGTCAATTTTTGTGAGCGGAGTTGTGAAGTGTAGGCAATAAAACCCCAGTTAAGGGGCTTCGTTTAATTAAGCTTTCTATCTATATTCGCTTTAGAGCTTTCAATGTAGTCAAATATGGTTATGCCGTACTCCTCTAATACGCTCTCGCTGGTAATAGCGTTAACCACTTTATCACCAATACGCTTAAACAGGCGGTAATCAAAACCCTCAAGACAATTCCGCACTCGACAAGTTAGATAGAACTGACCCTCTACAGCATCATCCTTAGACATGCCCTCCATTTCCTCGGCGCTAAGAAACTTAACGCCTTCAATGTTTTTTAGCTCTTCTGTGATCATACTCTCTCCGCTACTTTAATCGCATTATCTAACTGCTCTGTGTCAACCTCTTGCAAGGTCTTAGATATATCGGCACCGTACTTCTCAGCCTGAGCAAGCACCTGAATGCGCTTACTCTTAGCATTCTCAGCATTAATAGCTGTGTTAGCTTGATCATTCTGAGCACTCATAACATCCGCCTTAGCTCTGGTCATTTCTGCTTGCGCCACCATTACCATAGGGTTAGGTTGATTTGCTGCCGCCTGCTGCTTCTGAATCATCGCCATGTACTCTTGCTCGTTTTCAGGCTCTCTTAAGCCTTGATCAAGCATTTGCTGGCTAACCCACTTCTCAAGCGGTGTATCTGTTGGGATATCCATCATATTAACCAGCGTCAACGTGGCTACCTGTCTCATAGGATCGTTTGGAGCCAGTCCATTAATCAGATCACCAAGCTTACGCTCAGCCTCTTGCTTAAGGTCTTGGAATCTAGGGCCAATATCTGTATAAACCTCTAAAGATGCTTGAGACATATCATTCTCAACAGCTGGCATCCCTCGCTTATCAAATGCAGTCTTATTAATTTCAACATACTCTGTAGAGTCATCGTCCTTCATAATAATGACCTGATCCTCTTCATCGTAAATCTCAGAGGCAATACTCAACCAGATTTCACCATCTCTGCGCATGGCTGTGGATAAGTTATCCTGATACATAAATGTTTGCATCTGGCTTTGAGCATTAGCAAGTCTTAGCTGACCTTCTGTTACACCATCGCTTAAGGCGTTCTGGCCTACCAGTGGAGTGACCGTTACGTCTTGAACCGCTTTCTCTGTCATTTGCAAAAACTGGGTCTCGGTGCCGGAAATGGTCGGGCCTTCCATGTAGCTTGTAATACCCTGAGGCAGAGGCTGGCCATCATCAGTAAAGAAGTTCATCAGGTAATAAGGATAGTCTGCATCCTGCATGTAAAAATGCTCATGCCCTTTAATTTGCTCTGGAGACATAATAGGCTTGCGGCGAGGAGTTCGACCAACTTGGTCAGCAATAAATGAGAATGACATATTGTGCAGGCGTTGAGGGTCTTTAGCACGACGAACCATGCCTTCCCACCACTCTTGGCCTTCAATAAATCTCCAATCACCAAACACAGGAACAATAGGGATGTGCTTGCCTGCAATCTTTGTTGGTCCATCAATAATACCTTGACCATCCAAAACGTACTTATAGACCTCACGGGTCTTTATTTCTTTTTTATCAACTACATCAAAGCCATAATCCGCCAGCTCTGCAAGTTTTGCCTTCTGCCTAATTCCGACTGTTTCAACTTGGCCCGACTGATCACGAAGGATAAATACTTTCTTTTTCTTCTCTTCAACCTCGTAATACTCACCAATGTAATGGCGCTCTGCATGGGTCCAAGGGAATACATAGGAAGTCTCAGGGGTTTTGAATGTGGAAGGATTACGGTCTTCAGGGTCAATTCCATAATCTCGGATTAAATCATCATAACCTTCATCAGTGTACCAAGTAAGAATGCATCCCCATTTAGCATCGCTCTTATCCTTGCGCTTAGCTTGAGAATCAAAGAACACGACATTATTAGCTTCATGAATAGGCTTGCGAGTAATCATCTGCTTGGTGATTGTATTGTCGCCTTGGTCCTCGTACTCAGTGGTAATACGCCAAGCGCCTAACCCTGTACTAACCTGACAATCAATACCTACGTCTACAGCTTCTTTTGCTGCGTTAGTTCTCATGGATGCGCGGTACATGCCCTGTAAAACTTCGGACAACTTCTTTTTATCTGGTGAGTTATCGGACGGTCTAAACTTAACTGATACAGGGTTGGCGAGCATTTCGCCTTTAACTTGACGCAACTGTCTTGTAATGATGTCAAATTGGCCGCGGTACTCATTGTCAGAATACTCTTCTAGCGTCTCATCCCATTGGTTAAAGTGCGCAAACATCCAATCATCAGCGCCGCGCTCTCTAGTGTCTTGAGTGTTCACAAAAGACTTATCAACAGAAGCTTTTATCTGTACGTGCTTATCTTGCGACATTTACCGCATCCTGTAGCTTTTAATTTTTGGAGGCATTATAGCCTGATTGTTATTTATTCTAACATTGTTACGCATTAACATCATTACACTATCTGCAAGGTTAGGTGAAGCCATTTTAAACTTACTTTTCATCTGGTCCTTAGTGTAAAGCTCAATCAATCCATTTGCGTTAGGCTTGACTGGCATTCGACATAGCTCAGCCCTTAGTTTCGGTAATGACTTAATATCAGAGCTAAAGCTTATCATCTTATCCATAGGGTAAACCTCACCCTTAACCACCGACAAATAAGTGTTAAACATTCTGTCTCTTAATGCCTGATAGTATTGAGCGCGCTTATTTTTAAAGCAGTCTTTGTTTGTTTTATTATCTTTGGTTTCACCAGTAGGCTGATATATCGCCTCTGGATTATCCGGTGACTCACTACCTTTATACATTGTAGTTGAGATGTTTAATCCACTGAATGACTCTGTAGCCTGCCTAGCCAACCCAACACCCATACCGTCGCAATCCCAAGTGTAATGGTTAACCCCTTGCTGTATTGCTAACCCGTGCGCCCAATCACCGCCATCATTTATACCTCCATCAGTCATCTCTTCTACAGAGTAAATAACCGAACCGTGACGCATAGCATAGCCTTTTGAGTCTGGACCGGTATCACTTGGGTCATGGGCGGCAAACTTAGCTCCTTTAGCCCATTGCGACTCGGTGCCGATCTTTTTGTGGGCATCAATACAAGCGTCAAACCATTCAGACAAGATAAGCGCATTTTCTATGGAGTCATTAAAGTCACCCTCCCAGATATGGTCATACAAAGCCCTGTCTAAGTTCTCATAATCCCATTTACGCTCACCCTCTAAGCCGGACATGTGATACCAAGGGTTATCCCTCCAGTTAATATCTATGATTAAATGGATATCATCTTCATAAATACCATTAGCTCTTAGCTCTGCGTCAAATGGTGCAAGGAATCGTTTTGAGAATGGATCTTCACTCGATGCAGGGTTAACAACAAACACCATTGTGACCTGAGATAGGTCCACCTCGTTATCGTCAATCTCTTCCATTGACATTGGCAGACCCTTCATAGGCTTATTACGGCCTGTCGGCGTTAGTATCTTAAGTGACTTCTCAGATATGCTCTGAGCCTCTTCAACCCAAAACCCTTTAAACCCAAAAGCAGACTTAACAGATTCAGGATTTCTAGCTAGACCAGCAAAGGAAGCCTCTGATCCATTGTCGCACCTTATGGACTTTTCTGTACTAGAGAAACCTTCAAGCTCAATACGCTTATATTCTTCTGTCAATAAGCTGTGTACAGAGTCAGCTATAGAGTTCTGATATTCCCTTAAGCATAGCCAGTTATTCCCATTATCATGCATATCAATAGAAACATAGTCACCAACACCAATGGATTTACCTGAGCCACGACCACCTTTAAGAATGATAAACCGCTTAGGCCTAGTAAACATTGGCTCAAGCTTGATAGGAAAATAAGCTTTAGGTGTTATATCGGTCTCTATGAATTCATCACCAATCTGGATTAAAGTCCTTTCAAGGCTTCCATCAGGGTTAACAAATCCTATAGGCGTATTAGTCATAGATGATCCTATGCCAACCTGAGACTTAAGCGCCTGTATCTCTTTGAGTAACGGACTAGCCATTCTTAGCACTTATCATATCTTTTAGCGCTTCAAGCTCTTTCTTGATAACTGTTATCTCATCAATCTTAAGCATCTTGGATATTGAGTCGATAAACATGTTGGCAACGTCTGGAGATATAAGGCCTTGCGATGCAGCCGCTAATACTTGCGAGGCCTGCTTGTCTGGCGTGGCATCCGCATCAAACTTAAATTCGACTCGCTCCATTGTAGGTTTGACACTAGACCAGCCTTTATCAGCTAGAACCTTAAGCATTTGTCCGGAGTCTTTATCTTCAATATTAAAGGCGCGCTTAGCAATATGAGTAAAAAAAGCCTCTTCAGCCTGATCCTTTGTAGGCTCTCCGTGAAGCCCTATAAGCTCTTTGACAGACTCACTACGGATAGCATTAAGAATGCGCGTCTTATTGCTCTTACCCCTTGGAGGCAGGTTGTCGCCTGTCTTTAATGTCGTTGAACTAGTACCCACTGAAAACCCTTATATCACCCTTATCTAACGAATATTATACACAAAAAAAGCCCTGTGTAGAGCTTATGGGGTCGATAGGTGGGGATTTGGGAGAGTGTGCCGCCCTATCGTGCAGCGTATTCTTTAATCTGTTTTTCTTTGGCTTCTCTCGTAAAGCCATTTATCTATTGCAATGTAAGCATGTACCGAGGCAAAGGCTACTGCAAATATCTGGGGCCAACTATCCGATACGAAAGCTATTACCCCACTAAACACACTAATCCCGATGTTGTCTGCTGCGCTTAATCCGTTTGTCATTAGTGAGCGCTTCCACCGTGATCTTTAGGGCCAAGTAGATGAACATGGCGCAAAATGCAGCCGCGCATATCTTCCCATAATCCATTCATCAGCCCCTTGCGTCCATCCATAAACAAAAGGCTAGCCATTAAGCTAACCCCTAAAATAACAGATACTGTGTAATTATAATTATTTATCCCCAGTAGCTGCCAGCCGTTTACCATTGCGCCCAATGTTCCTAAGATCATTACTGCCTTGCTCAATAGTGTGGCGTGCATCACATTATACCACCCTGCAAAGATTACTACCAAAGCATTAACACCCGCAAGCATTGCATAGGCCATGGGCTGGCCTTGATAGGTATCCCAAATAATAGAACCTGATGCAGATGCTAGTAAGCAGTAAATAGCTAAATCCTTTCTAGTGATAATAGCTATCACCAAGAAGGCCAGTGTATAAGGATGAGTTAGCAGCCAGTCAATCATGAGCTTTTCTTTTTCTTCTTAGGTTTAATGCCAACGCCAGCTGTCATTTTGTTAGACTTCTTTTTGCGTGTTTTATTGTAAGATGAGGTAGCCATTTAGTTATGCCTTGTGATTGTTTTATGCATTTTAACACAATTAATAGCTATTCTGACAAATTAAACTTATTAGAAAGCCTCCCCGCCTCTTCATATCTACCCTGATTGATCAAAGAATTAACAGAGACAAGCAAATCCTTTAGCTCGCCATTATCTATCTTTAATTGCTCAATCTCTTCTGTGCGCTTTAAAAGCTCAGTCCTTTGAGCTTCTAAGCATCTATTCATTGGCTGATAGAACGCATGGTCTACTGCATCAGCTATTTTACTCATCTGGAATCCTCAATAATCCATTGTCGTATAATACCCCACTGATAGTCTCCACTATTGACTCATACTTATTGCCTAGGCAGCCAACACACAGGTCTATTGCTCTTTCAATAATCTGCTCACGCTCTGATTTGATGGGGCGGATTCTGTCACTAGTAAATTCGTCATACCAGTGGCCCTCTGGCTTAGCTAAACAACCACCAAATTCTCCAACGCCGTAAACCTTTGCTTCCACCCATTTGTCGGTCATCAATGCTTCAATAGTATCCCCCACTTCTGGCTTATATGGTTCGGTTGCTGGTTTTCTGTGAATTCTAAAGCTCTTACCTTCAAACGATTTTTTGTAATCAATTCCTAATTCTAGGCAGTGCCAGCCTTCCCCTTCCTGCTTATACCATCCGCTTCCTGACTCATCATGTACGTGACTAAGCTCTTCCAGCCATACATGCTCTGGAGTTGGCTGCTCATCCCAATTAATCACAGGCTCTGTAGCTTCTGGCTCTTTCGGGCGCTCGATTACTGCATACCCCACGGTACTTAAATAACTCTTTAAGGACATATTTTTCGGGTCTTTATTCCAAGACCCTCCCTCATATAAATACCCAATACCATCAACCCATTTACAGAACCAAGTACCACATGCCCCAATCCAAGTACCTGTAATCCTATGCGTAGCCCCTTCTGGCCATTCGATATCAGTCATTTAAAAACTCCTTTAATCCATCCACACAATTAATCTGCTCATAAACCACTTCTTTATCTTCATCAATCCAAAGTGTTAACAGGCTGCCATAATGGCCTTCAGCTTCAATCATAAGCACATAAGCCGCTTTAATTACGGCAAGCGCTAAGGCTAACTGTAATTCGCCTACGTCGTCTTGCTCCCAAAGCGTAATAACTTGCTCGTTGTTCTTTCTTAGTTCTATTTTCATGTTCTTCCCCTTAATTAATAAAGCCTATTATCCAGATTACCAAAAGATAAACAGTGGCCAAAACTACCAACTTTGCCCCGAATCATTGACATTTTCTTACACGCATAAAAAAGCCCCAATTAAGGGGCTAAAGAACATTTAATCTAATTAAACTAAGTGAATTTAAGTTTAATTACTGCCTACCATTAGTGGACAAGCAATGCCTGTATTATTACACGCCTTTTCGATTAAACCAATGTTTTTATACTTCGGATTAGTCACTTTAGCTTGTGTATTTTCATAGTTGTACTGGCTGTTATGAGTCCATGCCGTGATGATTAGAATACTTAACAAACCAATGCTAGCGAATATTTGACGACTACCCATGCTGAATCCTCCCTAATGATATTAGATGCGCTTCCACTTCCTCTACATCGTGCAGCATCCCTGATAATTCCTTTAAGCTCTCAAGCGCCTTTAATGCATCTCGGTTACTTCTGGCGTGCTTGGCGTAAAATGCCACTCTATCCTGTATTTCCAATATCAAGTCTTGCATGGTCAGTCCTTTTTATTATTGTCCTGATTACTGCTTAATTATAACACGTCCAATGACAGGGACGTGCCGCCCTGTATTTCTGCGTTATCTTGCTGTTAACAATACCACCCCTACCCATTTATTAAATGACATATTCTTACAATATTATTGGCCGATTAGATCAAGCTTCTTTTTAAGCTCGTTAGCCTTGACCCTGTATTCAAGCTTAATGGCCCTTAGCTCTTCTATCGTGTATTTTTTTGGTTCGTGCGGGCCTTCTAGCCACTCAAGTTGATCACTGCCAATACGCTGCACAAGATTGATACGATACTCAACAATATTCCCGCTTTTGTGGTTATTACAGACTGAACACTGCTTATGACAATTAAGCTCATCAAATCTAAGCTCAGGATTGCCGCCCACAGTCCGATAATGACCAGCATGATATTGTCCGGAATGATGCCTGCCACAGCTAATACAAGGCAAATGATCATCCCTAATCCGTATAAAGCGATTAAACTCTGCCTGTGCTTCCTTTGCATAATCTGACCTCGTTTTTAATTTCTCTTTTCTTGCTTTGTGTTCTTTTCGCTCTCGCTTGGCTGCGGCCTCTTTAGCCTTTGCCATCCCATGCTTACCCATGCATTCAATTGAGCAATAGCCTTTCTTACCTACAAAGTCCTTGCAAGCCTTTACAGCGGGTATTTCAGTTTTACACTGCTTACATTTACGCCCCATCAATCCCCCTTGTTGAATCAATAGATACACAGTCCAGATTATTAATTCTAAAATCCTTTCTGCACTTGTTAAGCGCCTTTGTTTTTACCGATAATACTCTGGCTATTTCATTATTTAGCCTTTCACGCGCCACCAATTCCAAAGCACTAAATGGGAAATCCGGCAAGTTATTTCGCCTAATCCTTAGCTCGGAAAGATAGACCATTGAGCGCCCTAGTTCTTCATAGCTATTCACAATAAGATAACCTTGCCAAGTTGCTCTAAGTCATTCTTTACCAAGGAAAAAATAGCCTTGTAATGCTCACCTTCATCCATGTATTTATTCAACAACTGCTTGGCTTTATTTTCAGCAACCATTAGTTGTGACAACTCCATAGCGTCAAGCGTATCTCTAAGCTTTGGCTTTTTATGCTGAACTAATTGGAGCGCTGAATAAGTGGCGTTTGTGATATGTTTATAATAAAACTTTGCATTACCACTACCCTGATTGGTGGCGTACTCAACAAAGTCTTTAATTACATCTGTGTGAGCTAGCCTAATCTGCTTAGATTGCGAGCGACACTTAACCCATTCTGAATCCCCCTTGTTTTTATATTCAGCAAGCAGCGCTTTTTCTAAAGCATTAAATGCATCAATAAAGGCCAATTTCTTTTCATGGGCTTTCTTGGTGGATATATTCATAACAAGAAACATATAGCCATCACGATTCATTAAGTAGGTTTTAAACTCTCTACCACGAACCACCCGACTACTTTCACTAAACATTTCACTGAATTTCACTGGGGATATTTCACCAATGAAGCCACCTAGTTTTTTTAACACCTCGTTATGAGCAATGCCAAATTCCTTGCCCACCAAGTCACTAGAAGTTCTAGGCTCGCCATTTATCATACTTACAAGATTTACCATAATTCCAACTCTAAATGAATTTTCATTATTATATCTCATTACTGAAATTTATTAAAGACCGCCCTCAATCCTCAATACTTGGCCAGCATGCACCCTGACCAAATATCACACTCATTCTCTCATTAACTAATTCATAAACCTGAGTCATTTGCTTTCTGTTTAGCTTTGACGTTTTAGGCTCACCCTTTCTATCTATGATCTCTGGATACATGGCTCCAGCATAATCTTTAAACACTCCTTTAAATAATTCCATTGTCCAAGGCGTCTCTATGCCCTTGCTTTGCTTGTACTGACCCCATTTAACGTACTCGATACCAGCAACATTAAGTTTGAATGCCATTTCATCACAATATTTATGAAGCGCTGCGTTTTGCTTATTGGTTCTAGCCTTGCCCTTTACCTTGATTTCAATCTCTAGGTACTTGAACTCGTCATAGGTCTGTTTTAATAAATCTATGACGGTTTCTAGGCTTTGATCACTGTTGACGGTTTCAGTCATTAGGCAGCTCTATTGAAAGCTGATCTTCTTTAAATTTAGCTAATGCTTTTTGGTCATCAGTCAAATCTGACTCTTTCACAAACACCCCATCAATCATCATGCCTTTACGGTCTTTGATGTCCTGATAGGCCACATAAAGGCAGTTTTCAAGATCAACACCCAACTGTTGACACATGATAATAAGAACAACCATTATATCGCCTATATCGTCACTAGGGTCTTTCTTCTTGCATATCGAATCTGATAGCTCACCACACTCTTGAATAAGCTTATGGAATTGGTTTTTAGCGTCCGACCCATCTACTAAATTACGAGCCAAAGCCCACTCTTTAACCTTATTTATTAATTCTTGCATATCATCTCCTAATTAATTGAATGCCCTGCCTCAAACGTGCGGGGCCACACGTCAACTAAACCCTTGAGGCTGGGCGGATTTTAAAAGGGAATATTCTGATCTTGCTGAGGTATATTGTTTTGTGGTTGCTGTTGAGCTTGCGCGTACTGGTTAGGCGCTTGTTGTGGCGCTTGACCATAAGCTGGATGAGCTGGCGGCTGTTGCGGTGCCTGCTGATAACCTTGCTGCTGTGGTGCTTGTTGAGCATCCTGCTTGCCGCCGATAAGATCAATATCACGAACATTTAAAGCTAATGCAGCCCCTTTGCCGTTCTGACCATCCCATTCCTCCAATGACAACTCACCAGAAACAGCAACTTGTGTACCTTTCAATAGGTATTGTGGCAACTGCCCCTCTGCTTTTTTGCCAAACATTGAGCATCTAACCCAGTTGGTTTTCTCTCGCTCTCCATACCCTGACTTAACGGCCACAGAGAAGTTGCAAATCGCACCGCCTGATTGCGTATACTTTACTTCTGCATTCTGGCCTAAATTACCAGTGAAAATAAAATTATTCATTTCTAATCCTTATTTAAAAGTTAGTCGATTGTAAATTTGGCGAACCTTATTTACGTCATCTTTGTTATATTCTGCTACTCGCTCAACATCACCAGCTTTTACAAAATCCCATACTTTACTGCCGTCAATATCATCAGGCTTACCCTGAATACCTAGTGCCTTACATAGATTATCTTGACTCATTCTGCCGCCACGGCCAGCCCAAGCAATCTGTGTGCAGTAAAAATCTTTATTGTGATAACCATCAAAAGGCAAATCAAAAGGCGGCTTAACACCAAGGACTACAGCCCTGTGAAAAATGAACTTTAAATCAAAACCTGCTACAAATTGACCAATGAAAAACGGATTATGTCGTCCACACTCATCACCAACAGACTTAAAGAAATCAGCTAGTAAATCTTCCTCACTACCACCTACATCCCTATAGACACAATTGATTTCACCATCATTAAAAGCCCATGCAATACTGATAA
>Ga0209578_10001398_pt1 | contig 22731 bp, 18 predicted proteins | sample tdAd472_FD_187127 | JGI IMG/M metagenome (GOLD analysis project Ga0209578, IMG submission 187127) | Marine sediment microbial communities from the Atlantic coast under amendment with organic carbon and nitrate - tdAd47.2 (SPAdes)... | ecosystem: Environmental > Aquatic > Marine > Coastal >...
TTGGCCAATTCGGCTGTTGCCTGTTCGATTCATTGTAAAAGACTACAGGACAATCATTTGCTTCGAGATCAGCCAGTGTCGCCGGGATTCGATGTCAATTCAAATGAAACAATCTTGCTATGATTCATGCCGGCAGCCGCGACACTGAACGGGCTCGAGTCATGAGTAGATTGACCACAATCAATTTTCGACGCTGGATCGACGACCATCGTCATCTGCTGAAACCTCCCGTGGGCAACAAGCAGATCTGGGAAGACGCCGACATGATGGTCTTCGTTGTCGGTGGTCCGAACCAGCGGACGGACTATCACGACGATCCGGTCGAAGAATTTTTTTATCAGCTCGAAGGGGACATGGTCCTGAAGATCGCCGATGACGGTGAGTTCTACGATGTCGTTATCAGAGAAGGCGATATTTTCTTCCTGCCACCTCACGTTCGTCACTCGCCACAAAGGCCCATGGAAGGAAGTATCGGTCTCGTCATCGAACCGAAAAGACCTCCTGGGGAAAAAGACGCTTTCGAGTGGTTCTGTTTTGAATGCGGCAGTCTCGTTCATCGTGACGAAGTATTGCTCGAGTCGATCGTGAGGGACCTGCCGCCGCTCTACGAAAAGTTCTACGCCGACGAGGCCGCACGCACGTGCCCGGGCTGTGGTGTTGTACACCCGGGTAAAGAGCCACCCGAAGGTTGGGTGTCAATTCCTCCCGGGGGTTCGTGAGCGGGATATGGAGTACCAACTTTCGCGTGATTTTGCCGTCCAGCAGGATGACCTGGATACGCTACGAGAATACAGGGACAGCTTCCATTTGCCGGACTTTGGCAGGGAGCGCTCCGTGTACTTTTCCGGACACTCTCTGGGTCTGCAGCCGAAAACTGCCAGGGATGCAGTCGAACTCGAGCTGGCAGACTGGGCGCGGTTTGGTGTAGAGGGTCATTTCGAGGCAACACATCCCTGGTATAGCTACCACGAGCTGCTGACTCCGCCGATGGCCCGCATCGTCGGAGCGAAAGATTCCGAAGTCGTCTGCATGAACTCGCTGACGACAAATCTGCACTTGTTGTTCGTGTCGTTCTATCGCCCGACGTCCGGCCGATACAAAATCATCAGCGAAGGCAGGATGTTCCCGTCAGATCGATACCTGCTGGAGACGCAAGCGAAGTTTCATGGTTTTGATCCGAATGATGCGATCATCGAAATCTGTCCCCGTGACGGCGAGAGTGTTATCAGGGAAGAGGACCTCCTGGAAGCAATTAACACGCACGCGAAGCAACTGGCACTGGTGTTCCTGGGTGGTGTCAACTATCTCACCGGTCAGCTTTTCGACATGCGCAAGCTCACGGAGGCGGCGCATGCTGCCGGTGCTTTAGCTGGCTTTGATCTGGCGCATGCCGCTGGAAACGTTCCGCTGCAATTGCACGAGTGGGACGTCGATTTTGCGGCGTGGTGTTCGTACAAGTACCTGAACGCCGGGCCTGGGAATGTCGGCGCGGTTTTTGTTCACGAACGACACGGAACGAGCTTCGAAATTCCGCGGTTCGGTGGCTGGTGGGGTTACGACAAGGACCGGCGCTTCCTGATGGAGAGTGGTTTCCAGCCTATGCCGGGCGCCGAGGGCTGGCAATTGAGCAATGCGCCGGTCGTCGGCATGTCGATACTGAAAGCGTCGGTGGACATCTTCGACGCGATCGGCATGGCAGCGTTGCGTCAGAAGAGCGAGGCGTTAACGGGATACCTGGAATTCACTATCGAGTCACTCGCGGAGGAGTTTCCGGATGCCGGCATCAGTATCATTACGTCGCGCGACCCTGACCAGCGAGGATGTCAGCTTTCGTTCAATATCGCCGGGCGGGAACGAGACATCTTCGATAAATTGACGGCCGCCGGGATCATTGGTGACTTCAGGGAGCCCTGCATGATTCGGGTGGCGCCGGTTCCGCTGTATAACTCGTTCGAAGATGTCTACACATTCGGCGCGGTCATGCGCGGGTTACTCGCAGAGGGAACCGGGTGAGAAAGGGGCAGCGAGAGAGATTTACAGTAGCGGGCGGCGGCCCGGTTGGTTCGTTGTTGGCGATCCTGCTCGGGCGACTCGGGTATGACGTTCACCTGTATGAAAGCCGGCCGGATTCCCGCAAGACGAATATCTACCAGGGCAAATCGATAAACATTGCACTGTCCGATCGCGGCTGGCATTCCCTCGAGCGCATCGGTATAGACCCGGCGATCAAAACCGAAGCAATTCCCATGTTCCGTCGAACAATTCATGCGCGGGACGGCAATCTGACTCATCAGCAGTATGGGCAGGACGACGACGCGATCTGGTCCGTTTCCCGCGGCAAGATCAATGAACAGCTGCTGACACTGGCGGAAGCCGAGCAGAGCGTCGCAACAAACTTCGAACACAAGCTCGTAAACGTCGATTTCGAGACGGCCAGGGCAAACTTTCTGGTCGAGGGAGAACGAAAAGTCGATGTCGAAGCGGATTTTCTTTTTGCTGCGGACGGCGCCCACTCGAAGGTACGTCGACTGGCACATGACCTCCCTAGGTTCAGCTATAGCCAGACCTACATGCCGCAGTCGTACATCGAACTCAACATACCGGCGAACGCCGACGGCAGCCACAAGATCGAGAAGAACGCGCTGCACATCTGGCCACGCAAGGACTTCATGTTGATCGCGCTGCCAAACCCGGACGGAAGCTTCACCTGTACGCTATTCCTGAGTTTCTCCGGTGAGCCGTCATTCGAGTCGCTGTCGGATCGTGATTCCGTAGAGGGATTCTTTGAGTCGAATTTTCCCGACGCCATGGAGTATCTCGAGGACCCGGTCGACGTTTTCCTGGACAGACCGCCGGCGCCATTATTCCTGGTTCATGTCTTCCCATGGTCGTTCAACAACAAGGTTGGCCTGATCGGTGACGCGGCGCATGCGATTGTCCCGTTTTTCGGCCAGGGAATGAATTGCGGATTCGAAGACTGCGCGGAACTCAATGACCTGATAGCAGAAAATGACGGCGATTGGAGCCGAATATTTCCTGCCTACGAGCGGTGCCGTAAACCAAACGCCGACGCGATAGCCGAATTGTCCAAGCGCAACTTCATCGAGATGAGCGATTTGTCCGGCGATCCCATGTTCCAGTTGCGGAAGAAAATCGAGGCGAAATTCCACGAGGTTTATCCTGACTTGTGGACGCCATTGTATTCGTTAGTGACCTTCTCACCGGAGGTGCCGTATGCCAAAGCACTGAAAATCGGTGACATACAAAATGAAATCATGGACCAGATCATGCGCATTCCGAGTATTGAACAACTGTGGCAGGATCCACAGCTTATCGACGAGTTGTATAAGCTGGCAGCAAACCGAATTGGTGAAGTGCAATGAGCAAGACGCCAGACAATTTCAGAGAAATGGAGTCGGGAATTCATACGGACCTGAAGGACCGAATGAGCTACGACAAGTACTTGAGCCTGGACACAATTCTCAATGCGCAGCACAGGCTGTCGACACAGCATGACGAAATGCTGTTCATCATTATTCACCAGGCAAGCGAGTTATGGCTGAAGCTTGCAGGGCACGAGCTTGAGGCCGCGCGTCGAAATGTGAGGGACAACGATTTTCGCCATGCATTCAAGGTCATTGCGCGTGTCAAGCTGATCCTCAATCAACTCGTGCATTCGTGGAATATCCTGTCGACAATGACTCCCGTCGACTACCTGACATTTCGCGAAATGCTCGGGCCGGCGTCAGGATTTCAGTCACATTCTTATCGCAGGCTCGAGTTCTTGCTGGGCAACAAAAACGCCCGGCTGATCGAAGTACACCAGCACAATGCCGAGATATATGAAGACCTGGACGGGCTGCTACATTCGCCGAGTCTTTACGACGAGGTTATTCGCAAGCTCGCCGATTCGGGTTTCGACATCAATGCAAACAAGTTGGACAGGGATTTCAGCCTTCCTTATGAGCCGGACGATTCCGTCCAGAATGCGTGGCTCGAGGTCTACCGGGATGCGGACAAATATTTCGAGTTGTACGAGTTGGGTGAAAAGCTCGTTGATATCGAGGACGCGTTCCAGCTATGGCGGTTCAAACATATGTATACGGTGCAGCGCATTATCGGCAATCGCCGCGGTACGGGCGGCTCGTCGGGTGTACCGTTTCTGAAGAAGGCGCTGGACATGAGTTTCTTTCCTGAACTGTTCGCGATACGAACGATCCTCTAGGAGTTCGAATGGAAATTAAGGGTAAGTACATTATTGCGAGCACTCGCGAGGAGGTTTGGGCGGCGCTTAACGATCCGGAGGTCCTCAAGGAGTGCATTCCCGGGTGCGAGTCATTCACGAAGAATAGCGATACCGAGTATGACGCCAATGTCATGGCCAGCATCGGTCCCGTCAAGGCCAGGTTCAGGACGACGGTCATGCTGGAAAACCTGCGTCCGCCGGAGAGCTACACAATTGTCGGCAGCAGCAAGGGTGGCAATGCAGGATTCGCGCGAGGCAACGCCGACGTGGTTCTCGTAGAAGTAACGAGTGGTACGGAACTCAGCTACGCAGCGAACCTGAAGGTTGGAGGGAAGCTCGCACAGGTTGGCTCGCGCCTGGTGACCGCGGCGACAAAAAAGACCGCGGACGAGTTTTTCGGGAGCCTCTCGACCAGGCTCGATCCCATGGCCCTGAAAGTGGAGGAGCCTGGACCTGATCGGCGTTTCCCTATCGGCTGGGCCATTACCGCGATCACTGCAATTGCGCTGCTGCTCTGGTGGTACCTCTCGCGCTAGGCGACCATCTCGACAACAGCACGTTTCGCCATGGCAATGACCAGGTGGGCACGATATTCGGCGCTCGCGAACAGGTCTTCGTTGAAATTCTCAGCATCAACGGTCAGCCCGTCCAAAGCGTCGGGAGAAAAGTCTTCAGACAAGGCTGTTTCGAGCATGGCGGAGCGGAAAGCGCACGGCCCGGCGCCCGTGATTGCGACCCGAATGCTTCCGCCGAGTTCGCTGATCATTACGCCGACGACAGCGTAACGGGACGCCGGGTTCGGAAATTTCGCATACGCTGCCCGCACCGGTTTCCGAAACCTGACGGACTGGATGATCTCGTCCGGTTCGAGCGCCGTTTCGAACAGACTGACGAAAAACTCGTCAGCCGCGATTTGCCGCCGGTCGGTCATTATTTCTGCATTAAGGCCTAAAACTGCGGCCGGGTAATCGGCGGCAGGATCGCTGTTTGCCAGCGAGCCACCGATGGTGCCTCTGTTGCGGACCTGTGCGTCACCAATCTGGTTTGCGAGATCGGCGAGAGCCGGGATTTCATTCTTTACAAGGTCACTCGAGGCAACCTCCGCATGCGTCACCATTGCGGCAATTTCTATGCATTCTCCGGCGTCGCGCAATCCGTACAGCGATTCGATGTGACTTAGATCGACGAGGTCCGTAGGGCTCGCCAGGCGCATTTTCATCGTCGGCAATAGTGTCATGCCGCCTGCAATGAGCTTGGCTTCCTCGTTGTCGGCAAGGATTTGCCGGGCCTCTTCGACCGAAGTCGGCCGATGGAACTCAAAGTTATACATCTAGGGATCCGAGCGCATCGCTTCGGCGCCGGCTCTGACGGCCTTGACAATGCCGTCGTAGCCCGTACAGCGGCACAAGTTGCCTTCGAGCCATGTCCTTATTTCTGCATCACTCGGATCCGAGTTCTGATCGATTAGATCCAGCGCACTCATGATCATGCCGGGGGTACAGAATCCGCATTGCAAACCGTGATGGCGACGAAAAGCAGACTGCAAGGGAAGCAGCGGTCCTTCCTCCGGGGCCACACCCTCGATGGTCAGTACGCTGGTTCCGGCCGCCTGGACGGCGAGCATCGTGCAGCTCTTAACCGATCGACCATTCACATGAATCACGCACGCGCCACATTGACTCGTATCGCAACCGACATGGGTACCTGTTTGTCCGAGCTGATCACGAATCAGGTCGACCAGTAAGGTCCGGTTCTCGACCTGTGCACTTACAGATACGCCGTTGAGCGTGAAAGATACTGTCGCGGACAAAATGAGGTCTCCTGCTGTCTGGCAGACGGTATCATGAGCGCGCATCGATCATATATCCCGAGCGCACCACCAGTCGGCGGTACGAGACTACCTATTCGATAGGTTTACAACAACTATTTAGTAGGTATAATCAATCTATCCAATAGGTAGATTGATCGCAATGGCGACACAGACCACACTAGAAGCCCTGTTCGGCGGTCAGGCAGCCGCCAAGGTACTCCTGTTCATGGAAAACTATGGAGAGGGGTACGCAAACTGGATAGCGAAGACCTTCGAGATGCCGGTCAGCGAAGTCCAGAAGCAGCTCAAGAAGTTCGAAGACGCAGGTGTCCTGGTCAGTCGAATGGTCGGTACCAGCCGAATATATACCTGGAATCCTCGTGATCCGGCCCTCGACGGACTGAGACAGATGCTGAAAAGCACACTCGATTACGGTATTCCCAGTGACCGACTGAAGAAATACTTTCGGCAGCGCCGACGACCGAGGCGAAAAGGAAAGCCACTATAAATGGCGGAGATCGCGGCGAATTCAACACTGCAGGATGTTGCGGCAATTGTCTCAAGTTCGCTTGAGCAAGCTGGTATTGCGGCGACGTTGTCCGGCGGTGCGGCCGTGTCAATCTATACGAACAACGAGTATCAGTCGAGAGACCTCGATTTTGTTACTGCCGCATTGGTAGGCGATATTTCGCCAGTGCTCGTCGAACTCGGGTTCATTCATACCGGCGTGCCGCGCATGTCGCAATTTTCGCATTCGTTGATCGATTGGTATGTCGAGTTTCCACCAGCACCAATTTCGTTTGGCCACCTGTATGTGACCCATGAACAATGCGCCACCATCGAGTTGCCGGTTGGCACGCTAAGAATCGTTACGCCGACACAGTCAGTTATGGATCGACTTGCGGCTGCGATTGCCTGGAACGATGCCCAGTCACGTGAGCAGGCAATTCTCGTGGCAGTCAACCAGGAAATTGACTGGGAGAAATTGCGAAAATGGTTTGCAAACGAGGGTGAGACTGATGAGGAATTTGAGCGATTTCGGACTGCCGTGGATTCGGCGCGATTACACAAGGACTGAATCATTTCAAGAAGAGTCAACATCAGAAACGCGAGGAACTGCCCAAAGATAGCGGTTGCACCGATGATGGACTGGACCGACCGCCATTGTCGCTATTTCCTGCGACTGTTGAGCCCTAGTGCCAAGCTCTACACGGAAATGGTCACTGCGGCCGCGATTCATCATGGGGACTATGAAACCCTGCTTGCTTTCGACGATTCAGAGCACCCGGTTGCATTGCAGGTTGGCGGCAGTGATCCGGAACTGATGGCAGAAGCGGCGCGCCGTGGTGCGGAATTCGGCTTTGACGAGATCAACATCAACGTCGGTTGCCCGAGCGATCGTGTGCAGAGTGGCCAGTTCGGTGCCTGCCTGATGGATCGTCCGAAGCTGGTTGCGAATTGCGTGAGCATGATGCGAAGGGTTGTCGACGTTCCTGTTACGGTTAAGACGCGTATCGGGATCGACGACCGGGACAGCAATGAGTTTTTCAGGAAATTTGTCGACACCGTACGCGCCGCGGGATGCGACAAGTTCATCGTACATGCCCGGATTGCGATTCTCGAGGGCCTGAGTCCCAAGGAGAATCGTTCCGTGCCGCCACTAAATTATGACCGCGTGTACCAGCTGAAACGCGATCTCCCGCAGCTTGAAATTGTCCTCAACGGCGGCGTCGCGAGTGTCACCCAGGCGGTCGATGTATTGCAGCATGTCGATGGCGTTATGATCGGCCGGCAGGCTTACCACGATCCGTACCTGCTCGCCCGGCTCGAGCACCACTTTAATCCGGCGTGGACCATGCCTGATCGATACTCCATCGTTGAGTTGATGCTGCCGTATATTGAAAATGAGTTGTCGAAGGGCGAGAAACTCGGCCGGATAACTCGTCACATGCTCGGATTGTTTACCGGCGAACCCGGCGCGCGGGCCTGGCGCCGGCATATCAGCGAACGTTCTTTCAGAGACGGTGCAGGCACCGAAGTGTTGCTCGAAGCGCTCAAGAAGATGCCGGTCGCCGCGTAACTCCGCTACAATGACCAACCTTTCCAATCAACGAGCGTACTACCCCCTATGAGCGCAAAACCGAAGAAGAAACGACCCACGATGGCAGAGCAGGCCGACATCCACGAGTTGTATGAAGAGTCGGTGCAGAACGTCGAGAACGAGGTCGAGTTCATGCAGACCACATTCCAGGAACTGGCGGGCCGCAGAGCCTACCTGTTCCGCGAGGACTTCTGCGGCACTGCCAGTGCCGCGTGCGAGTGGGTCAAGCAAGGCAGGGAATACCAGGCGTTCGGTGTCGATATTGACTCGTCAGTGCTCGAATGGGGACGCGCGAACCGGGTGGGTCGCTTGCCAACAGAAGATCAGGCGCGTGTCAGCCTGATCGAGTCGAACGTATTGACCGTGGAAACACCGAAGGTCGACGTGCTCGCGGCGTTCAACTTCAGCTACTGGATCTTCGAAGACCGGTCGACGATGGTTGCCTACATGCGTCGTTGCTACGACGCGCTGAAGGACGATGGCGTACTGTTCATGGACATGTTCGGCGGCTCGGAGTCATTCGAAGAAACGAAGGAGAAGACCAAGCACGACGGCTTCACCTACATCTGGCATCAAGCCAAATTCCATCCGGTCACAAATCACATGCAGTGCTACATTCACTTCAAGTTCCCGGACGGGTCGAAGATCAAGCGGGCCTTCAGCTACGCCTGGCGGCTGTATACCGCACCTGAACTCCGCGACATGCTGCTGGAGGCGGGGTTTTCGAAGGTCACCGTGTACTGGGAGGGCGACGACGAGGATGGCGAGGGCAATGGGGAGTTCACACCGGAAGAAAAGGGTGAGGCAGACCTTGCGTGGATCGCGTATATTGTCGCTGAAAAATAACTTGTATATTAGTTAGTTGTACTCAACAGGCATAAACTACCTTAAAGTCTGAAATGGCACGGGATCTCGAAGTCGCAATTCTTTTTGCTGATGTTGTCGGCAGCACTCAGCTGTACGACAAATTCGGCGATACCAAGGCGAGCGAGACCGTCGCCATTTGCCTCGATGTGATGAAGGACGCCACTCACCAGTACAATGGCACGGTCATCAAGACCATCGGCGACGAGGTGATGTCGACATTTGCCTCGGTGGACGAGGCGATGGGTGCGGCGGTCATGATGCAAGGCCGGATTTCGGCAGAAAGCAAACAGGAAGATCGTATCCCGGTATCGATCCGGGTCGGTTGCCATTTCGGCCCGGTCGTCCAGGAGCAGAACGACATCTTCGGCGCTGCTGTGCACACGGCCAATCGCATGACGTCTCAGGCAAAGGCGAGGCAAATAGTCATATCGGGTGAGACCGTCGAGAAGATGAGCCCGAAGATGCAAGAGCAGACGCGGCAAATCGACGTCGCGACCGTGCGCGGCAAGATGGACGAAGTTGCTCTCTACGAACTGTTGTGGAACCCGGAAGAAGCCACCAGCATGCTGCCGACGATCGAATGGGAGAGCCGCGGCCGCAATGTATCGCGCATGCTGCTGACTTTTCGTGACCAGTCGGTCGAGATCAGCGATACGCGCAAGAGCGCCAACATCGGCCGGGCCGATGACAACGATCTCGTTGTGAAGGGCAACCTGATTTCACGAATTCATGCGAAGGTCGAGCTTCGACGCGGCAAGTTCGTACTCGTGGACCAGAGCACGAACGGCACATTTCTACTGAATCTTCGTGGTGAAGAGACGTTCGTTCGCCGTGACTCGACCGAGTTGAATGGCGAAGGCACGATCGGCCTGGGCCGCGCCGAAGAACCTGGCGATTCCCTCGCCATCCACTTCAAAGCTATCGACTAAATTCTATTTCTTCGGCCAGTCGATGGCGGCAAGTTCCGCTGTCACGCGTTGCTGCTCTTCCAGTAGTTCGGGCGGCAGGCGATCTCCGTATCCTGCGAGGTATTCCCCGATTGACTCCATTTCGTCCCGCCACGTGAGCGGATTGATGGTCGTCAGCGAGCGCATGGTTTTCGCATCGATGTCGAGGTCCGAAGTGTCTATGTCCTCGGCATTCGGTAAGAAACCTATCGGCGTCTCGCGAGCTTCAATGCGGTTCTCGCAGCGATCGATGATCCAGCGCAGTACCCGCAGGTTTTCGCCGAAACCAGGCCACAGGAAGTGGCCGTCGCCGTCCTGCCGGAACCAGTTGACGTGGAATATCTTCGGTAATTTGTCGGTACGTTCGGTGAACGACAGCCAGTGCGACCAGTAATCGGCAAAGTTATAGCCGCAGAACGGTTTCATGGCCATCGGGTCGCGGCGCACGACGCCCACTTCGCCGACCATCGCCGCTGTGGTCTCGGAGGCAACGCCGGCACCGACGAGCACGCCGTGACGCCAGTTCTTCGCCTCGTAGACAAGCGGTGCCAGCTCTTTGCGCCGGCCGCCAAATACTATCGCCGAAATCGGCACGCCCTCCGGCGCGTCCGTCAGCTTCGAGTAACTCGGATTATTGGTCGCGTGAACCGTGAATCGAGAATTCGGGTGTGCCGCAGGCCCGGCTGCGGGATCGTAGTCCTGGCCGCGCCAATCGTAGGATGGCTCGCCAACATTTTTTCCTTCCCACCACGGCTTGTTATCGGCAGTCCGGCCGACGTTCGTGAAGATCGTGTCGCTGTGGATCATGTCGAACGCATTCTTGTTGGTCTTCTCATTGGTGCCTGGTACGACGCCGAAGTAACCGGACTCCGGGTTGATGGCCATCAGGCGACCGTTTTCATCCAAATGCAACCACGCGATATCGTCGCCAAGCGTCCATATTTTCCATCCCGGCATTGATTCAGGCGGGATCAGCATCGCGAGATTGGTTTTGCCGCAGGCGGACGGGAACGCGCAGGCGATGTAGTGCGTCTCGCCATCGGGGCTCTCGATGCCCATGAGCAGCATGTGCTCGGCGAGCCAGCCCTCCGTGCGCGCCTGGTGGCTGGCAATCCGGAGCGCATGGCATTTCTTGCCGAGCAGCGCATTGCCGCCATAACCCGAGCCGAAACTCTGGATCGACAACTCGTCGGGGAAATGCACGATGAAACGCCGCTCGGGATCGAGATCGCCGGTCGAGTGCAGCCCTTTGACGAACGTGCCTTCGCGTTCGATTCGTGCGAGCGCTTTTGACCCCATGCGTGTCATGAGTTTCATGTTGACGACGACGTACGGACTGTCCGTGATCTCGACGCCACAACGGGAATAGGGCGAGTCGACCGGACCCATGCAATAAGGAATCACGTACATCGTGCGACCCTGCATGGCGCCGGCAAATAGCGCGTCCATTTTCTCGTGCGCCTCGTCCGGACTCATCCAGTTGTTGTTCGGTCCTGCATCTTCCTGCCGCGGCGTGCACACGTAGGTGAGGTGTTCCACCCGGGCTACGTCGTTCGGATCGGAGAGGTGCAGATAGCAGTTCGGATAGCCATCGTCGTCCAGCGACGAGAGCAGTCCGTCCTGCTTCATTTCGGCGATCAGCGCCTGGGCCTCGTCGTGACTGCCGTCGCACCAGTGAATTTTCTCGGGTCCGGTCGATTCAGCGACCTGTTCGACCCATTCCCGGAGGGCCGCAAGCTTTGTTGTCATTGTGTGTACTTGTGACTGTGGCGAGGTAAGGGGGCGAAATTATACGCGAGATCAGCCGCAATGCGGCCCGCGATCGCTATTCGTGCTGAATTCCGCATGCGGGAGCGATTGACCAATGACGGATTCGCGCCTGAATCGGCTGATTTCCAAAAATCAAGCAGTTGCGGCATCCAGGCGACCCGATTCGAGGGTGTGAGGGACTTCACGGAACGACTGTGAAGGCCATCACAGTAACGGCACAAAACAGGCCCTGATTATGGCAACAGGCCTTTATTTCCGGGACATTCAGAGTCAGCGCACTACGGCCGGCGGGAACGCCTGCACGGGTGCCGGTGGCCGGTTTGGCGGTCGCCGCGACGAACGGGAGTAATGGTTTGAAAAAATCGCTGTTTGGATTGCTGATATCGATGGCCCCGGCCGTTGTTTTCGCAGTAGGCACGCCGGTGGGTACGGTGATCGAGAATACGGCGACGGTCACCTTCGACGTAGCCGGTTCACAGGTGACGTTGCAAACCAATACGACAACCATGACCGTGGTCGAACGCATCGACGTCGCTGTCACGGTGCAGTCTCCCCAGTCTCTCGTCGCTGCGAGCGACACCAACCAGGCTTTGCTGTTCCGGGTGACGAACATCGGTAACGGCACCGAGACATTTTCGCTTGCCATCAACAGTGCTCTCGGCGGCGACGACTTCGACCCGGTACCCGCGGTACCCCCTATCTACTTCGATTCCGACGGTAGCGGTGACTTCAACGCCGGTGACGTCGCTTATACGCCAGGAACCAACGATCCCGTCCTCGTCGCGGATGCCGCGATCGACGTTTTCCTGGTCAATGACATTCCCGGAGGCGTCGCCAACGGCGAATCCGGTCTCTCACAACTCACGGCGACGTCTTTGACCGGTACTGGCGTACCCGGCACCGAATATACGGGGCAGGGCGACGGTGGCGTAGACGCGATTATCGGCACGTCAGGTGGCGAAGATCTGGACGTCGGCGAGTATCTCGTGTCTGACGTGCAGGTCAACGTCGTCAAGTCACAGGTCGTGGCCGACCCGTTCGGCGGCACGCAGCCAATTCCGGGCGCGACGATTACTTACACGATTGCGGTCGAGGTAATCGGCACAGGCACCGCTACGGCGAGCGCCGTGCGCGATCTCATTCCGGTTTTTTGCACGTACGTACCCGCAAGCATCACGTTGAACGCGGTCTCACTGACCGACGCCATTGATGCAGATGCGGGCGAATTTGACACATCGGGCGCAGCCACAGTCGTGGTGCGCCTCGGTGATCTTACGGCGGTCGCCGGCATTCAGACCGTCGTGTTCCAGGTAACGATTGACTAGTTGGAGGATTTTTCAATGAGCGTTTCAGCAAAAGGGGTTGGTATGAATATTTTCAAGAGCGTCCTGTTTCTCGTGATCGCGTTAAGCGTATCGGCATTTGCACAAGAGGAAGGCCATCTCAACGTCAAGACCGTTGTGCAAAAGGAAGAGGTGACTGTCAACGCAGCGGGTGAGCGCGAGTCGCGACTCGTTCCTGCCGAGACCGTCATCCCGGGCGAGCGCGTCGTTTACACGATCACATTTCGCAACGTCAGCGAAGAGCCTGCGGATGACGTCGTTATCACGAACCCGATCGACGCAAACCTGACCTACGTCGACGGGTCGGCGTTCGGTCCCGGCACGGAAATCCAGTTTTCGGTTGACGGCGGCACCTCGTTTGCCGCCCCCGCCGAGCTGAGCGTCGTCGAGGATGGCGTCGAGCGTCCGGCCACCGCAAATGACTTCACGCATGTCCGCTGGGTCATGCAAAACGATTTGGCTGTAGGAGCGCAGGGAATGGCGCGCTTCACGGCCGTACTGAATTAAGCATTCGCTTGATACGGCACTGCGAATTGCAGGGTTCGCAATGCCGATTTGGTACCTGCCCGGTCATGCGACCGGAAACAGTTTTTGGAAAAGGAGTACCGTGATGAAAACTGTATTGAGAACGCCGGGTCTGTTCGTCAGGCTCGGAACGATGGCTGCGGTCTTGCTGCTTGGGCAGCAGGCGTTCGCAGTCGGAACCGATGCGGGCGTGTCGGTCGACAACCGTGCGACCGTGACCTACTCGGTTGGTGGCACGTTGCAGACCGGCATCGAGTCGTCGCCGACGGGCAACAACCTGCCTGGCGTCGCTGTGCCGGGCGGCGGCGCTGATACGTCGTTCCTCGTCGACCGTCGTGTCGACTTCACGATCAGCCAGGTCGGTGGTGCCCTGACGACAGTCGCGCCTGGTGACAACGGCGTGTTCGTCGAGTTCTGGGTTACCAACACGAGTAACAGCTTGCTCGACTTCGTTATAAGCCCAACGAACCTGACATCGGCGTATGGCGATGTCCGCGGAGTTGGAACGTCCACCGACTCCGACGTCGATATGGATGACCTCCGGATCGGGGTCAGCCTCGCTCCTGATGGGGGTGTGCCGGGGGCGGGGCCGGACCCGCTTGACCCCGGTATCGGTTCTGGCGCGACGTTGATCAACGATCTCCCCGAGGACGATTCGATTCGTGTGCGCATCTTTGCCGACACGCCGCTGACGCTTCTGAACGGACAGATCGCCAACGTACTGCTTACCGCTAGTGCGGCCGATCCTGTTACGAGTACTGAACTCGTGGAATCAGCAATCGGCGATAATCCGGCTGTGGTTGAGAACGTGTTCGCGAATGTGAGCGGCGCCGACACTAACGGTTTCGCGACCGAGGAAGGGGCCGACGGCTTCACCGTCTCCTCGGCGGCGCTCGTGGTCACGAAGACGGCATTGGTCATCTCGGGCGACCTCGGTAGCGGCAAGCCAATACCCGGCGCCGTGGTCGAGTACTCGATCCTGATCGACAATACGGGTGGCGCATCGGATGCAACGGGCGTCGTTATAGCTGACGCGATCGACAGCGACGTAACACTCGAAAACGGTGTCTACAACGCTGGTGCATCGAACGTCGCATTCAGCGACGGCACGTTCTGTAACGCGGATGGTAATGCTGCGGATGGATGTACGTTGGCCGGCGCTGCACTGAGTATTGCCGTGCCTGACGTTGCGTTTGGAGCGTCGATCACGGTTACGTTCCAGGTCCTGATACCGCTCTAGTCGTTAACCGATAACGACCATCACGGTGCTCAAAGGACTGCACAAGGCGCTGAGGAATCGGGTCACCCACTCGGGTGGCCCGCACCTCGCCAATCCCCGCTCCGGGCCTCCGGATTCGGGGCCTGGCGGCCTTGTGCACGGACACCCTCGGGGGGAACGGTTGTTCCCCCCGAGGCATATCTGGAAGTTGCGTAAAGCGCTGGCATATGGTCGTTTGGTGACGGTTTTGACGTCACTAATCGCCGCAAACAGTGCGCTCGCGGCCCCTCCGGGCGCCATCATTTCCAACCAGGCAGCGTTCGATTACGTCAATCTGGCCGGCGGCCAGACCATCGTGCTGAGCAATTCGGTCGAGGTGACAGTGGCTGTTGTCCGCAGTCCGTCGGCTGTCGAGTTCACACGGGTGTTAACCGCCAGCAGTGGCAGCTACCAGGAAACCGTCGGTCCCGCATATTGCTCGCAGGGTGGCGGTTTCGTGCTGCTCGCGGATCCGACACTGACAGGCGGCAGCACAATTGATCCAACGCTGGTCCAGGAAGTCGTTCCGGCGACGACCTACAACCTCGGTGAACCGCTGTTCCTGAGGCTCGATGACAGCGACCAGAATCTCGATTTCCAGGTGATTGATACTGCCGTTGTGGACGTCGTGCATCCGGTCAATGGTGATACGGAAACGATTCAGCTCAGCGAAACCGGGCTCGATACCGGGGTGTTCTCGGGCTACGTGCCGTCTTCGAGGGCGGTACCCGTTTCCGGCGACTGTGTTCTGCAGGGAATACTGAATTCGACGGTCCAGGTCAATTACTCGGACCCGGCTGATGCTACAGACTCGGCGCAATCGACTGCGACGGTCGATCCGGTCAGCGTCGCATTTGAATCGCGAACCGGTACAGTCGTCGATGGTGTGCAAATCGAACTCGTGGATGCAATCAGTGGCACACCTGCCGTCGTTTATGGAAATGACGGCGTGTCGGTCTACCCGTCGGTCGTAACGAGTGGTTCAACGGTCACAGACGCGTCGGGTGCAACGTACAACTTCGGTCCGGGCGAGTATCGTTTCCCGGTCGTACCGGACGGTGATTACCGCCTGGTCGTAACCCCGCCAACGGATTTCGCGGCGCCATCGACTGCCAATATCGCCGACCTGCAGCTGTTGCCAGGCGCGCCCTATGATCTCGGGCCCGCGTCATTCGGCAACGCGTTCACGCAAAGCGGCTCGTCCATTTTCACGTGGGACATTCCGATCGATCCACAGGAGTCAGCGCTATTTCTCGAGAAACGCACGTTGACGACAGTGGCCGCACCCGGTGATTTCGTGCGCTATGAACTCGCGCTCGAGAACAGCTCGAGCTCTGGCACGGCCACCGGTATTGTGTTGTTCGATCAGCTGCCTCCGGGGGTGAGATTCGTACCTGGTTCAGTAGTTGTCGACGGTGTCAGCGCGCCAGATCCGGTGATCAGTCCTGACGCGTCAATGCTCGAGTTCAATTTTGTTTCGCTGGATGTCGGGGTGCGGCTGTCGCTCTCCTACGTGGTCGAAATTGTCGGCGGCGAGCGCAATGACGAACTCGTCAACAGGGCCACAGCTGTGGCGAGCGGTGGGTTGATCTCGAATGAAGCGACCGCGTCTATTCGTTTGACAGAAGACCTGTTTCGCAACAGTGGGACTATCATCGGTCGTGTGATCGAAGGCGATTGCAGCCAGGAGACGTTCTCCGAGGAGCAGGGCGTCGCCAACATCCGCGTCTATCTCGAGGACGGCCGCTACGCAGTCAGTGACGAGGGTGGGCGCTTCCACTTCGAGGGTATAAAGCCCGGAACGCACGTCGCCCAGATCGATACGTTCACGGTGCCGGCGTACTTCGACGTGATCGGCTGCAGCGACAATCCGCAATTCGGCAGCAGTGCCGACTCACAGTTTGTAAAACTGTCGCGTGGCAGTTTGCTGCGCGCCGATTTTTACCTGCGCCGCAAGGAGCCGCCCGAGGGTCGTATTGAGCTGGAACTGAAGAGCGCTGGCGGCAACGATGCGGATACCGTCGAATACAACCTGACACTGAATGGCATCGGCAATGTGCAAATCGACAACATCAACGTCATGGTGCTGTTGCCCGATGGGGTTTCCTACCGGGCGGGTTCGATGCGTATCGATGGTGAAGAACTCGGCGAGCCGAGACTGATGAACGGCACAGTGTCGTTCGCGTTACCCGACAGGAGCGGTAACTGGGCCAGCGCCGTCGCATTCGAGGCGACTTTTGATGACCAGGTCAGCGGTGACCTGTCGACACAGGCCGTCGCGACGTTTGACACGCCGATGGCGGAACGACAGAAGACCCCGGTTGCGGAAACTCGCATGTTGCGTGAACCGGCGATCGTGCAGAATGCCGGCTACGTGCTGGACCTCAAGTTCGACATCCTGTCGGCCGACTTGTCGGTAGACGACAAGATCCGGCTCGACCAACTAATCGCGGAATGGCGTGGCGTTCGGAATGTGCAGATATCAGCCGTTGGTCACAGTGATAGCACGCCTATCAGGGCTTCCAAACTGCACCTGTTCGCAGACAACTATGTACTTTCGCGAGCTCGAGCAAATTCCGCGGTCTCGTACATAGCGGGAGCACTCAGCGTCAGCCATGAGAATCTGCAGGTCGAAGGCCGCGGCCCGAACGAGCCGGTTGCGGATAACCTGACACCGGCCGGACGGCAAAAGAACCGCCGCGTGGAATTGATTATGAGCGGCGTGCGCCCGAGCAGGCCGTCGTTCCTCGAAGTCACTAAAGCCGCAAGTGGCGCCCAGGCAACGGAGACGATCGGTGCCGTACCCGGCATGGAACGACAGAAGTCAGGCAGGCGTGAAGACGACAACAGCGGCACGCCGGCATCGCAGCAGGAACCGCCGCTCGATACGCTGAAGCCCGGTATCGCAATGCTGTTACCCGAGAAGACGTTTGCGCCTGCAATCGCAGTGACGAAGATTTCGATTAAGCACGATCCGCAACATAAGGTCGAGGTCTGGCTGAACGGCGCACCGGTCAACAGTTTGAATTTCGACACGCTGGCGTTGAACCCGTCGCGCACAGTCGCGGTGTCGCGCTGGAAGGGTGTTGACCTGCAGGATGGTGCGAACGAGATTCGAGCCGTGGTCAGGAATGCGCAGGGTGACAGGCTCAAGACGATCACGCGCAGCATCTTCTACGCGGGCGCGCCCATTCGCGGCGAATTCCTTCCCGAAGAGTCGACGCTCGTGGCCGACGGCAAGACGACGCCTGTGATCGCTGTCAGGCTTTTCGATCGTGCAGGTGAGCCTTCGCGAAACGGAACCGTAGGCACGTTCCGCGTGGACACGCCGTACCGTACGGCCTGGGATGTCGAGAACGATCGCCGCAATCCGCTGGTGCAGATTGGTGACCGAGAGCCGACTTATCGGGTTTCGAACGGCGGTATCGCTTATCTCGAATTGCAGCCGACGACGCATACCGGCGAAGTGACCGCTCGATTGCAGTTCGAAAACTTCCGCGAGCAGGAAGTCAGGGTCTGGTTGAAGCCGGCACCGCGCGACTGGATTCTTGTCGGCTTTGCAGAAGGCACCGGTGGCTACAACACGCTGTCGGATAATGCAGTCGCGGCAGCTGATGCCGGGCACGAGGACGGATACTACGACGAGGGGCGCGTTGCGTTCTTTGCCAAGGGTCAGATCAAGGGTGAGTTCCTTTTGACGCTGGCTTACGACTCGGACCGAAACCGCGACGAAACGCGTGATCGTTTCCAGACCGCTGTCGACCCCAACGACTTCTACCCGCTTTACGCAGATACGAGCGAACAGCGTTTCGAGGCGCCGAGTCAGCGCAAGCTGTTTGTCAAACTCGAGCGCAATCAGTTTTACGCGTTGTTCGGCGATACCGACACCGGCTTGTCCGTCACGGATCTGGCGCGCTATGAGCGCCGCTTCAACGGACTCAAGAGCGAATACCGTGGCGAGAACGTCGGTTACACCGTCTTTGCGGCCGAGACGAGCGAGGCTTTCAACCGCGACGACATTCGGGGTGACGGCACCTCGGGTCTGTACCGACTCCGCAATACGCCGGTGATTGTTAACAGTGAACAGGTTCGGATCGAAGTGCGTGATCGATTTGACAGCGGGCAGGTCCTGGAGAGCCGACGCCTTGCGCGGTTCCTCGATTACAGTCTCGACCCGATCAACGGCACGCTGTACTTCAAACGGCCAGTACCGAGCCGTGATCTCGAATTCAATCCCGTCTACATCGTCGTCGAATACGAGACACGCACGGACGGCGCCGAAGATCTACTGGTGGGTGGCCGTGGCTCTGTGCGCTCGAGTGACGACGCGGTCGAGGTCGGAGTTACCCATGTCAACGATGACACGGTGGGTGCCGAGGCAGATTTGACCGGCGCGGACCTGAGATGGCAGATCAACAACGAGACCCTGTTCAAGGCCGAATACGCAGAAACGAATTCGATCGACACAGGCAATCCGGTGAGCGGCACTGCCGCGATGATCGAACTCGAACATAACGGCGAGCGTACCGACGTTCGTGCCTACGTACGGGACGTCGACAGCGACTTCGGGCTTGGCTATCAGAATACCGCGGACAAGGGTTTCCGCAGATTGGGCGTCGATGCGCGCACCGAGGTTGGCGAAAGTCTCTTCCTCGAGGGCGAGGCGGCCTGGCAACAAGATCTCGTGACCGAGGATATCCGCAATCTGCTCGCCGGCCGTGTGCGTTACGTCCGTGATACGTTCACCGGATCGGTCGGGTTGAGCCACGCGTCGGATAAATTTGACGACGGCGACACACGTACCAGTGAACTCGCGGAGGTGACACTCACCAAGCGCGTGTTCAACGACAAGCTCAATCTTCGCATCAGTGGCAGCACAGAACTAAGCGGCGACGCGGAAAGCCTCGATTTCCCGACGCGAATTGTAGTCGGCGCAGACTATCGCATCAGTAATGGTGTTGAACTGATCTCGGAATACGAGACTGCCGAGGGACGGGATATCGAGGCAACCATGACCCGCGTCGGCATACGTGCGACGCCATGGGCAAGGGCGCAGGTCGACACTTCCGTGACGAATGAGACAACTGAATTCGGCCCACGACTGTTCGCTAACGTTGGTCTCGTGCAGGGATTCCAGTTGAATCAAAACTGGAGTTTCGATGTCGGCGTCGACCAGACCGAGACCATACTCGAACCCGAAGCGCGGCCTCTCGATCCTGATCGTGAACTCGTCTCGGGATCGTTCAACGAGGATTTCATCGCTGTCTACACCGGCGCTCTTTACAATACAGAGCTCTGGTCGGCGAACGGCCGGCTCGAGTACCGCGACTCGGACATCGAAGAGCGCATGGCGATCCTCGCCGGCTGGTACCGCGAACCCGCGATCGGTCACGGCCTCTCCGCCGGCTTGCTGGCCTACAAGAGCACGGATGCGGCGGGCAACGAGATGACGGCAGCCGATCTGAGATTCGGTTGGGCTTATCGTATGGCAGACAGCAAATGGTCGTTCCTCAACCGGATCGACCTGATCTTTGAAAATGCAACGCTGACGACCGAACAACAGAAGACCTGGCGCCTGATCAACAACTTCAACGCGAACCGGCGTTTCAGCGCGAAAACTCAAATGGCGTTGCAATATGCGTTCAAGTACGTGCGCAGCGAGTTCGACTCCGCCGCGTACACGGGCTATACCGACCTGATAGGTTTTGATCTGCGGCGAGGCATGCGCGGTCACTTCGATGTCGGCGTCAACACCAGTATCTATCACTCCTACGAATCGAGTGTCGTGGACTACGGTTTTGGTGTCGACGTCGGTTACAACTTCGCGAGCAATATGTGGGTGACACTCGGTTACAACATTGCCGGTTTCCACGATAGCGATTTCACCGCAGCACGCTATACCGCCCAGGGACCTTTCCTGCGGTTCTCGATGAAAGCCGACCAGCACGCACTGAAACGCGTCGCCGGGCGCAAATAGAATTGAGGTCACTGTCACCATAATTCTGTAACCTGTCGGGCGTGATTGATCTGTCCGATTTTTTTGCCGAGCAGAGTCCGCTGAAGGAATTCTTGCCTGGTTTTCAGCCGCGCCCGGGTCAGGCGTGGATGGCTGAAGCCGTGGCCGAAACGATCGCCAATCTCGACAAGCTCGTCGTCGAAGCCGGCACCGGCACCGGCAAGACCTTCGCGTACCTGTTGCCAGCGCTGATGAGTGGTCGCAAGACGATTATCAGTACTGGCACCAAGGCACTTCAGGACCAGCTCTACCATCGTGATCTGCCGTTGATCGGCAAAGCTGTCGGACGCCCGGTAACGACGGCATTGTTGAAGGGCAGGGCGAACTACCTGTGCGCGCACCGCCTGGATCAGATCGATGACATTGCTCCGTTGCTGATCGACGATTACAACGAAGTGCGTGAATGGCGTCACCGGACAGACAGTGGCGACCGGGCTGAGCTTTCAAACGTCGCCGAAGATTCTTCGATCTGGCCACTCGTTACCTCGACCGCCGACAATTGCCTCGGGCAGAAATGTCCGCAGTATTCCGATTGCCATGTCGTTAAGGCCCGACGTGCGGCACAGGAAGCCGACCTGGTCGTCGTCAATCACCACCTGCTGCTTGCGGACCTCGCGATGAAAGAAGGCGGCTTCGTCGAATTCCTGCCTGGCGCTGAGGCAATCATTCTCGACGAGGCACACCAAATCCCCGATCTTGCCGTACAGTTTTTCGGCGTCGCACTCGGAAGCCGTGAGCTGCAACGCGTTGTGGACGAAGTGCAGCTGGCGGCGCTGCCATTCATGCAGGCGGATTTGCAGCGCCGCATCTCCAGGCTGGATACCGCGATCAAGGTGCTGCGGGCAGACGCGCCACGTCAGGAAGGCCGCCACCAGCTCGACGAGGTCATGCCGGATATGCGCACATCGTTCGACGGGCTGCGCACGGCGCTCGAAGAACTGCAGCAGGCACTCGGTGCCATCGGCGACGGTTCTGTCGATATCGACAAGCTTCGCGAGCAGTTGCTGGGCATGAGCGAGCGCCTTGCCTTGTTGTCCAGCGACGACAGCTGGGACGGACTGCGCTGGATCGAGGTGAACCCGCGCAGCATACGGTTCAACCTGACTCCGCTCGATGTGTCCGCAACCCTGTCCGGCATGATCGACAATGGCTACCAGGCCTGGATATTCACATCCGCGACCCTGGCTGTCGGCGAAGATTTTTCGCATTTCACGACGCGGATGGGCCTCGGCGGTGTGACCTCGTTGACCTTCCCGAGCCCGTACGCGCTCGAGGAAAACGGCCTGGTCTATCTGCCGCCAGGTCTGCCGGCGCCCTCCGATCCCGGTCATACGGATGCGGTCCTGGAAGCCGTAGTGCCACTGTTCGAACTCACCGGCGGTGGCATCTTCTGTTTGTTTACGAGCCATCGCGCGCTCAACGCGGCGAAAAAGTGGTTTCGCGCCAACAAGTCGCAGCTCGGTGGGCGCAAATTATTCACCCAGGGAAGTGCGCCTCGCGACGACCTGTTGCGCCGCTTTCGCGATACCGGAAATGCCGTCTTGCTCGGCACCGGCAGTTTCTGGGAAGGTGTGGACGTTCGCGGCACGGCACTGACAATAGTGGCGATCGACAAATTGCCGTTCGCCTCTCCGGCGGACCCGCTCATGATGGCGCGCCTGGAGTACATCCGGCGTGAAGGTGGCAATGGTTTCGGGGAACATCAGTTACCACTGGCCGCGTTGGCCATGAAACAGGGTGCGGGTCGATTGCTGCGCGACGAGACCGACTATGGTGTTGTCGTGCTCTGCGATCCGCGTATCGTGTCGCGAAATTACGGCAAGACTTTCTTGAAGATACTCGAGCCCA
>Ga0209578_10001399_pt1 | contig 22725 bp, 23 predicted proteins | sample tdAd472_FD_187127 | JGI IMG/M metagenome (GOLD analysis project Ga0209578, IMG submission 187127) | Marine sediment microbial communities from the Atlantic coast under amendment with organic carbon and nitrate - tdAd47.2 (SPAdes)... | ecosystem: Environmental > Aquatic > Marine > Coastal >...
GCGACACATTGAACCAGAAGCTGGTGATGTGAACGTCCTCGTACTTGTATTGCAGGAATTCGAGCACTTCGCGTGTCGCCGTCAGCGCCAGATCGACGAACTGCTTCGCATCCTCGCGGTGGTGGAGTTGATCGTTGCTCTGCAGGTGCTCCAGGGTCTCTTCCATGGAGGCGAGGGTTTCCTCGTCCCAGCCTTCTTCCTTGCGCACCTTGTTAACGAAGTCGAACAGATAGGCGTTCATGCCCTCCTTGTCGGCGACTTGATAGCTGAACAGCGGGGTCGGAAAGATATCGGCGACGTTACGTTCGGAAAACATGGTGCGGTGCCATTGCTGTCAAAGAGATTGCCGCAGGGTAAACGCCGCGCCGGACCGAAACAAGATTTCTCGCCGTTATCCTTGCCGCCGCGGTTTCGCGTTCGCCGGGGTGCGATCAGGGGGCATTGACAGGATTGCCGGTGCGGCTTTATATCACGCCTCCCGGTTCATCCGGGCCGCATACGGCGGGCGCGTAGCTCAGCGGGAGAGCACTGCCTTCACACGGGAGTGCTCGATCAAGGGTCACCGCCGCATTGCGGGACGCCAATCCGGACAGTTGTCCGGTTTGGACGAAAATATTACCTTGTAGGCAATCGGGACAGTTGTCCGGATTGACCTCGGCAAGGGCGCGTAGCTCAGCGGGAGAGCACTGCCTTCACACGGCAGGGGTCACAGGTTCAATCCCTGTCGCGCCCACCATTCCTACCACTCAGTTTCTTTTTTTTAAGTCCGCAATGCCTGTAGTGGGTGTGCAACTTCGGCGGCCTTAATCGCCTTGTCAGTTTCTTGGAGCGGAGTTTTGTTGGTGGGGCTAGTGCATCTTGCCCGAAACCTACGTGACCCTGAAAAGCAATCTGGGCGCAAATACTTGAATGAAACTAGCCCAAGGGTGTGCGCATATAGCAATCCTTGGCTTTAGTCGAGAATAGGGTGTGCAAACGGAAGGGGCGATCGACGGCGGGTGCAGGGGAGCGGAGCGGACCGAGCCTCGGGCGGCCAGCTATTTTTTCTATAGTGCGCCGAGGGGCTGGCTCCTAAGCCGCGAGAGGGATCGAAACCGGATGGCCGAGACTGCGAAGCGGCCTTAATTCTTGAGAGCCCGACCCGAAGGGCGCGCAGATGCATGGGTCGAATAGTTTCAAGCAGCGCCTCTAAATGATAGATATTCAGATCATGGGAGATTCGACTAATAAGAGAGATTTAGCTAGCCCCATCTCGACAGGAGGTGGTGGTGTCCATTTCGAGAGCAAAGTCGCAGCCTATTATTTAGCTACCCTATTGTCAGGAGGTCCGGTCAGGGGGCAACGGCCGGGCATCTCAGCTACAGCCGTTAAGCTTCAAAGGGCATTCCAAGGGCAACCTCTTGATGATGTCATCGTCGAATGTGTCGGGAGTAATGCTTCGGGACGATTGGACCTTCAAGCCAAACGAACGTTGGTGGTCGGAGACAACGAGCTATTTCGGGATGTCATAGGTGCTTGTTGGGACACGTACCTACAAGAGCCTGAAAATTCTATGATTCGATATGGCGTGGCAATCGGAACGCCAGACCTTAAGACAGAAAATCATGGAAGACAGGTCCTCTCTTGGGCCCGGGAAAGCTACAACGAACAAGACTTTTTCGAGCGTATTGCTACGGAGAAGCTTGCGAGCGATGGGACTCGCGATTTTTTAGAGACGGTGAGAAACGCAATCACAGCTTATTGCGGAACGAACCCTACAGGCGAAGCGTACTGGAAATTTTTGCGCCGTCTTGTCTGGATGTATTTTGATTTTGAATCCGGAGATGCGTCTCACAGTTTGGTCAATGTTACGGAGAGGCTTAGATATTGCCTGACTTTGGAGGATACGCAACACGCGCCTGACCTCTGGGATGTTTTGGTTGGAATTGCGGACGAGGCGAAGCCGGCAGCCGGAAGCCTCAACCGAACAACGCTGGTTGAGAGACTGAGTTCGCGTTTCAAGCTTGCTGGTGACAGATCGTTGGCGCGAGATGTAGAACGCATCTCCTACGCAAGTAGCCGGGTTCTTGAGGACACGAAAACGGATATTCTGGGCGTGACACTCGCCAGAGCAGAATTCCGCGCGGCACTAGAAGACCAGTTCTCAAAGCACAACTTGGTGGAAATCGTCGGTGAGGCGGGGTCCGGAAAGTCCGCATTGGCCTGCTCTCAGTTGGAAGAACACCTGCTTGACGGTACGTTGTTAGCCTTATCGGCTCGGCGTTTGCCCCAAGGCAACCCAGGCTGGGAGGGCTTGGCAAGCCATTGGCAAATTGGCTGTTCGCTTCGGGAGATTGTCCAAGAACTTTCTGCGGCGCAAAACCCGTGTCTTTTTGTTGATGGTGCCGAACGCATCGGTGATCCGGGGAACTGGGCGACAATAAACGATATCTTGAGAGAGATTACACAGTCTCCGTCGGCAAAGCGGTGGAAAATTATTGTCACTTGCCGAAAGAACAACCTGAAACACCGCGAGCAAATTGACTTCAATAACCTCGGCCTCACAGTTGGGCGCATCGAACTGTCAGATTTCACCGGAGACGAACTGGATGCAATAGCACAGCGCATTCCAAAGCTTCGTGAAATAATGAAAGAAGGGTCGCGTGCTCGTGCAATTGCTTCGCGGCCCTATCTCTTAAACAGACTGGCCAACGCAAATTTGACGTTTGATGCTGGTGAAAGCGCCATCTCAGAGGTCGACCTGATGCTGGACTTTTGGCGCACAGCTTCGATTGCTAATCCGGATGAGAGTGAACTGCTATATACAAAGCAGGAAACGCTTCTTGAATTAGGGTCTCGGCGGCTTCGGAAACTAGACGGCCCCATTAGCTCACTGAACGTGAATTCACGGGCGCTTTCAGTTTTGGAGCAGGACGATGTAATCCGCCATAACCCAGATACGCGCGAGATCGTATTCGCACATGATGTGGTCGAGGACTGGGTTTTATGCTTGGCGATTCGCCATGACCAACGTGGGACCGCAGTGCCGATAGTAGAAGCAGGAGAGCCACTACGCCTCCTTGATGCGGTTCAGTTGCTAGCCCAGTGGCGCATCGAAAAAGATGATGATCCGAACGAATGGGGAAAGCTCTTGGCTCTATTCGGAGACGGAACGATGCAACCCCGTTGGAGGAGAGCCGCCTTAACTGCGCCGTTACTATCTACAAGAGCGCCTGAACTACTGATCCGCATGGAAAGTATGCTCTGGGGCAACGACCACGAGCTTCTAAACGAGTTGATCTTGTCGCTTCGTACCGTGGAGGTTGACCCCAATCCGCTCTATCTAACGAACCCACTATTCTCTGATCTGAGTGAAAGTGAGAGAGCAAAAGTCGCTCAGCAATTTGCAATACCGCGCAGAAGAAGCTGGCAACCCTTCGTCAACTGGTTCCTTCCTTTCTTACAGGATGCTCCTCTTTCTATTGCAAGGGAAACATCCCTTTTGTTCAAAACCATCGCATCTGGGTACAATCGTGTCCCGGACTGGATGGCTGAGCGTGTCGCCGGTTGGGCAACTGGAATTCTCCGCAGATTGGTCTACGGCGACGATTTCAGAGAAGGCTACGCACGTATGCGTGCCTTACTTGAGGAAATCGGGGTCGAGGAAGAGCACGAATTCCGAAATCGCCTTCTTTCGATACTTTTTCACTGCGTTTCGGGCGCTCCCGAGCAGGTGAAATCCCACCTATCATGGATGGTATCCCAAGACCGACCAAGCGGTATTGAATTCTTCATCGAAAATTCGGCGCGACTAGCAACGGATATTCCTAGGGAACTGGTAGATTTTTTGTTGTCGTGCCAGATCAGTCCTCCTCCAGATGAAGATGACGACATGTTCTTTGGGAGCAGGCGGTCAACTTTGGATTTCAATGAACTAAATATACAGCATGACCGCCTTTACTTTAGCGCCTCACATCTCCGCCCGCCTTTTCTCGCACTGCTAAATGTCGATCCCGCTGAGGCCCTTCGCTACATTTGCGGTCTGTGCAACGCTGCAATGGAAAGATGGCGGCAAGTTTACGAAGATGAACGATCCGGCACGCCTATTCCGATAACGCTGGAATTTTCCTGGGGTTCGAGAGAATTCTGGGGGCATTTCAGGGAATTTACCTGGAATCGGGGATTGGGGCCCGGGCCCTATACAGTCATGTCCGGGTTGATGGCGCTTGAAGTATGGATGGAAGCAGAAATTAAAGGCGGCAGGAGCCCAGTTGATCTGTTTCGGCAGGTTCTTTCTGAAAACGACTGTATAGGTGCGGTTGGCGCCTGCGCTGCTGTTTCACTCAAATTCCCAGAGCTCTGCCTTGAGGCAGCACTACCACTTGTTTGCCACCCGCAGTTATGGGAGTGGGATCTTGCACGGAGCCTTCAGGATGATCGAGACGGGCCAAATACCTGGGGACTACCAAAAGATCTGTATATGCGAAGGGCGGTCGCGGAGCGAAATGCAAGCCCCCATCGGCGGGCGAGTCTTCGTGATTTAATGCCATACTACCATGTGATCGCCTCCGATGAATTGAAACGTGAGTTAGCTAATCGGATCGCGAATCTCCGTCAGCTTGGACCCTTTTCTGAATTTGAAGAGCATCGTGACAACGTCGAAGTGGAGCAACATTCACTCCAGCAAATCGATGTTATGACGGAGATGGCCGACCGAAAAAACTGGGTGGCCGGCGAAGGAGACGAAGAAGGGCGCTTTACCTACCAGTATGCTCCGCCGCCAAATGTGGCTCCTGACCAGGATTTTATCGATCAGTACGCGGAAATGAGCGAGGCGATGCGGCTTGCGATGTGGGCTGAGAAATCATTAGAGGCAGGCACGATTCAGGGCGAATTGAATCTGTTAGATGCTATCGAAATTGTAAGGGCGTATCAGGTTGACACCGACTTTTCCTCAGGTTGGCCCCCTGCGGATGAATTGAGAGAACGGGGAAGAATGGGCGCGCTTGCCGGGACCGCAGCGCTGGCGCTGCAAACTTGTGAACCGGGATCATCGGAATTCATTTGGGCCAGGGAAGTGGTAGCCAATGCACTCACGCTTCCAATTGAGGATGACGGGATTGCGTACTCAAAGTCCGTGGTGACTTTTCATCCGGTTGTCAGTGGCGCCTATGGCTTGTCGAAACTTTTGGAGAGGGGTGTCGCGACGAACGCGGATAGAGAAGCTATCTTAGCGACGCTCTGCCACCCACTAGACGCTGTACGTAAGGAGGCTTACAGAGGCATCGCCAACAGTTGGAATGTCGATCCGGCTTTTTGTTGGGAAGCCATGGTGCTGGGAACGAGCCTCTGCGCAGTTCCAACGCCTATATTCCAGAGAGGCCTCAATGCATATGGATTAAGATCATCGCAAGAACGTTCCCAGTGGATGCTCAAAGAATTGGAGCTCTCCAAGTCAGCACTCTCGGACAATGAAAAAAGGCCTCTACCACGAATTCCTCCTCACTGGGTTTTAAAGGATGAAAAGGCGGCCGACCCGGCAAATCGGGAATCATATGTACGCGCAGAAACAACTTTCTTGTGGGACGACCTTCCCATCGTTCTATTCTCGCAGCCGTTCGATCAACTCATCGGAACACCGAAAAGGCGGGCCAGGGTTGTTCAACTGTTAGGCGATTTAATGGACTGGACGAAAATGGATTGCGCCCCTCCATGGGATAGCAGGAACGGGGGAACCAGTTTTGAGTGGATTAATTCATTCATGGGCTGGTGGGCGAAAATTCTACCTTTCCTCAGCGCCGAAGAACGGGACGTTCATTTGTTGAAACCGATTGGGTCTTTGATTCACGAACGAGAAGGTGAGCACCTGCTCGACGACATTCTAACGTCTATTTTGACCAACCACGTAACGCAAGACGAGCCTGTAAATGAGGAAGTTCTGGCGGCTTGGGAAAGCCTAATGTCTATCCTGTTATCTTATCCAGGCATTTCCTGGCACCAAAGGGAGGACTTTGTTTCATCCGGTATCGGCACCAGTATTATGGTATTTATTTTTTCGTATGGTCGTCCCATGTATGACCATCCGTGGCGGCCTTTAGAGCAATTTACTCCCCACATTGAGCGCTGGGTTGAAAATTTCGGTGCCTCACCCGCCTACTTTAGTTATTTGGTCGACTTCTTGATGCACGCTGGACGTCCCCTTCTCTTCACGCCCGGGGCCAAATGGATTTCTGATGCAATCGAACAGAATGTCGAAAACAAAGAGTTTTGGAAGAGCTCAGTGAACGGTGAAAAGGCAAGCGAATTTATCGCACTTCTTATTCAAGAGCACGAAGACGATCTCAAACAAGACCGTGGTTTTTTGCGAGGACTAATACACACCTCTGATCACCTTGTGGCCAAGGGAGAGCGGTCCGCAGTAACGTTGCAGCAAAGCTTGGCGGTCCTCGAAGGAAAGAATAAGCCGAATTAACGCGTTAAGACGGAATATCTTGGCCGCGCCACATTGAAAATCCAAGAGTACATAGACGTATCGAACGGCCTGCACGAGCATTTTAGAATGTTGTCAATCTATCGCATCAAGGCGACGGATCGAACTGAACCCATCATTCATCACGCAAACTTTGCTCTGAAGCGCCGATCTCTGAGATAGAAAGAATGAAGTATGGGGTGCTTGGCAAACGAGATGGCCCGAGACCCAACTTCCCTCCAGTTTGGGGGGGAGCACTTGACCTTCGTCAATCGTCGCGACATCGCAGATGATATCCGCAGCCTAGTTGATCACCATTCAGTGCCGACGGATATAGAAGTAGTCTAATTCGAAGAATATATGCGTGGTCCTATAGCGCTAGAATTCGGGCACTAAAGCATTTGATTCAAGTGCTTCCAGTTCAGAAGTGCTCGCCACATTCGAAAATCGAACGGTCCACGAACTGCAACGTATTTGTGGGTTGGCGCATTGTCAGCTTAGCGAAATGGAAACTCCGACGGTTTCTATATCTGACGTGAACGTAACCCCCGCCGCCTCGAGTGCGGACTGAACAGCCTGGACGTTCTTGGCTGACGCCGCCGGTACGCCGTCTTCCAATTCCATGCGCTGGATCGTCGAATACCCGACCCCAGCCTTTTGTGCGAGCTCCTTCGCTGTCCATTTGAGGTACGCGCGGGCCATGCGGATTTGAGCGCCTGTCAACATAGTGATGTATGACTCTTTAAATATGATGATTCAGTATTGACAGCTCCTCATAAGTGAAGTATTGTACATCACATACGGAGAACTAATCCTCTGCATAGACTTTAGAGGATGTACGAAATCTGGTCAAAGGAGTTGATAGATGATGACAATCTTTTCCCCGTTCGGCATCGCCGCTCAAATCGTCTGTGCGCGTCTCGCCCCGGGTCAGCGCATCGACGACGACGTCGTGGCCGAGGTCTTTTCAATCGCGCGGCTCATCGAAGAACGGTCCGACAATGCAATGTTCAGCGCCGGTGTATTGCCTCGTCCTGCTAATGACAACGGCGCGGTGCAGGTGCGGCAGGCGCCGGCCGTCCCTCCCTCTGAGTCGGTAACGCCTGAATACATCATTTGCCTCGAAGACGGGAAGAAGCTGCGGATGATGAAACGCTATCTCCAGGCTCAATATAACATGACGCCGGAAGAATACCGGGCGAAGTGGGATCTTCCTCCGGACTATCCGATGGTCCATCCTGCGGTATCTGCGCAACGACGGGCATTTGCCAAGTTGTCCGGCCTCGGAAATCACCCCCGGCCGTAAATAGCCTGCGGGCTATCCTGGCCCAACACCACCCGACAACCCGAAATATTTCGAAGGGGGAGATCATGATCTCTGTCCGACAGGACACTTGTGTCCAAAATACATACCTCACGCTTCAACAGTTGTTATCCGATACAAGCGCTGAACTCGCGAAGCTTGCGAAGTCCCATCTCGAATCCAGAACGGCCTACGTCGAGGCCATGGCGAGCATCGCGCATTCGTCGTGCTTGAGGCGGGGGCATCTGTTGCAAGCCGCGATCGCTTCAGCATTGGGTGCATCAGGTAACTATGAAGTGCGAAGCCCACTTCGTCTTTATGGCGACGTTCAGGTAGAGCGCCCGCTCGGCGTCCAGGACCGTCCGCGCTACATCGAGGTCGATGTTGTTGCGGTCGAACCCGGCGGGACACTGCATGCCATAGAAGTCGTCACGAGCCTCAATGCGATCTCCAGTCATCGATGGAGAACAATCCAACGTCGTTTTGAGCTCGCACGGGAATTACTTCCCGGTTGGATCGGCGACGAGGGCCTGAAAGTCAACTGCACTAAATTGTCTCTCGTCACCCTGGACGACCCGGTCCCCGAAATGGTCTGCGGCGGCGCGAACGTCATCGGTCTTGATGATCTTGAGAACATGACCGCCATCCGTGTGCACGGATGCGTTAGCTCGGCGATGCGCGGCTTCGATTCTGCACTAACTCCCCTTTTTACTGAGCTGGAGGCGCTGCGATGAATGACATCCAAGAAAAGGTTCTCCAGTGGGCGCAAGCGCTCGGTAGCTTTTATAGACCCGATGCTTTCATCGTCCGTGATGCGCCTGAAGAGCTTGGCTCGCGAGACGAGATCGAGGGCGCGGTCAAGAGCCTCCATGATGCGGAGCACCTGCAATCGGAAGAAACAATCAACGGCGTCTATTGGGCGAGAAGGCCGCAAGGACTCCCGACAATAATGTCACGGCCGTCAATCGACTCGATCGCCGAGGCTGTGGCTCGGCTCCGGGGGGCGCGGCTGATTATCTCAGAGCGCATCGCTCGAGGATTTCTCGGTATAGAAGAACGATACTCCGTCGAGACGCCTCACCTCGTCGGGCTTTCTGATATTGATGAGACAATGACTTTCGGCAGTCAGGAAGGGCAGCCGATGATCATCGCGGAGCCCGTCCCGAGTTTCGTGTTGGCGCATGAAACAACCCTCTCGCACATGATTATCCAAGGGTTCCGCAGGTTGGTCGCAGAGGAATCCGACGATGCAATCGATGCGGCCGTGCATCACGCTCCGTTTGGAATGCATCCGAGTATCCTGATGGAACATGCGGCGTTGGCCCGGCTCGAACTTGACGAGCCTTTTAGGACCATTCTTGAGCGGCTGGTTGGTGAAGCGAAGAAACATGCGGTTTCCAAGATTGCGCTTCCGAGAATGTCCGCGCCATCCGATTGGTCTCCGCCAGAAAGTTTCGATGGCGCGACGGTTGCGGGGAGCTGGCAAGTAATCTCTGCGGTCATCACTGGTATCGAATACCGCGTGCTATATGGAGGCGATCTGTTCGGACACCCGGGATTGCCGCATCCTTCACGGAACTGGCGAAGTTCACCGCTCATCTGGGTCGACGAGCAGAAGGGGTGGGCTCGGACATATTCACGTCTCTACAGACTGATGCCACAGCAGGTGTCGCCTGCTTCCCGGTCATAGACCGGGGTGCTGGGAGTGGGCATCTAACTTCAGCAACACATACAGTATGCCAAGCATTGCAGAGGGGGAATGAATTCAATGTTGACAACAATGTTTAAAATATGCAACAAAAGTGCGAATCTATGTTTACTTCTGTGCTTGCCTATGTTAGAAAGGGTCAAATCATCAGTGATCCGACGAGGCGAACATGGCTACACAGAACCTTTCAGAGCGACCGTTCCTGACGGTGAAGCAAGTTGCGGACACGCTCAGCGTCAACCGCAACACGGTGTATGCCTGGATCAGCAATGGCGAGTTGGAATTTATTCTTCTGCCTGGCGGCAACGCATATCGGATCCCGCAATCCGCGTTTGAACAATTTATAGACAAGATCTCCCGGTCGGTGAGGAGCCCGGATGTCCCATGCTCTCACAGCAAAGGGGCTCAGCGTGGCAGCCGTTTCTTTCAAAAAGGCCAGAAGGTCAAACGTATCACGCAACAAGATGGTTCGGTATCTGCTTAGAAAATTGGAATGTAGCAATGGCACGAAAAAGAAAACCGCCCCGACTGGAACCGCGAGGAAAGACAGGGATCTACCAGATCCATTACCTCGACGAGAGGCATTCGACAGGAACAAACATTCCGCACGAAGCAGAACTGCGGCTGCAGGAATTCATTGCAGGGCTGGAGTCGCCGGACCTACCGCCGGATGTCGTGATGAACCATTTGTTTGATTTCTTTCGGGACGTCCGCAAGCAATTGCGGGCAGAGCGCCTGGCGCAACAGGCGCGTGACAGAGCCATCGACAAGGGTGCTTCGGATGAAGAAGGCACGGAGACCTACAAACGCGTCTTTGATGCTGCAATGGAAGAGCTGTGTTCGTCGGAATATGAGCTTCGTGCATTGGCCCGACATATCGGGCACCTGGCGCCGCAAGCGCTCAGCACGTTGGCAATCAAGAGGTACATTGCTGCGCGCCGGGCCGATCCACACCGCCACCCCGGGAAAAAGATTCAGGACACAACGATCAAAAAGGAACTCAACATTCTGCGCGCAGTGTTAAAAGTTGCGGCAGACGACGACGTGGAACGGTGGTTCGGTGCGCGCGGCGTGCCGGGCTTCAAGGTGCCGTATATCAGAGACAAGGCACGCCGGAAGTATCTAACCCAGGCCCAGACCAGGAAGCTTCTTGAGCACTGCCATCTGCTTCACATTCGTCTGTTCATCCTAATCGCGGTCTCAACCGGAGCCCGGAAGGAAGCCATTGAACGTTTGAAGTGGTCGGATGTCGACTTTGACAGCGGTGTCATCGATTTCGGTGAAGGTGCCTGGAACAAAAAACGTCCGGTCTCTTCGATGACCGCGGAACTCAAGTCCATACTGCTGGATGCCTATAAAGTCAGGTCGTCGGACTCCGTTATCGAATACGCGGGCCGCCGGGCTGGTGACGTGAAGAAAAGCCTTAAGACGGTCGCGAAGCGCGCGGGGCTCTCGTGGGTTTCGGCCCATGTATTCAAGCACACGTTCATCAGCTGGCTCGTTCAGAACGGTGTTGCTTACTCACAGATTTCTGACCTGACCAATACATCTGAGAACACGATCAGAAAACATTATGCGCACCTGTTCCCGGACAATCAGCAGGCGGTCGAGAAAGCGACGGCAGGAATCTTCGAGGGTGTTCGAAGTTTCTCCGACGCGCATGTATCTGACGCAGCCGCATCAGACAACGACAACCGCTGGGATGTTTCCAGTGAGGAGATGACGGGATGAATAACCACGACGATGACATGCTGGAAATGGCCCTGGAGATTTCCAAGGCCTTGGTTAACGCAAAGCTTGTCCATGCCGACGACGTGCCGGATGTCATCAGGAAAACACTTGCTGCGCTTCGCGAATTTAACCGGGTGCAGGGATCTGGTAACGGCAAGGGAATCGATGGAGCCAGCCATGCTTCGACGAAAGGCAAGCGTCGCGTCGAAGATGGCCCGGCTGTGCCGATTTCGGAATCAGTGAAGGACGATCACATCGTTTGTCTCGAGGACGGCAAGAGGCTTCGCATGCTGAAGAGATACCTCAAAGCTCAGTTCGATATGTCTCCAGAAGAGTACAAGGCGAAATGGGGACTTGCCGAGGACTACCCGATGACATGCCCGGATCTTGCAGAAGCGCGCTCCGGACTTGCGAAAGAACGTGGATTGGGCACCAACAAGTCGAAATCGAAATCTACGGAGTAGTGGTGACGATTTTTTCGGAGCCGCAAATTTCGGAAGCTGAAATTTTCGGGCTCATCACTTTAAACAGAATATTTCGGAAGGCAGCAGGAGACCGCAAATGGACAAGGTGACAGATACGGCAAAGGCTCGAGTGCAGGCTGCTCTTCTGATTAAACTACAGGACGGCGTCCCACTGACCAAAATCAAAGTCGAGCCGATGTCTCGTGAGTTTGAACTCGGCTGCGAAAAGGACAAGGTCGGCGTGCTGATCGAGGAGATTGTCGATGATGCCAGGTTGAAGGAGAAGTTCATCGAATATCTTCTCGGCCAGCTTGACCAGGAGTTCGTGAAGGAGGTTCGTCGCGGAATGCAGGATATCCCAAAGAAGAAGCCCAGAGAGAAGGCCGCCGCGAAGCCGCGTGCCCAGAAGCCACGGACCGACAATGTGCCGTCATCCCCAACTTTGAATGAGAAGGATGGAAACACGGAACCTAAACCATGGGAGCCACGCGTTGTCGAAGGAAATGGACCCCCAGACGTGAGCAAACCGCCGTCGATCTCTGATTCTGGTCCGGGGCGGTCGGAGAACGGGGCCAAGCCGCCGAATTTGACACAGGTTCACCCGGCACCTTGCCCGACGGGCAGTAACGATGACGGGGCGTCGCTTGACGAAGGAGTGTCCAGCTTCATGGATGCTGTCCACATCTTTGTGACCAGTGAGCCGTCCCTGGTGGATATCCAGGCAGTGACGAGGTATCTGCGGAGCGCGACCAGGGTCGCTAAGGCACGGGGTGCTGGTTAGACTGATCGTCATGGCCCCTCACGCGGCCGTAGGTGACAACGGTAAAATGACTCTGCTTACGAGTCGTTTCTTACTTTCATAGCGCCGGACACCTTCTCCTTAAAACCAAAAAGGAGAAGGACATGTCATCGAAGAATAAGCCGATCATTAGGCTCGAGAAAAAAATGAAATCGCTCTCTCAGATACGAGAAAGCGTACGTTATACCCGCCGGGGTGTGGTTGGGCGGCCGATTGACCCGGAAGTAAAAGTCGGACCCATGTATGGGTCCGATGACCCATACCGGGATGCCAAAGAAATCTTGTCATCCGTCGACAACGTCCGCGCAAACGCCGTCCACGGAATTGAATTCGTGATGACTGCCAGCCCCACGTACTTTCGGGAAAGCGCTTATGCATGGGGTGAGTTTGAGGAACCGAAGCTGCGCGCCTTCCTTAATACGGCGATCGAATGGGCAAAAGGATATTTCGGCGACAACTTGGTATCGGCGACCCTTCATCTCGACCAAGCGACGCCGCATCTTCATGCGCTTGTCGTGCCTATGTTGAACGGAAAGCTCAACTGCCGAGAGCTTTATGGTCTGAGGGCTAGATTGAAAAAGCTTCAGGTAAGCTACGCAAAAGCCATGGCGCCGCTTGGGCTGCAACGAGGCACCCCGGAGGTTGGCGCGAAGCATACGCCACGTGGCAAGTGGGTCGCGGAAAAAGAGGCCGAGCAGCGGCGGCAAGCCGAAGAGCTAAAGGATCGGGAGCGTGCTGTCGCAGAGGAAGAGGAACGTCTCAGGTTGCTTGAGGAAGAGTTGTCGAAACGAGAAGCCAAAATCTTTGCAGCGGCAGACGCAGTCCGAGATTACGCGTCGGAGACGGAAGGCGAGCGTGCCTTGTTGGAGACACGGGAGAAGGACCTTCGTCTGGATGTTCGGGCGTTCGATCGAGATGCCAAACGTTTTCGCAACCTGCTTTTGGGCCTCGAGGAAATGAAGATTGAAGTTCCAGAGCATGTAATAGAGGAAGCATCCGCTATCGCCGAAAAATTCGGGGTCCCATTGCAATGACTACAGGAACGTAGAATTCGGCGTGATCGGAGTTTCCGACGGACATCGCGGCTGTGGCATTCATCAAGATCTGTGTACGGGGTGAGGTCCTCGACAGCACCTCGTCGCGCAGAGTTCGCGAGTAAGAAGTATCGCATCAGAGATAGGAATTTGCCGGAGCATTACCGCACCGGACGATTGTTACGTCTTCAAGCAAGGAGAAGCGCATGAATCAAAAAACCACTCCGAAGCGCGCTGTCAGACGAATGCAAACTCGTCTCAGTTTGCCCACGAGTAGCGTGATTACGCAGCACAAAGCTGCTGCCATCCGACAAGTGCAGCATTGCGTTGAATTTTGAATTCGTCTCTTGAGATAAGATGTCTTTGAAAGTTGAAGTGGTTGCAGACGGAAGAATGAACGGCTGTGAATTTTTGTAGACTTCGCTCGAGCCTGAACCTGTACATGGCTCTTTCTCGTCGCCGAAAGGGGAGGTGGGAATTCTCGGCTCGATTGTTTTTCCAGCGACCAACTTCCTGGGCAGATTGATTGCCAATGACGTTCATCGCGGCACGGTAGGACTTCAGCCGATCTGTTACGATGACCTTCGGTTGGCCATATCGTTTCATCGCTTTTTTCAAAAATGCTAATGCAGCCTTACGATCACGGCGTTTGGTGACAAAGGATTCCAAGACCTCACCTTCATGATCAACGGCACGCCAAAGATAATGAGTTTCGCCATTGATCTTCACAAACATCTCATCGAGATGCCATTGCCAATTAGAATACGCACGAAACTGAACCCGCCGTTTTCGTATCTCTGCTGCGAACATTGGGCCAAACCGGTTCCACCAATGTCGAACCGTTTCATGGCAAATATCGATACCACGTTCGTGAAGCAGGTCTTCAACATTGCGCAGTGAAAGCGGGAACCGGACATACATCATCACAGCCAAGCGGATGATCTCGGGCGATGTTTTGAAATAGCGAAATGGATTGGAGTTTTTCATCCAAGGAAATTAGGCGAGCGACCAATCCCCGTCAAAATGCGGTTCCTCTGACAATTCCTCGCCACGGCGGCTGAAGAATGCCATCGTGTCCGCGATGGCGCATGCGATGGTGAAGACCCGTTCGGGACTGAACTGATGCGACTATCCCGGGGGCACATAGGACGGGCTCGATGCAGGATGTTGTTATTTTAAATGGCTCCCGCATTACAGAACCCATCGGCCGGTTTTCGGCTTTGCCTTCAATCGAGCTTAAGGATAAGTCTTTTCCAGCGCGATTTCGGGTTCAGCTTGTCCTGACCATGTGAAACGATACCGGGCGCTTTTACGGACATTGCCGACCAGGGCGGGGCGGAAACATGCGAGACATATTCCACCGGTGTGGCGCACGCTCGGATAAATGACGCCAGGCGATCCATCCGTGATCAGCCGTCCCGCGAGCGTCTGGGATGCGACGTAGCTGTCTGGGTCCAGGCAGTCCGAGTACGCATCGTCCTCTCGGATGTCGTGGTATTCACCGCCGAAATCCGCCAGATAATCATCATAGGTGACGCTTTCGTTCGGCCAGTCGATCTCGGCGAGTTCCAGTGACTTGTGCCAGGCGACCTCCGCTTGCGACGTATTCAGTTCGAAGCCTGCATACCACGCGCCGCGATCAGGATTGTTGAACCGGCTTCCCAGGGGATGGGCATGCGTAAATGCCGCGTTGATGATCCTGTAGGCAGGTACGCCGAACACCAGCTCGTCAACGCCGATGCCTGGTAGCAAATCGTTTTCGGCAAGAAGCCTGTCATTGGTGGCGTGGTCCAGATCGAAGATTGCCTGGAGGTGGTCGTCGTCATCGGCAATGCGAACGAGAACGCTGTCCCCGTTCTCACTGTATTTCGATGGGATCAATCGATGGGTATCGAGTTGGCGGATCCTGAATGTAGCGGGAACACTCAATGACCGCCACGCCGCGCGTCAAGAAGCTGTCTGACAGTCGAGAAGGCAGGAAGCCCCCCGCGGAGTAGATAATCGCAAGGCGTCATCCCGCCGAAGATTCTGTTCTTGTTGGGAAGTTGCATCCAGCGGTCGGCAAGTTCATCGCTGTAGATGATGTTCAGCGCCTTGAAGATGCCGACCAGATAAGAAATCCGGCGCAGCTTGTCTTCGTCCAGGAGCCGGTCTCCATTCTTCTTCAGCGTATAGAACGCGCCATTAGACATGCCGCCGAGCAAATGGCGCGCGACCTCGTCACTGACTTTCCATTTGTCCATGATGTTGAAGAAGGCCCGAACGGCGCCAGCGCTCAAACGTTTGCGTTCCGTTCGATCGGATAAATCGATCAAAGGGGCGACCTGGTGTCGGGTCGCTGGATATGCGTGAGAGAGCGCCATTTTTACCTCCATACACAGATCAATATAAATCCATAATTGGAGTTATACAAGACTCATAACTGGAGGATTCTCATCTTCGTAAGTACGGCGTCGCAATCAACCCGCCGTCGTGATACAGCCGGAAAATTCTAACTCAATTCGAGGGCAATTCCGGGAAGCACATCAATTATGCTCCCTACATCCAGGCGCAGTTATCGGTGGGAACACTTATCTAATTCTTGTTGGCAGTCGATACGCGCGCTCGAATTAGTCGGTGGATATAAGTCAAGCTGAACGTTGTTTCTCCCGTATCAGAATATTCGCAGATATTAAGAGCGTGATGAAATGAATGACGGCCTTGCTCCAAAATGAAATTATCACCCCCTCCATCAAGTGAAACGAAGCGAAAACCATGATGATAGGCATGATGATAGGAGTTCGAGCAAGGAGGCCCCATATAAGGGCGGCCACAATGAGAATTGAGATATAGATATTAAAGGCTCGGTAAGAACTCCATTCAAACGAAATTACATCGGGCGCCCATCCAAAAGCGTTGTAAACCAAAACGCTTGATGCGCACGCGGCGAACATGACCTGCAGGGTTATAAGGGATACAAGCTGCCATCGCTTGATGTCCATTACGCTTTTTCTTTTTCCGAATTGAACCATCATTGCCCCAACTATCCAGGCATTCCTTACGCGTTGTCCGTCGGTGAAACCGGTTTCCCGACGCTTAGTATTGCGTCGATAAATAACCTTGGCTTGCCCCAGAGAGAATTAGCAAAGATCGTCGTCACGCTTGCGGCCATGGCGACCATCGCCCAGACAGGATACAACAGGCCTGTCGCTGCGATTGGGACGCCGACACCGTTGAATAGGAAAGCTAGCGACACATTCTGCAGCATCTTGCGATACCCTTGCCGGCTGATCTCCCGCGCCTCAACGACGTTGGATATCTCATTGTTGAGAATGATGATATCGGCTGCGTCGATGGCGATATCGGTGCCCGAACCCATGGCAATGCCAACATCCGCCTGCATAAGCGCTGGCGCATCATTAATGCCGTCACCAACCATGGCCGTGCGGCCTTGCTGTTGAAGATCGCGGATCAGTTCGGCCTTCTCTCCCGGCAATACTTCTGCATGAACCTCGTCGAGGCCGAGCTCCGTGGCGATGCGATGTCCAGCGCGTTCGTTGTCGCCAGTGATAAGAACCGTTCGTACACCTGCGTCACGTAATCTGGCGATCGTCGTTCCGGCCTCCGGTCGTGGCAAGTCTCCCAACGCGATAATGCCAAGTAACAGGCCGTTTCCAGCGACTGCAATTACTGTTCGCCCCAGGTCCTGTAGGGCCTCGATCCGGTGCTTAAACGAAGAAAGTTCGATGCCATTTTGTGCGAGGAACCGGGGACTTCCCACGATCACGTCTTTGCCGTCCACAGTGGCAATCACACCGTTACCGGGAACCGCTTCGAACGTACTGGCGTTCGGTGGCGTCAGGCCCGCATCGAATGCGGCATCCACGATGGCCTCCCCAAGTGGGTGCTCTGAGGCTGATTCCGCCGCGGCAGCGAGTATGAGAACTTGTCCGGCATCTTCCGATACTGCCTCTATCTCGTGAACCCGGGGCCGCCCTTCGGTCAGCGTCCCGGTTTTGTCGAAGGCAATTTGTCGAACGAGACGGTAACCCTGAAACGCTTCTCCCGTCCGCATCAGGATGCCCTTTTCCGCTGCCTCACCAGCACCCCTTACAATTGACAGTGGGGCCGAAATACCGACTGCACAGGGGTAACCCATGACGAGTACACTGAGGCCCGCGAAGACCGCGCGCTGCAGATCGGGTGTGGAACCGAGCGCTTGCGGCAGTGCTGCCCAGCCGATGAAAGAGAATACCGAGATCATCAACACGGCAGGCGTATAGACTTGAAGAACGCGGTCAACCAGGTGCAGGAGCCCGGGTTTAAGGGCACGTGCATCTTCGACTTCGCGTGCGACACGGCGGAGAAAACTCTTTTCACCAACCGCCGTCACCCGAACGAGCAGAGTCCCGTTGCCATTAATCGTGCCCCCGATAACAGTATCGCCAACGCTTCGTTCAACAGGCATCGGTTCGCCGGTGACGAGACTTTGATCAACAGCGGAGCGACCTTCGATGATTTCACCATCCACCGGTAAACGTTCGCCAGGTCGCACCCTCACCAGATCGCCTTCGATGACGTCGCTTGTCGGAATCTCAGTTTCGGAATCGTTGCGTCGAACACGCGCCGTGTCCGGCTGTAGATCGAGTAGGCGCCTGACAGCCTGTGATGATCGTGTCTTGACGATCAGAGACAGCCATTCAGAAAAAATGTGGTACGTCGCGACCATGACGGCAACGGCAAAGAAAGGTGCGGTTGGATAACCGGGTTGATCCAACACCAAGCCAATGACGCCGCCTGCCAGCCCGGCAAAAGCTCCGGCTTCAAGCAACACGTGCTGGTTCAAAATACCCCGCCGGAGTGCCTGAACAGCCATGATCAGAATGTGGCGGGCAACGCCGAAAATAAGGACAACGGCAAGCGCGCCCACGATCCATGGCGTGAAATCAGTTAACGACCCCGTGTCTTTTAGTACGAGCAACCCTGCTACCAACAGGCCGAGGCTTCCGGCACCGACGAGTGCCGGCCATAATCCGCGCGCCCGAAGAACGAGGAACACGAAGGCGATCAGGCTGAGCGTTGCTATCGTGGGCAGGATCAGCGAGAGCGGCCCGGCGGGATCTGTGATCAGTGCGACGGATAGCAGGCTGAACGCGGTGGCGGTCAGGAAACGACGTCCCTCGACAACAAGCTCACGTTCTTCTTCTTCAAAGGGGCGCAATTTGTTTGGATCGTGAATGGTATATCCGATGTCGCGTAAAATCTGTAACAGCGTTTCCGGCGTCGTTGCCGACGGATCAAATTCGACAAGCGCCTGCTCGTGGGTCAGGCTAACCGCAACTTTGTCCACGCCGGTTTGCTTGCCAAGCGCTTTCTCGATTGTGCCCGTGCAGAGTGAACAATGGAGGCCACCGATACGTGCACGAATACGTGCACGATCCGGGCGTGCCGCTGGTTCCTCGTTCCAATACGTTGACGTCGTTTCGTCGGCGGGTATCGCGATCATATTGTACGCTCCGTAAAGTTTCTAAATCGATCAGGTGGCGGACGTGCCTGCTTTAAGATTGGCAAACAGGCCAAACCAGATCGACCAACCACCAAGTGCAATGAGGACCAGACCGGCTATTGCGGGATAGCGACCGGAAAAGGACGCAATTCGCTCAAGCCAGCCACGCGCCCGTGGGACGAGAACGGCCACCACCAAGGGGATGCTTAATCCGAGGCCGAATACTGCGAGCGCAGTAAAGCCCTTTGCTATCGTCACGCCGGAGGAAGCGGCAGCCGTGGCTAACAATGCGATCAACAACGGTGCCGCGCAGGCAGGGATATTCAATCCGAACAGAAGCCCAAGGCCAACGGAACCGCGATATCCACTAAGTCGACGAAGACCAGGGCCGATTGATCGAGTGAAAAAGCGCGACTGCCCTGTTGCGAGCAATACGCCAAGAAGAACATACAGTGCCCCCAAAACCAGCCACGCATGTCGTTGCAGATCGAGGAACGTGTCTCCGATGAGCACGGCAAGGACACCAAGTAGGCCGATAAATATCGACCGGGTCGCAGCGAATACGGCTGTTTCTAAGACTTTCACCGAAGCATCTTTACCCTCAAGGTACTTTATGAAGACGAGGCTGGTCCCGATTGTGCATGGTTCAATAAATCCAAACAGGCCCAGGCCGGCAGGAATAACAACCAGTCCAATAAACCCGGTTTCGATCATTGATCTCCAATTGCGGCAACGAAGCCGCCCTTGTCTATTGCCGCAACCAGATCCTCCGGTGAAGCTGTGTCGGGGTCATGCAAAACACGGGCTTGGCGTTCGGCGTAAGACGCATCGGCCTTGCGTACGCCCGGCACCCGGGTAAGCAAAAGTTCAATCGTGTGGGCGCAGCCGTCACAGTGCATTCCTTCGATACTCAATAGAGTGGTTTTCATGTCTAGCGCATCCTTTCCTTCAGGTTGTGCTTCATTGCGAGATACTCCGCTGCGTAAGGCGCGGTTATTCATCGCGTCGAGGATTGTGCAGGCAGTTATTTCCCCACCGCCGGGACAACTTGCGACGAGGTCGTCCAGCGCTTCGAGAATGACCCGCATATGGTTGAGCTTTGACTGCACCTCGTCTCGTTTCTGGATTGCACGGGCTCGAACGTCGGCACAATCCGCATTGGGGTCTGCCTGCAGGGATAGAAGTTCGGAAATTTCCCGAAGTGAAAAGCCGACTTCCTGTGCTTGGCGGACAAAGCGTATCCGGTCCACCGTCGCCATCGGGTAATCACGAAATCCGCCGCCTTGCGGTTTGCGCGGTTGTTCGATTAGTCCTTTGGTCTCGTAGAACCGGATCGTTTCGACGCTGACCCCGGCACACGTGGCGGCTTTACCAATTCGCATGTTCGAACCTCCTAAGCGAAAAGCCTAGCAACCGTAGTATACTACGGAGTCAACATGGAAATTTTGAGGAGCGCATATATGTGCGGTGAATGCGCCGGCGTCACCTTAATAACTTATCCGATCTTTCCGAGGACGGGGAACACGTCCAGCAACCAGTATGCCAGGACCGTCAGTTGACCGGTGATCATGGCGACCCCCATGACCATCAAAGACAACCCCGCAATTTGCTGAACCCGCCGCCCGAACCGCTTGATTGTTTTCAGGTTGTGCGTCAGATGAGAAGTGAATGCCGCGGAAAGGATGAACGGCAGACCGAGGCCGAGAGAATAAACGACCAACATCAATACGCCTTCGCTGACGGTTGAGCGCGCGGCGCTAACTGTCAGAATTGCGCCAAGGACGGGTCCGATGCACGGCGTCCAACCGAAGCCGAATGCAAGCCCGAGCACGTAGGCCGAGAGCGGTTTGCCTCCCGGAATATCAAGATGAAACCGAAAGTCCCGTTGCAGCCCGGGGATGGTGGCGAGGCCAAGCATGAGAACACCCATAATCAGCACGACACTACCGCCAATGATGTTGAGCTCATAACGGTAGCTCAAAAACAGCTGGCCAAGCGCGGTGGCGCCCGCGCCCATGATTGCGAATACGGTGGTGAAACCGACAACAAAAATCACACTGAAGCCGACCGCGGCCGAGGGTCCTGACGTATTGCGAGGGCCGGGAGTTCCTGCCGTGGATTGTCCGGCGACATATGAAACGTACCCCGGCACGAGCGGCAGGACGCAAGGCGAAACGAACGACACCGTGCCGCCTAAGAACGCAATGAGAAGACCCAGCGCCGATAAATCAGGCATGCTGAGTATTACGACGTCCGACCGGTTTCAAAGCCATCACGTATGCCAGAGCCGGAATGACGATCCATTGCAGAAGGGGGCTTAGGCCGACATTGAGCACAGGAACCACCGGCATGATGTCGCGGTAAGCCCATGCCTGTCGAACGACAATGTTCAGCCATTCACTGAAGATCGTATAGCCAACGCCGATAGCAATTGCCGCGAATAGCACGGTTCTTATGTGTTCACCGGGCCAGCGCGTTCCACCGAACAGGAAAACGGCGAGCATGATAGCCGTTAAACCGATCAGCGCATCGCCGCCGGTACAGTGAACTGCTGCGAATAGGATCTCTTCAGTCGTGCCTTCTTCCCAGATTGTGTAAAGCGGCATGTGCGCGAATTCCCAAACGAGATTCAGAAGCACGATCACGGCCATGTATCTGCGAAGTGCGGGGAGAGGGCTTATGGAATCGTCCGCATTACCTAGCGGTTTCAATTGAACAACCCTCTGAGTTTCCCAATCCAGCCTTGATCCTTCTTTGGCTCGGGCGGCCTGTTTATCAGGCCGTTGGTATACAAAACCATGTTTACGGAATCGAATCGCAGGCCGTGAAAATTGCCGGCCCAGCGGCCACCGCGATCGATTACATGCGTAACGACGCCATGAGTCTGGTAGCCGTCATCGCTTTTGACGAACTTGTGGCCAAACGTTTCTGCCAGTTTGCGTGTCGTGTCCGCGGGCTGGGTTGGCGCCGCCGTCATGAAGGTCCAGTTCACCGGATTGAGGTTGTGGTCCTCGCCGTACGTTTTCAGAACGTCCGGCGTGTCCGTTTTTGGGTCTGTGGTGATCGTTACGAACTGCACGACCTCCTTCATGGGTGACTGATTGATCATCGTCTGAATTTCCTGAATTTTGTCTGCATGAAGAGGGCAGACGTCGGGACAACTCGTATAGACGAAATGAACGACGAGGATCTTGTCGGCATAATCGGAAAGGCTAACGACCTCTCCATCCCTGTTCATTAGTTCGAACGCAGGGGCCTGTCTGTCGGTTTGCTCAAAGAACTTTTCCTTGTCTCCCATTACTTTATCAAGCTCCGCACCTGGGTGATGAGCCTGCGCGGGAGCAATCGCTAGAACGACCGTCAACACGGCGGCCAGGACGCTCCATGTCTTTAACCTGCCGTCACGCAGGCTTGTGTGCTTTGTAAATCTCACAGCGTCACCTCTCGTTCCGCCCGGTTTCAATTTCTGAACCAGGTTCGGCGCCAGCGTTCCGGTTGTTGTGACATGACTGCCCGGACCCGCCGCGCATACAGAGGCCGAGTGCACACATTGCGACGCATGGAAGCAAACCGAGAAGCACTGGCGCAGCGCCGACGGCGGTGAACCAGTCCCATTTGAGAGCCAGGCCGATGCCGACCAGTGTCAGGCCGACGATTATCCAGGCCTTCCGGTTTCCGATCCAGGCAGGCAAAAAAGTCGGCGAATCGATCTGTGTGCTCTTGGCGATTTTCGATGACATCATATTTCCTTTT
>Ga0209578_10001400_pt1 | contig 22721 bp, 20 predicted proteins | sample tdAd472_FD_187127 | JGI IMG/M metagenome (GOLD analysis project Ga0209578, IMG submission 187127) | Marine sediment microbial communities from the Atlantic coast under amendment with organic carbon and nitrate - tdAd47.2 (SPAdes)... | ecosystem: Environmental > Aquatic > Marine > Coastal >...
GCCCATTTCCGGAACGTTAGCGATATGGGGGGCAATGTCGCGCCATTTTTTCGGCATACGACTGGTCCAGAGATCCGCTGGTTCCACCACATGGCCATCGGCAGAAATTAATAGTCCTTGATACTCCTCATTCATTGGTGCTTCCTCTCTATCATTTTGGTGTTAGTTAACGGCTGGTTATTTTTCCGGCGATGATGCATGGCCATCACGGTTGTTATCCATGCCATTCTCTACTTCAGCTGGACGGAATTCAAACAGTAATTGAATTAAACCTTTTTGAAATGGTCGGGTTGACCGGTAAGCCAGGTCTCTCCCCAGAGCTGACCGCCGCCGTCGATAACCAGGGTTTCACCGGTGATGTATTTGCCCGAAGCGGATGTCAGGTAGACGCACCCCTCGGCGATATCCTGCACCGTGCCGAGTTCTCGCATGGGATTGGCGTTGTAAAAATCCTTTAAGAAGTGCCGTGGGTATTGATTGAAGCCATTGCTTTCTATTGCGCCAGGGGCGATAGAGTTGACGCGAATTTGATATTGCGACCACTCCACGGCCAGCGTGCGGGCCAGGTTAGCGACGGCGGCGCGGGATGCGGCGGAATGGGCGATGGTGGGCATGCCGCGAAAGTAATCGAGAATAATGTTAACGACACTGCCGGATTTTTCGCGGTCAACCCACTGTCTGGCGCAGGCCTGGGTCATGTACCAGGTGCCATTAAGGTTAGTGTCGATGACCGCCTGCCAGCCTTTTGGCGAAATTTCCAGAGCCGGTTTGGCAAACTGCCCACCGGCATTGTTAATGAGCAGGTCCAGCCCACCCAGTTTTTCCCAGGTAGTCGCGACCAGCGCCTCACACGCTTCTGGTTCGCGAATGGTCATGGCCATGTATTCAGCAGTAGCGCCCAGATCGCGGAGCTGGCCGACGGTCTCTTCCAGTACTTCCTCACGGCGGCCGCAGATCATTACCTGTGCCCCCAGGCGGGCGTAGAGAAAGGCAATGGCTTTGCCGATACCGGTCCCACCGCCGGAGATCAGTGCGGTTTGTCCCTTCAGCAGGCCATCACGGTAAACGGTTTCTGCCGTGGCCAGCTGATCGTCAGTAAAGCCAAAGCGCTCTTTATTCTCCAGGTCCTCTACGGGCATTACTTTTCCTCCTCTTCTGTTTCTAATGGTTATTACTGCGCTATCCTGCGCGCGGTGGATTTTAGCTTGACGAAGCGGATCGGACTGAGAAGAATTTTTAACGGAAAATCAGGCTCGACTATCCACCGGGTAGTGCGAATCAATAATTAAAAAACAACTTGATTGAGGAGGTTTGAATGGCTGAACTGGAGGAAATTACCCTGAGGTCGGTGTTGCACCGCACTGCCCGTTATTTCGGTAATAACGAGGCGCTGGTCGATGCGCATAACCGTTACACCTATGCCGAGACGCTCGACCTCGTGCAGCGCACAGCCGCCCTGCTGCATAGCCTGGGGGTGCGCAAAGGTGACCGGGTGGCGCTGATGACGTTGCCCTCCCCGGTTCATGTGATTGCGCTGTTTGGCATTATTGAGCTTGGTGCCATTCCCGTTACGTTGCATGCCCGTGAAAAAGCCCCCGTGCTTGCCAAAGTGCTCACCCGGTTGATGCCTCGTACGCTCATCTATTACGAAACTCTGGCGGATACGGTGGGCGAGCTGCGCCAGCTGATGCCGGAAATCACCAGTTTTGTCTGTGCCCGTTCCGGGGGCGAACAGAAAGTCGCCGTCGACGATCTCTGTATTCCTGACGACCTTCACCGGTTCGAGCTTGATTTCGAGCCCATGCCGATTGCCGCCAGCGACACGGCGGCTATTGTGCTCACCTCCGGCACCACCGGCGTCCCCAAGGGCGTGATGCATAGCCACCGTGGCATGGTAGAGGGCGCTCGCGGCGCGGTCTATCCGTTCCAGCTAGGGCCTTTTTCCTGCCTGGTCAATCTGTTTACGACCTCCTTTATGGGCTGGTACAACGTGACCCTGCCGTTTATTAACGTGGGCGGTAAGCTGGTGTTCATGGAGCAGTGGGACCCGGCCGCGTATCTGCAGAAAATGGCCGATGAGAAAGCGACCTTCTGTTTTCTGGTGCCGACCATGTGGCGCATGCTGCTGAAACTGCCCGTGGAAGACTACGATCTTTCCAGCATTGGACTGGCCGGGTTTGCCGGTGAGGTGATGGATACCGCCACCTTACGGGCGATTCGTGAGCGTATCTGTACTAACGTGATTAACGCCTATGGCACGACGGAAACGGGAACCTCGGCCGGCACCGTGATGTTCTCCGACGACCTGCTGAAGGAAGACAAAATCCAGAGTATCGGTAAACCCATGCTCAACAGCGAAGCACGGGTGATCACCCCGGGTGGCGACATGGACGATGAGGTGGCCCCCGGAGAGGAAGGTGAGATTATCATTCGCGGTCCTTCCAGGGCCGTCCAGATGTGGAATGACCCGGCCCTGTCTCGTAAGGTTTTTCGGGGAGACTGGTGGTATTCCGGCGATCTGGGGCATCTCGACGATGAAGGCTACCTTTATATTCACGGTCGGGTAGATGACATGATCATTACCGGTGGAATCAACGTGTTACCGGCCCCGATTGAGGAGGTGATGCTCAGTCATGACCAGGTTAGCGAGTGTGCGGTGGTTGGGTTGCCGGATCCGGAGTGGGGGCAACGGGTCACCGCTTTTGTTATTGCTAGCCATGAAGAATTAACGGCAGACCACCTGCACGACCACGCACAGACGAGTGATCTGCCCAACTATCAACGACCAAAAGAGTTCCGCTTCGTGACGGAATTACCGCGTGGTTCCAGCGGCAAAACCAGTCGTAAAACGCTGCGGGAACAGGCAATCGCTGCCGAATCCTGATCCCCGGCAGGGGTGGCGTCATTTGGTTTGAGCATTCACTGAGGGCCGGATCTAGTCCGCGACCGGAAACGATCGCTGGAATAGATCGCCTCTTAACATTACTGTTTTGGAGAATAGCGTGAATTCGCACGAAGTGGACTACAAAATCATCGGTGAAGGCAGTCAAATGGTGATTGTTGAACTCGATCCCGGCGAGACAGTTATTGCTGAAGCCGGTGCCATGACCTATATGGAAACGGGCATTGAGTTCGAGACGAAAATGGGCGACGGTTCGCAGCCTGATCAGGGCTTTCTCGGCAAGGTTTTCAGCGCCGGTAGCCGGATGATCACCGGTGAGTCGTTATTCATGACCCACTTTACCCATCATGGTAGTGGTAAGTCCCACGTGGGCTTTGCCGCTCCCTATCCCGGTTCCATCGTTGCGCTCGATCTTGATGACGTCGGCGGCGAACTGCTGTGCCAGAAAGATGCTTTCCTCTGCGCAGCCCTTGGCACTAACGTGGGCGTTGCCTTTAACCGCAAGCTGGGTGCCGGCCTGTTTGGCGGCGAGGGCTTCGTGCTACAGAGACTGCGCGGCGATGGCATGGCTTTTATGCACGCTGGCGGCGCGGTAATGCGGCGAGAACTCAAGGGTGAAACCCTGCGCGTTGATACGGGTTGCCTGGTCGGTTTTTCTGCTGGCATTGACTATGACATTCAGCGTGCTGGCGGCTTGAAAAGCATGGTCTTTGGTGGTGAAGGTATGTTTCTGGCTACCTTGCAGGGTACCGGAACTGTCTGGTTACAAAGCCTGCCATTTAGCCGCATGGCCGATCGCATTATTGCTGCGGCGCCGGCGGCTGGCGGCAGCGCTAAGGGCGAAGGCTCCGTACTGGGAGGCATTGGCCGGATATTAGACGGCGACTAAAGGCGCGGTTCCCGATCGGTCGGTGATTCGGTCAATGACCGATGTTGATGGTGTGGTTCAAAGCGGAACCGGATAAACCCTGGCTAGATTACCAGGGTAGCCAGTGCCAGTAACAGGCCCATACTGCAGACATCGGTCGCCGTCGTCACGAAGATGCTCGATGCAGTCACCGGGTCGGCTCCGACTTTTTTGAGGGCCATGGGTACCAGGACACCCGTCACACCGCTGAGGACGCACGAACCGGTCATCGCGACTAGCACAACCAGCGCCAGTAGCGTCGGGTTGCCGCCAGTAGCCGCTGCATAAAAATACATGGCCACCGCAGCGATGACGCCGACCAGCAGGCCATTGGCGCAGCCAAGAGCCGCTTCCTTTCTCACGATAGAGCCGGTCTTTAATTGAGCAAATTCGCCCAGGGTTAACCCGCGTAGCGTCACCGCCAGTGATTGACAACCGGTATTGCCTGACTGACCGGCAAGTACCGGTAGAAATGCGGCGAGCACAACGACTTGCTGAATCGTCTCTTCAAACAGCCCGACGACCAGTGCAGCGAGGAAGGCGGTGAGCAGGTTTAGCTGCAGCCAGGGGTGGCGAAATTTGAGGCAGGTGCGCCACGGCGTATTAATTGTCTCTTCCTGTTCAACCCCGACCATTCGACCGGGACGGCTCATTAGCTCGACCCGCTGCTCTTCAAACAGTGTGTAGCCAGGGACCAGGCCGATGAGTCTGTTCAGGGAGTCGCACACCGGGTAGACCGGGTAGTGTCGATGGACAACGGCCTGCATGGCGTCGCCGATGGTGGTTTCAGCGGTTAGCGAAAAGGGTTGGCGGAGCATTACCTGGGCTAGCGTCTGTGTCGGATCGGCGAGCATCAGATCGCGCATCACGACTACGCCGTATAGCTGGTCGACGTCGTCAAGCACATAAACATAAGTGGGCAGCGTGGTTTTCGCTAATTCGCGAATTGCGTTAATGGTATCGCCGGCGGTGTCGGTGTAGTGAAAAACGCCCACCGGTTTTTCCATGACGCGTCCGACTGTATCGGGGTCATATTGTTGATTAAGCGACCAGCGATCCGCGATCTGTTCGGTAATGTCCTCGGCTATCTCTTCCTGTCTTTCATCTGGCAGGCAGTAGAGGATTTTCAGGGCGAAAGTAGGATCAACGGATTCCAGAACCTTAACCAGGTCATGATCGCTGAGGTCAGTCAGCAGCCCCGCTGCATCCATCGGAGCCCGCCGAATCACCGATTCAACCAGCTCAGAAAATTCTTCTTCACTGCAGTTTGCGGTGGGCTGGAGGGCTAAATTCTCGTGGTTCGGTTTTTCGGTCATGGTTACGTCAATCGCTTCTATTAAAGTCGCCCTGAGGTGATCTTCGGTTCGTCATTTTTTGGGTGAGTGGAAGAGGGTGTAGGCGGTTATCTTTCGAAAAGTGGCAGCATGCCGGGGGCCACGATCATACCCGACCGGGTGGTTGCCCTGTAGTCGATTGCCGGGAACGGGTTCGGGTTGCGATTCGTCTGGGCCCGTTCAGGTCATTACCCGGGCCGACAGGGTCATTGCTCACGGCGGATTCAAAAGGTTTCTCGGGCTCCGAGTGTTCGAGGCCGGCTGTTTAACGGATGACAAACGAACTGACTGTCGATTAATGGCTTGTTTTGTCGGCCCATAGAATTGACCTTGCATCCCGAATTATCGGTCCATTGGAAGGCGTCGCCTTAGGCCGAGCTGCCGTTGGGATAGTGTCGGACGAGTGCCGCTATCGTTTACTATAGGCGCGACCGACACAGAGATTTTCACGAATGGCGTCGGCCAGATTAAGTCAACAGTTATTCAGTGTAAACACTAGCCAGGAGTAGCCTGAAACAATGGATTTATCGAACGCGGTGGCGGTCATTAGTGGTGGAGCATCGGGATTAGGTAAGGCGGTGGCCGATCGAGTAGTTGCCGCCGGGGGCTGTGCCGTGATGCTGGATGTGAACGGCGAACTTGGTAATCAGGTTAGTGCTGAGCTGGGAGAGAGGGCGCTGTTTATCACCACCGACGTAACCTCTGAGGAGCAGGTCGATGCGGCTTTCGCCACGGCGGTTGAAACTTTTGGCAAGGTAAACCTGGTAGTCAGCTGTGCCGGCGTTCTGGGTAACGGTATGACGCTGGGGCGCAAAGGGCCCATGGCATTAGAGAAGTTTGCAACGGTCATTGGCATCAACCTCGTGGGTACTTTTAACCTGGCTCGCGGTGGGATTAATGTCATGCAGCACAATGAACCCGATGGCGACGGCGAGCGCGGAGTGGTGGTTAACACTGCGTCAGTAGCTGCCTTTGAAGGGCAAATTGGCCAGGCGGCCTATGCGGCTTCCAAAGGAGGAGTGGTCGGTTTAACCTTGCCGCTGGCCCGTGAATTTGCTCGTCACGGAGTGCGGGTCATGGCGATTGCGCCGGGTCTATTCATGACGCCAATGTTAGAATCGCTCCCCGATGAAGCCAAACAGGCATTGGCTGCTTCCGTGCCCTTTCCCAAGCGGCTGGGTGAAGCCAGTGAATTTGCTGATATGGTGGCCACCATTGCGACTAACCCGATGCTCAATGGCGAGGTGATTCGCCTCGACGGCGCAGTGCGCATGGAGCCGAAGTAAACGGTGTGTCTGCGGCAGGTGGTACCTCATCCTGTCTGGCGAGATAATCCGCCTGATTACCTTCCTAATACCGGTGTATAACCTTTATGAGTAATGAACTAATCGGCGGCGCCTGGTTGCAACCAGGTGCTGCGCGCAATGCTATTTTTACGGTCGAGCGATTTGAGTCCGACCACCAAGCGATGTTTGATACCGCCCGCCGTTTTTGCGATGAACAGGTGTGGCCGCTGCAGGAGCAGATTGAGGCCAAGCAGGAAGGGGTCATCGCCGGATTGATGGATCAGGCTTCAGAACTGGGCCTCACCATGCTTGATATTCCAGAGGCTTATGACGGCCTGGAGCTGCCGATGCCGGTATCAATGCGGGTGCTGGAAAGTACTGCCCGTGAGCAGTCGATGATGCTCTCCCTGATGGTGCAGAACGGTATCGGTTCGCTGCCGGTGGTGCTGTTTGGCAACGAACAGCAGAAGCAGGCCTGGTTGCCAGCCTTCGCCAGCGGCGAGAAGCGCGGATGTTACTGCCTCACAGAACCGGGTTCAGGTTCCGACGCACTGGCAGCTGCTTCGACCGCTGTGTTAAGTGATGACGGCGGGCACTGGACGCTCAATGGCACCAAGCAGTTTATTACCAATGCCGGTTTTGCCGATGTGGGTTTTGTGTTTGCCAAAGTGGTCGGGGAGGTCGAGGGTGCGACCGGCTTTAGTTGTTTTATTGTGCCGTTGCAGACCCCCGGCGTTTCCCTTGGGGAGGAGGAAGATAAACTCGGTATCAAGGGTTCCTCCACTTGCCAGGTGATCATGGAGAACGCCCAGATTCCGCGTGAAAACGTCCTTGGCCAAATTGGCCGTGGCCACGTCATCGCTTTTAATATCCTTAATAATGGTCGCTACAAACTTGGCGGCACCGCGCTGGGCAGCGCCAAGTTCGCCTTTGATGCGGCTCTTGACTATGCCCAGCAACGCAAGCAGTTCGGCACACAAATTGCCGATTTCGGCATGATTAAACGTAAGACCGGGCAGATGGTGGCGGATATATTTGCCGTAGAAAGTGCGGTATATCGGGCGGTGGGGGATATGGACGCCGATAGCCAGAGCCAGGGCAACGATGCGGCCGCCAAGCTGGCATCGATGCAGAATTACGCGATGGAGTGCTCGATTCTGAAGATCGCCGGTTCTGAGTTGCTGGCCGGGGTCGCCGATGAGTCCTTACAGATGTTTGGGGGCTATGGTTTTCTGGAAGAGTATCCGGCGGCCAAATATGTTCGTGATGCCCGCATTTCGAGGATATACGAAGGTACTAACGAAATTAACCGAATCGTCATGCCGCGGACGTTGCTAAAGAAAATATCCAGCGGTGAAATTGAGCTGACGGTTGCCGATGGCGATAACCCCATTACTCAGATGAAAAACAGCTTCGCGACCTGCTTTAATGCCGCCCGCCAGCATTACGGCGACAGTAAAGGGTTTGATGCTAATCAGGAAGTGATGGCTAATCTGGCGGATATGATGATTGCCATCTACGTGGCAGAGTCGGCGACCCTGCGACTGGGAGAGATGGACAGTGCCAAACAGGTGCACCGGGATTCGGTGGCGCTGGTGACCCTGCAGTCCGTGGCCCGAGTTAACCAGCTGGGGGGCGAACTGGCGGACCATCTTCAGGTTGAGGTGCCGGCGGCATCGGCCACGGGTGATCTGCTTGGATTGCGCCAGGCCATTGCCGATGCGGTGAATGAAGAAGGCCGTTACGCCCTCTGATTTATATTTTCATATTGACCTACTGGATAGCGCATGGAATACAGCCTGATTAAATTTGCCGTCACCGACCGCGTTGGAGTGCTCACTTTCAACCAGCCGGAAAGCATGAACGCCATCAGTTCCGAGTTGATGATTGACGAAATTCTGGACGTTCTCGGTTCTATTCCACGGCGAGCCGATATTTCGGTGCTCATTATTACGGGAGCCGGGAAGGCGTTTTCGTCCGGTGGCAATATCAAGGATATGGCTAAAAAAGAGGGTATCTTTGGGGGGTCGCCACTGGATGTGCAACAGAACTATCGCACTGGAATCCAGCGGATACCGTTAGCCCTGTACGACCTGGAAGTGCCGGTAATCGCCGCGGTGAATGGCCCTGCTATCGGCGCCGGGTTCGATGTCAGCATGATGTGTGATATCCGTATCGCTTCTACCAAAGCGCGCTTTGGTGAAACCTTCGTCAATTTGGGCATCATTCCGGGAGATGGTGGCGCCTGGTTTCTGCCTAAAGCCCTGGGGCATCAGCGCGCGGCCGAATTGACCTTTACCGGGCGCATTGTTGACGCCCCCGAGGCGCTGGATATCGGTATCGTGCTCGAGGTGGTCGAGCCGGAAGCCTTGATGGATCGGGCGCAGGAACTGGCCAGTCAGATCGCTGCCAAGCCGCCGCAGGCCCTGCGCATTGCCAAGCGGCTACTGCGCGCGGGTCAGTCGGTACCGCTGCCGCAGTTTCTCGATATGTGTGCCACTCTGCAGGCTGGGTGCCACTTTAGTGCCGACCATGAAGAGGCCCTGACCGCTTTTTTTGAGAAGCGACCCGGCCAGTACAGCGGGCAATAGTTAATTAATGGGTATTGCCGAAATACTGCTGCTGATGGTGATCGCGGCGCCACCGATAATCCTGGCGATCACGGTCCACGAAGCTGCCCACGCCTATGCGGCCGACGCGCTGGGTGATTCCACCGCACGCGAGCTTGGACGGGTGTCGTTAAATCCCTTTCGCCACATTGACCCCGTCGGCACGGTGCTGCTGCCCTTGATGATGCTGGTGACGACCGGGTTTCTGTTTGGCTGGGCAAAACCGGTGCCGGTGCAGTTTGGTCGCCTTCGTCATCCGCAGCGGGATATGGCGATCGTTGGCGGAGCGGGTCCGGCCAGCAACCTGGTAATGGCGCTGTTTTGGGGGTTTCTGCTGAAACTGTCCTTGCCCTTTGGTGATGCTGACTTGTCGATGGTGGTGCTCCAGCAGATGGCGGGTGTCGGTGTTTCGATCAATATTGTGTTGATGATTCTTAATATGTTGCCGGTACCGCCGCTGGATGGCAGTCGAGTGGTAGTCGGATTTCTTACGCCTGTTAACGCCGCTAAATACCTGCAGCTGGAACGCCACTCCATGCTGATCATGATTGGCCTGGTGGTGCTTATGTTCACCGGCGTGCTCGGCGCTGTGTTAATCCCTTTAGTTGAATCGGCAAAACTTGCCCTGTTTACCCTGTTAGGAGTCCCCTTTTGAATACACTGCCCGCAGAGAGCAACCGGGTTCTGTCCGGTATGCGACCGACTGGTCGCCTGCATCTTGGTCACTACAACGGAGTGTTAAAAAACTGGGTGACTCTGCAGCATGAATTTCCCTGCTTTTTCTTTGTGGCGGACTGGCACGCGCTGACCACCCATTATGAGGATACCGGCACCATTGCCGATCATTCACTCGACATGGTCGTGGATTGGCTGGCGGCCGGTGTTGACCCGGGTAGTGCCACCCTGTTTGTGCAGTCTCGGGTGCCCGAGCATGCGGAGCTGCATCTGCTGTTGTCGATGATTACGCCGCTGGGGTGGCTGGAGCGTGTGCCCACCTATAAAGAGGTCCAGGATCAGCTGCGAGAAAAAGACCTGGCGACCTACGGATTTCTTGGTTATCCCCTGTTACAGGCGGCGGACATCCTCATTTATCGGGCTGGCCGCGTACCGGTCGGCGAGGATCAGATAGCCCATGTCGAGCTCACTCGCGAGGTGGCGAGGCGGTTTAATTTTCTCTACGGACGTGAGCCAGGGTTCGAAGAAAAGGCCGAAGCAGCGATCAAGAAAATGGGTAAAAAGTCCGCCCGGCTCTACCGTGAACAGTGTCGCCGCTATCAGGAACAGGGCGAGCTGGAAGCGCTGAGCATTGGCCAGGTGCTGGTGCAGGAGCAGCAGAATTTAAGCGTTGGCGATAAAGAGCGGTTGTACGGATATCTGGAGGGGAGTGGGGTCACGATTCTTCCGGAACCTCAGGCGCTGCTAACCGACGCTTCCAAAATGCCGGGGCTGGACGGACGTAAAATGTCCAAGTCCTATAACAACACGATTAGCCTGCGGGATGATCCTGAGCAGGTAGAAGAGAAAATTCGCACCATGCCCACGGATCCAGCGCGGATTCGTCGAACCGACCCGGGAGATCCGAAAAACTGTCCGGTATGGGATTTTCACCAGGTTTATAGTGATTCCGACGTGCACGACTGGGTCATGGAAGGGTGTACCAGCGCCGGTATCGGGTGTGTGGATTGCAAGCAGCCGGTGATCGAAGCGGTAAAAAAAGAGTTAGCCGGTTTTGCAAGGCGCGCAGCCCCCTACGAGGAAGACCCGGATCTGGTGAAGCAAATCGTGGCCGATGGCTGCGATGCAGCTCGTGACGAGGCTCGTGACACCTTAACCGAGGTGCGTCAGGCCATCGGGCTATCCTATCGGTAGCAGAGGGCGGAGCCCGGATTGGGTTTAGAATAAGCGGTGCGAATGGCCGCGGGGGAGTTGAATGCAGAGTGCTGATCAGCAACCGGTTCAGGCCGAACTACCGCTAGCCATCGTCAAGGGTGAAGCGATCACCCAGCTGCCCGATGACCTCTATATTCCACCGGATGCCCTGGAGATATTTCTTGAGGCGTTTGAAGGTCCGTTTGATCTGCTGCTTTGGCTGATCCGTCGCCAGAATCTCGATATCCTCGATATCCCGGTTGCAGATGTCACTCGCCAGTACATGGTTTATGTTGAATTAATGCATGAAGTTCGGTTTGAGCTGGCGGCGGACTATCTGTTGATGGCGGCAATGCTGGCAGAGATTAAATCTCGCATGCTTCTGCCGCGACCGCAGGAGCTCGACGCGGAGGAGCCTGAAGAAGATCCTCGGCTGGAGTTGATTCGGCGTCTGCAGGAATACGAACGCTATAAAAATGCGGCGGAGGAGCTGCGTCAGTTACCCCAGCTGGGACGGGATCTGTACCCCGCGAGAATACTGCAGGATGATCCGCAGACCCCCAAACCACTGCCAGAAGTTTCGCTGGATGAACTGGTAAACGCCCTGGCCGGTGTGCTGGAGCGGGCCAAAGCGTTTAGTCACCACCATATCCGGCGGGAGAATCTGTCGGTACGAGAAAAAATGACCTACCTGTTGTCGAGACTGTCGACCAACCGCTTCACCGAATTCGGGGTTTTGTTCATTGTCCAGGAAGGGCGCGCCGGAATTGTCGTGACTTTCCTGGCGATTCTGGAACTGCTCAAGGCTGATTTACTGGAAGTTAATCAGCAGGAGCCTTTTGCAACGATTTATCTAAGGGCGGCGGGATAGATTGACCATGGCCGACAATTCAGACGATTTAAAGGCTCGGTTAGAGGCAGCGATTTTTGCCGCCGGTGAGCCGCTCTCGGTGGAGCGGTTAATGAGCCTTTTCGGTGACCCTGACCAGTCGAATGATGAAACAGTTCCTGCGGCCCCCGGCAGAAAGGAAATTAGTCAGGCACTGCAATCGTTGCAGACTGATTACCTGGGTCGGGGCGTTGAGTTGAAGCGGGTTGGCAGTGGTTATCGGTTTCAGGTGGTTCCCGACCTGGGTGGCTGGGTGTCGCGCCTCTGGCAGGAAAAGCCGGTGCGTTACTCGCGGGCGTTGCTGGAAACCCTTGCAATCATCGCTTATCGTCAGCCGGTCACCCGCGCAGAGATAGAAGAAATACGGGGGGTCAGTGTGAGCACCTCGATTATGAAAAACCTGTTACAGCGTGAATGGGTGAAAACGGTGGGCCATCGTGATGTGCCCGGTCGGCCGACGGTGTACGCCACGACCCGCCAGTTCCTCGATCATTTCAATGTGGCGTCACTGGCCGAGCTGCCGGCGCTGGATGAAATACGGGACATCGCTGATCTGACGCCTGAATTTGATTTTTCCGACCCGCCCTCCGAACTAAACCACGAGACAGTCCCCAATAGCGGCGCGGGTGTGTCGTTAGCGGTTGAAGACAGTGATGCGCCAGAGACGGCGTCCCCGTTACCTAATGAAGATAATTCCGTTGAGCCTGAAATAGATGACCATTAAACGACCCGGTAAAGCCTCTGCTGGACAGAATAGAAAGCGGTCAGCAGCGCGCCCTGCCAGCAAAGTGAGCCGTCGTCCGAGGCAGGTCGACCGGCGCGGACGGGTGAGTGCCGGTCCTGCCCCTGGATTCGAAGAACGGGTGCAGAAAGTGATTGCGAATAGTGGGTTGGGGAGCCGCCGCGAGGTAGAGCAGTGGATTCGCGAGGGTGAGGTGAGCATTAACGGCAAACTGGCGGAGCTTGGCCAGCGGGTTAATAACACTGACCGCATTCGGGTGCGGGGTCGCCCCATTGCGACACGAACCCCGGCGAAACAGCGGGTGCTGATCTACCACAAGCCGGTTGGCGAGTTGTGTAGTCGCTCCGATCCTCAGGGCCGTCCGGTGGTGTTTGAAAGATTACCGAGTCTGGCGGGTCAGCGCTGGATTTCCATTGGCCGGCTGGACATGAATACGTCCGGATTGCTGCTGTTTACGACGGACGGCGAGCTTGCGAATGGCCTGATGCATCCCTCCAGTGAAATTAGTCGCGAGTACCTGGTGCGGGTGCTCGGAGAGGTGAGCCGCGATCATCTTCGACGCGTCTCTACGGGAGTCACCCTCGAAGACGGTGAAGCCCATTTTGAAGAAATAGACGTGGTAGGTGGCAAGGGGGCTAACCGCTGGTATCGGGTCCTGGTTCGCGAGGGCCGTAACCGGCTGGTCCGACGATTATGGGAGAGCCAGGGGTTGACGGTAAGTCGATTAAAACGGTCATCCTATGGCCCTATCGCGTTACCCCGGGACTTAGGTCCGGGTCGCTGGGTAGAAGCCGACAGCGATCAACTTAAGTCGCTGGCTAACGCGCTAAAAGCCCCCTCGGACTAGTGGCGGAGATCGACCGGGTGCGACCTACGCCGTGTTGGTTGCTAATTGTTGGCCTGACGCGTAACATCCGCGCGCTTGAGTTTTAAGTTTTGATCGTTTTTCGCGTAGTTTCGAGCCTTGTCTGGTAACTACACCCCCAGTAGTCCCGAGAGTATCCCCGGTGACTGCATTCAAATATAAGTAGCTTCAGGAGTTTAAATGTCCCGTTATACCGGACCTCGGCTGCGCGTAGTGCGCCGCTTTCAGCAACAGATACCTGGCCTCTCCCGTAAAGCCGACGGTGTACGTACTAACCCGCCCGGCCAGCATGGCGAACGCCGGACCCGCATGACCGATTACCGCCTGCGGCTCGAAGAAAAACAGAAACTGCGTTTCAACTACGGTGTGACCGAACGGCAGTTACGAAAATATTTCCGTGAAGCGAAACGACTCAAAGGCGATACCGGCAAGAACCTGCTGCAGCTGCTAGAGTCGCGGCTTGATAACGTGGTTTTCCGGCTGGGTTTTGCCCCCACGGTACCGGCGGCGCGTCAGCTGGTGAGCCATGGGCACGTGAGCATTAATGGTCGTCGATTGAATATACCGAGTTACCTGGTTAAACCCGGCGATGTCATCACCCCGCACGAAAAAAGCACGACTCACCCGGTGATTGTCGAAACCGTACCCAACCCTTCTTTAACGCTGGCCGATTACCTTGATCTGGACGAAAAGAAGCTGGAAGGTGTGTTCAAGCGAATCCCGGAAAGAGAAGACATTGCCCTGGAGGTTCAGGAAAACTTCGTGGTGGAATACTACTCACGCGTTGCCTGATCTTTACGGTTAGTAGTTCTCGAAAAAGGCCCTGCCGGTCACTGGCAGGGCTTTTTTTTGTCCACCGAAAAGTGGGTCCAGTTAAACAATCAGACTTCAATTTATCTCTCAAGATCGGGTAAGACCAAACCGATAGAACAGATGTGCGCTAATTAGCTGTTTCACGGCGTGACATTTCTATTCAGGGAGAATGAGAAACCGTGGACGACCTCGTTATTGCTAGTTGGAGCCACTTCGGGTGATACAGCTATGAAGGTGTTGTTAGTAGACGATACGCGAACTAATCAGCTGATTATTGGTAAGTACCTGCGAGACCTTGGTCATCAGGTAGTGGTTGCCAACGATGGCTATGAAGGGGTGGAAATGTTTGCCGCCGAAGCCCCCGAACTCGTCCTGCTCGATGTGATGATGCCGAAAATGGACGGTTACCAGGCAGCCGAGCGTATGCGTGAGATATCCGGCGAAGAGAACTGGATCCCAATTATGTTCCTGTCAGCAAAAGTGACGGAAGCAGACATCGCTACGGGAATCGCTGCGGGTGGCGATGATTACCTGTTTAAACCTGTTAGCAAGGTGGTGTTGGCAGCGAAAATGCAGGCCATGACCCGAATTGCTCAAATGCGCGCCACCATTCATCAGTACGCCCATTCTCAGGCTCAGATTAACGAACGCGAGGCCGAAGAGCGCGAGCTGGCACGCCACGTTTTTGATCGCATGACGGGCCTGCATAATCTGGACCACCCGTGGATAGAGCACGTTAGCTGGCCCAGTTCTCATTTTAGTGGTGATCTAATTGCGGCAGAAACCACGCTTGATGGCGATCTGTACGTCATTCTTGGTGATGCAACGGGCCATGGACTGGCAGCGGGGTTAACGGTGATGCCAGTTGCGGACCTTTTCCATGGACTTACCGCCAGAGGAGAACCTATTCCCGGTATTGCTGCCAGGTTGAATGAGCGCCTGCATCGATTATTGCCAACTGGACGGTTTGTGGCAGCGATTCTGGTGGCAATAAAACCATCCCAGGGGATTGTCGAGGTCTGGAACGGGGGTTGTCCTCCGGCTTACTGGGTCGATAGCTCGGGGCGGGTGGTGGAAACTTTTCCTTCTAACCATTTGCCGCTGGGTGTCTTGCCGGAGATTGACAATAACCGTTCCAATACAGTGGTCTATCAGCGCGACGATCCGGAGAAGTTGTATCTGTTCTCTGACGGAGTGCCCGATGCCGAGAAAAATGATACAGGGGAACAGTTCACCCTTGGGCAGGTGGAAGCAATTTTAGCGGCTAATTGCGGCTTAAGGCTTTCGACACTGATGCAGGCATTAAAAGTTCACATCGGCGACACCAGCGCACAGGATGATATTTCTATCGTGGAACTCTCACCGCCGGTGCTGAGTCTGACTCAGGAACTGGGCGTTGTCGCTGAGCAGCCAATCGCGCAGATTGTCCGCTAAAAGCGAGTCGTTCTGGGGATGTGATCTGTGTGCAACCGTTATTTGAGATAGCAGAATTTTTAGCTGGATTTGCTCATTGTTTTGCGCTACCTGTACTGATATTCGGTTAGAATATCGGCCCTCTGTTCGACAGCAATTCTAAATGACGTCGAATTTTAAGGGGCTCCGGAGAGGTGTCTGAGTGGTCGAAAGAGCACGCTTGGAAAGCGTGTGAGCGTTAACCCGTTCCGAGGGTTCGAATCCCTCCCTCTCCGCCATATTTTGTGACTGGATGTTGTGAATGTTTTTCTGGCGAAAAGGTTTGCCAGAGCAGGAGTGCGAGCCTGATAATGGGCTCTATCCGATGTCAGGGACGAATTTGAGTGCGCTTTAGCGCGGCCACGAGTTATCGCTTCCTGTTCATTCCGATTAAGTCGCTCGGTATAGTGTTTATGGCAGAGCCGGCAAGTCCCCCCGCGATGATAGATCGTGAACCCCGTCAGGCCTGGAAGGGAGCAGCGGCAGCGGTTGATTCAGGCGCCGGGGTGTGGCTTGCTGGTGATGCCGCCATTTCTTTGACCGGTCCTGTCGGACTGAATAAAAGACGTCCCGAATAATACTGGACGCTGACTCAATGCCAACAGGTGGAATGGTTCGATGAGTTATCAGGTGCTTGCGCGCAAATGGCGCCCCCATAGTTTTGATGATCTGGTGGGCCAGGACCACGTTCGCCAGGCACTGACTAATTCCCTCGTTACCGGTCGATTACACCACGCCTATCTGTTTACCGGGACGCGCGGTGTTGGTAAAACGACCATTGCCCGGCTACTGGCCAAAGCGCTGAATTGCGAGCAGGGCGTCTCAGCAGAACCCTGTGGTCAGTGCAGTGCCTGTACGGAGATCGATGATGGCCGGTTTATGGACCTGCTGGAGATAGACGCGGCCTCTCGAACCAAGGTAGACGATACCCGCGATCTGCTTGAAAACGTGCAGTACGCGCCGACCCGTGGGCGTTTCAAGGTTTACCTGATCGACGAAGTACACATGTTTTCCAAGAGCAGTTTCAATGCGCTGCTCAAAACGCTGGAAGAGCCGCCAGAACACGTTAAATTTTTGCTGGCAACCACCGATCCGCAGAAGATTCCGGTCACCATACTTTCCCGCTGTCTGCAGTTTAATCTGCGGCAAATGCCAGCGGACGTGATTGAAAAGCAGCTTGTCAAAATCACCCGCGAAGAAGGCCTGGAAACAGAGTCAGAAGCTTTGCAGCTGCTCGCGCGCAGCGCCTCGGGCAGTATGCGCGATGGTCTGAGTCTGCTTGATCAGGCGATCGCATTTTCCGGCTCCAGTCTGACGCTGGCGGAGACCGCCAGCATGCTTGGTGCGGTTGATCATGGTCAGGTCGTTGAAATGTTGATGGCGCTGCACCGGGGAGATGCTAACGGCCTGCTCAGTCAGGTCGATCAGCTTGCCGCCAGGGTTCCGGATTATTTGGCGATTCTTGAAGAACTGCTGAGTATGCTCCATGCCCTGTCGGTGCGTCAGCAGGTGGAAGATGCGCCAGTACAGGTAGAAGTGCCCACCGAACAACTGGCGCAGATGGCAGCGATGATTCCAGCGGAAGAGTTGCAGCTTTACTACCAGCTGGGGTTGCATGGTCGGCGTGATTTGCCACTGGCGCCCACGCCTCGGATTGGCCTGGAAATGGCGCTGTTACGGATGCTCGCGTTTCAGCCAGAGCGGGGGGCAGTAACGGCTGAATTCAGGGCGGCTGATGGGGAGGCCCCGGCTGTTCCGGCTGTATCAGGCGGGGCGGCAGCGGAGCGAGTAGCGCCATCCGCGCCAGTGTCTGCTGCGGCGGACACCCAGACAATACTCGGGCCCCCACCGTCAGATTCTGCCCCCACTCCTCAGGAAACTCCTCAGGAGTCGTCCACCAGTGCGTTATCGGACGATCAGGAACCTGCATACCCGACGGCACCGGTAGATTCCGCACCGGTGTTTGAGTCAGAGTCGCCTGCGGCCTTTGTCGAGGATCGGGTCGAAGAAACAATGCCGGAAACCCAGGAAGTGCCACCCAGTGCCTCCCCAACGCCCGTTGCAACTGGCAACGAAAAACCCGTTTTAGGTGATAGTGAGGCGGGTCGTTCGGCGGCGTTACCCGACTGGAGTCAACTGGCTTACGCGCTCTCGCTCACCGGTCTGGCTCAGCAGCTGGCGGCTCAATTAGCGCTGGTGGAGGTCGCTGACCATGAGTATCGGTTCACGCTGGATGCGACTCATCGCGCCGTACTGAGTCGCTCAGCACAGTCCCGCCTGGAGCAGGCCCTGCAGAATTATCTGGGTCGATCGGTTAACGTGAATATCGATGTGGTGCGCAATGTTGGAGAGACTCCGGCCAAAGAACGACAGCGAATTGAGCAGCAGCGGCTGGATGAAGCGACCCGTAAGCTGGAGGAAGATCCGACGGTCAAAGCGCTGGCTGGGGCATTTGGTGCGCAGCTGGAGCCCGACAGTATCGAGCCGTTGAGCCCCGAGTAACCACGGATGCCAGAGCCGTTAATACATAGACTATAAAAGCACAGAAAGGACAGCAGACAATGAAAGAAGGCATGGATCAGTTGCTAAAAAAAGCCCAGCAGATGCAGGCTGATATGCAGAAGGCTCAGGAAGAGCTGGCCAAACAGGAAGTTAGCGGCGAGTCCGGTGGTGGCATGGTCAAGGTGACCATGAACTGTCGTCACGATGTGTTGCGCGTGGGAATCGATCCCCAGGCGATGGACGATCGAGACATGCTGGAAGACCTGATAGCCGCAGCCTTTAACGATGCGGTGCGTAAGGTTGAAAAACTGAGTCAGGAGAAAATGGGTGGCATGCTCGGTGGCCTGAATATTCCCGGTATGAAAATGCCTTTTTGAAAGCCCTGATGGAAGAGGATCGCTGAGATGGCATTACTCGATGGGCTGATACGGGAGCTGCAACGGCTGCCAGGAGTAGGGCCTAAATCGGCCCGGCGGATGGCCTATCACCTGATGGTTCATGATCGCGATGGGGCTCAGCAATTAGCTCAGCTGATGCGCCAGGCCGCTGAAGAGATTGGTCATTGCGAACTTTGTCGCAATCTGACCGAACGAGACCTCTGTGAGATATGTGCTTCTTCCAAGCGTAATCCGGGACAGCTCTGTGTGGTGGAGTCAGCAGCCGATGTTCAGGCGATTGAGGGCGCTACCGATTATCAGGGTCGATATTTTGTGCTTATGGGACATCTCTCCCCACTGGATGGTGTCGGGCCGGAAGAATTGGGCATGGATCAGCTCGAGCAACGCTTTGCCAGCGGTGAAATTAAGGAGCTGGTGCTGGCGACCAATGCCACGCTAGAAGGCAACGTTACCGCCCAATATATTGCGAGCCTGGCAGAACCGAATCAAATTAGCGTTACCCGAATCGCCCACGGTGTACCAATGGGGGGTGAGCTGGAGTTTGTCGACGGGCACACCCTGCGCGCAGCTTTCAGTAGTCGGCGCGAATTTGATTAACCAGGCGTTTCTGCGGCTAATCGATTGATACGCAGGGCGACGGGCGGATGCGAGTCATAAAAAGCCGAATGCAGTGGGTCCGGTGTGACGGTGGACGCATTACTTTCGCTTAGTTTGATGAGTGCTGTGGCCAGCGCCTGACTACCGCTCTGAGTGGCGGCGAAGGCATCCGCCGCGTACTCGTGCCTTCGGGAACCGTGGCTGAGCAGTGGCTTTAGTAGCAGAGTAAACGGTGGAGTGATCATCATAAACAGCAGCAATGCCGAATGTAATGATGGGTTAGGTACCCCAAGCGAGTGGTAGAACCAGGACTGCTCGAGCAGCCAGCCGAGCAGGGCCAGCGCGGCTAGCGTAAACAGGCTGCCCATGATCAGCCGGTTGCGAACGTGGTGCAGACTGAAATGGCCGAGTTCGTGCGCCAGCACCGCTTCCAGTTCATCGTCGTCGAGTATTTCCATCAGGGTATCGAAAAAGACGATGCGTTTGTTACGGCCAAAGCCGGTGAAGTAAGCATTGCTATGGGCCGAGCGGCGCGACCCATCCATGACCCGAATATCATCCCCGGCGAATTTAGTGCGCTCCAGCAGAGCCCGGATGCGATCGCGCAGCGGACCGTCGTCAAGTTGTTTGAAACGATTAAACAGCGGTGCAATAAAAACCGGATAGGCCCAGGTCAGCAACAGGCTAAAACCAAGCCAGACCAGCCAGGTATAGAGCCACCACAGGCCTCCTGCGGTATCCATGAGCCAGAACACGGCAGCCAGTAATGGGGCGATCAGTACCGTGCTCAGCAGGGCGCTTTTTAGCAGGTCGATGACGTAGGTTTTAATGTCGGTACGGTTAAACCCAAACTTCTGTTCGACTGAGAAGGTTTTCCAGAGGCCCATCGGTAGGTCGAGTAGCCCGCTGATTAGCATGACCATCATCACGACTGCGACACCAAGCCAGACCGGACTGCTCAGATGCTGGGCGAGAAACTGGTCAACCCAGGCAATCCCGCCGCCCAGGGTCCAGAGCAGTATCAGACCGGCGCCAATGAGCTGCTCGAGTCGGCCGAGGCGCTCGTTCGCGATCGTGTAGTCCGCTGCTTTCTGGTGAGCGGATAGCTCCAGCTGGTTTGCGAAAGCGGCAGGCACCTGATGCCGGTGATGTTGAACGTATCGGGCGTGCCTGACGGACAGGTAGAGGTGAGTTGCCAGTGATACGCCAAGCAATAGCAGAAATAACGTCGTAAACATGGTTTTTTTATGAGTCCGGAAAACAGCCGCAGGACAACTGTTAGAATCGCGGCTCCAATAATTCTAAATGGCGCACGCTATGAATGGTAAAACCGGCAATCTGATCTGGATCGATCTTGAAATGACGGGTCTGGATACTGCCTCAGACACCATTATCGAAATTGCCACTGTGGTTACCAACTCTTCCCTGGATATTATTGCCGAGGGGCCGTCGTTGGCTATTGCTCGACCGAAAGAGCTGCTAGATGGTATGGATGACTGGAATCAGCGTCAACATGGTCGTAGCGGGTTGATCGACCGGGTACTTAAATCGGAAGTTACGGCTGAGCAGGCTGAGCAGCGAACGCTTGATTTTCTGAAGCATTATGTGACTGATCAGGAATCGCCAATGTGCGGCAACAGTATCTGTCAGGATCGCCGTTTTCTGGCCCGCGAAATGCCGACGCTGGAAGCATTTTTTCATTACCGTCACATTGACGTCAGTACATTAAAAGAGCTGGTCAACCGTTGGGCGCCGAGTCTCAACAAAGGTCTGAAAAAATCAGCGACCCATCTGGCCCTGGCCGATATTCACGACTCAATCAACGAGCTGCGCTATTACCGCGAGCATTTTATTAACCCTGAGCAGGGTGGTTAAGCCGCGCAGGTTCACCGGTTAATTCAGGGTAGCCACGGCTAACTGATATTGGTCAATTTTTAACGGTACAGGAGTAGATTCATGCAGGATTTTCTAGATCCCTCCCTGGTAGACCTTTATGTGTTGCCGTGGGCAATCCGTCTGGCCATGGCGCTGGTTATTTTCATTGTCGGCCGCATGGTGGTAAGGGTGATCTGTCGAGTCGCGCGCAAAGCGATGCTCAAGAGCAACCTCGACAGTATGCTTGCTGATTTTCTAGTCACCATCCTAAACACTCTGTTGTTGCTGGTGGTGGTGATTGCCGCGTTGAATCAGCTCGGGGTCGACACCACTTCAATGATTGCCCTGATTGGCGCAGCCGGTCTGGCGGTTGGTCTGGCCCTGCAGGGAACGCTGGCGAACTTCGCAGCCGGGGTAATGTTGATAGTTTTTCGCCCTTTCGTGAACGGCGATTTTATCGAGGCGGCAGGTTGCTCAGGAGTGGTCGAAAAAATCACCATCTTCAGCACTATTATTAAAACCGGCGATAACAAGCAGGTCATCGTTCCTAATGGTGCTATCTACGGCGGCACTATTACCAACTTTTCGGCTAAAGAAACGCGTCGGGTCGATCTGGTGTTTGGTATTGGCTACGATGATGACCTGCTAAAAGCCAAACAGATTATCGAGCAGATAATGGGTGAAGATAGCCGAATTCTGGCTGAACCGGCTCCTGCCGTTGCGCTGGGTGAACTGGCCGATAGTAGCGTAAATATTAACGTGCGCCCCTGGGTAAACAGCGGTGATTACTGGCCGGTACGCAGTGACATGCTGGAACGAGTCAAGCTCGCTTTTGATGAGCAGGGTATTTCGATCCCATATCCACAGATGGACGTGCACCTGGACAAGAGCGCCAGCTGAAAGATAAACAGCTTACCCTCGGACTGGTGCTGGCCGCCGGTCCGGGGTGTTAGCCGCGAGATTTCCGGATCAGACGGTGAGCTCGGTAATCGCCCATTGAACATGTTCGGTGACCAGCTTGTCGGGGTGGTCAAGGCGCGTTCTTAGTGCCGTCACAATCTCTTCTCTCTGCCGATCGGTTGAGGGCCGGCAGTTGCCCAACGCTATTGCAATGTTTCGCAGCCAGCGGCAATGGCCGATGCGCCGAATTGGGCTACCTTCCAAGTTTTCGTTGAACGCTTCCTCACTCCAGGCAAAAAGCTCTAGCAGCCTGCGATCGTCGAGTCCGTGGCGGGGGAGAAAATCCTGTTCCGCCGACATCTTCGCGAAACCATTCCAGGGGCAGACCAGCTGGCAATCATCACAGCCGTAGATGCGGTTACCCATTGCCTTTCGAAACTCCACCGGAATCGGCCCGTCGAGTTCGATCGTCAGGTAGGAGATACAGCGGCGCGCATCGAGTTGATAAGGGGCCACAATTGCATCGGTTGGGCAGGCAGTGATGCAGCGGTCGCAACTACCGCAATGGTTGGAGGCGGGCCGGTCGGCGGGCAGTGGCAGGTCCGTATAGATCTCACCGAGGAAAAACCACGAGCCAGCGCGACTGTTAATTAAGTTAGTGTGCTTACCGATCCAGCCGAGTCCCGCCTGTTCCGCCAGGGCTTTTTCCATCACCGGTGCACTGTCGGTAAATACCCGATAGTTGAGGTGCCCCAGTCGTTGTTTTATCTGTTCCGCAAGT
>Ga0209578_10001402_pt1 | contig 22712 bp, 16 predicted proteins | sample tdAd472_FD_187127 | JGI IMG/M metagenome (GOLD analysis project Ga0209578, IMG submission 187127) | Marine sediment microbial communities from the Atlantic coast under amendment with organic carbon and nitrate - tdAd47.2 (SPAdes)... | ecosystem: Environmental > Aquatic > Marine > Coastal >...
CCCCACGCCCCCCACACACGCCTCCGATTCACCCCCGCATCCGTCCGCCACGACCCACGAATACCATCCTCCAATGCCCGACCCCACCCGATTCCCACAGCGCCGCCGGGCCGCCCCGCCCGCCGAAGCACCCCCGCCCTCCGGCAAGACCTTTGTCCTGGGCATCTCGGGCGCCTCTGGGGCCGACTACGCCTGCCGCTTCCTTGAGCAGTTGCTGATCCACGGGCACGCCGTGCACCTCGTCATCTCCACCTACGGCATGCGCCTGCTCGCCGAGGAACGCGGCATCACCCGCGCCTCGCTCGACCAGCTCTGCCCCCACCTCGCCCCCCCGCACGTGCCCGAGAGCCACGCCGGCGTGTACGAGTCACGCCTGACCTGCCACCCCAACAAGGACGTCGGGGCCGTGATCGCCTCCGGCTCGTTCCTGCACCACGGCATGGTCGTGCTCCCCTGCTCCTCGACCTCACTCGGGGCGATCGCGACCGGGGCCGGCTCCAACCTGCTCACCCGGGCCGCGATGGTGACGCTCAAGGAGCGCCGCCCCCTGATCGTCTGCCACCGCGAGAGCCCGCTGAACCTCATCGACATCGAGAACATGCGGACCATCACGCTCGCCGGCGGCGTGATCTGCCCCACCAACCCCGGCTTCTACCTGCTCCCCGAGTCCGTGGACGACCTGATCGACTTCACGGTCGGCAAGGTGCTCGACCTGCTCGGCGTCGGGCACGACCTCGACACCCGCTGGCAGAACCACTGATTCCACACCAACGCTCCCCCGCACACACCGAGCCCTTCTCCCCACTGAAGGAGAAGGTGGCCCGGCGAAGCCGGAACGGATGAGGGGGATCCCATCAGTCCGAGCCTTCTCCCCGCTCCACCGGCGACGTCACGATCGTGACCGCCACCCGCTCACACCCGATCGGACCGCCCTCGCGGGCCCGGGCGTCCGCGGCGTGCACCAGTTCCTCGATCTCGCGTGTCAGCCCCCGCACCCGCGCCGCGTCGTCGGGCGACATCCAGCCCACGCTCCGCGACACCGTCGGGCGGGCGGCGAACGCCCCCTCGCGTGAGGCCGCCTCGAACTCGCGTTCGGCCCGGTTGAACATGAGGCGTACGCCGCGTGCCAGTTCCCGCACCCACGCCGGGCCGCGCCGCGTGGGCGCGAGCTCGAGCCGGTCGCACGTGAGCGCGTACAGCTTCTCGGGGCGCGCCCCGGTCTGGCGCAGCCCGACCCGCTCGACCAGCCCGATCGATTCCAGCCGGCCCAGGTGGTAGTGGGCCGATTCCGGGCTCACGCCCGCTCGGTCGCCGATCTCACGCGAGGTCAGCCCCTCGCCCCCCGCACGCGAAGCGTCCAGCATCGCCTCGAACACGCCCAATCGCGCCGGCGTGTTGATCTCACGCAGCTGCCTGACGGTCCTGATCTCGTATACGCGCCTCATGAGCACACGGTACCCGGATCCCATTCTTCAAATGAGCCGACTTATTTTATTTTTTACGTCGGATCCCTCCACGCGGCGCATCCCTGTCACAATCACACCACAGGAGGCTCCCTCATGCCACGCATCGCCGCCCCGCTCGCCCTCGCCGCCGCCACCCTCACCGCCGGCGCCCAGCCCGGGGCCCCCACCGTCACCTGGGACAACATCGACCGGGTGCTCGCCGCAGAAGAACGCAAGGGCTTCGCCGGTACCGTCCTGCTCGTCCGCGACGGCGAGGTCGTCCTGAACGAGGCCTACGGCCTGGCCAACCGCGAGCACGACACCCCCAACACGCCCGACACCATCTTCGCACTCGGCTCCACCCCCATCGACTTCACCCACGTCGCCATCCTCCAACTCCTCGACCAGGGCAAGCTCGACCTCAACGACCCCGTCACCAAGTACTTCGACGGCTTCTCCGGCGAGCACGCCACCATCACCCTCGACCACCTCCGCACCGGACGCTCCGGCCTGCCCGACTTCCCCGCCATCGAGGGCGTGGACGCCGACCCCGACCACTCCCCCCTCTCACGCGACGAGTTCATCCAGCGCACCCGCAACGCGCGCCTCCTCTTCACCCCGGGCGAGGGCGACGTCCACTCGCACTGGGCCTGGGGTGTGCTGGCCGCGGTCGTCGAGGTCACCAGCGGGCAGACGTATCCCGACTACGTCCGCGAGCACGTCCTCGAGCCCGCCGGCATGACCCGCACCGGCTTCTTCGGCGAGACCTTCCCCGGCGAGACCGTCGCCATCGGCTACGGCCCGCGCACCGACGGCGAGATCAACTCGCCCCCCTATTGGGGCCCCACTTCCTGGCTCGTCATGGGCTCGGGCGGCATGGTCGGCACCACCGGCGACCTCCTCAAGTTCCACAACGCCATCGACGACGGCACCCTCATCCCGGACGCCGTGTTCCACATCTACCCCAGCAACGGCGTCTACTCCAACGGCGATATGTACGGCTTCGAGACCTTCTACAACTACGGGCCCGGCGACCGCTTCTACATCAACTGCAACTCGTCCGACCCGATGGGCCGCAACGGCTACAGCCTCCGAGAGCTCTCCCGCATCGTCGCCGACCTCGTCCTCGACGAGCCCACCCCCCGCTTCTCCATCGGCATCGCCTTCGGTGTCGAAGCAGGACCCAACGGCGACTACCTCGTCGCCGCGGACGTCCCCCCCGGCCGCCCTGCCCACGACGCCGGCCTCCGACCCGGTGACGTCCTCATCAGCGCCAACGGCACCCCCTTCGACCCCGAGAACGCCCTCGACCCCCTCCGCGACAGCATCGAACGCGGCACCCCCCTCCGCCTCCGCATCGAACGCGACGGCAAGCCCATGACCCTGACCATCACGCCGCGTGCGATGAACATCGAGATCGACGAAGACTGAACCACAGGAGCGGCCGCTTCACCCAGCCCCTTCTCTCCCCCACCGGGGGAGAAGGTGGCCGCGCAGCGGCCGGATGAGGGGGCCTCAGTCAGCCCGCACTCTGCCCGCCTGCTGCGCACACGGCTCAAGGCCCGCCCTGCTCCTCCGGAAGATCCCGCTCGATCAGCTCAATGATCTCGGGCGCCACGTACCGCTTCGCATACTCCCGCCCCGTGACCTCCGCGAGGATCCCCACCTCGACGAACCGCTCGATGTACCGGCGAGCGGTCGCATCGGTCACCTCCATGGACGAAGCCACCAGCGCTGCCGTCGTCGCAGGACGCTCGAACAACGCGTCCACCAACGGCTCCATCCGCTCCGTCACACGCGAGTCCCCGAGCCTGTGCAGATAGTCCGACCGCAGGGCGGCCAGCATTCCGCTGCGTCGGGCCGTGTCCGCCGCCTCATGCCCCACCGCCTCCACGAAGAACTCCAGCCACGCGGCCCAGTCCCCGTGCGTGCTCACCCTCAGCAGCAACTCGTAGTACCGGGGACGGTGCGCATCGATATACGAACTCACCGACACCAGCGGGCGACGCAGCAGCCCGTGCTTGCACATCGAGTGCGAGATCAGCAGCCGCCCCAACCGCCCGTTGCCGTCTCGGAACGGGTGGATCGCCTCGAACTGGTAGTGCGCGATGCCAATCGTCAGCAACTCCCCCAGGGCCTCCGGTGGCTGGTTCACGAACCGTTCCAGATTCCCGATCAGCCGATCGACCTCCGCGCCGGGGGGCGGCACAAAGCGGGCGGCGCTGAAACCCCGGGCCGCATTTCCAATGTACACCGGCCCAGTCCTGAACTCGCCCGGACGCAGGTCACCCCCCCGCACGCCCTCCATCAACAGCGCGTGCAACTCGAGCAACAGGCGCCGGCTCAGCGGCAACGGTGACGTCAGGCCGTGCTCGAGGGCACGCAGGTTGTTGTGCACCTCACGCGGCGCCGCGTGCTCGAACTCAAGGCCCGACGCAGCGAGCGCCACCTCCTCCGCGGTCGCCACAGTGTTCTCGATCGCCGACGACGAACGGACTTCACGCAGCCAGATCGGACGCAACACCGGAGAGCCCGCGTCCAGCCCGTCCAACCGACCAACCGCCCGCATGGCACGATTCGCAGGTCCCCACAACGAGCCGAACAACTCGGAATGGTCCAAGGCCGGCGGGAGCTCGTCCGGCAGAAATGCCAACCCCTCGACAGACACCGGATCCGCACCGATCCGGGCCCGCTCCATCACCGAAGTCGGCACCAGCACGCCGGGTGCTTGCGGGGTGAACTCTGATCGTTTCATGCCAAAATATAGGAAATGAGCCCAATCAATTCATCGTTTTTGCTTATTTTTGATGAATTCAGCCTCTCAAATCCCCATTTTCCCCTCACCCCCACTTCTTCCGCTTCTCCTCCCGCTCCACCGCCACACCCCCCACCAGACGCACCGAGTCGTCCCCCAGCTCGCCCGTCACCGCCCGCACCAGCTCCGGACGCAGCACGGCGCTCCGCCCACGCTTCGGCTCCACGCAGACCCACGCCCCGGGCGTCTCGACCACCACCTCCACGCCGCGCGGGCCCTCGCCCTCGTCCTCCAGCCCCAGCCCCCGCCCGCTCTCCTCGAGCGCCTCGAGCACCTTGGGCAGCTTGAACGCCGCGCTCCCGTTCACGGCACTCGTCCGCACAATCACCTGCAAACGCCCCTGCTCCAGCGGCACCGCCTCGATCGGGCACAGCCGGTCCACGATCACCTGCGGGTCCCCACGGCTCAGGTCCATACGGCCCATCGCGAACAACGCCCGGTCCTCCTCGCACAGGTGCCCGAACGCCGCGTACGAACTCGCGAACAGCACCCCCTCGCACTGACCCGTCGTGTCCTCCAGCGTCAGCACCGCCATCTTCTGGCCCGCGCTGCGACCGCTCTTCACGATCAGCGTCCGCACGCCCTGCACCACCGCCGGCAGCATCACGCGATGGTCCTGCCCCTTCTCGCGCAGCGACACGCACGAGTCCTTGGTGAACACGCGCGTCCACGAGCGCCACTCCTCCAGCGGGTGACTGCTCACGTAGAACCCCAGCGTCTCCTTCTCCTGGCGAAGCGTCTCGGCCTCGCTCCACGCCGGGGCCTTCACCAGCGGCTGCTCCGCCAACGCCGGCGCCGGCTCGGCGTCGCCCGCCGCGGGTCCCCCGCCGAACAGCCCCCCCTGCCCCGCCGCCCGGTCCGCGGCCAGCTTCTGCCCGGCGCTCACCGCCGGCTCGATCGTCGCCACCATCGGCGCACGCTGCTCGCGACCGTGCACCGCGTCGAACGCCCCAGCCTTCACCAGGCTCTCGATCGTCGCCTTGTTCACCGCCTGCGACGGCACACGCTCGCAGAAATCGAACAGGCTCGTGAACGGGCCCCCCGCCTTCACCCCGTCCGCGCCAGACCCCTCGCGGTCCCGGATGATCGCCTCGATCGCCTTGCCCCCCGTGCCCTTGATCGCCTTGAGCCCGAAGCGGATGTGCCCGTGCGCCGCGTCGCGGGGCTCGTCGGGGTCGAACACCACGCTGAAGTCCGCGCGGCTCAGGTTCACGTCCGGCGGACGCACCTCCAGCCCCACGCCCGTCACCTCGCCCGTGTTCGGGTCGATCGTCCGCGTCTTGCGACAGTCCTCCAGGTACGGGATCCAGTCGCTCACCTTCTGCGCCTGGCTCTCGAAGCTCAGGAACGCGGCCATGAACTGGCGCGGGAAGTACGTCTTCAGGTACGCCGTTTGGTACGCCACGATCGCGTACCCCGTCGAGTGGCTCTTGTTGAAGCCGTAGCCCGCGAACTTCAGGATCAGCTCGAACAGCTCGTCCGCGTCCTTCTTCGCCAGCCCGCGCGAGCCCGCCCCCTCGATGAACTTCGGCCGGTTCGCGCCGATCACCTTCTCTTTCTTCTTGCTGATCGCCTTGATGAGCGAGTACGCGCTGCGCAGCGGGATGCCGCCCAGCTCGTGCACGATCTGCATCACCTGCTCCTGGTACACCATCACGCCGTACGTCTCGGCCGTGAATTTGTCCACGATCGGGTGCACCTCGGGCACCGGCGCGTCGCCGTGCTTGCGCTTGTTGTAGTCCGGGATCAGGTCCATCGGGCCCGGCCGGAACAGCGCGTTCGCCGCGATCAGGTCCTCCAGCCGGTCCGGCTTCATGTCCGTCAGCAGCCGACGCATGCCGCCGGATTCGAACTGGAACACGCCCGTCGTGTCCGCACGCTGGAACAGCTCGAACACCTTCGGGTTGGTGTACCCCAGCCGCTCCAGGTCCAGCGGGTGTGGGATGCCGAAGCCCTTGCCCGCCCGCACCTTCTCGTAGTCGTCCTCGCGCCCCACCGACTTCCAGATCGCCCGCTCGTCTCCGTCCGATTCGACCAGCGTCTCACGGATCAGCAACTTCGCCCGCTCGATGATCGACAGGGTCCGCAGACCCAGGAAATCCATCTTCAGCAGGCCCATCTTCTCGCACGTCGGCCCGTCCCACTGCGTCACCACCTCGTGCTCCGCGGCACCCGTCTGGCGGTACAGCGGCACCACCTCGTCCAGCGGACGCGTCGCCACGATCACCCCGGCCGCGTGCACGCTCGCGTGGCGCGCCTGCCCCTCCAGCACCTTGCCCGTCTCGATGACGCGCTTCACCCGCTCGTCGGTGTCGTACCACTTCTTGAGCTCGGGCTCCTGCTCCAGCGCCTTGCTCAGCGTCATCTTCAACTCGTCCGGCACCAGCTTCGCCAGCTTGTCCGCCTCAGAGAGCGGCACCTCGTGCACGCGGCAGACGTCCCGGATCGCCGCCTTCGCCTTCAGCGTCCCGAACGTGATGATCTGCGCCACGTGCCCGTACTTCTGACGCACGTACTCGATCACGTCCCCGCGACCGTCCTGGCACAGGTCGATATCGATATCCGGATACTCCGTCCGGTCCGGATCCGTAAACCGCTCGAACAGCAGCCCGTAGTGCACCGGGCACGCGTTCGATAAGCCCAGCACGAACCCCACCATGGTCCCGACGCCCGAACCACGCGCCAGACTCGGGATCCCCCGCTGCCGCCCCCAGTTCACGAAGTCCCACACGATCAGGAAGTACGCGCTGATCAGCTTGTCCGCCAGGATCTTCAGTTCCCGGTTCAGACGCGCCCACTTCAGCCACCCCTCCGCATCCTCTCGCAAGCCCTCGGCGCGAGCCGAGGGAGTTTCCCCCTCGTCCCCGACATCCTCCCCCTCGCCGAACGGGCACTCGTCCACCCCCTCGATCCCCGTGTGCCGGTGCTTCATGATCTCCGGACCGTACCGCCACACCATCCCCGCCTCGCACAAGAGCCGAAGCGCCTTGTCGCACTCCTTCTTCAGCTCCTCCTGCTTCAAGTCCGGATCGTTCGCGGGCTCGAGCTCGAACTGCTCGCACAGCGCCTTGAACCACGCCGTGAGATCACCGCCAAAGGCCTTGTCGTCGTGCTTGGGCAGGTTCTTCTTGGGCGGCGCCTTCACGATCACCACCGGCGCGTGGTTCGCCCCGATCGGCAGCTCCACGTCGCACCGGTCCGCGATGGCGCGCGTGTTCGTGAGCGCCTCCCGCCCCGCCTCCCCGTACTGCTCGTTGTTGTACCCCTCGTCCCCGAAAAGGTCCCACATCTCCTCCGGGCTCTTCACGTAGATCTCGCCCGGATACCGCATCCGGCTCTCGTCGTCCTTCACCTTCCCCGTCGAGATGCAGATCAGCGTGTCGTGCGCGTCGTGGTCCTCCTGCCTCAGGAAGTGCGCGTCGTTGTCGCACACCAGCGGCAGGTCCAGCTCCCGCGCGATCTTGATCAGGCTCGGATTGATCGAGTTCTGCTCACGCACGTGGTGCTGCAGCTCCACGAAGAAACGCGGCCCCGTCCCCTCGTCCGCGAACGTCTCCGCGTGCCACCGCGCGCTCTCGACCGCCTTCTCGTAATGGGCCTTGTCGTTGTCCGTCGCGTAGTTCAGCAGGTGCTCGCCCATCTCCGAGCCCAGGTGCCCGTTGATCGCGATCAGGCCGCTGCTGTGCTCACGCAGGATCGCCCGGTCCATACGCGGCTTGAAGTAGAACCCCGTCAGGTACGCCTCGCTGCACAGGTGCAGCAGGTTGTTCCACCCCGTCTCGTTCTCCGCCAGCAGCACCAGGTGGTACCCGCCGTCGCTCACGCCCGTGTACGTCCGGTCCGTCCGATCCCCCGGCGCCACGTACGCCTCGACCCCCAGGATCGGCTTGACCCCCTTGGCCCGCGCGATCTCGTAGAACGCCACGGCCGCGTGCAGGTTCCCGTGGTCCGTCACCGCGACCGCGTCCATCCCCAGCTCCGCCACCCGGTTCACCAGCTTGTCCAGCCGGTTCCCGCCGTCCAGCAGCGAGTATTCCGAGTGCAAGTGCAGATGCACAAACGGCCTGTCCGGGTTCACTGCGATCTCACTCATTGGGGCGCTCCGCGCTCATGCCGGCCTCCGTGCTCTCCATCTCGCAGTGTACCCCAGACCACCAACCCACAAAAAAACACTTCCCAAACCGAATCCGACCGTGTACGCTCCGTGCGGAGGAACCCATGGACACGCCCGCATTCGTTGTCGCCGCCGCGCTCGCGGCCCCGGCGCTCGCCCAGCCGCAGTGGGCCCAGCCCCCCGGCGGCGGGCCCGACGGGCCCGTCTACGTCATCGCCGAGTACTCCGGGAACCCCGTGATCGGAGGCGCGTTCACGAGCGTGAACGGGCAGGCGGCACGCAACGTCGCGCGATACCTCGCCGGCCAGTGGCAGCCCCTGGGCGACGGCCTGGTCGCCGACTTCGACGCCATCACCACGTACAACTACAACGAGGCGTACTTCGCATACACCTCCGCCCTCTACCAGGACGGCGGCGACCTCTTCATGGGGGGCAACTTCTTCGACACCGTCAACGGCCGGGCCGGTATCGCACGCTTCAACGGCTCGGACTGGTTCCCGCTCGGCACCGGCCTCGACAGCGGATCGTCCAGCAACGGCACCTACGCCATCACCAAGCACCTCGGCGACCTCGTCGTGGCCGGCAACTTCAGGCGCGCCGGCCCCCACTCGGTCACAGACATCGCCCGATGGAACGACGGCTCATGGTCCACCTACGGGACCGGGGCCGAGTCGCAGGGCGGCTCCGTCTACGACACCCTCGTCTTCGATGGCGACCTCGTTATCGCGGGCACCTTCGACGCGGTCAGCGGCACGCCCGCGGAAAGCGTCGCCCGCTGGAACGGCGTTGCCTGGACCGCCATGGGCAGCGGGCTCCCGGGCACCGTCCGAGACCTCGAGATCCACAACGGCGACCTCTACGCCTGCGGCGATGTCACCCTCCCCGGCGGACTCAGCAACCGCGGCATCGCGCGATGGAACCCCGCCGCCGCAGAGTGGGAGACCATCGACAACAACGGCGGCGGCCTCCTCAACAACCCGAACTCGCCCGCCCTCGTCATGGCCTCGCACCGGGGCAACCTCTACATCGGCGGCTACATGTCCGGCTTCGACGGCACCCCCTTCACCAACCTCGGCGTCTGGAACGGCACCGCCTGGTCCGCCCCCGTGCCGAGCAAGCAGCCAACCTCCGACGTGCTCGCCCTCTACTCCGACGGCGACCGCCTCTGGGTCGGCGGCGACTTCACAACCATCGGCAGCGACGCCTACCCCTCCCTCGCCCTCCTCGAGCCGCCCTGCCCCGCCGACGTCAACCACGACGGCGTCCTCGACAACGGCGACATCGGCGCCTTCGTCACCCTCTTCCTCGCCGGCGAACTCGCAGCGGACTTCACAAACGACGGCATCCTCGACAACGGTGACATCGGCGCCTTCGTCGCCGCTTTCCTCGCCGGCTGCTGACCAGACCTGTTTTCCAAAGAATCCCGGAACTCCCACTACAGTCTTTTCGTACTATCTAGCGGCGTTCGCCCGCCACGCCCGCTCGGGCTCGCCCGACCCGCCGCCACGCCTTCCGACCCAACACAGGGGATCAGTGTGCTCACTCCAGCCCGCTTCGCGACCGCCCTCGCCGCGCTCCTTACCCCCGTCGCGATCGGCTCCGCCGCCCCCCTCGCCGATTCCGACTCCGACGGCCTGCCCGACGACCAGGAGATCAACCTCTACCACACCGACCCCTTCAACCCCGACACCGACGGCGACACCCTCCTCGACGGGCCCGAGATCTTCCTCTACCTCACCAACCCCCTCGCCGCCGACACCGACGACGACGGCCTCGACGACGGCACCGAGGTCCGCGCGGTCACCAACAGCGGCACCAACACCGACCCCAACAACCCCGACACCGACCACGACGGCCTCACCGACGGCGCCGAGGCCCTCCTCTACGCCACCAACCCGCGCGTCCCCGACACCGACGCGGACGGCCTGAACGACGGAGACGAGCTCCTCACCCACGCCACCGACCCCCTCGACCCCGACTCCGACGACGACAACCTCGAAGACGGCCAGGAGATCACACTCGCCACCGACCCCAACAACCCCGACACCGACGACGACACCATCACCGACGGCGACGAGTACTTCCTCCACCAGACCGACCCGACCGACCCCGACACCGACGCCGACACCCTCGACGACGCCTTCGAGCTCTTCACCTCCGGCACCAGCCCGCTCCTCCCCGACACCGACGACGACGGCCTCACCGACGACGACGAGTGGCTCAACCTCCCCACCTCCCCCACCGACCCCGACACCGACGACGACGGCCTGCTCGACGGCGACGAGTACGCCCTCGGCACCGACCCCATCGACCCGGACTCCGACAACGACGGCCTCTCCGACGGCGACGAGGTCAACACCCACGCCACCAGCCCCACCAACCCCGACTCCGACGGAGACACCCTCCCCGACGGCGACGAGGTCAACCTCTACAACACCGACCCCGCCTCCGCGGACACCGACGCCGACGGCATCGACGACAACGACGAGCTGTTCGTCACCGGCACCCAGCCCACCAACCCCGACTCCGACGACGACGGCATCGACGACGGCGACGAGATCGCCCTCGCACTCGACCCGCTCAACCCCGACACCGACGACGACAGCCTCGAGGACGGACGCGAGCTCGACGCCGGCACCGACCCCCTCGACCCCGACACCGACCACGACGGCGTCGGCGACGGCAGCGAGATCGACGTCTTCGGCACCGACCCGCTCACCCCCGACCCCAACGCCGACGCCGACGGCATCCCCGACGCCTTCGACCCCTGCCCCTTCACCTTCGACGAGTTCGACCCCGACGCCATCGGCCCCGAGCAACTCCCCATCGCAATCTGGGACCTCGACGAACTCCAGGGCGGCGTCTACACCGACCCCGTCTCCGGACTCGACGCCGCGCCCGCGTCGCCCCTCACGCCCGTTCCCTCCCCCCACGGCACCGGCCTGCACTTTTCAGAACCCGACGACCGCCTCGTCGTCCCCTACGACCCCGCCTTCGAGTTCGCCAGCACCCAGACCTTCACCGTGATGCTCTTCATCAAGGCCGACCCGCGCCCGCAGAACACGCAGACCAACATCCTCACCCTCCGAGACCACCCCAGCCCGGGCATCCCGATCGAGATCAGGTTCTCCACGTCCATCAGCGGCACGCGCGAGATCACGGCCTGGCGACAGGACGCCGGCAGCCCGTCACGCATCGTCGCGCTCGCACAGATCAACCCCGCCGAGACCGGATGGCTACACGTCGCCCTCACACGCACCGCCGACAACCGCTTCCAGCTCTGGTTCGACGGCCAGCTCGCGAACGCGAGAAACGACCCCACCACCGGCCCCTTCACCAACCTCGCCGACCTCGTCATCGGCGGCCCCTACCCCTTCGACCCGACCACCGGCCTCCTCGCCTCGCTCGACGAGATCGCCATCTTCAACCGCGCCCTCGCGCAGGAGGAGATCCAGCAGATCGCCCAGAACGGGCCCGAGTACACCGAGCCCAACTGCCTCTGCCCCGCCGACCTCACCGGCGACGGCGTCGTGGACAACGCCGACATCGGCGCCTTCGTCAACGCCTTCCTCGACGGCCAGCCCGCCGGAGACTTCAACCTCGACGGCATCCTCGACAACGCCGACATCAGCGCCTTCGTCAACGCCTTCCTCGACGCCTGCTAACCCCCCGCCCTTCCTCCCCACGAGCCCCTCACGTCAGTGAGGGGACCCGAGCCCCCCCGCAACTGCCACAACGAGCCCGGAGCGCAAGCGACGGGACCGCCACAGCAGGCCCCCCACGGGACCACCCCCCACAAACACCACCGCACACCACACACATCGAGCCCGGAGCGCAAGCGACGGGACCGCCACAGCAGGACCCCCCACGGGACCACCCCCCACAAACACCACCGCACACCACACACAACGAGCCCGGAGCGCAAACGACGGGACCGCCTCAGCAGGACCCCCCACGACAGCTTCCCCGCACCCGCGCACACACAACAAACCCACGGCACAAGCCATGGGGCCCAGTCTCCGAATCACTCCCCGTTGTCTGACTCCCCCCCGCCCTACGCCGCCTGCGCCGGCTCCCCCACCGTCCCCGCCCCGACCCCGAACCACCCCAGCGCCACCACCAGGTCTTCCGGCCGACCCGTCCCGATCACACGCGGCGCCTGGCCCTTGGCCTGCACACGCACGCCGTGCTCGCCGTAGGACTGCCAGTTCCACCCGTGCTCGGTCCGGCGCAGGCCGAACCCGGTGCGGGCCTTGTCGCCCAGTTCCACCACCTCGGCCTGTTCGATCTCACCCAGCGCCACCCGCCAGCGCAGCCACGACACCGGCGGCAGGCTCACCTCCAGCGTCCGCTCACCCGCCTCCTCCACCACCTCGGTCCGCAGCCGCCACGTGCACAGCACCGCGGGCAGGGCCAGCCCCGCCAGCAGCCACAGCACGAAGTCCGTGTCGGTGGACACGCCGCGCAGCATCAGCGCCCCGTACCCGGACGTGTACATCACCACGAACAGCGCCGGCACCCAGGCGAACCAGGGGTTCCGCACCATCCAACGGGTCTCGCCGAATTCAACGCGTCGTTCCATGCCGCACGCATCGACCAACCCCGCGCCCCGATCAAGCCGCACCCACCCCTGCCCCGCAACCCCGCACAACCCTCCTCCTACCATCCCCCGATGGCCTCCCCCGACCCGCACAACCCGCACAGCCCCCCCAGCCCGAACGACGCCCAACGTCCGAAAAAGCCCTCCCTCCTCCGATCGCTCGGCCAGTTCACCGGGCACATCGTCAGCGGCATCACCACCAAGGCCGACGCCCCACAACGCACCGAGACCAACCGATCCATCGAGGAAGAGACCCGCACCACCGAGGACGGACGCACCGTCACCCTCCGGCGCACCACCATCGAAGAGGTCGAGGTCCGCGACGACGCGGGCTGAGCACGACCGCTCCCCACGACATCTTCCTTTGTTCCGCCCCCGCGAGCCGGTACGCTGGCACGCGGAGGACCCCCGATGCACCGACCCGCACGCACCGCGCTCGCGCTCGTCGCGACGCTCGCCGCGCACGCCGCCGCCCAGACCGAGACGCTCTCCGTCACCGTCAGCGGCACCATAGAGATCGTGGACCAGCAGAAGTATCCCACGATCAGCATCGGCGACCCCTACTCCGCCACCTACACCATCGAGTACGAACCCGGCATCGACCAGGACTCCGACCCCACCATCGGCAGCTGGACCGGCACCGCCTCGCTCACCCTGCAGGCCGGGCCCGAGACCTTCCAGCTCGGCCCGCAGCCCGCCATCTACCGCGTCCTCGACGACGTCGCCGGCTTCAACGACCTCGTCCAGTGCAACATCAATCAGACCCCCATCGTCCCCGGCAACGTCGTCTACACCCTCAACTTCCTCGACCCCTCCAAGGCCTCCCTCACCGACGATTCCGCGCCCGACGAGAGCACCCTCAACAACTTCCCGCTCGGCGTCACAAACGCCGAGCTCAACGTCACCGACCTCACCAGCCCCTCGACCGTGTACCTCGGCGGCCGCCACGCCGCCGCCTCGTTCACCGTCTTCCGACCCGACCCCGACCCGCCCGAGTGCCTCACCGCCACCGTCACGGGCCTTGTGACCGCCGTCGATCAACGGCGCTACCCCGCCATCGCGGTCGGCGACACCTACACCGCCATCTACTCCATCGAGTACTCCCCCAACCAGGACCTCGACTTCGACGTCAACGGGGGCGAGTGGCACGGCCCGGCCACCGCCGTCGTCAAGTTCCCCAACCACACCATCACCCTCTCCGCAGCCAACGGCATCTTGACCGTGGACGACAACCTCGGAGCCACCAACGACCTCGCGGCCCTCAACGCCAACAACGCCTCCGAGCTCGTCTCGCTCTCCTTCATCGACACCGCGCAGACCACCCTCTTCAACGACGACCCCCCAACACAGAGCCAATGGAACAGCTTCCCCCTCGCCATCAGCCCGGAGGAGCTCCGAGTCTTTGAGCTCGCCAACCTCACCACGCCCGCCATCACCGGGCACCACCGCACCGCCGTCTTCGCCCTCTCCCCCGGCGGCTGTGCCCCCTGCCCGCCCGACGTCAACAACGACGGCGTGGTGGACAACGGCGACATCAGCGACTTCATCGCCCTCTTCCTCGCCCAGGACCCCGCCGCCGACTTCACCGGCGACGGCATCATCGACAACGGCGACATCGGCGCCTTCATCGCCGCCTTCCTCTCAGGCTGCTGAGCCCACAACGCCCAGCCGCATGCCCTCGGTGCGAGCAGAAAGACTCGCCCCCCCCCCCCCCCCCCCCAACTGGCGCACACGCGCGACCGACGCGACAAGCACCCGGCTCGCGTGAATACCAAACACAAAGCCGTGGATTGGCCCGACTCGAAAACTCATATATGAGTTTATGAAATTGTGATCACGTTCCCGTAATGCGAATCCCCGGGCAACCGAGTCCGTATCAGTAGCGTCACGCCTCGGTCGCGTGCAACGCACTCCATCCAGCACTGCGCAGGGAGCACACCATGGGTATCCGCGAATTCGCAATGCTTGCTGTTTCGATCTCTGCCACCGCGCTGGCCGCGCGCTCAAGCGCCCAGCCGATCACCGGAGACCTGGTCCTGAACACGGTCAATGCCTCGCCCTCCGCCGTCCAGAGCGGAGACTCGATCCGTGTGGACTTCTCCATCTTCAACGCCGGCCCCGGCACGGCCCAGATCAGCGGTTACACCGTGCTCGTGGACGGATCGCCACAGATCACACGCTCGCAGATCTTCACCACGTTCTCACAAGGGTCCGGCACCTCGTACACCGAGTTTGTCACCGCACCCACCGTCCCGAGCGGAGCCACCGTCGGCATCGATGTCGAAGTGGTCATCTCGGAAGTGGGAAACATCAACACCTCCAACAACTCCGGCATCGACTTTGTGACCGTCTCCAACCCACTGCCGGATATCACCTTCTTCACGCCCACGGGCTGGAGCGGGCCGGCCGTGCTCTCCACAACGCCCGGCACGACCACAAGCTCGGCCACCTTCACAGACACCGACACGCTCTACCTCGATTTCGCGGTCATCAACGCGGGCGGCGACATGCCGTCCGGCGGAATCTCCGTCAGGGCCACCCTCGACGGATCCATCCCGATCTCCGTCCCCACCCCGCTCCCGGGCCTCTCCAGCGGCGACACCGACCTCAAGCTCGACAGCACGCTCGGCCCGCTCACGCCGGGGAACCACACCATCCTCATAGAGCTCGACCACATCAACAGCATCACGGAACAGTCCGAGACCAACAACAGCCTGCTCCTCCAGTTCGCCGTCGAGTCATCGGCGCCGGACACCGACCTCGCCCCCTACACCCCGCCCGGCTGGCCGGCCGCGCTCTACGCAACCGACACACAGGCCTCGCCCGTCCCCGCCTCCACCTTCGAAACAGGCCAGGACGTCTTCGTCTACGGCGCCTTCGCCAACTACGGCACCGACCCCGCGGGCAACTACACCGTGGCCATCCTGGTTGACGGCGCCCCATTCGCCAGCGGCACGTTCGGACAGTTCAACCCCGACGCCTTCGAACTCCCCATCGTCTTCAACGCACCCGGGCAGTACACCTTCACCATGCAGCTCGACTCGCTCAACGCGATCTCCGAGACCAACGAAAACAACAACGAAGAGTCAATCGTGCTCACCGTCACCGATCCCCCCTGCCCGCCCGACGTCAACAACGACGGCGTGGTGGACAACGGCGACATCAGCGACTTCATCGCCCTCTTCCTCGCCCAGGACCCCGCCTCAGACTTCACCGGCGACGGCATCATCGACAACGGCGACATCGGCGCCTTCATCGCCGCCTTCCTTGCGGGCTGCTGACCAAGCCGGTATCCACTCCGTTCCCCTACCATTCGAGCATGACCCGCACCACCATCACCTTCGCCACCCTCCTCATCCTCCTCGGCGCCGGGGCCTACGCCTACGCCCTCACCACCGACAGCGCCAGCATCACCGCACTCATCCCCGCCTTCTTCGGCCTCCCCATCCTCGCCCTCGGCCTCGCCAGCGCCAAATGGCCCGGCAAGCGCGCCCTGTTCATCCACATCGCCCTCCTGCTCGCCCTGCTCGGACTCATCGGCTCCGCACGCGGCGTCCCCAGCCTCCCCACGCTCATCACCAGCCCCGACGAGGTCGAACGACCCGTCGCCGTGATCGTCCAGTCCGCCATGGCCCTCGCCTGCCTCGGCTACCTCGCCCTCGCCGCCCGCTCCTTCATCGCCGCGCGTCGCACCCCCGACACACCCGCCGACTGACCCGACGCGTTCCAGGACCTCCATCCCCCCCGCCCCGCCCACACCTTTGCGGTAGGAACACACCCCACGATCGGGTACGCTGAGAGCCCTCGAAAGGGCCCACCATGCGACTCCCCGTCCTCCTCGCCGCCGCCGCCTGCCACACCACCGCCCACGCCCAGCTCACCACCTGGTGGGACGGGCCCGCGACCGGCAACTGGTCCGACGCCTCCTCCTGGTACTACAACGTGGTCCCCACCGGCGGAGTCGGCATCTACATCGCCAACAACGCCACCGTCACCTTCGACATCCCCCTCGTCCCGGGCGTCACAGGCTTCCGCCTCGGGCACGTCGCGGGCGAGTACGGCCACCTCAAAATGAGCCAGGGCGAGTTCAACGCCAACGGCTTCAACATCGGCTACGTCGGCCAGGGCATCCTCGAGTTCTCGGGCACCGCCCACATCCAATGCACCAACTTCAATCTCGCCACCCAGGCCGGCTCCTCCGGCTCCGCCACCATCAACGCCGGCGAAGTCGCCGCCACCGGCATCACCGTCGGACAGTCCGGCGTCGGAGACCTCGTCCTCAACGACGGATACCTCCACGCCACCGGCTACTACGCCGCCAGCCTCCCCGGAAGCTTCGGAATCTTCGCCCAGACCGGGGGCCTCTTCGAGGCAGGAACCGCCAACATCGACCACGACGGCCACGGCGTCGCCATCCTCGCCGGCGGCGAGTTCAACGTGACCAACCTCAACGTCGGACGGGGCACCACCGGCCAGCCCGGCGAACTCTTCATCCAAGGCACCGCCGACATCACCGTCCTCAACACCTTCTCCGTCGGAGGCACCGACCTCGGCACCGTCACCCAGACCGGCGGCACCGTCGATACCCACAAGGTCTGGATGACCACCCAACCCAGCGGCATTGGCACCTACCTCCTCCAAGGCGGAGTCCTCGACGCCAACGAGATCTACCACTCCAACGCCTACCCCACCTTCGACATGACCGGCGGCACACTCATCGTCGGCGAATTCGGCACCCCCACCAACAACCTCAGCCTCACACCCACCGGCGGCCTCGTCCTCCCCGGTGGCAAAAACCTCGGCGACATGACCGTCCACGGCGACCTCGACCTCGGCAACGCCGCCGCCATCCGCTACCAGCTCGACACACCCGCCAACTCCGACCTGGCCATCGTCAACGGCAAGGTCGCACTCGCCGGCTCCCTCCTCGCCATCCTCGTCAACCCCCCCACCCCCGGCGACACCTTCCTCCTCATCGACAACGACTCCAACGACCCCGTCGGGGGCACCTTCCAGGCCCTCCCCGAGGGCGCCAGCGTCACCTTCTTCCACGGGCCCGACCCCTACACCTTCGAGATCACCTACACCGGCGGCGACGGCAACGACGTCGTCCTCAACGCCACCGACTGCCCCCCGGACCTCACCAACGACGGCGTCCTCGACAACGCCGACCTCTCCGCCTTCGTCACCCTCTACCTCGCCGGAGACCTCGCCGCCGACTTCACCAACGACGGCTTCCTCGACAACGGCGATATCTCCGCCTTCATCGCCGCCTTCCTCGCAGGCTGTTAGGGCCCGCCCCCACTCGCCCACCCCCGGCGAACGCCCTTTTCCCGGATGGTTTCATCCATTTTCCGTTTGGGGCTTCCCTCGCTCAGAAGTATGCTGGGCCCGGAGGGCATCCCAATGCTGCAACAGCTCGCAATCGTCGCATCGCTGGCCACCCTCGCCGCGGCCCAGCCCGAGTACCAGGTCCACGCCTTCGAATGGACCAACGTCTCGAGCATCGAGCTGCTCACAGACACCTCGCCCGTGGCCATCGACGGCGCCTTCGGCGTCGTCACCTACGCCGCCGAGGCCCTCCCCGGACAGGGGGCCTCCGAGGCCTACTACCTGGGCAACGGCGTCACCGGCATGCAGATGCTCGTCCACTCCGAGTGCGACGACTTCGTCATCTCCGGACCCCCCGCCGCCACCGTCACCGGGCAGGTCCGCGCACGAGTCACCGTCGGCAACTTCAACCGGCCCACACAGTCCGAGACTCGCACGCGAATCGCCGGGCCCGGCTTCGACCAGCTCTTCATCCTCAACCACCCCGCCGGCGATTCCTCCGACGACGTCGTCTTCACCACCACCCCCACGCAGTTCCCGGTCGGGTCGCCGTTCACGCTCCGCGTGAGCACCAACCACTCCGTCGGCACCACCACCTTCACCGCCGCCCACTCCTCCACCTGCGCCTACAGCTTCGACCCCGCCGGGCCCGTCATGGTCCTCCCCGACGGCTACACCCTCACCAGCGCCTGCGCCGGCGTCACCGACAACGCCTGGGCGCCCCCCTGCCCGGCCGACGTCAACAACGACGGCGTCCTCGACAACGGCGACATCAGCGCCTTCGTCGCGCTCTTCCTCGCCTCAGACCCCGCCGCCGACTTCAACAACGACGGCATCATCGACAACGGCGACATCGGAGCCTTCGTCGCGGCCTTCCTCGCCGGCTGCTGAGATTCGCGATTCCTTGCATCAAGTCCGGTCCGCGGACGAGAACCTGGCGCGACGAGCACTGATCACACATCCGGGAGGACCCATGCGCACATCCCTGCTCCGAATCAGCGCCACCACGCTCGCAACGTGCCTCGCCGCCTCCACCGCCCACGCCCAGACCATCGACTTCGAGACCCTCCCCGACGGCACACCCACCGCCGACACCGAATTCATCTCGGACCAGTACCTCTCCGCCTACGGCGTCCGCTTCGACCTCGTTGACCCCGTCACCCTCGCCCCCACCGAGTCCCCCCGCATCGCCAAGGTCGGCTCCCCCCAGACCGCGTTCTCCGGCTGCGGCGCCGACACCCCGCTCGCCAACCAAGGCGTCGGCTCCTCCTTCCTCACCGACAACACCTCGGTCAACAACACCGCCGGCACGCTGCTGGTCTCCTACACCAGCCCCGTCGCCGCCGCCTCCGCCGTCATCCTCGACGTGGACCGCCGGTCCGCCTCCGTCTTCGAAGAATGGACCATCGAGGCCCTCGACGCCTCCATGAACACCCTCGAAACCTACGTCATCACCGCACCCACCGGCCCGGACAACTGCAACTCGGGCCAGGGGCCGGGCGACGCCGCCGCCGCCGGCTTCGGGTTCAAACGCGGCGCCGCCGACATCCACTTCCTCCTCCTCCGCTACACCGGCAACGCCGGATCCATCGGCCTCGCCTTCGACAACTTCTCCCCCGCCGCCCTCCCCGACCCCGTCCAGGTCTCGCTCGCGCCGCCCCCCCAGGCCTGCTACGCCGACGGCATCGTCCTCACCGCCCAGGTCTCCGACGGCCTCCCCTTCTTCCAGTATCAGTGGCAGGCCGACACCGGCGCCGGCTTCGCCGACCTCCCCGGACAAACCGGCCCCACCGCCACCATCGGCGCACGACCCGGCGACTACCGCGTCGTCGTCACCGACGCCCTCGGCGACACCGCCACCAGCAACCCCGTCACCCTCGACCCCACCCCGCGACTCGGCTACCGACTCGAAATCGAAGACGCGCCCGGCAGCAACACCTTCACCGAACTCACCGACACCCTCCAGCCCTACCAGTCCACCGGATTCATCGCCGACTACTACGAGTACAACGATTCCGACCAGGTCTTCCTCGGCCCCGACCCCGCCCTCACCGTTGACCGCGCCCACTACTTCCTCGTCGAGGGCGCCGACGGCGTCGGCATCTACCTCGTCCTCGACGCCGTCGCACCCAACGCCGGCGGCCGCGGCGAGTGCGCCATCGACTTCACCGGATACACCGCACACCTCCTCCTCCAGGACGACGCCAGCGACGCCGACCGGGGCTCCGGCACCGCCCGCATCGAGACACGCCAATCCTGGAGCTCCCCCAACACCGACGGATTCGTCGTCGGACCGCTCTCCAGCCTCGGAACCGCCGACATCGCCTTCCAGGACGTCTACTCCGGCTCCCCCACCATCTCGGGCCTCACCGACGCCCTCGCCTACGACCCCGGCGGCATCACCTACCCGCTCCCCCTCGCCGAGAACCAGCGCATCCGCATCGCCCCAAACTGCGGCTGCCGAGTTGACGTCAACAACGACGGCGTCCTCGACAACGGCGATATCGGGGCCTTCGTCGCCCTCTTCCTCGCCGGCGACCTCGCCGCGGACTTCAACCCCGACGGCATCCTCGACAACGGCGACATCAGCGCCTTCGTCCAGGCCTTCATCGCCGGCTGCTGAATCTTGCCCACAACACGCATGCACACACACCCGGCGGGACCGCCGAGGTGTCGCAATAGACCGTGTTGTGTATTATTATATTATATGTTCCACTACCCGGGCAGCTCGATCACAAACCGGGCCCCCACCCCCCGCGCGCTCGCCACCCCGATCCGCCCCCCACTCTTCTCCACCAGCACGCGGCTCGTCGCCAGCCCCAACCCGCTCCCGCCCGAACCCCCACGCCCCGTCACCCATGACCCAAACATTGTCCGTATATCAATCCCGATCCCACCGCCCTCGTCCATCACCTCCACCAGCACGCGCGACGCCCCGCTCCGGGCACCACTCCACTCTTCCGCCCCCGCGATGAACCATTCGCACGCCCCTTCATCCGAGTGAGCTCGCCCGATCCCGCCGTCTTCCAACTCACGCGCCAGGCTCCAGCCCGGATCAGAGATCGCCCGAGCCCGGATCCGCACCACGCCACCCCCCCGCTCCTGCATCGCGCAGGCCGCGTTCTGCACCAGGTTCGAGACCGCCTGGCGCAGCTCCGGCGTCCCGATCGACGCCTCCAGCCCGGGCTCACACGCGATCTCCAGCGCCACGCCCTCGAACCCCTCCAGCACCCCGTCCAATCCTTGCAGGGCATGTTCCACGTGGAACATCCCCTCCGAATCCGAGCCCTCGCACGGCGCCGGCGTCCCCGCCAGCTCCATCAGGCTCTCCGCGATCGCCCCCGCCTGCGTCGCCCCGTCCACGGCTCGCTCCAGCGCCTTCCGCATCATCTCCGGGTCTCCACGCTTCAACGCCAACTGAGCGTACCCCTTCACCGGCGTCATCAGGTTCCGGACCTCATGAGCGATCAGCCCCGAGACCGTCCCCAGCGTCGCGAGCTGCTTCAAACGACCGATGTCGTCCACCTGGTCCGACAGCGACGCACGCACCCGCTCGAGGCGTGACTCCAACCGCTCCTCATCGAACCGGGTCTGGGATTCCATACGCCCGCCACCATCGACCCAAAACACCCCTCACTGGACCACAGACGCCGATTCGGACCCATAATCCAGCCCGGTGCTGCCCCCCGCTCCGTCTCGGCAAAGTGGGTAAACCCCAACCGGCAGCAGGGGGGTCTTCCGGGCCCACCGACCCGGCTCAGACCGATCCGAGACCGCATCACGCACAGCCGACGCATGTTCCACGTGGAACATACCGCGACTCGCAGACCGGCCCGCCCCCCACTACCATGCCGGCATGCCGGCCAAGCACATCGAGCTCATCGCACGCGGCGTCCTGATCCGGGACGCCAGCATCCTCCTCTGCCGCAATATCAAGGGCGGCTACTCCTACCTGCCCGGCGGGCACGTCGAGTTCGGCGAACCCGCCAGCCTCTCCCTCGCACGCGAGGTCGCCGAGGAGACCGGACTCGTCGCACGAGTGGGGGGGCTGCTCATGACCTCCGAGCACACCTTCTCCACCCCCAAGGGACGCCCCCACCACGAGGTCAACCTGATCTACGAACTCACCTCCCTGCACACCCAGGGCGGCGACGAGACCACCGAGGTCACCAGCGTCGAGCAGGACATCGCCTTCGACTGGGTCGAACTCGCGGCCCTGCACGAGACCGACCTCCGCCCACGCGAGATCAAGGCCTGGATCATGGCCGACGGGCAGCATGCACCCGACACCCAGGCCGCCCCCATCGCCTGGCTCTCCGCCTGCGATGAGTCCCTGATCCCCAGCGAGACATAACCCCGGGTTCCCTTCCTCGCTGCCCCCCCCCCCCCCCCCCCCCCCCCCCCCCC
>Ga0209578_10001406_pt1 | contig 22624 bp, 23 predicted proteins | sample tdAd472_FD_187127 | JGI IMG/M metagenome (GOLD analysis project Ga0209578, IMG submission 187127) | Marine sediment microbial communities from the Atlantic coast under amendment with organic carbon and nitrate - tdAd47.2 (SPAdes)... | ecosystem: Environmental > Aquatic > Marine > Coastal >...
ATAGGTAGTGGATAGTGATGTCGAAATGGAAGAAGGCCGCTGTGATCGTGGTATACCCCCGAAAGGGAGTCAAAGCGGGTTCGACCGCTCGGGGGTATACCACGATTGCAGTGGCCGCTCAGCTTGAAAGTGTCTATCCACCACGCAACCCCGCTAATCTGCGAAGAGCCATTTTTAACCCGGCCACCAGGCACTGGCGGGCTCTCGCGAGCTGGCCCGCTGCGAGAGGTCCTGTTTCGATAGGGGCTAATCTTCGCGTTGGTTGTAGGGTTGTCCGCCCTTGTGTTGCTCCATGTGGCGATCGAGTGTGCCCACATCGAGAACGGGCGACGCATCGATATGCTCTGCGTCCATCATATAGGCTACCCGCTGCAGTGCGGTCAGAATCATTGTCTGTTCCCATTCCTGCAAGTCGTTGAACTGGCGGGTGAATTCGTCCTGCAGCGGTCGCGGTGCGTTCTTGAGTGTCTCAAGCCCCTGGTCTGTCAGGCAGGCGTGAACCTTGCGTTTATCGACCGTAGACCTCTCCCGTTGAACCAGCCCTCGCTTCTCGAGCCTGTCCAGAATGCTGGTGACGGTGGCCTGGCTCAGGCTGACATCGTTGGCCAGGTCACCGATGGTGCCTCCCTCGTGCTTGCGTATGGCTTGCATCAGTAATATCTGAGGCGCGGTAAGGCCGCTGGTTTTAGCCAGATGCTTGGAGTGCAGGTCCGTTGCCCGGATGACGCGTCGCAAGGACGTCAGTACTTCTTCTATTCGGTCCAAGAGTGGCTCCGTAAGCGTTGTCTCAGGCTGAATTATAAGCCCAGCCGTCGGTCCTTGCGCTGTTTCATTGTGTATTTCCCTGGGCCTTGTCCTGACTAGCACGTATACGCTGTAATAATAGGAGAAAGCCCTGCTTCAACCCAAAATAAATTACGTACAATAACTATATTATTAGGGCGAATAACCCCATAAAACATTGATAAACTTGATATATGACTTCATATCATTATAATCCCGGATCTAATTCTTATGTGTACTAAATATTAGTTATGAATGATATCAAGCGCGCTCGAGGTGTCACTCTGCGTGCCCCGGAGGCTACCGATGGCGCCTCCCTAAACCGGCTTGTCCGGTCCTGCCCCCCACTCGACGAAAACTCCATGTACTGCAACCTGCTGCAGTGTTCGCATTTTGCGGCGACATCTGTGGTGGGTGAGTTGGATGGGGAGATTGTGTCTGCCATCAGTGGATATCTGGTGCCGGGCAGGCCTGCCACGCTGTTCATCTGGCAGGTCGCCGTTAGCGAATCGGTGCGAGGTCGATCTTTGGGTCGGCACATGCTCAACCACATTCTTGGTCGCAAGGTCTGTGCGGATGTAGCGTATCTGGAGACGTCCGTCACCGAGTCGAACCGCAGCTCGTGGGGAATGTTCGAGGGCTTTGCCCGGCGCCTGGGAGCGCCGATAGAGCGCTCTCCCTTCTTTGAGAAAGCGGCGCATTTTGGCGGTGCACACGAGACAGAGTTGCTTGCCCGTATAGGGCCTCTGCCATCGTTCAGCGACAGGGCGTTCGCAGAAGTTATTCACGAAAACCACCAAGGAGTCCGGAATATGAAAATTTTTGATGAAATCGAGTCAGAAGTTCAGAGCTATGCGCGTTCTTTCCCGCGCGTGTTTCACCGAGCAAAAGGCGAGTTTCTTTACGACGAAGAAGGCAATGAATACCTGGACTTTCTGGCGGGTGCCGGAACGCTTAACTACGGCCACAACAACCCTCATTTCAAGGAAAAGTTGCTGGACTATATAGCCTGCGACGGGATTACCCACGGCCTGGACCTCCACACCAAAGCCAAGGGTGAATTTTTGGAGGCGTTCAATGAAAAGATCCTGAAGCCGCGTGACCTGGATTACGTGGTGCAGTTTACCGGCCCCACCGGCACCAACGCAGTAGAGGCAGCGCTGAAGCTGGCACGCAACATCACCGGGCGCGAGAACATCATTTCCTACACCAACGGCTTCCACGGCGTAAGCCTTGGCGCACTGGCAGCCACGGGCAACTCCCACCACCGAGGCGCGTCGGGCGTGTCGCTGGGGGGGACTACCCGCATGCCCTATGACGGCTATCTCGGCGATGAGATCGATACCAATGCCTATCTCGACAAGGTGCTGTCCGACTCCAGCAGCGGAGTAGATGCGCCGGCCGCCGTCATCGTGGAAACGGTGCAGGGCGAGGGCGGTATCAACGCTGCCTCCTTCGAGTGGTTACGGGAGTTGGAGACGGTTTGTCGCAAACACGGCATGTTGTTGATCGTAGACGACATCCAGGCTGGCTGTGGCCGCACCGGCACCTTTTTCAGCTTTGAAGAGGTGGGCATCAAACCGGATATTGTCACGTTGTCGAAGTCGCTGGGTGGCTACGGCCTGCCGTTTGCTGTGGTGCTGATCAAACCGGAACTGGACCAGTGGAAGCCCGGTGAACACAACGGCACGTTTCGCGGCAACAACTTCGCTTTTGTTACGGCCAGGGCGGCAATCGATGAGTACTGGTCGGATGACAGTTTTGCCAGGTCGGTGCAACGCAAGGGGCGTTACGTGTCCAAGCGCTTGCAGGCGATCGTAGACCGCTACGGTGAAGGCAACTTCACCACGCGAGGGCGCGGCATGTTCCAGGGTATCAATTGTGTAAACGGAGAGCTGGCCGGTGAAATTACCAAAAAGGCGTTCAAGCGCGGCCTGATTATTGAAACCAGTGGAGCGGATGACCAGGTGGTCAAATTCCTCTGCCCCCTGATCATTTCGGATTCGAGCCTCAAGCGAGGGATAGACATTGTTGAACAGGCCATTCGGGAGCTGTGTGCCGGCGATGCCGACATTCCTGAAAACAACGACTACTTCGAGAATGTAAGAAAAATCGCCTGAACGACGCTGACACCTGATCATCTGGAACTTGATATTTGAGGCTACACAATGAAAGTTAGAAATCTCGCAGAGAGTGAAAAAACGGCGCGTCGGATCGTCTCGCCCGATGGCAACTGGGAGAGTACCCGCCTGTTGCTGAAGAATGACAAGATGGGGTTTTCTTTCCATATCACCACCATCTATCAGGGAGCGGACTTCCGGATGCGCTACCAAAACCACCTTGAGTCGGTTTATTGCATTTCCGGCTCAGGAGAAGTGGAGACCCTGGCTGATAACAAGGTTTATCCCATAGAGCCCGGAACACTTTACATTCTGGACAAGCATGACGAGCACGTACTTCGTGCCCACAGCGAAATGAAGATGGCCTGCGTGTTCAACCCGCCGCTCACCGGAAAAGAGGTGCACAATGCCTCTGGTGCCTACGAGCTGGAGGCAGAGGGTATTGAGGCATGAGTGTTAATACTTCTGCTGCGGAAGCCTCTCAGCCGCGTTCAGCGGTCGATCTGTACCCTTCCCGTGCCTCCTCGACCGGGGGATTTATAGAGCGTACTGAGCCAGTGGTCTATGCGCCGGACAAGGACGATGGGCTACTGGCGCGAAGACTTGTGGATCAGTATGAAGAGCAAGGCTTCTTCGTTCTGGAAAACGTGTTTAATGCCGCCGAGACCCGCGTGCTGCAGGAGGAGTTGGCACGTCTGCACGCCACTGCAGAAGGCGACAGGCGAATTGAGGAGCCGGGGCAGGCGGCGGTGCGTTCTATCTTCGCCATTCACAAGATGGACTCACTGTTTTCGCGATTGCCCAGGGACCGTCGGTTGTTTGAGATCGCGCAGTTTCTCTTGCACGACGAAGTCTATATTCATCAGTCGCGATTGAACTACAAGCCAGGCTTTCGCGGCCGCGAGTTTTACTGGCATTCTGATTTTGAGACCTGGCACGTGGAGGACGGTATGCCCGCCATGCGAGCGCTGAGCATGTCTGTCACGCTCACCGAGAATACGCCGAACAATGGACCCTTGATGCTCATTCCAGGCTCGCACAAGCAATATGTGTCCTGTGCCGGGGAAACGCCGGAAAATCACTTCCGACGTTCACTGCGCAAGCAGGAGTATGGTATTCCAGCGGATGAAATGCTTGCTGAGATGACCAAGAAAAACGGCATCGTCACTGCAGATGCACCACCTGGAAGCGTGATTGTATTTGATAGCAACCTGATGCACGGCTCCAACGGCAATATCACGCCCTACCCGCGCTCGAACGCTTTCTTCGTATACAACGCCATGAGTAACAGAGTCCTTGAGCCGTTCTGCGCTCAGCCACCGAGACCGGAATATCTTTGCACGCGTGCAGAAGTCAGTGCTGTGCAACCGCTCGAAAAAGTGTTCCCGGGAGAATAGCCTCGGCGCCAGCCTCGCGCAGGCGGCAGAGTCATGACAGGGATAGCCTGGTTTGGCGTTATCCGGGACAGATCGAATCTAGCAAATAAGTGAGGATGCGAGTGAATCAACATACGGTAGAGAAAATCGGTGGTACATCCATGCTGGACTACCAGGCCGTGCGCGACAATATCGTCAAGCGTGGCGGTGAAGAGGCGCAGGCATACGGCCGAATACTGGTTGTGTCCGCCTACGCCGGCATAACCAACCGGCTGCTTGAACACAAGAAATCCGGTCGTCCCGGGGTTTATGCATTGTTCGCTGGCAGTGAGGAAGAGCGCAGCTGGCGGGATGAGCTGAGGGTGCTGCGTGAAGAGATGCAGGCCTTGAATGCAAGCCTTTTTAGCGACCCCCTGGACGTGGGCCGGGCGAACCGGTTTATTGAGGAGCGCCTGGGATCGGCGGAATCCTGTCTGGAAGATCTGCAGAGCCTTTGTCAGCATGGTCATTTCTCGCTTGAGGCACACCTGGCCACTGTGCGTGAAATGCTGGCCAGTATCGGTGAGGCGCAGAGTGCCTGGAATACCGCGCAAATGCTGCGCCGGGATGGTATTAACGCCCGGTTCGTAGACCTGACCGGTTGGCAGGACGGGGAGCATGTGCCCCTGGATGCTCGTATTCAAAGAGCCTTTGCCCAGTTCGATCTGTCGCAAACCCTGCCGATTGTAACCGGCTACGCGCATACCGAAGACGGCTTGATGTCCAGCTTCGATCGTGGCTACAGCGAGATGACCTTCAGTCGCATCGCAGTGCTTACGCAGGCGCGAGAGGCCATCATCCATAAGGAGTTTCATCTGAGCAGCGCTGATCCGGCGCTGGTGGGTGAGAATCGCGCAGTGCCTATTGGCAGAACCAACTACGATGTGGCAGACCAACTGGCCAATCTCGGCATGGAGGCCATTCATCCCAAGGCGGCGAAGGGATTGCGCCAGAACGATATTCCCCTGCGCGTGAAGAATACATTCGAGCCCGAGCACAGTGGCACGCTTATTACTTCGGACTACGTCAGCGCCACGCCGCGTGCGGAAATAATCGCCGGCAGCAAAGGTATATTTTCGCTGGAGCTGTTTGATCAGGATATGGCCGGGCGGATAGACCTGTACGACCGCGAAATACTGGCAGTGATTCGCCGCTTCCGGGCGCAGATCATCTCCAAGGACATCAACGCCAACACGATCACGCATTACCTGTCCTGCAACCTGAAAACGATAAAGCGTATCAGGCATGAACTGGAGAAGATCTACCCGGAGGCAGACATTGACCAGACCCGTATTGCTATCGTCTCGGCGATAGGCAGTGACCTGCAGATAACGGGCCTGCTGGCCAAGGCGGTGTCGGCATTGGCAGACGGGGGTGTCGGCGTGCAGGCCATGCACCAATCCATGCGCCAGGTGGATATGCAATTCGTTATTCTGGAAGAGGACTACGAAGCGGCCATAAGAAGCCTGCACCAGTGCCTGGTGGAGGTTCACGATCATGGCAGGGCAATCTGCCTTGCCTAGCCTGGTACCTTCAGCAGCAAGTGGGTGCTCACGGAGTGTGGGCATCAGCCCATGATCCTCTGGTTTGCGGGCTTCCTGCTTGTATTTGTGCTGATTGGCGTGTCGTCCGCATACCTCAGCCGCGGTACCCGGCACGATTACTACCTCGCCAATAATAGCATCAAGCCCTGGCTGGTGGGTTTGTCCGCCGTTGCTACCAACAACAGCGGCTACATGTTCATCGGTGTTATTGGCTACACCTATACCACTGGCTTTCCTGCGTTCTGGTTGATGATTGGGTGGATAGCCGGAGATTTTCTGGGCTCCCTATTCGTGCATCACAGACTGCGCGCCGCCACGGGGCGTACTGATGAGGTCAGCTACGCGGGGGTTCTGAGCAGTTGGCACGGCGACGCAAACAATCAGCTGCAGCGCGTCATTGGCGCCATTTCCCTGTTGTTCCTCCTGGCCTATGCCGGCGCTCAGCTTGTCGCCGGTTCCAAGGCATTGCATGTGTTGTTCGACTGGCCCGCATCTGCCGGTGCGGTGCTGGGCGCGGTATTGGTAGTGCTGTATTGCTTTGCCGGCGGTATTCGCGCCTCCATCTGGACCGATGCAGCCCAGTCAGTGGTCATGATCGTTGCCATGGGCTTGCTGTTTTTTGTGGCGGCGGATGCCCTGGGAGGCTTTGGGTCTGCGGTGTCGGCAATGGAAGAGATTCCAGGCTTCACCGCATGGTTTCCTCAGGATCTGCCATTACCCGGCGCAGCCGGTGCCATTGCGTTCGCATTGGGCTGGATGTTTGCCGGGCTGTCCGTTATCGGGCAGCCGCATGTGATGGTGCGCTTCATGACACTGGACAGTTCGGCGAACATGCGCCGGGCGAGAGTCTGGTACTACCTCTGGTTTACGGCATTCTATTTTCTTGCGACCGGCGTGGGCCTGCTCTCGAGAATTTACCTCGCGGATACGTCCAGTTTCGATGCAGAGCTGGCGTTGCCTACCATGGCCCTGGAGCTGTTACCGCCACCCCTGGTGGGCCTGATGCTGGCAGGGATCTTCGCTGCCACGCTGTCCACTGCAGATTCACTGATTCTGAGCTGCTCTGCAGCAGTCACCCATGACCTGTTGCCGCACAGAATAGAGAGCACGCTGCTGATCAAGCTGACGACAATAGCGATAACCGCCGCTGCGCTGGTGCTGGCGCTTTCCAACAGCCAGAGCGTATTCAGCCTCGTGATCATGTCCTGGTCTGGCCTCGCCAGCGCCTTCGCCCCGTTACTGATTGTGCTCTGCCTGGGCAGGCGGCCCAGCCAGGCCCTCAGTCTTGTGGCTTTGTTCGTGGGCCTGGCAACGGCGCTGTTGTGGCGCTACTTCGATCTGCAACAGCACATCTACGAGGGTCTACCGGGTATTCTCGCGGGGCTGATCGTGCTGCTGATGTTTTCCCGGAGCAGTAAGCCGAGATTGGGCTGATTTGTGGCGGCCTGGACGAAAAAGCCCCGCTGATAATGGCGAGGCTTTTCAGGTTGTATGGTGCCCGGAGACAGAATCGAACTGCCGACACGGGGATTTTCAATCCCCTGCTCTACCAACTGAGCTATCCGGGCGTTTTCGCAGAACGCGAGAGGCGCGTATTAAACCTGTATGGCACTTTCTAGTCAAGGGTGTGCGTGTACCGGATGTCCTATGCGGACGGGGGTACGTAGCCCTCGGCCTTGTCGTAATCCTCGCCGGCGAAGAACTTGTCCATTTCCTGCTGCAGGTACTTACGCGCGTCGGGATCTACCAGTGACAGGTGCTTCTCATTAATCAGCATGGTCTGGTGCGCCTGCCAGTCCTGCCAGGCTTGTTTGGAGACGTTTTCGAGGATGTCCTGTCCTTTAGGGCCCGGGAAGGGCGCTGCGTCCAGGCCATCCATTTCTTTCTGGTATTTCCTGCAAAAAACGGTGCGGGGCATTGCGTTACTCCTTTGCCAGCCTTTCATTGGCGAGTTGTTTCAGTAGCTCGGCGATAGGGGCTGCCAGGCCGATTTGCGGCGGTTGGCGAACGTTATACCAGAGCTGCCGGTCAGCATCCATGACCTTACCCGGGTTCGCGGATATTTCTGCCAGTACAGGCTCTATGTCCAGGTGATAGTGGCTGAAGGTGTGGCGAAATACCGGCCATGACTCGATGTGGGCCGCGGCCAGCCCGGTCTGGTCAATGCAGCTGTCTTCAGGGTTGAGGTCTGCCGCCTCAGGAAAACACCACAGGCCGCCCCAGATGCCCGGCGAGGGCCGTTTTTCCAGCAGCACCGCGCCTTGCGGGTCGCGAATAATCAACAGGCGGGTTTGTCTTACCGGCATTACTTTTTTTGGATTCTTGCCGGGATACAGCAGCTGGCTGCCGTCCCGGTGAGCTGCGCAGCCCTGTTGCAGGGGGCACTCCTGGCATCGGGGCGAGGCGCGTGTGCACAGGGTGGCGCCCAGGTCCATCATGGCCTGGGTGTAGTCGCCGCAGCGTTCCCGGGGGGTGTAACCTTCGGCTATTTCCCAGAGCCGGTCGTGCACCGCTCGCTTGCCCGGCCAGCCGGTGACCGCGTGATACCGCGCCAGTACACGTTTGACGTTGCCGTCGAGTATGCTCGCGCGTCCGCCGCAGGCGATGCTGAGAATGGCGCCGGCGGTAGAGCGGCCCACTCCCGGCAGTGCCTGTAGTTCCTGCAGGGTAGTGGGAAACGAACCCTCAAAATCAGAGCAAACGAGCCTGGCGGCTTTATGCAGGTTGCGTGCGCGGGCGTAATATCCCAGGCCTGTCCACAGGTGCAGTACTTCGTCCTCTTGTGCTGCAGCCAGCTCCTGCACGCTGGGAAAAGCGGCCATAAAGCGCTGGTAAAAGGGGATGACAGTCTTCACCTGGGTTTGCTGCAACATGATTTCTGACACCCAGACGCGGTAGGGGCTGGTGTCATGCTGCCAGGGCAAATCGTGGCGGCCATGGAGGTCAAACCAGTCGAGCACGCGTTGGGCGAAGTTAGTGGACATGTTTTGCCTGGGTTCTGGGTTGCGCTGATTTTGGCAATGGCGGGTCATGCCCTCAGGGAATGACCGCCCCAGCGGGTCAGGGTGTTCGGTGGGGGATGTTACTGGAATCCGCACCCTTGAACCACTGCGAGAGTGCGCTGCGTCAGTGCGGCGAGCGGTTTTCCGGGAAGGTGCGGCCCCGGAGTGCGGCCGCCCAGGGCGCGCACGCTGGCACGCTGCGTTCATGGGGGCGATTACGCCAGTGAAATCAGCCAGTTGTTGCCCTATACTGTGCCCTTTTTTCGGGGGCAGGCCCCGGATGTCGACCCTACTCGGAGTAGCCCATGGCTGAGCGCAAGGCCACAGTTGAACGCAACACGCTGGAAACGCAGATCACCGCGGCAGTGAACCTGGATGGTTCCGGCGCGGCAACGCTGGATACAGGCATTCCGTTCCTCGAGCATATGCTGGACCAGATAGCGCGCCACGGGCTGTTCGACCTGGAAATCAAGGCCGTGGGCGACCTGCATATTGACGATCATCACACTGTGGAAGACGTAGGTATTACCCTGGGCCAGGCGTTCGCGCAGGCGGTGGGTAACAAGCAGGGCATAATGCGTTATGGCCATGCCTACTGCCCCCTGGATGAAGCCTTGTCGCGGGTGGTAATAGACTTTTCCGGCCGCCCCGGGCTGACCTTCAACGTGGAGTTTACCCGCGCGTCTGTGGGCGGCTTTGACGTGGACCTGTTCATGGAGTTTTTCCAGGGTTTTGTCAATCACGCCCAGGTCACGCTGCATGTGGACAACCTGCGCGGTGATAACACCCACCATCAGGCAGAAACTGTATTCAAGGCTTTCGGCAGGGCTATGCGCATGGCCCTCACCGAAGACCCGCGTATGGCTGGAATGATGCCGTCCACCAAGGGCGTGCTCTAGGTACTTCAGATGAGTGGTGTTGTTGCCGTTATCGATTACGGCATGGGTAACCTGCATTCAGTGGCCAGCGCGCTCGAGCACGTGGGCGCGGAAAAGGTTCTGGTCACCCATGATGCGGAACAGATTCTCCGGGCGGATCGCGTGGTGTTTCCCGGAGTGGGCGCCATGCGTGACTGCATGAAGGAGATCCGGCGGCTGGCCTGCGATAAGCTGCTTGCCGACGCGCTGGTGGCGCAACACAAACCGGTATTGGCAATCTGTGTAGGCATGCAGGCGCTGGTCACGCACTCTGAGGAAAACAACGGTGTGGACTGCCTCAATCTTATCCCGGGTGAGGTGCGCTACTTTGGCAATCCGCTCACCGATTCCGCAGGTAATCGCCTGAAGGTTCCGCACATGGGTTGGAACAGGGTGCGCCAGGTGCGCAGTCATCCCCTATGGCAGGGCATTGAAGACGGTGCGCGCTTTTACTTCGTGCATAGCTATTACGTGGACGTTGCAGACCGGGAACTGGTGGTCGGCGCCCTGGACTATGGTGTCACCGCCGACGCTGCACTGGCGCGGGATAACCTTTTTGCCACGCAGTTTCACCCGGAAAAAAGTCATACTGCCGGGCTGCAACTGCTGAAAAACTTTTTAGGATGGAACGGCCAATGTTGATTATCCCTGCTATCGACCTGAAAGATGGCCAGTGTGTGCGCCTTCGACAGGGGCTCATGGACGACAGTACGGTATTTTCCGATGACCCGGTGGCCATGGCCACGCGCTGGGTGGAGGCCGGTTGCAGGCGTTTACACCTGGTGGATCTCAACGGCGCTTTTGCCGGTGAGCCAGTCAACGGAGAGGTGGTCACAGCCATTGCCGCTGCCCATCCGCAACTTCCTGTACAGATTGGTGGAGGCATCCGCAGCCTGGAGACCATAGAGCACTATGTCAGGGCCGGTGTCAGTTATGTGATTCTGGGCACCAAAGCGGTGAAGGAACCGGCATTCGTCGGCGAGGCTTGTCGCGCTTTCCCGGGTAAGGTGATTGTCGGGCTGGATGCCAGGGATGGGCTTGTGGCGACCGACGGCTGGGCCGAGGTATCTAAGGTGAAAGCGTCAGATTTGGCAAAGCAGTTCGAGTCAGACGGGGTGTCTGCCATAGTGTATACCGACATCGCCCGCGACGGGATGATGCAGGGTGTCAACGTGGAAGCCACGGTAGCGATGGCTCAGGCTTCTTCCATTCCGGTTATCGCGTCCGGCGGCATTACCAACCTGGAGGATATTCGGGCCCTGAAAGCGGTCGCAGGCCAGGGTATCTGCGGTGCGATAACCGGTCGCGCGATCTATGAGGGTACCCTGGATGTCGCCGAAGCCCAACGCCTCTGCGACGCCGACCAGGGCTGATATCAATGGCGCTGGCGAAACGCATTATCCCCTGCCTGGATGTCGAAAACGGCCGTGTGGTCAAGGGTGTCAACTTCGTCGATATCCGCGATGCGGGTGACCCCGTGGAAATTGCCATTCGCTACAATCAGCAGGGAGCCGATGAAATTACTTTCCTGGATATCACCGCCAGCCATGAAGGTCGCGAGACTACCGTCCACACGGTAGAGCAAATCGCCGAGAACGTGTTTATTCCGCTGACTGTGGGTGGTGGCATCCGCACACTGGAGGACATCCGCACCATGCTTAACGCTGGCGCAGACAAAGTCAGCATCAATACGGCGGCTATCCACAATCCCGAGCTGGTGCGTGACGCTGCAGAACGCTTTGGCTCGCAGTGCATCGTGGTTGCCATCGACGCCAAGCGGGTGGAGGACGTCGATGGCAAACCCCGCTATGAGATATTTACCCATGGCGGACGCAAGCCTACCGGAATTGATGCAGTGGCCTGGGCGCGGAAAATGGCCGAACTGGGAGCCGGGGAGATTCTGCTGACCAGCATGGACAGAGATGGCACCAAGAATGGATTTGAGCTCGGCGTGACCCGCGCTATCACCGACGCAGTGGAAATTCCCGTTATTGCTTCAGGGGGAGTGGGAAACCTGGATCACCTGGTAGAGGGCATCACTCTCGGCGGCGCCGATGCGGTGCTTGCCGCCAGCATTTTCCACTTTGGGGAGTACACTGTCCCCGAGGCCAAGGCTTATATGGCCGAGCATGGAATTGAAGTTCGGCTCTGAGCCCGGGCTGTAGTCATCTATAGAGGGCGACGCCGTGTCCGGCAGTTGGCCGGATTCTCTCAATACTTCGGAAACCAGCGCCAGGCGAATGCCCCGGCATTTCAACGCCGGTAAGGCGTGTTGCAGATAGCTCGCGGTCTCCGGATAGGGGTGGCCTATGCCCACTGCCAAACCCTTGTTTTCCGCCCGTGTTACCAGGCGCTGAAACTGTCTGCCAATAGCCTCCTCACTCGCCTCATTGTCGAGGAAAACAGAGCGCGACAAATGCGGCACCTGGAAGTGCGCCGCCGTGCTCGCTGCCACCGTCGCGGGACTGGTGCGTGAATCTACAAAGTACAGGTCTCGCCGCAGCAGTTCCTGCATCACCCAGCCCATCTGTTCCGCCAGGGTGGTCAGTTCGCTGCCCATGTGATTGTTTATGCCACGCACGTGAGGAATGGCATCGATGCTGCGTTGGAGCATTTCGTCGAAGGTCTCCCGCGGAAGTTCCGGTGTCAGGCCACCCTGGCCAAGAGGCGTTCCGCCCGCATTGCTCATGGGGGCATGCAACATGATTTCCTTGCCCGCGCTATGGCCTGCCAGCGCGAGTTCCTGCGCATAGGGCGTAAAGGGGAGAACCGCAAGATTGACCTTGCCCGGCAGCTGCACCATATCCATACCCGTACTGCGCCGGTGTCCCAGGTCGTCGATGATGAGCACCACTGTCCCTCGCGGCGAGGGCGCCGCGAGGGCTGCCGGCGGCGGACTGGCACAGGTGTCGCTCCAGTGGCCCAGTGCGCTCGCGCCGTTGCTGACGCACAGGAGCAGCGCACAGGCAACGGCGCTTTTGAGCGCAGTCAACGGAGTGTGGTCAAGACTCGCCTTGCGCGGCAGCCCCGGTCTGATCAGGTTTTTTATCACGCATCCCCAGCACGTTCAGGCCCTTGAGCAGAGTCAGGGCCTCGTACAGTTGGTTGTCACTCCCCAGCAGGCTGCTGGCGGGCTTCTTTTCTTTTTTTACCGTATCGCCATTGGCGTTGTCCAGGTGGCGGGAAAGGTCCGCTTCGGTCACCCGCCTGCGGTTGTCGTACGCGGTGACACGCGCGCGCTCTACTTCTATGTCGGGCTCTATTCCCTCCGCCTGAATGGAGCGTCCGTTAGGCGTGAAGTACAGGGCGGTGGTGAGCTTGACGGCACGCGAATCTGAAATGGGCAGAACCGTTTGCACCGAACCCTTACCGAAGCTGCGCGTACCCATGATCACGGCGCGGCCATGATCCTGCAGGGCCCCGGCGACAATCTCTGACGCGCTGGCCGACCCAGAGTTGATCAGTACCACCAGCGGTGTGCCGGATGTGAAGTCTGTGGGCGCAGCGTCAAAGTTCATGTCGGAATTCGGCAGGCGCCCTTCGGTGTACACCACTTTGCCGCCATCCATAAACAGGCCGGCCACATCGACGCTGGCGCGCAGTACGCCACCCGGGTTGTTGCGCAGGTCCAGCACCAGACCCTTCAGCGCTTGTTCCCCTGTCAGCTTCGACAATGCTGCGGTAACGTCATCGCCAGTGGCACTCTGGAACTGGGCAATTCGAATGTAGCCGTAACCGGGTTCCAGCCAACGCTGGCGTACGCTCGCCACCTTGATTACATCGCGAACCAGGGTCACCTCAAAAGGCTGGCTTTCACCCGGGCGGCCAATGCTCAGTTCGATTTCGCTGCCCACCGGACCACGCATCAGGTCAATGGCCTCATTCAGGGTCATTCCCTTTACCGGCACGGCGCCCAGTTTCAGGATCACATCGCCACTTTGCAGGCCGGCTTCCGCAGCAGGTGAACCATCTATCGGAGAGATTATTTTTACATAGCCGTCTTCCATACCCACTTCCAGCCCCAGGCCGCTGAACTCGCCGCTGGTGACTTCCTGCAGGCCTTCGAAATCTTCTCTGGTGAGGTAGACAGAGTGCGGGTCCAGCCCCATCAGCATGCCCTGGATCGCATACTCCAGAAGTGTACTGTCGTCGATATCCTCGACATACCCAACCCGGATCTGGTTGTACACATCGGCGAATGTGCGCAGGTCATCAAGAGGTAGCTGACCCTGCTCATCGATTGCCGCGAGTGTGGGAGAAGTCAGGCAGGCAGTGACGAAAAAAGGCCACAGCCTTTTGTGGATACTGGAACAACGCATGGATACCGCCGGTCGGCCTGGGCCGCTATCGAATCAGGAAATAACAAGTGTAACCCAAAGCTGACGGCCGAGGCCAAGCGCCGAATTAACGAATCTACAGTCTCAACGGCGGCACCATCGAGCAGGGTTTACTGGCTTGCCCTTCTCGCGCACCTCGAAGTATAAAGCGGGACGTGACTGGCCTCCGCTGTCGCCGACGGTGCTGATGGGGGTGCCCGCTGTGACCCACTCCCCCACTTCACGCAGCAGGCTCTGGTTGTGTGCGTAAAGGCTCATGTAACCCTCGCCGTGGTCAATAATCAATAGCAGGCCCATGCCGCGCAGCCAGTCTGCATAAACCACCCTGCCGTGGTGAATCGCTTTCACTGGTGTACCGGCGTCTGCGGGAATCGTAACCCCCTGCCAGCGCATCTTGCCCTGGTTGCGAGGGTTGCCAAAGCGTGCGCTGGCGCGCCCGGGTAATGGCCATGGCATTTTCCCCCGTGCTGCTTTGAAGGGCTGATAATTGTCCGGTACTTTCAGGTTGACTACGGCTTCGCGTATCGCATCCAGCAGCTTCTGCAACTCCTTCTGGTCTGCTTGCAGTTGTTTCAGCTCGGCGCCCTTGTCCTTGATACTCTCGTTGAGCCGGGCAACAGCAAGTTGCCTGTTTCTCTGCGCGCTCTCCAGTTTCAGTTGTTGCGCGGCGAGTTCGCTTTCACGTGACTCCAGTTCAGCCAGTGTCGATGCGATTTGCCGACGAGTTTGTTGCAATTCCAGCAGTGTGCCGCGGAAGTTCTTGAGCAGGTCGTTACGGGCCCGAAAAAAATAACGGTAGTAAGCCATGATGCGGGCGACGGTATCGGGCGTTTCCTGGTTGAGCAGCACCCTGATCTGCCCCTGCTGACCCATCTGCCAGGCTGTGCGCATTTCCAGGGCAATATTTGATTGCTGTTGGTCAAGCGCCTGCTCCAGGCGCGTCTTTTCGACGTTCAGTTCTTTCAGCTCTTCACGCTGTTTCTCACTGGCCTCGCGGGCGCGACTGATGTCCCGGGCAATCCTCGCTTCCTCGGCCTCGGCATCACGCAGCTGCGCCTGAAGCGAATCGCGGCGCTTGCTGGCATTGCCTATCTCCTGGTTGATGCGCTTTATTGCCGCTTGCAAGGCCTGCAACTCGGCACGGGCCTTTTCTTCATCGGACTGCGCCTGTGTGACCGGAGCCAGTGCTGCGCTGCCGAGCAATAACAGCAGGAGAAGCAGTATTGAGCCTGCAGACTCACGCATTGCTGGCCATACTGCGCGCTTCAGGAGGCATCGCCGGCCAGGTTGTGGCCGGTCATCTCCGTTGGCTGGGGCAGGCCCATCAGGTGCAGCAGAGTGGGGGCGATGTCGGCGAGAATGCCGCCCTTTGGGTCCAGGGACAACGGCCGTTCCCCTATGTACACCAGCGGTACTTTCTCCGTGGTGTGTTGGGTGTGATGCTGGCCGGAGTCATAGTCCATCATCTGTTCACAGTTTCCGTGGTCGGCAGTAACCAGCGCCTGGCCGCCGACCTCAAGCAGCGCTTCCTCAACGCGCCCCAGGCAGGTGTCCAGTGCCTGCACGGCCTGTACCGCTGCGGCGAAGTCACCGGTGTGACCGACCATATCGCCGTTGGCATAGTTACAGACAATGAGGTCGTACTTGCCCGAACGTATAGCCGCTACCAGCTTGTCGGTGACCTCCGGTGCACTCATCTCCGGTTTCAGGTCATAGGTTGCTACATCGGGTGAAGGGATCAGCTCCCTGTCCTCGCCAGGAAAAGTCTCCTCACGGCCGCCGCTGAAAAAGAAGGTGACATGGGCGTACTTCTCGGTCTCGGCGATGCGCAGTTGCGTCAGCCCCTGCTGGGCAACATAGTCACCCAGCACGTTCTGCAGCGATTCGGGGGGAAAAGCGCAACTGGCGTTGATATCGGCTGCATATTCGGTGGTGGTGACAAAATCCGACAACCGGGGGCGAACCTGGCGCTTGAAGCCGTCGAAGTCATCATCCACGAATGCCCGGGTTAATTGTCGTGCCCGGTCAGAACGAAAATTCATGAACAGCACGCTGTCACCATCGGCAACCACCGCGGGCGAATCCCCCGGTGCGAAGATTGAGGTGGGCAGAACGAATTCGTCGTTCTCATCTCGCGCGTAGGCCGCTTTCAGGGCGTCGCTGGCGGACTCGGCCTGGAAAGCTCCATCGCCCTCAGTGAGCAGGCGGTACGCAGGCTCTATCCTGTCCCAGCGATTATCCCGGTCCATGGCGTAGTAGCGCCCGGTTATGCTGGCCACGCGGCCGCACGCCAGTTCCCTGAACAGTGCTTCGGCTTTCTGTAGCGAGGGGCCGGCGCTGCGTGGCGGTGTGTCTCTCCCGTCCAGAAAAGCATGCAGGTAAACCCGGCTGGCACCGCGTTTGGCAGCCAGCCGCACGGCCGCGAAAATCTGTTCTTCGTGGCTGTGCACACCGCCGGGCGACAGCAGACCGAACAGGTGTACCGCACCGTCTGCGGCAACCGCCTTGTCGATGGCGCCGGTAAAGGCCGGGTTCTGGTCGAAGCTGCCGTCGGCGATGGCCTGGTCGATGCGGGTTATGTTCTGAAAGATGACACGCCCGGAGCCCAGGCTCATATGTCCCACTTCTGAATTGCCCATCTGGCCTGCCGGCAGGCCCACGTCCAGCCCAGAGCCTGATACCAGTGTGTGAGGCGCATCGCGCCATAGCCTGTCCCAAACCGGGGTGGTGGCGTTGGCAATGGCATTGTCCTGGGTCTCTTCACGGTAACCCCAGCCATCGAGGATGATGAGTGCGGTGGGTCGTTTGGGGCTGTTACTCATTGGGTTTCCAGTTTCAGGGCTGCGTAGTAGAGGGCGGCATTTTACCCTGTCTCGCGGCCCCGTGCATGGCCGGCCGCGAAAGCTGTCGAGGCCATGGGCGGTGCGGCTTTCGGGGCTGGTTGCACGCCCCTTGAGGCTGTATACTTGCCAGCTTTTGGCGCCGACCTCGAAGAGAAAGAGCGAGGCATTGCGCGAAACATCCCGGCGGCCCTGCCGCCATGAGACCGACAATACCATGGCCCTATTTCTTGAATTCCTCGCCCAGCAGTGGCTTCTGGCGACTGCATTGCTTGCGGTGGCAGTGATGCTGTTTATGCACGAGACCCGTAAATCGGGTACCTCGCTGAGCCCGCAGCAGGCCATTAACCTGGTTAATGCGCAGGAAGGGGTGTTTGTAGACATGCGCGATACAGCAGACTTCAGAGCGGGGCATATTGCCGACGCCATGCATGTACCCAGCAGCAAGCTGTTGGCCAATACCGGCTTGCTGGAGAACTATCGCGATAAACCGATCGTGCTGGTGTGCAAGATGGGCCAGTCAGCAGGTGCCGTGGGCAAGAAGCTGAATGCAGACGGCTATGCCAACGTGAATATCATGCGCGGTGGAATGATGGAGTGGAACAGCCTGCAGCTTCCGGTAGTGAGCAACGGTTGATGCCGGTAGATGTTGCTGTGCTGATGTACTCCACCCGCTTCTGTCCATATTGTATGCGGGCCCGGGCTTTGCTCGATGGCAAGAACGTGAACTATCGCGACATCGGTGTTGATTCGCATCCGGAACTGCGACGCGAGATGATGCAGAAAAGTTGCCGACGCACGGTGCCGCAGATCTGGATTGGCGAGCGCCATATTGGCGGCTACGACGACCTCGCCCGCCTCGAGCACAGCGGCGAGCTGGACAAATTACTCAAACAGGTGTCTTGAACGACACTGCTCTATTCAATAACAGGGGAGGACGGCACGATGGCCGACGAACAGGTACAACAGCAATTCGCGATGCAGCGTATTTACACCAAGGACATTTCTTTCGAATCGCCAGCGACTCCGGGCATTTTCAAGAAGCAGTGGCAACCGGCTGTTAACGTTGACCTCAATACCAAGAGCGACAAGGTCGATGACACGGGCAATTTTGAAGTGGTTCTGTCCATCACTATCACGGCAAAGGTAGATGAAGAGACCGCTTTCCTGGTGGAGGTGCAGCAGGCAGGTATTTTCATGATCACGGGTATAGAGGGCGATGATCTGCGTCGTGTGCTCGGTACAGCGGCTCCCAATATTCTTTTCCCCTACGCTCGCGAGTCTATTGATTCACTGTGCGTGAAAGGTGGTTTTCCGCCGGTTATGCTGGCACCAGTGAATTTCGATGCGCTGTATCAACAAGCGCTGGCTCAGGCTCAGGCAAAGCAGGCTGAGGAAGGCGACGCAGCTACGCACTAAGGTCAGCGCTGCACGTCATATCAAAAGGGGCTTTGCCCCTTTTTTATGTACAGGATGTACGGTATGTCGCGAGAGCCATGGAAGCCTGCAGCGACGCCTGCGCGCCTGATTGGCCTCAGCCGCATCAAGTCAGTGCGGGGAACCCAAGCTGTCGCAGGGCTTCGTAGGTGACTATCGCTGCGGCGTTACTGAGATTCAGGCTGCGGCTGTTCTGCTTCATGGGAATTCGAAGGCGTTGCTCAGGGGAAAGGTCGTCGAGTACAGCGGCAGGCAAACCGCGGGTTTCCGGTCCAAACAGCAGGGCGTCACCTTCTCGGTAGCTTATTTCGTGGTAGGGTTGCGCGCCTTTGGTGGTCATGGCCAGCAGTCTTGTGCCGCTGTTGAGCAATCTGAAGTTGGCCAGGTCGGGGTACAGCCTCACTTCGGCAAACTCCCTGTAATCCAGGCCCGCGCGACGCAGTTTTTTCTCTTCCAGGTCGAAGCCCAGGGGCTCTATCAGGTGCAGCGCGCATCCGGTGTTGGCGCACAGGCGCATGATATTGCCGGTGTTGGGCGGAATCTCCGGTTGGTACAGCACAATATTGAGCATGTGGCATGGTACCGTTACGCCGGTTGATCGGCTACATCTGCAGGTCCTTGATTTTTCGCGTGAGCGTGTTGCGTCCCCAGCCCAGCAGCTCAGCGGCGTCGCGCTTGCGGCCCTGGGTGTGCTGCAGAGCCACTTCTATCATGACACGTTCGAACTCGGGCGTGGCCTGTTCAAGAATATGTCGCTTACCCTGTAGCAACTGGTCGCGAGCCCAGTGTTGCAACATTGCCTGCCAGTCTGCATCCGTCGTTTTCACGTCAGGCGTGCTGTTGCGATTGAGTTCCGGCGGTAGGTCTGTCAGGTGGACTTCGCGGCCGGAAGCCATCACGGTGATCCAGCGGCAGGTGTTTTCAAGCTGGCGCACGTTCCCCGGCCAGTCCAGGTTTACCAGGAACCGCTCGGTCTCGGGCAACAGCACCTTGGTATCACCCCCCAACTCCTCGGCGGCGCGCTGAAAGAAGTGCTGCATCAGCCGGGGAATGTCCTCTCGCCGTTCGGCCAGGCTGGGGATGTGGATTCGAATCACATTCAGGCGGTGGAACAAGTCTTCGCGGAAGTCACCGCTGCGCACCAGGTCCTCAAGGTCCTGGTGCGTGGCGGCGATAATGCGAACATCCACTTTCACCGGTGTAGCACCGCCAACCCGGTAGAACTCGCCGTCTGCGAGCACCCGCAGCAAGCGCGTCTGGGTCTCAGCCGGCATATCGCCTATCTCATCCAGGAACAGGGTGCCGCCATCAGCCTGTTCGAAGCGCCCCTGGCGTTTGGCATTGGCTCCGGTGAACGCGCCCTTTTCATGGCCAAACAGTTCCGACTCCATCAGGTCGCGCGGAATGGCTGCCATGTTGAGCGCGATAAAAGGGCTGGCAGCCCGGGGGCTGTGGCGATGCAGCGCGTGGGCTACCAGTTCCTTGCCGGTGCCGGATTCACCGTTGATAAGCACGGTGATATTGCTGTGCGCCAGTCGGCCGATGGCACGAAATACCTCCTGCATTGCCGGTGCTTCGCCAATGATTTCGGCCTGCGGCAGCGCCTCTGCAGCGGGGAATTCCTGATTGCGTTCGCGGGCCTGGGCCAGTGCGCGCTCGGTGACTGCGACAACCTCATCCAGGTCAAACGGTTTGGGCAGGTACTCGAAAGCGCCCTGTTGGTAAGAGGCAACGGCGCTGTCCAGGTCAGAGTGCGCGGTGGTGATAATAACAGGCAGGTTGGGATGGCTCTTGCCGATTCTGGTGAGTAGTTCCAGGCCGTCGATACCCGGCATGCGGATGTCGCTGATGATGACGTCGGGGGCTTCCACGGCTATGCGCTGCAGCAGCTGGTCACCGTCGTTGAAGGTTTCGTTGTCTATCCCGGCTTGATTGAGGGTGCGTTCCAGCACCCAGCGAATAGAGCTGTCGTCGTCAACTATCCAGACTGTCGCCTGCCTATGCATGATTCATTTCCATTGGTAGATAAAGAGTAAAGCGGGTGCAGCCGGGTTTGCTGGTGCACTCCAGCATGCCGCCGTGGCGGGCGATAATGGACTGGGCGATGGTGAGCCCCAGCCCCGTGCCTTCAGGCCTACCTGTGACCATGGGCATGAAAATGGACTGCAACATGTCGCTGGGCACGCCGGGTCCGTTGTCTTCAATGTCGATTCGGCAGACCAGTCGGTGGCGAGTACTGCCTATGGTGAACTGGCGCAGCGCACGGCTGCGCAGGGTTATCACACATTCATCAATGGCAGGTGCCGCTTGTAATGCATTGCGCACGATATTGAGCACCGCCTGAATCAGTTGGCTGCGATCACCCAGAATTTCAGGGATGCTGGGATCGTAGTCACGAATGAGCGTGATCTGGTTATTGGTCTCCGCGCTGATCAGGCTGTGCACGTGCTCGAGCACCTCATGCACATTCAGTTCGCGGCTGTCCAGCTCCCGGTGCGGCCCCAGCAGCCTGTCCACCAGGTCTCGTAATCGGTCGGCCTCGCGAATGATAATATTGGTGTATTCGGTCAGCTCTTCGTTGGGCAGCTCGCGAGCCAGCAGTTGAGCCGCTCCGCGCACCCCGCCCAGCGGGTTTTTAATCTCGTGAGCGAGCCCCCGAATCATTGCGCGCGTGGTCTCCTGCGCATTGAAGAGGTTCTCTTCCCGGCTGATCCTCAGCAGTCGGTCAACCGGCTGCAGTTCCAGTAGCACGCTGATGCCATGCTCGGAGTGACTCACCGGGGTAATCATCAGGTCCACATGTATGTCCCGCCCGGAGAGCAAGGTTAGCGGCATCCCCCGGCGCGCCAGCGGGCTGCGCGTGGCGCGGACCTGTTTCAGCTCCTGCACCAGGGTCTCGGACCTCGCCACCAGCTTGCGAGCCGGACGACCTACGCTGCGCAACTCTGATGTCTCCAGCAAGTCCTGACTGGAGACGTTGAGGCTGACCACCCGCAGCTCGGAGTCCAGCGCGACGATCGCGGTACTGATATTGTCTAGAATGTCCCGATCCTGGTGCATTCGATAAGCTGCCTCGTTGCCTGTAGGTGAATCACGGCTGATAACCAGTGCAAGGAAAGCAAAAATAGAGCCAACATCCGTCACCGGTGTGCATTATTGGGGCACGCCCAATAAACAGTAATTCTCAGTGGTAGTAGGCGCTAACTAGGGCTAGCTTGATCGCTAGCCCGGCTCAGTTACCTCAGGCTGACGTGTGTTTCCTGAGCCGATAGGCTATAGCGCGCACCATTATGGTGCGCCTTGATCGGGGTGATGTCCAGAGCGCAGATGCGCGCTGCTCAGTTCACTGACGGGCGCAGTACGTAAACCCTTACAGACTCAGAGGTGCCCAGTACCTTTCCCTGCCTGTCGAGTACCTCAACGACAAGGTCATGAGGCCCGCGCATTACACTCTGTAAGCTCCAGTTTCCGGACTCTTGCGGCGGCCCCTGGGGAGCGCCATCCATCAGCAGTTGCAGCGTTTGCCCGTTGCGTGCGCCGGATGATACCGCTGCCGAAACAGAGAAATTGCCGCCTCCCATGGGTATGGTTGTTTCATTTGCGGGCGATGTGATACTGACTTCCACCGGAGCCGGCGAGACGTCCTCCGGTTCAGGCCTGGGCCGCTTGATAGGATTTACCACGGGTGGTGGTGGGGTGGTGTTGGTTTGCGACAGTTCAACCTGCTCGCTGCTGGTTGAGCCTGCAGGGGGGGCATCGCTGAACACCACGTTCCCGTTCTCGTCGGTAGTTTTGTATATCTGTGCGCTGGCCGGCATGGTCAGCAGCAGGGCACAGCCCAGTAGCGCAGCTTTCCCAATTCTGGTTGCCATTGTGCCTACCCTCTCTATTGCTTGTGTGTTCCTACATTATCAGAAAAGCGGTAACGGGGAGAGTTCCGCGGTGCAATAGCTGACGAAAGCGGCCTGGCCTGCGGCGGCTTTTTCTGGGGCAAAAAAAAGGTTCATCGCACATTAGCGGGGAAAGAGGCATTCAAACTAAGCGGAGACCACAAATGGGGTAAGCCTTCCGCGGTTGAAAACAAACATCCACGCCCTTGGAGGGCTTACCCCATTCGTGGCCTCCTCCTTCCATTTCGACATCACTATCCACTACCTATACTGCCTGTGACGTTCCAAGTCGCCGGGAGAGCACCTGAATTCAGCGTTTGATCACCTCGACCCTCCGGG
>Ga0209578_10001411_pt1 | contig 22536 bp, 19 predicted proteins | sample tdAd472_FD_187127 | JGI IMG/M metagenome (GOLD analysis project Ga0209578, IMG submission 187127) | Marine sediment microbial communities from the Atlantic coast under amendment with organic carbon and nitrate - tdAd47.2 (SPAdes)... | ecosystem: Environmental > Aquatic > Marine > Coastal >...
TGTAAGTTCCGGGAACTGCTTTGGGGCCGCTTAGGTTGGCCCACCACAAAATCATGCCGTCCAATCTTTCAGCTCCTTTACCGCGGGTGTCCCAAACATAGGTGTTCCCTCCTTTTTTGGCCTCCAGTTTTTTGTCTTTTTCCTTGGCGTAGGTGCTGTAAGTGGCCAAAGTATCCCCGTTCATTTTGGTATAGGTCAAGGCAATGCTGTCCTTTTCGGAGAAATCTTTCAGGTAAAAATGGGTTATCACCCCATTGGCCAAGTTTTCACCTTCTGTTTTTGATGGTTTCCTCGCAGCTCTACCTTTGGTACGGTAACTGTTCCTTGGTTTGTACAAAATAGCATCCGCAGATTTTGTGGCATCATCCAATTGGTGCAACACGGTAAGGTCATCAATCACCCAAACACTTCTACCTTGGGTGGCTACGATCAAGTTATCGTCTTTAATGGTCAAATCTGTAATGGGAACAATGGGCAAGTTCAACTGAAACTTCTCCCAATTGGCTCCATCATTAAAAGAGATGTACATACCGGTTTCCGTACCTGCATACAACAGCCCTTTTCTTTTCGGGTCTTCCCTTACCACACGGGTAAAGTGCTCATCTTCGATCCCATCGGTGATTTTGGTCCAAGTTTGACCGTAATCGGTGGTTTTGTACAGGTATGGAGCAAAATCCCCCAACTTATAACGCGTAGCAGCTACGTAGCAAGTCCCTTCATCAAAAGCGGAAGGTTCAATGCTGTTGATCATGTTCCATTCGGGCATATTTGGTGGTGTAACATTTTCCCAAGTTTGACCACCGTCTTTGGTCACATGAATCAATCCATCATCACTGCCCACCCACAATAATCCTTCTTTTAAAGGACTTTCGTTCGCTGCGAATATGGTACAATAATATTCCACACTGGTATTATCCTGTGTAATGGGTCCACCGCTGGACACCAATTTTGTAGGATCATTTCTGGTTAAATCTCCACTCAACAACTCCCAGCTCTGACCTTCGTTGGTGCTCATATGCACGTGGTTGGAAAAGGTGTACAACTTATTGGGGTCGTGTTTACTGAACATGATAGGGAAGTTCCACTGAAAACGGTACTTCATCCCTTCGGCCCCGTGGCCCATGGGGTTATCTGGCCAAACATTCACCGCTCTGGCTGTATTTTTAGCATGGTTTACCCTGGTCAATAATCCACCGTAGCTACCTCCATAAACAATATCGTCATTGGTTGGGTCCACGGCAATGTGAGCGGATTCACCACCAGCGGTTTCTTCCCAATCATCCTCTCCTATGGAACCATCATCGCTTCTGTAATTGATTCTTAGGGTGGAGTTATCTTGCTGTGCCACATAAATTCTGTATGGGAAGGCATTATCTGTAGTAACCCTATAAAACTGTGCTGTGGGTTGGTTGTGGTAGGTGCTCCAGGTTTCGCCACCATCATAACTTACTTGGGCACCCCCATCATCGGCCATGATAATGCGATCGGAATCTTCTGGAGCGATCCAAAGGTCGTGGTGATCACCGTGCGGTGCATTGGAAGATTCAAAAGTTTTTCCTCCATCCGTACTTTTATGATAACTCACATTCAGTACATAAACTACTTCTTCATCATTGGTGTCAGCATACACTCGGGTATAGTACCAAGCGCGCTGTCTTAAACTTCTGTCACTATTTACAAGAGACCAAGTTTTTCCTGCATCTTCCGAGCGGTACAAGCCTCCTTCTTCTTTGTTTTCTACCATGGCCCAGACCCTATTGCTGTTTTGGGGCGATACGGCCACACCGATAATTCCTAACGTATCGGTCGCGAAACCTTCGTTGTTGGAAATCTCTGTCCATGTTTCTCCGCTATCGGTACTTTTCCATAGCGCAGAACCTTCTCCACCACTGTTCAAACTATAGGGAGTTCGTTCAATTCTCCATGTAGATGCATATAAAATTCTTGGATTGTTCGGGTCAAAAGTTAAATCAACCGCTCCAGCCATATCGTTGGCAAAAAGCACTTTTTTCCATGACTCACCACCATCCGTACTTTTATAAACACCTCTTTCTTCGGTGGGCTTGTATAAATTGCCCATTACAGCCGCATAAACAATATCGGCATTTTCGGGGTGAACTCTCATTCGGGAAATATGACGGCTTTTGTCCAAGCCCAAAGATTTCCAGGTTTTTCCAGCATCCTCTGTTTTCCAAACGCCATAGCCCGATGAAACATTGCCGCGAACGGTTTGTTCTCCTCCACCTACGTAAATCACATTGTGGTCACTTTGTGCCACCTCAACGGCACCGATACTGCCTCCAAAGTAACCGTCGGAAATATTTTCCCAGGTACGGCCTCCATCGGTAGTTCTCCATACACCACCGCCCGTAGCTCCAAAATAATATAAATTAGGTTCTCCCGGCACTCCGGCAACAGTTCCGGAACGGCCTCCACGAAAAGGACCGATCAATCGGTATTCCAAACTTGAGTACAGTTCTTCCGGGTATTCCGGTGTACTCTGTTTTTTGTTCCTGCGCTGGGAATGCATGGGGGTAATAAACAATGTGGCGGTAAGCAAGAGCATACCAATTTTGAAAAAGCAAATCTTCATTTTTTAAAGTGTTGAGTTAGTCAGCCTTAAAAGTAGTGAAAAAGCAACAAAAAAGTTATCCAATATTTTGTACTTTAACCCGGCATATAAAAAATCAAAAACTAACCCATGCTCAAATTTTTAAGGTTCGCCATCCTTATTTTGGCGATAACAGCTTGTAAAAACCAATCAAACAAAAAAGAAAAAACAGCAGCCACCGAACCCGCAGAGAAAATATCCGAATGGACCTACCTTTTTGATGGCACCAGTTTAGAAGGCTGGCGGGGCTATAATATGGATTCCCTCCCTCCCGGATGGACAATAAAAGACAGCGTCCTCACTTTTGATACCGAACTGGGACTTGAACAAGATTACACCGGTGGGAAAGACATTATTTACGGCGCCGAAGAGTTCGATAATTTTGAACTCTATCTGGAGTGGAAAATACCCGAAGGAGCCAATAGCGGGATTTTTTATCATGTAAAAGAAGGATATGATGGGCCTCCCGAGGTGTCACCCGAATATCAATTGATCGATGATGAAAACTATGCCAACATCCACGATCTTACAGGATACAACTCACAATTTGGTGCCGAGCACCCTGAACTGCTTCAAGACTGGCAAAAAACAGGAGCCGATTATGCCATGCATACGGCGGACGAATCACAGAAACAACTGAATCCCGTAGGGGAATGGAACTCCTCCAAAATCGTGTTCACGCCCGAAAAGGTGGAGCACTGGCTCAACGGGAAAAAACTGTTGGAATTTGTGCCGTGGTCCGAAGATTGGAAAGCCAAAAAGAATTCAGGAAAATGGGACAATGCACCCGACTACGGAAAATATAAAACGGGCTACATTGCTTTGCAGGACCATGCAAGCCCAATTTGGTTCAGAAACATAAAAATTAAAAAACTATAACCTCCAGACCATGAACAAAAGAGAATTTATCAAGAAAAGTAGTGTGGGAGCACTCGGAATTATGTTTGCCCCATCCATATTAAAGGCGGGCTTCCCAAAAGAAAAACTAAGAACGGCCCACATTGGGGTCGGTAATATGGGAATGGAGGATTTAAAGGCGGTCTCATCCCACGAAGCTGTAGAAGTAATCGCTCTTTGCGATGTAGATGCCATTAACCTATCCACTGCCCATAAAATGCACCCGGGAGCGCGTATCTTTTTTGATTACCGTGCCATGTTGGAAGAAATGGGCGACGAGATTGACGCCGTTATCGTTTCCACACCAGACCATACCCATGCGCCAGCTTCGTTGATGGCCATGAATATGGACAAGCCCGTATATTGTCAAAAACCATTGACCCACTATGTGTCCGAATCCAGAGAGATGAAAAAAGTAGCGGCCGAAAAAGGATTGATTACTCAAATGGGTATTCAAGTACATTCCTTTTATGATTATAAACTGGCCACTCTTTTGATTCAATCCGGCATTATAGGAAAAGTACATACCGTACATGCATGGTCCCCTAAAAACTGGGGATATGATGGGCCCTTGCCCGAAGGTGAAGACCCAGTTCCAGATCAATTGGATTGGAACCTTTGGTTGGGCACCTCCAAAAAAAGGCCTTATAAAGATGGAATGTATCACCCTGGAAATTGGAGAAAATTGATGGATTACGGCTGCGGTACCTTGGGCGATATGGGCGTTCATATTTTTGATACTCCATATAACGCATTGGAGCTGGATGTACCCAGAACCATTATGACGCAATGTCGACCCAGCAACGGCTTCGGTTTTCCAGAAAACAACACTGTTACTTATGAGTTCCCCGGTACAAAACACACGGGCAAATCCCTAAAATGGATTTGGTACGATGGGCCAGGCGTCCCAGACATGCACGAAGACCTTATGTTGCCGGGCATGGAAGTCAAAAAGGACAAAAAGACTACTAACAAGAGTGATAAAAATAGTATTTCCTTGGACGCAGGAGTAGCGGGTGAAAACGAATTGCCGGAACAGGGTGCGATGTTCGTTGGTGAAAAAGGGCGTTTGCTCTTGCCTCACTTTATGCAATTGCCAAAGAAAATACGAAAAGGGAAATACGTGGACATCTCCAAAGAAATCGCCAAGGTTTCTGAAGAGCATAATTTGGGAGAACCCATCCGAAATTATGGCACGGAAGGTCCTAAGCACTATCACCAATTTGTGGATGCATGTTTGGGCAAGGACACCACTACCGCGCCTTTTGATTATGCGGCAAGATTGACGGAAACCATTTTGTTAGGGACCATTGCAGGCCGCTTCCCAGGAGAAACCTTGCATTGGGATGCAGAAACCGCCCAATTCAAAGAAGAAAAGGCCAATAAATATTTGGCGGGGGATTATCGTGATTTTTAAAAAAAATAAACGTTTTTAATGTCCTCCAAACAAGAATATTGGCTTAGTGGTCCCATACCAGATGTACCCGCCCTGTTACAACCTGCCGCACATGCACTGTTGCAATCCGTGCGGGAGGTAAAACAGTATGCGTTGGATTTTCCCGAGGATAAACTTTGGGAAAAACCATATGACAGGGCTTCGGTTGGGTTCCACCTAAAACATTTGACGGGCGTGTTAGACAGGTTACTGACCTATGCCAAGGAAGAAAGCCTAACGGATGAACAATTCCAATACCTAAAAAACGAGGCTAATGGAGAAGATGTACCATCATCCCAAAAGTTGATTTTGGATTTTGAGCACAAAGTGGATGAAGCATTGGCATATTTTAAAAACATCCCCGAAACTACACTTACGGACGAACGTTTTGTAGGAAGAAAAAAGCTGCCCACCACAGTGATTGGATTGCTTTTTCATGCGGCCGAACACAGTCAACGCCATGTGGGACAGTTGTTAGTGACGGTTAGCGTTTTAAAAGATCAATAATTGGGTTGTCGCAGCTATCATGGTAAATTTGGTCACGAAGTAGATGGGAACCGGACTTGATGGAAGCCCCAACAAAACCATCAAAGTGAGATGAAAAGCGATGCTTTAACTTCAAAAGTAATGAGGTTTTGACAGTCTTCTCTTACAGCGTTTACCCACAAAAATAGCGGGCTTCCAGCTGATTAATGTTATAAAAGTGTGCTATCACCCCCAATTTTTTAACAGTCACAACATTAATTTCACAACTTCTTTTCCATGGATTAGTTTCGAAAGATCATGAAAAAGATAGAAATCAGTCATTTGTCAATTGTTCTAAGCCTATTTGGGGGGATGTTAATAACTCCTGTAGGTCTAAATGCCCAAAAAGCAGCTCCTGTAGCTATGGATGACACCTATAACGCAGGTTTGAACAGTACACTAAACATTCTGGCTTCAACTGGTTTGCTCAATAATGATTCCGATGCCAATGGAAATGGCACCATGAGTGTGCAAACCACCCCTGTAGTAGAGGTCTCTTCAGGAGTTTTGAATCTAAACAGCGATGGTAGTTTTGACTACACCCCAAATCCAGGATTCGTTGGAAGTGACAGCTTTACCTATCGCGTATGCGATAACGGCTCCCCTAGTGAGGTAATTTCCCGTTTTGATTTTGACACCCCAACAATTACAACGGCAACAATTGGTCCAGATGCCACATCGGTCAATCCAAATGCAGCACAAACAGGTTGTGGAATTCATTTTCCCACAGGATCGGGCGGCTCCACAGGTTTTGATATCGTAGTGCCCAATTCTTCAGGTATTTTTGATTTTACCAGCTTTGCAGTTTCTTTCGAATACCAGGACCAAGAAAGTCAAGCCGATATTGTTACCGCGGGCAATTTCAGAATCTATCATTTTAGACCCAATGAGATGGGATTGGAAATTGACGTAATTAACTCCGTGACCGGTCTTACCGAGACCTTTACCCAAGATTTTGGAAACTTTTTGAGTGGAAACAATCCTTACACCGTGGCTTATAATGAAACTACCGGGGAAGTCACTTACACGGCCAACGGAAGTTCAACGGTGTATGCTGTAGCTCCCCCAAATTCTCCTTTGGACAGTAGTTTGGCCACAGATATCGTAATTGGTGAGCGTATGGATGGTTCGGGCTCTTCATCGCCTTCACTCTGTAGTATGGAGTTTGTGGACAACAGTGTTCTTTGTGACGAAGCAGATGTAACCCTCAGTGTTCTTGCCACAATAATCACTAACAGGAAAATAACCTACAGGGTCAATTCAAATTAGCCTCTTGTTACAGATTGCTTAAGCGCCATTCTTTGACTTACACTTTAAGCTCCAACAAAGACTCAAACGAGACATATTGCAACGCTTTCTCGTGTGTAGCTTCCAATATCACAGGTGGGGCCACACCCTCCAAATAGGCTTCTCTCCAACGCGAAACACAAAGACACCATTTATCCCCAGCCTTCAACCCGGGAAATTGAAAGTACGGTATAGGGGTTATCAGGTCGTTCCCTTTACTTTTGGAGAATTGCAAAAACTCTTCCGTCATTATAGCACATACCACATGTTTTCCCGTGTCATCAGTACCGGTCTTACAGAAACCATCTCTATAATAGCCCGTTTTTGGCGTTAGACAGCAGGACTGAAGTGGTGATCCAAGTACATTTTTATCCATAGTGCCTTAAAAATAATTTAAGCTGAGCAGTTTGTAACATTATTATCACTTTTTCTACAAATGAAATACAAGCATTGATCATTTTTTATAGCTTTAAGCAGATAACAATTAAACACTATACCCATGGATATTTTTGGAAAAATAAAGGAAAAACTCAGCAACGAGTTTATCGATATTGTTGAGTGGCTGGATTATACGGACGATACCATTGCGTATCGTTTTGAGCGCTATCAAAATGAAATAAAGAACGGTGCCAAACTAATTGTTCGCGAGGGGCAGACCGCCGTTTTCATCAACGAAGGGCAACTGGCCGATGTGTTTGGGCCCGGAACTTACGACCTCACCACACAAAACTTACCTATACTTTCAACCTTAAAAGGTTGGAAATATGGTTTCAACTCTCCTTTCAAAGCCGAGGTGTATTTTGTGAACACCCATCTCTTTACCGATGAAAAATGGGGAACAAAAAGTCCTATTACTTTAAGTGATGACCGTTTTGGTCTAGTGGAAATCCGAGCTTTCGGAACCTATGCTTTTAAAATTTCCGATGCTGGAAAGTTTATAAAAGATATTGTTGGGACTGATAGCAACTTTACCAATTTTGAAATCAACGAGCACTTAAAAAGTTTGATTGCCACGCGATTCACGAATACCGTTGGGCAAGCCAATTTGCCTATTGAACTATACGCTGCCAATACAACCGAGCTTTCGGATACCTGCCGCGAGGTAATGTCACCCGAGTTCGAAAGCGTGGGTATTTCCTTGGAAAAATTCTATATCGAGAATGTCTCCATGCCGGAAGATCTCAAAAAAGAAATCTTTGAGTACAGCCGCATCGATAAGCTTGATTTGGATAAATTGACCAAATTCAAAACGGCCAAGGCCATCGAGGCTGCCGCACAAAACGAAGGAGGAACCGCTGGTGCCGGAATGGGAATGGGAATGGGCTTTGTACTGGCCCAACAAATGGGCGGCATGATGGGCGGAAACGCTCAAGCAGCCCCACAACAAGCTGGGCAACCTTCGGGTGGAGCAGTACCTCCACCAATGCCTGCACAAACGATGTATTTTTACGCTTCCAACGGGACACAACACGGCCCTGTGAGCTTTGAGCAAATGCAATCCCTGTTTGCTTCACGAACCATTAACCGCGATAGTTTGGTATGGAAGCAGGGAATGTCCACATGGATGGCATTGAAAGAAGTGGGAGAATTAAAATCATTCTTGGGGGGAAATACTCCGCCTCCACTGCCAACAGAATAGTTTTAAACTGTCATACTGAACTGTTGTTTCGAGCATAGTCGAGAAACCTGTGCGGTATCTCTGTTAATTTCACTTTTTAATCGTATATGAGTGAGATTCTTCGTTTCACTCAGAATGACAAATAAGCAATTGGAAGAACAAAAAATCCAAAAGACCGAACTGAAAAAGGCCTGCACCAATTGTGGGGCAGAACTCAAGTACAAGCCTGGCACCACAAGTATCAGTTGTGAGTATTGTGGCCACCAAGAGACCATTGCCGTGGACGAAAGTGGGTTTGAAGAATTAGAGCTACACCCTTTTTTACAGGAAATGGGCGCACAAAAGCACAGTGAGGAAATCTCAATGTTGCATTGCAAAAATTGCGGTGCCGACCAACATGTGGAAGAAAACTACAAATCCCTCCACTGCGTGTATTGCGGTCAGCCTTTGGTAATAGAAGACGCCTACAAAGAAAATTGGATCTTGCCCGGTGCAGTACTCCCTTTTCAAATTGATAAAAAACAATCCTTTATCATTTTTAAGAAGTGGGTAAAGGGTTTATGGTTTGCACCGAGCAACTTAAAAAAAGCCTCTTTAGACCCTCAATTTACCAAAGGGCTCTATCTGCCCTATTGGACTTTTGATGCGCAGCTCTACGCCTCCTACACCGGTCAGCGTGGCGAACATTATTATGAAACCAAAAGAGTTCGAAATGCCAACGGAAAAATGGTGACCCAAAGGGTCAGGAAAACCAGGTGGTATCCCGCATCGGGACAGGTTTCGGGATTTGTGGACGATACATTGATCAAAGCTTCGCACCAAAAAACTGGAAGAATTCCAAGTAAAATTGCATTTTGGGATTTGAAAAAGCTTCAACCGTTCAACAGTGGATTTTTATCTGGATTTGTTACCGAAAAATATACCATCCCTTTAAAAGATGGTCATTTACACTCCAAAGAGGTGGCAAAGAGCATTGCAGATTCTTGGTGCAGACGCGATATTGGCGGCGACACCCAGCGTGTACTTTCTATGGATATGAAATTGTCCGAAGAAACTTTTAAACACATTTTATTGCCAGTTTATGTGAGTGCTTATCGCTACAATGGGAAGGAATACAATTTTTTTATTAATGGAGAGAATGGCCAAATTTCGGGCACACGACCTTATAGTTTTTGGAAAATCTTCTTTACTGTTCTAGTAGCACTTGTGGTTATTGGGGTTATTGTTTTTCTTTCAAAAAAATAGCCTTAAAGTTAGTTCGAGTCATTTCCAAAGGAAATAGTATCGAAAAACAGTTATAAAACCACTTCTCGATACAAAATCGCAATGCGATTCCACTCGATGTGACGATTTGCTTAAGCATCAGTCTGTCATACTGAGGAGTCGCAAAGGACGACGAAGTATCTCTTCCCAAGACTTGAGATTCTTCGCTACACTCAGAATGACACTTGATTCATTATTCGAACACCAAACAAACCGGATTAGGGTGTTCTACTTCATTTAAAAATGTCAATTTTCCTTGTTGCCCATCTCTTTTGAAGATAGCAATATTGCTGGTCCTTTTGTTGGCGACCAACAAGAATTCACCTGTTGGATCTATGGAAAAGTTTCGTGGCCAGTCTCCCCGAACCTGTTCCCTTCCTACCAATTCCAATTGACCAGAAGCAGCGTCCACAGCAAAAATTACGATGGTGTTTTCCCCACGGTTGGATCCATACAAAAATTTGCCGTCAGGTGAGAGATGAATGTCGGCACAAAAGCTTTCCCCGTCAAAATCCGCAGCCAAAGTTGAAACTACCTGAATTTCGTCATATTTACCGTCAACATCTTTTTCCAAAATGGAAATAGTGCTGTTCAACTCGTTGATGACATATAACAATTGTCCACCTTTACCAAAGGTAAAATGGCGTGGACCGACTCCATCTTCAAAAGGTATGGATGCTTGTTCTGCGGGTACAAAGCTATCCCCTTGTTGAGTATACCGCTTTATGGCATCCAATCCCAAATCCGTTACCATAAGGCCATCGGCATTGAACTGGGCCATGTGCGCATGGGATGTTTTCACGGAATCCAGTTTTTTATGATCAATAACTTGTGGGTTATCCGCCAAAGAGCCATCATCATTTAAAGAAAATATCGAAACATTGCCCCCTGTGTAATTTGCAACGGCCAAATATCCATCCCCTGAAAGGGAAACATGACAAGGGTGTGCTCCTTGGGTTCCCATACTATTTTGAAGCTTCAAAACGTCCTTCTTTAAACTAAAGGCAGTAACACCACCTCCCAAGCTATCAAAATCAGCCGTTTCTTGAACAGCGTAGAGATTCTTTTTATCATCAGAAATGGCCAAATAAGATGGGTTTGTCAATTTGGCTGCAAGTTTTTGATTGGATAATTCACCTGTGTTTGCATCAAAAGTATAGGTGTAAATGCCCTCGCTATCGCCATCGGTATAAGTTCCAACAAATAGGGTGTGCATAGGTTTTTCTTCAGGTTTTTCAGCGCAAGCGATTGCTAAAGCAGCAGCCACGCCCGCTAGAATAATTTTTTTCATGGTTGTTTAGTTAGGTCGCCCAAATTAAACATTCTAAATCAAAATCGAGCTGTTTAGGACAGTTCGCTCCTGATTTCTTTTTGAAGAAAAATTCCCGTGACAATGGTGGAAAGGACATCTGCAATACAAAATGAGAGCCACACGCCTATTTCGCCCATAAAATTGGGAAGCAACAAAATCAACGGGATAAAAAAGAACCCTTGACGGGTCAATGTCAGCAATAGTGCTGGAATCGCTTTTCCAATGGCCTGAAAATAGGCTGCCCCGATCAATTGTATGGCAATGATCGGTGTTGCGGCAAAAACCAGTCGCATAGCCAAGGGTATGTGCTGCAGCACAAAATTATTGGCTTCGAGTTCTTCTGCGGATAATTCTGGTCGATCACTTAAAAACAAGGAGGCAATTTCCGAAGGAAAAACCATAAGCACCACAAAAACAATGGTTGCCATCAAGGCGGCATATTTAATGGCCGTGTAGATGGATTGCTTTACCCGGTCGTATTTTAGCGCACCATAATTATAGCCGGCAATCGGCAAAAAGCCTTGTGTGACCCCAAAAACGGGGAATAGGGCAAACATCAGCATTCGGCCGATAATAGCATACACAGCTACCATGGCCTCTCCGCCCAAATTGAACAATATATTGTTCATCAATAAATACGTAATGCTGGTTACCGCTTGTCGGGCCAAGGTAACAAATCCCAAGGAACCGATCTCTCGAAGAATAGGACGGTCCAGCCCAAAATGGGAAACATCGATCTTTAGTTCGGAGTTGTCTGATAAAAAGAAATAAAACACATAGAAAAAACAGAGCAGATAGCCTACCGTAGTGGCCCATGCGGCTCCGTGCATACCCCAATCGAATACATAAATAAAAATATAATCCATCAATAGGTTTCCCACAGATGGAATGATCATGGCAATCATAGCAAATCGAGGTTTGCCCTCAGCGCGGATTACCGAATTTCCCATCATACAGAGCGCCAAAAAGGGAACTCCGTACAAAATGATGGTGTAATAGATTTTGGCGGGTTCAAAAATGGAGCCTTTACCGCCAAAAGCAGGAATCAGACTGTCTACAAAGTAAAGTCCAAGGGCTACCATGGATATGGTGACCACCAAAGTCAATGTAATCTGATTCCCAAAGGTTTTAAGGGCCTTTACCCGATTATTGGCACCCAGTGCCCTCGAAATTATACTGGATCCACCTATACCGATTGCCATACCCAAAGCAGCAATAAAAAAAGATACGGGCAACACTACATTAATGGCGGCGATAGCAATGGAACCAATCCAGTTTCCCACAAAAATGGAGTCCACCAATACGTTTAGCGACATCACCAAAATACCAATGGAAGCGGGTACGGCCTGTTTGACCAGTAATTTCCCAATGGGTTCTTGCCCAAGTTCTTCGGAGGTTATTTTGGCCATACCAGCGGTATTCTTCGGTTTTAGGTTAAGGTGAAAAGTAAATCTATTTCAAAGCTACAATGCATTGACCAAACTATCTTTCTACTGTTCTTTTTTATAATGAAATTTATCGAATATGGGTTTCGGGCAAAGCGCCTTTTTCCTCCCATTCTTTGATCCATTTGGCCATCAATTCGGCCCAGTCATCACGATCGTTCAAACAAGGTACGTGGATGTAATCGCCGCCTCCTGCTTCCTCGAACTGCTCTTTTCCTTCCATGGCGATTTCCTCCAAGGTCTCCAAACAATCACTTACAAAGGCCGGGGTAATAACGGCCAATTTTTTGATGCCTTCGTGCCCCAATCGTTCGAATTCTTTATCGGTGAAGGGTTGCAACCATGGATCGCTTCCTAACCTTGATTGGAACGAAGTGCTTACCTTATCCTCTGGCAAGCCCAATTCTTTTTTGACCAATTCGGTGGTATCGTAGCACTGATGACGGTAGCAGGTGTGGTGCGCCACAGAGTTTGTTTTGCAGCACTCGCCATTCAATTGGCAATGGAATTTCGTAGGGTCCGATTTTCTGATATGTCTTTCAGGGATTCCGTGATAGGAAAAAAGAATATGATCGTAATCAAATCCCTTTAATCCTTCAGCAATACTTTTTGATAATATTTTGATGTAATCCGGGTTGCTGTAAAAAGCGGGCAACGTGGTCAAGTGCATTTCAGGAAAATCTTGCTGTTGCACTTCCAGTGCTTTTACCACCACCGTTTCATAGGATGACATGGCATAATGCGGATACAAGGGCACCAAAAAAACCTCACCTACACCTTTGCCCTTCAATTCCTGCAATCCTTCCTTGATGGACATAGAGCCGTAGCGCATACCCAATGCAATTGGGAGGTCGGTATGCTTTTTTACTTTTTCCGCGAATCTTTTGGAAATAATAATCAACGGAGAACCTTCATCCCACCAAATTTTGGAATAGGCCTCTGCGGATTTCTTGGGACGGGTATTCAAGATAATGCCTCGAACTATAATGTTTCTGAGCACAGGGTTTACATCGATAACGCGTTCGTCCATCAAAAATTCATCCAAATACGGCTTAACATCTTTGGCGGTTGGGCTATCTGGCGACCCCAAATTGACCAATAAAACTCCTTTTTTCACGGCTTTTTAGTTTAGAGCGCTAAAATACAACACGAAGTGGACATCACCTTTTCCTCATCAAAATACTTTCTTATGATGAAATAATGATTCTCGATTTTGTTTAAGCTTTCTGTTGCCCTTGTGCATTTCTGCCTTATTTTTGAGATATGGAGTCCTTTTACGATAATGTTTCCAAAGAATCTCTCATTTATTTGGGCCTGGCCCTGCTTGTGCTCGTTATCCTTTATTGGGTCACTTCAATCATAATGAAACGTTTGGGAAAGAATCCCAAATACTTGCTGCCCAAAAGTGCCTTTAAACGATTGGCATTTCCATTAATTTTGATTTTTGTCTCCGTTCTGCTTCGAATGAAAGCGCTACGGGACATTCTCAACCTGGAAGACGCAGCCTATTGGTTTAAAAAAGCCAGTACAATTCTCTTCATTTTTGCTATGGCCTGGGTGATGATCGCTTTGCTAAAAATCATTAAAAAGGCAGTTATTCAAAATTATGACATTGGAGAGGTGGACAACCTGAAGGCACGAAAGGTATACACGCAGTTCACTATTCTAGAACGTATTTTTATTTTCATCATAATTCTGTTGGCCACGGGCTTTATGCTGATGAGCTTTGAAGAAATCCGCGAAGTGGGCATCAGTATTTTTGCCTCTGCGGGTGTAGCCGGAATCATCATCGGATTTTCGGCACAGCAGTTTATCGGGACTATTTTGGCGGGTATCCAAATTGCCATTGCCCAACCCATAAAACTGGATGATGTGGTGATCGTGGAAGGCGAATGGGGCCGCATCGAGGAAATTACGCTTACTTATGTTGTGGTGAGTATTTGGGACAAAAGACGTTTGATCGTGCCCACGCCTTATTTTATCAACCAACCGTTCCAAAACTGGACCAAGACCTCCTCTGAACTGCTGGGTACGATATTTTTATATGTGGACTACAATGTTCCGTTCGATAAAATCAGGGAAGCGCAAACCAAAATTTTGAACAATACCGATCTCTGGGACGGCAAGGTGAATGTGGTTCAAGTCACCGACACCAAGCCCAATTATGTGGAGATCCGAACCTTGGTAAGCTCCAAAGATTCCCCGACGGGTTGGGATTTACGGGTTCATGTCCGCGAGAAACTTATTGAATATTTACAAGAAAATTATCCCGATAGCATTGCGAGAACTACGCGATTGACGGTTGAACAAAAGAATGGAAACAATGATGAAACATAAATTAGTTACTCTTTTTTTTATTTTAGGATTTTTTGTCAACGCACAAAAAATCACATGTTCCTCTGAGGACAAGTCGCTTTTTGAGAGCAAAATTTCGGGTTTGGAACAAACAAAGGCATCGAGTTTAGGCGATACCATAGCTTTGGTAGGGCAATCCTTTTTGGGAACACCTTATGTGGAGAAAACCCTTGAGGTTGGCGATACTGAAACCTTGGTCGTGAATTTTGGTGGGCTGGATTGTACCACCTTTGTAGAAAATGTGCTGGCCTTCAGCTTGATGCTTCAAAACCAACAGACAACTTTTGAAAGTTTTACTGAAAACTTAGAGACCGTTCGGTATAGAAATGGGAAGTTGGATGGGTATCCTTCTCGTCTCCACTACTTTACCGAATGGATTCGCAACAACGAGAAAAAGGGATTGGTGAAAGATATTACTGCCGAATTGGGGGGTGTTGCGTTGGAAAAACCCATCAATTTTATGGGAACGCACCGCAATCTGTATCCATTTTTGGTCAGCGACGAGAATTTTGAAGCGATGTTGACGGTAGAAAAGGAACTTGCCAAGGAAGAACTTTGTTATTTGCCACAGGACCAAATTGAAAGCAAGGAACACCTGATTAAGTCGGGAGACATTCTTGCTTTGGCCACCTCCATAAAAGGATTGGATGTTACCCATACGGGAATTGCCATCCATCAACCTGATGGAAGACTGCATTTATTGCACGCATCGAGCAAAAATGGTGAAGTGGAAATCTCTGAATTACCTTTGGCAGATTATCTCAAAAACATCAAAAGTAATATTGGGATTATTGTGGCGAGACCAAACTTAATTTCGTTTTAAACACCATTCAATCGCTCCCAAAAGGTGTTGACGGAACATAGGTTCGTCATAAGAATCTTCGGTATGGCCTCCTCCGGTATAAAAAGCCCTTCCACCATCAAACTCGTGATACCAAGCAATAGGGTGGTTGGAACCATTGGTACCTCCTTCATAGCTGCTCTCATCCAAATTAAGCAAAATAGTAGTATTGGAACTTAGGTTTTTGTAGTTGTACCATTCATCGGTCCTTGGCCACGAATCTGAGAGGTGTTCGGTTGATGGGTGGGCTTTGCTTACTACATCTATTGTTGCATCACGAACATTCGGGTCGCTGGGATGAGAATCAAAATAGCCTCCAACTAATTTTCCGTACCAAGGCCAGTCATATTCTGTGTCAGCGGCAGCGTGGACGCCCAAGAATGCGCCACCTTCTTTAATGTAGGATTCAAATGCCCTTTGCTGTGCATCGTTTAACACATCCAATGTGGTGTTCAAAAACACCACCAATTTATAGTTTTGAAGGTTTTGGGAAGTAAAGTCTCCCCCCGACTCTGTCTGCAAGGCAATGAACCCGTTTTGACGTCCCAATTCCCTCAAGGTTTGCACTCCTTTCTCGATGGATTTATGCCTCCAACCCTCGGTTTTGGTAAATATCAAAATCAATTCGGGCATTTTTGGGTTTTCAGTTTCCTTTGCAGGTTCTTCTTGTGCACATGCACCAATTACACAGCAAAAAGTCAATAACAGAACAGTAAATTTCATAGGTATAATTTTACACGTTTGAAGTTAAGTATTTTTTGGGTGTGGTGCCGAACTTCTTTTTAAAGGAAGCAATAAAATGACTAGCGGTGCTGTATCCCACTTTTAACCCAACTTCATTTACGTTATACTTCCCAGTTTCCAACATTTTACGGGCATATTCCATTTTATAATCGAACAAAAACCCAAAGACGGAGTCACCATAAATCTGTTTAAACCCTTCTTTCAGCTTTTTAAGGCTCAACCCTACTTCTTGCGATAGTTCTGCCAATGTTGGTGGCTCGGACATTCGGGATATCATAATTTCCTTTGCCATTCGAATACGGCGCACGTTGTCCTCATCGGCTAAATATGGACATTGTTCCAAATCGGCATCTTCGGTTTTGTTGAAATAAAGAGAAATCAGTTCGTAGACCTTGCCCTTTAAATATAGTTTTTTAATGGATGGGTGCAGGTTAAAATTCATTAACTGACTCAATACCACGGCAGTTGCCGGTGATACTATTTCCTGTGAGTAATATTTCTTTTCCTTGTTCTCTTCACTTAAAAAAGGTATATAATCCGCTTCATCCGAAAACAGGGAATGAAACTTCCTGATAGTCATCACTACGGACACCAACCAAGAACCTGGTGAAACCACAAGATCAAGGGGCAAATCCTTTTGGGTATTATATAAGAGTAAGGAGTTTTCCTCGTTTACCTCCAAATAATAGTTCCCTTCGTTAAAATTGAACTTGGATTTTCCTTTTAAACAAAAGTGGAATTGAATGTAAGAGCTGTCGATATCACGTTCAATGAGCTTTGGTTCCTTGGCATCATTTTGAATTTTAAGGATATAAATCCCATCTTCGACCAAAATTTCATCATATGAACCTCTAGCGATATTTTTAATGTTAGTTTTCAATATATTTTTGCTTTTAATTAATTTAGAATCGCTCTAAATTGTGTTTTGTATTATCAAATATATCAATAATAACAATGCTTACAACCATGATCATCGAAAATAAAACATAAAATAATACCAGCAGCAATTTATAGTTCCGCTAGCGTTATTTTTTGACCTATAACCCTATTACTTTTGTCTTGCGATTTATATCCTTTATGAGGAACTACCATATTTCAAAACATAATTCCTTCTATGCCATTGGGTTGAGTTACAAGAAGGCAGATGCAGAGGTTAGAGGAAAGTTCAGTCTGGATGTTCCTGCCATTGACCATATTTTGGGCAAGGCCAAGGAAATTGGAATTGATGGTCTTTTGGCCATTTCCACCTGTAACAGGACCGAACTTTACGGTTTTGCACAACACCCTTACCAGCTCATCAAACTTCTTTGCGACGAAACCAATGGTACTGTTGAAGAATTCCAAGAGGTGGCCTATGTGTACAAAAATCACGATGCCATTTCGCACATGTTCAAAGTGGGAACTGGCTTAGACAGTCAGATTTTAGGCGATTTTGAAATCATTAGCCAAATCAAACAAGGTTTTTATCGCTCCAAAAAGCAAGAAATGGCCAATCCGTTTCTGGAGCGCTTGTGCAATGCTGTGATTCAGGCTAGCAAGCGTATCAAAAACGAAACGGAACTTTCATCGGGAGCTACTTCGGTAGCATTTGCATCGGTAAAATATATTTTGGACAATGTGGACGACATTTCCAGCAAGAACATACTCTTGTTCGGAACAGGAAAAATTGGAAGAAACACCTGCGAGAATTTAGTGAAGCATTCCAACAACTCCCACATTACCTTGATTAACCGAACTCGTGAAAAAGCGGAAGACATTGCAGGCAAATTTCAATTGACCGTGAAGGATTATGGCGATCTACAAACCGAAATCCGCAAAACCGATATTCTTGTCGTGGCTACGGGAGCACAATTGCCCACTGTTTCCAAAGCGTTGATTTATCCCAAAAAACCATTATTGGTCTTGGATTTATCCGTCCCCAAAAATGTATCCGATGATGTGAAGGAATTGGACAATGTAACTTTGGTGCATTTAGACCAACTATCACAGATTACGGATGAGAACTTGGCCAAAAGAAAGGAATATGTTCCTAAAGCGGAAGCTATCATAGAAAAAGTAAAAAAGGATTTCCTGAAATGGTTGGAAACCCGCAAGTTTGCTCCAGTAATCAATGCACTCAAGGACAAACTGAACACGATGAAAACCGAGGAAATCGATTTTCAGACCAAAAAAATTGAAGGTTTTGACCAACTTCAGGCAGAAATCATCTCAGACCGGATCATCCAAAAAATCACCAAGCAGTTTGCCAACCACTTAAAGAGCAACGAGGTCGATACTGATGATAGCCTTGAGCTTATCCAAAAAGTATTTCAGCTAGAACTTCACTCCAAATGAGCAAAATAATCCGCATTGGCACCCGCGACAGCGAACTCGCGCTGTGGCAAGCAACCACCGTGCAACAAAAGCTGGAAGCATTTGGGTACGACACCATTTTGGTGCCAACCAAATCTTTGGGAGACCAAGTATTGGACAAGCCTTTGTATGAGCTCGGCGTTACAGGGATTTTCACCAAAACTTTGGATGTTGCTCTGCTAAAAGGAGACATTGACATTGCGGTACACTCTATGAAGGATGTACCCACACAACTGCCGAAAGGAATAGTACAAGTGGCTGTTTTGGAGCGCGCGATGACCTACGATATTTTGGTGCACAAAGGATCAGCCTTTTTGGAAAATGACCAGCCCGCAACCATCGCGACCGGAAGTTTGCGGCGAAAAGCTCAATGGTTGAACAAATATCCCAACCACAAAGTCGTTGATCTCAGGGGAAATGTCAACACCAGGCTCCTAAAACTCATTGAAAACGATTGGCAGGGTGCCATTTTTGCACAGGCCGGATTGGAACGCATCAAACTATTGCCGAAAGATGCCATTCAATTGGATTGGATGATTCCCGCCCCAGCACAAGGTGCGATGTTGGTCGTGGCCAAAGAAGAAGACGATTTTACCAGAGAAGCATTGGGCAAATTGAACCATGCCGAAACTGAAATGGCCACAGCGATTGAGCGTGAATTTTTACGCACCTTGGAAGGCGGGTGCACTGCCCCGATAGGTGCTTTGGCTCACATAAAAGACGAAACCGTTTATTTTGAAGGGGTTGTTTTCTCGTTGGATGGAAAACAGAAAATCGACATCAAAAAAGAAGTGAAATTGTCCGATGCCAAAGGCATTGGGAAAACTTCTGCCGAAGAGGTTTTACAAAAAGGAGGCGATAAATTGATGCAGGAAATCAGAAATGAAAACAGTGCTCTCCACTAAAATACTGACCCCTTCACAAAAGGAGCTTTTTCTAAATTCCGGTTTGGGATTGGTGGAGTACGATGCCCTGAAAATTGAATTTCTGAACGTAAAAATTCCTTTGGACTGCGTCAACTACATTTTCACGAGCAAAAATGCGGTAAAGGCCTTTTTAAATCAAACAAAAGACTTAAATAAAACTAAATTCAACGCTTTTTGTGTTGGTGAAAAGACAAAGTCTATCTTGGTAGAAAATGGGCTAAAAGTTGTAGCAATGGCCAAATATGCATCAGAATTGGCAAAAAACATTGTAAAACGAAATCAAAACGAGACATTTGTATTCCTTTGTGGAAACAAGAGGAGAGATGAACTTCCCGATGTGCTCACAAAACATAACGTTCAGTATAAAGAGGTGGAGGTGTATCATACCCATCTAAATCCAAAGGCATTTCAAAGGGATTTTGATGGCATTTTGTTCTTTAGTCCCAGTGGGATTCGAAGCTACCTTTTGGAAAACACCATAGGAAATAGCACCTTGTTCTGTATCGGAGAGACCACAGCTGCTGAAGCCCAAAAACACTCAAACCATATCATTATAGCCAACAAACCAACCGTGGAAAATGTGTTGGTGCAGGCGATAAATCATTTCAGACACTTATGATAAAAAACGACTTGTTCCTAAAAGCTTTAAAAGGTGAAACCGTTGAACGTCCACCCGTGTGGATGATGCGACAGGCAGGACGCTATTTGCCCGAGTTTATGGAACTCCGTAAAAAATACGATTTCTTTACCCGTTGTCAGACTCCAGAACTGGCTTCCGAAATCACAGTACAGCCCATTCGCCGATACGGCATGGATGCCGCCATTTTGTTCAGTGACATTTTGGTGATTCCGCAGGCCATGGACATCGAGGTGCAGATGAAGCCCAATTTTGGGCCTTATTTACCTAACCCTATCCGCTCCCAAGCCGATTTGGACAAGGTGATTGTTCCCGATATTCAGGACACGCTGGGTTATGTGATGGATGCGATAGCCATGACCAAGGAAAAGTTAGATGATGAAGTTCCCTTGATTGGATTTGCGGGTTCACCGTGGACCATTCTTTGCTATTGCGTGGAAGGTCAGGGTAGCAAAAGTTTTGACAAAGCCAGGGGATTTTGTTTTACCCAGCCCGAAGCTGCGCATGAATTGCTTCAAAAAATAACGGACACCACCATCGCCTACCTTAAAGCAAAGGTCAAAGCTGGTGTAAATACTGTTCAGGTTTTTGATTCTTGGGGCGGAATGCTTTCACCGCAGGATTATCAAGAATTTTCTTGGAAATATATGCAGCAGATTGTGGATGCCCTAAAGGAAGAAGCGCCCGTAATCGTATTTGGGAAAGGATGCTGGTTCGCTTTAAAAGAAATGGCAAATTCAGGGGCTTCGGCCGTTGGAGTTGATTGGACATGTTCCCCTCAAAATGCAAGATATTTAACCGGAGGAAAGGTCACGCTGCAAGGTAATTTTGATCCAGCGCGCTTGCTTTCACCACCAGAAAAAATCAAGGAAATGGTAACACAAATGATCCGAGATTTTGGCAAGGACAAGTACATCGTAAACTTGGGTCACGGAATTTTGCCGCATATTCCTGTGGAGAATGCAAAAGCATTTATTGATGCCGTAAAAGAATACAAGGAGTGAACCTTTTTGCAGTACTAAAACGGGTAAATTTTAAAAATATACTGAAAGTTATAGGTATTGGACTAAGCCGTCCCCATTTTATTTGGCCAACCCTAAAAGCTACCAAGGATTGCATATCCATATCGACCAAAAACTACGGCAAGCTCCATCATAAAAATGGCCCTGCCAATGCGTTTAGACACGCTTTTTGGAATTATCTGATTGCAAAACGGTGTTTTAAATGGCAAGAAAATGAGGAAGTCGTATTAGCTTGGACCAAAAAAGTAACGGATTGGCATGAGGCTTCATTTCCCAATAAAAAATTGCCCAAGGCCATGGATTTGCACAACAACGAAGTGGGACGTTTCTTTTTTCAGCAAAACAGAGAGAAATCAGAACAAGAGGTCATCGCGTTATTAAAGCAAATGACTTTGGAATCCACCAAAATTGATGAAAATTCAACCCTTTCTGACCATAAAAACCGAATGGTACATATTTTAGAACAATGAAGGATAAATTTTACACATACATTCAACAATTACAGGACGCTATTACCTCCAAACTGGAAGTACTGGATGGCATCGCTACGTTTCAGCAAGACCTTTGGGAACGTGAAGAAGGCGGTGGCGGTAGAACCCGTGTCATTGAAAACGGAGCTGTTTTTGAAAAAGGGGGCGTAAATATTTCCAAAGTGCACGGTCCATTGCCAAAAAGTATGCAAAACTATTTTGGAGTTGACGATGTAGATTTCTTTGCCTGTGGCCTCAGTTTGGTGATTCACCCCAAAAGTCCGATGGTGCCCACCGTGCATGCCAACTGGCGCTATTTTGAGATGTACGACAAGGAGGGTAACATCGTGGACCAATGGTTTGGTGGCGGACAGGACCTTACCCCGTATTATTTGTTCGATGAAGATGCAACCCATTTTCACGCGGTTTGCAAAAAAGCCTGCGATGCCCACAACCCAGAATTTTATCGGAACTACAAAAAGAAATGCGACAACTATTTTTGGAACTCACATCGAAACGAAGCCCGTGGAGTTGGTGGATTGTTCTTCGATTATTGCAAAGCAACCGAAGAAACCAGTATGGAAGATTGGTACAATTTTGTAACCGAGGTCGGGGATAGTTTTTTGGAGGCTTACGCTCCCATCGTTAAAAAAAGGAAAGACCTACCCTACTCTCAAGAACATCGCGATTGGCAAGAAATTAGACGTGGACGTTATGTGGAGTTCAATTTGGTACACGACAAAGGCACCCTTTTTGGATTAAAAACGAATGGACGTATTGAAAGTATATTGATGAG
>Ga0209578_10001413_pt1 | contig 22525 bp, 3 predicted proteins | sample tdAd472_FD_187127 | JGI IMG/M metagenome (GOLD analysis project Ga0209578, IMG submission 187127) | Marine sediment microbial communities from the Atlantic coast under amendment with organic carbon and nitrate - tdAd47.2 (SPAdes)... | ecosystem: Environmental > Aquatic > Marine > Coastal >...
TCGCCGCGTTCCAGAACGACCACTCCGCAGCCTTCTCCGAAGACCAGCCCGTCGCTGAGTTTGTCAAATGGCCGGCACGCCAGATCAGGTTGGTCCGCGAAACGTTCGCTTCCCAACGCTCCCGCCAGTCGGAGCGCCTGCAGTTCGAACCGGGAAAGATCTGCGAGTGGCCCCACAGCAATCGCCGCATCGACGATGCCGCATTGAAGCTGCCGCATGGCATGAACGACGGCCACGGTGCCGGCTGCCGAAGCTCCCCCGACCGACAGTCCTTCGCCACAAATGCCGAACGCATCGCTGATCAGCCCGACCAGGTAGGTCGACCAGCAGGCCGCGGCATAAGTCGGCTTCAGATACTGCAGCTTCGAATGGTAATGCTCGCGGAGCAGAGTGTGCTCGCGAAACGCGCTGCCGGGACCGCCGATCACCAGGCCGATTCGTGCGGGGTCGATACCGCGCTGGCCAAGCCCGGCATCGGTCCACGCCTGCCCAACGGCATGCAGCGCGACCTTGCCTTCGAGCGTTGAGCGCATTGCCAGGCGGTTCGCCTTCGTCGTACCAAAGTCGGAGAGCCCTTCATCTTTGAGTTCCGCTCCCAGAAACGGCGGATCACCTTCCCGACCCGGCCGCCGAAGCAGGCCAAAGTTTCCAGCGCCAGAGAACAGGGACTCGCGGAAGCTGTCGATCGAAGCTCCCACCGAAGTCACAACGCCCATTCCGGTAATCGCCACCGGTTGTGCTCTAACGGAACCTGTCACAACAGTGCTTCCCGTTTGCGAGCGAACAGGTCGACCAGCTCGCCGATGTTCTGTGGTTGATTGAGTTCCGCCCGCGGCACATCAATCTCCAGAGCTTCCATTGTCATCAGCAGAATCTCGACACGCTGCATCGAATCCAGGCCAAGCTGTCGCAGACTGTCCGCAGGGGTGAGCGTCCGCTGCTCAAGATCGGGTTCGACCTCGCGGACACGCGTCAGCAGACACTCAAGAATGTCGTCATGCGTCATGTGGTCATTTCCATTTGCTGCCTCATTGCTGCGTTGAGTTTCCGCTGCTTCAGAAGTGTCGTCGTGACTCGTCAGAAGCTCAGAGTGCGTCAGTTCCGCCGTCAGGTTCATGATCTCCGAGCGAAGTTTGCTCGTCATCCGGCGGGCGGTTTCTTCAGAGAAGAGCCGGCGCCGATAAACAAAACAGCCCCGCAGTGCACCATCAACCGGCGTCAGGTCAAGCACGATGGCGTACTCGGACGAGCCGCGAAACCGTCGCAGGTCTTCGACCCGGATTCCGGACAGCGCCTCGCCAGCTCGGTCCTCAGAACGAACGGGGCCCTGCAGATTGAACGTGACCTGCACGTTCTGCCGAAGCTGCTGCCGTTCGTCCGTGCTGAACTGCTCGATCACCGCGTGCAATGGCACATTGCTGTGCCGGTACACGTCGAGTGTCACCTCGCGAACGTGATCCACGACCGCCGGCCCCGGCGAGTTCCGTGCGGGACGATACCGAAACATCAAGGTCTTCATAAACGGCCCGACGCTGACTTCAAAGCCCGCTGGCCGGCGAGCTTCCGACGTTCGCAGCACGAGATCAGGAGTTGCGAACTGCCGGCTGACGACCCGATACAGAGCCGTCATCACTCCCATAAACAACGTGGCATCCCGATCTGCGCACGCCTGTTCGAAACTCTCAACGAGCACGGCATCAATCATCAGAGGGACGAAGCCCGCTTCATCTTCACGGACACCGGTGTCGCCGCCCGGTCGCAAGTCGAGACTCGGGAGATCGCTGAAAAGCGCCCGCCAGTAGTCGACCGCCTCGCTGATCCGTTCCGCAGTGATGCTCCGCTGTTGTTCCGCCACGTACTCACGAAACGGACGAGGCGTCTGTTCCGAATCGAGATGCCCTGATGGTCGAGCATCCGAAACTGGAGCATCCGAAAGGCCTCGCAGCAGATCCGCCGTGAGCAGCTTCACTGACGGCCCATCCGTCAGCAGGTGATGCAGGATAAGAACCAGCACCGTGCGCTCGCCTGCCAGGCGTACGGCGTGCAGCCGGATCAGCGGTGCCTGCTGCAGATCGAAGGGCCGGCTGACTGCTTCCGTGAGGACATCCTCAAGCTGCTGGTCCTCGTCGGCTCCGGCCCGCGACAGGTCGACGAACTCGATCGCCCCGACGACCTGCTCAACGACGCGCTGCGACTGACCGTCGGTGGAGAACACTGTCCGCAGCATCTCATGCCGGGAGATCATCTGCTGAAGCGATCTTACGAGGGCTCCGCGATCGACATCGCCCGGCACATCAATACGAAACGGCACGTTGTAGACCGGCAACGTCAACGACAGCCCCGCGAATGTGAGCGCCCGCTGTTCGATCGCCAGGGGAAATTCAGCACTGGAGATTGTCGCTGGCAGCGGTGCAGCTCTCCCGGTCTGCGGTTCGCTGTAAGCCGATGATCCACTGCGCGGCACCGCGTCAGCCAGTCCGGCTTCAATCAGTTGAGTGGCGACGAACCCGGCGAGTGCCGCGACGGTCGGGTAATCGAAAGCCAGCGTCGTTGGCAGCGGCGCGACTGTCGGCCCCAACTGCGTCTGCAACCGATTCCGCAGCTCAACGGACATCAGGGAGTCCATGCCGAGATCGGCCAGACGCTGTTCATCAGACGGCGACTCGTCCAGTCGCAATGCTCGCTGCACTTCCGTCGCAATGTGCTCTCGCAACGTTGTTCGACGCTGCTCGGCGTCACCCGACTGCAGACGCGACACCAGCTCCTGATGAATGCCGCCTCGCGCTTCCAGCCGGCCCTCGGACCGACCGCTCCGTACGGAGCTTCTGCCGCTTTCTCCTCCAGCGCCGGCAAACTCTTCGGCAAGACCGCGGACAAGGTCCGGCGTTCGCTGGCCAGCCGCTGCCAGCGCGTTCCAGTTGAGCGGAACGACAACCGACTGAGTCTCGCCCTGCCGCAGAATGCGTTCCAGCGCGGCGAATCCCTGTCGGGGCATTATCCATCCGACGCCGCGTGACCGGAGCTTGTCATTCAACTCGACGTCACGTCGCGCGGCGGCGCCGATCCCGGACCACGGCCCCCAGTTCACGTTGATGGCCGGCAGCCCCGCCTCGCGCCGTAGGTCGGCGAGGGCATCGAGAAACGCGTTGGCGACCGCATGATTTGCCTGGCCGGGATTGGCAATCAGCGACGCCGTGCTCGAGTACGTCACGAACAGCTCAAGCGGGCGATCGAGCGTCAGCTGGTGCAGCCACCAGGCACCGTCCACCTTCGGACACAGCACAGCGTCAAACGTGTCCTCGTTCTGGTTGACCAGCGCCGCGTCGCTCAGCACGCCAGCAGAATGCACGACGCCCGTCAGTGGCGGTCCCGTCGCGTCAATCTCGTCGAGCATTCGCTGCACGCTGGCTCGGTCGGCCACATCACCGGTCAGAACACGGACGCTGGCTCCTGTCTCGCACAACTGGTCAATGACTGCTCGCTCTTCGTCACTGGGTTCGGTTCGGCTGTTGAGGACAAGATGCCGGATGCCGTGTTGAGCGAGCCACTGCGCTGTTGCGAGTCCAAGGCCGCGCGTCCCGCCGGTGATCAGAATCGTGCCGTTCGAATCGAAGGCGTCTCCGGCGAACGGTGGCAGTGTGAGCACGAGCCGACCGACGTGTTGCGCAGCCTGCATGCGACGAAACGCAGTTCGTGCTTCCACGGCGGGAAACGCGGTGACCGGCGGGGGTGACAGCGCTCCTGATTCGAACTGCGCCGCGAGTCGCTGCAGCCGAGCGGACAACGACGGTCCCTCGCCGCCTTCGTCTCCCAGCATCTGCCGGTCGAGAGCCAGAACGTGGTAGGCGACGTCCGACCGGACCTTCGAGATCTGCTCGGCGGACCAGATGCCGCGCTTGCCGATTTCAACGAAGCGGCCACCGGGCGCAAGGCAACGCAGTGATGCTTCGATAAAGCCTTCGCCGGTCAGTGAGTTCAGCACAACGTCAACTCCGCGATTATCCGTGTCGGCCAGCAACTGCTGAGCGAACTCCGTCGTCCGCGAGTTGTAAACATGCTCGACGCCCAGTTTGCGAACGAACTCGTGTTTCGACACGCTGGCCGTCGCGAAAACAGTCGCTCCAGCGGCCTTCGCCAGTTGGACGGCCGCAACACCAACGCCCCCCGCCGCCGCGTGAATCAGAACGCGATCACCGGGGCCGAGCCGCGCCATCTCAAACGCCAGCTGGCTCGTGACGAACGACACCGGCACCGCAGCAGCTTCGACGACACTCAGCGACTGAGGTCGAAGAATGACCTGCCGCACGTTGACGATCGCCCGCGAACCGATGCCCCCTGCCCCGAATCCGAACACTTCGTCGCCGATCTCGAATTCAGAAACGCCATCCCCGAGCTGAACGACAACGCCAGAGAACTCGCCGCCCAGCCCACCCGCTTCACCGGGGTACACGCCGAGCGCGGTCAGGACGTCGCGGAAGTTCACACCGGCGGCCCGAATGCGGACCTCAATTTGACCGGCTGCCGGCTGCGGCAGTTTGACCGTCTCGAAGTGCAGGCCGTCGAGCGTCGCATCGTCCCCCCTGGCCAGTCGGTAGTGAGAGTCTGCCGGCAGGTCGATCCGGTCCAGACTCTCGCGTCGTTTCAGCCGTGCCCGGTGCCACGCCGTGCCACTTCGTACCAGCCCGGTTTCGTCCTTGAAATCACGTTCTGAAACGTTGCCGGTCAACCAGTCGGCCACTGCGGCTGCCGCGAGCGTTCCCGACGACGCGTCGTTACCCGACGGCAGGTCAACGACGCGGCATGTCAGCTCAGGATGCTCAGCAGACGCGACTCGGGCCAGCGACATCAGCGAAGCTGCGAGCGGTGTCGGACGGAGGGTTCTCTCCAGAGAGACTGCAGCTTGCGGCGTTCTTGACGACTGAACGAGCCATGTCAGGCCGCAACCGGGCGGGCCGCCAGTGATCTGCAGCGTCTGCTGGATCAGTCGCAACGCATCCTTCGCCGCAGCTTTGACGGCACTGGAAAGCTCGGCCTCAGCCGCCTCGTCGGCCCATACCAGACAGATCACACCGCGCCATGCTTGCGAATTCAGTTCCGCGAGCGCCGCCTCGTAATCCGCAACCGCGTGGCAGTCGCCCCCAAGCTTCTGAAGTTGCGACTGCAGAGGTTCTCGCAGCGGCGAGTCCGCCTCGCCGATCAGCTGCCAGTGGCCCTCCGCGTTCTGCGGAATCTCCGGACCGCGCGCCACGATAACGCCCTGCTCGCCCCGTCCTTCCGGTGCGAGCGTCGTCACGTCACGGAATCCCAGCCGCTCGAGCAGTTCGGCCCAGGCGGTTTCATCGAGCAGCGGATAATCAGTCCGCACGTCATCATCGAATCGCCACCATCCCTCCAGCAGGCCAAACGTCAGGTCGAGCCACAACTGAGGCTTCAGCCCTTCGCACAGAACGAGCAGACCGTCTGGTGCGAGCAGTGATCGGGCGTGACGAATCGATGACTCCACATCTTTCGTCGCGTGAATCACGTTCGCCGCAATCACCAGATCGAACTGGTTCGACTCGAACCCCTGTGCCTGCGGCGACTTCTCAGTATCGAGCGTCCTGAAGCAAACGTCGGGCAGATCTCGGTCGAGTTGCCTCGCCAGTGTCTGCAGCCGCTCTTCACCAGCCGCGAAGAAACTCGGCGACACATCCGTATAAACGAACTGCGTTCGATCCGCCGGGAGGCACGGAAGCACTTCAGCGGTTGTTGCTCCGGTTCCAGCTCCGATTTCGACCACGCGCAGCGGCCGATCGTCCGGAAAGTCGGCGAGAGCGGCAGCGACCGTCCGCGCCACCAGAGCATTGAACAGCGCGAGGGCCGGCGCATCGCGATACAGGTCCGCCGCTGAGACACCGTCGGCGGGAAACAGCAGCCCCAGCGGATCGACGCTGCCACTCAACACCTCGGCCAGCCGCTCGCCGCAGCGAGCAAGCAGCGTGATCTCGTTGATCGCGTCAGGATAGCGGTCGGTCAAAGCTGCAACGTCGGCATCAACCGGAGACACCGAGCCCGCGGTGCGGACTGCCAGCAATCGGTGCACCAGCTTCTCAAAGCGAACATTGATCCCGCATGCGGCGCCGACCTCTGCCGCATCGGTCGCGTCAGGAGGAACTCCCAGTGAGTCAAATGCCGATTGCATCAGGCTGACGCTCAACCGCTCCAGTTCGGCGTAGGCCTGCAGTGACGCCTCGCCAATGCCGGCTTCGTTCACGAGTTGCTGAATCTGTGGCTGCACACTGCGACGCAATGCCGCTCCGTCCGGCCAGCAGAGATGTACTTCATTCTCGACAGGATCCTGCGACGCGTCGTCACGCAACGCTGGCTCCCACTCGACGCTGTAGAACCAGTTCGCCAGCTCGTCGCCGCCCTGTCGGAATCTGGCTCGCAGGAACGCATCGCGTGGTGCTCGCTTGATGGTGAAGTTCGAGATCGTTCCGAGCAGCGTGCCTGCTTCGTCACGGAGTTCAAAATCGAACGAACAGGTTTCGGCACTCGGCGACACGTCGGACGTCAGTCGGCACTCGCAGAAGAATTCGTCCGGCACGCCGCGCTGCAGCCGCAGCTCACCGTACTGCAACGGTGCAAAGAAGACTCGCCCCGCGTCTTTCCTCCAGAGAGCCGCACCGGCAACCTGCGTGCAGGCATCCAGCACGGCCGGATGAATCGGCTGAGTCGGCTCGCCGGCAAGCTCGTGCGGGACAACGATCCGGGCGACCGCTTCACCGTCACCAATCCACAAGGCGTCAATGCCCCGCAAGGCCGGACCGAGCTGCAGTTCCAGCGCTTCGTACGTCGCGAAGAACTCCTCGGCAGAGAGCCGTTCGAGTCCGCGTTCCAGGTAGCTGGATTCGCAGGAATTCAGACCGCTCCTGGATTCGCTGGAACTCAGAACACGCCCGGACGGTATCTCTGCGACTCCAGCCACCGTCGCAATCTCAAGTCCGCTGCCGCGAACCCAGCCGGAAGCGTGCAGCGTCCATTCCAAGTGACCTGTTGGCCGGCCATAGACCTCAAAGGCCCGTCTGGATTCGGAATCCACCGCCGCTTTCACAACGGTCTGCAACTGCACTTCATCCGCTTCGTCAAACAGCACCGGCGACCGGAACAGTACATCTCCGACGCAGGCCGGACAGCCAGTCACCATGAGAGCCAGTGCGACATGCGTCGCCCCCGGCAGGGCAATCGCGTCGTACAGCCGGTGATCGCCAACCCAGGGATGCGTTCCCAACGACAGCTGTGCCGTGTGAACGATGTCGCCATTTGCCAGTTCCGTCCGCGTGCCAGGCAGTCGGATTGCTGACTCGCTGGCGGCAGAATCAGACCGTGTCCTCACCCAGTAGCGTTTCCGCTGATACTCCGGTGGCGAACATCGAAACGCGGATCGATCGTCCGTCAGAGTCTGCGCTGAACTCGGAGCCCTCAAAACGACATGCGCGTTCGTGCCCGTCACACCGAACGCGCTCACGCCGGCCGGCAGCGGAACGCCTTCCGGATCGGTCGGCCAGGCTTCACCTCGCGATACCACCGTGACCGGCAGCGCTTCCCACCGAATGTGCGGATTCGGCGTCTTGAAATGGAGGCTCGCGGGCAGGCGTTGATGCCGCATCGCGAGGACCGTTTTGATGAGGCCGGCGACGCCCGCGGCAGATTCCAGATGCCCGAGATTCGACTTGACGGATCCCAGTCTCAGCGGATGAGCAGCATCGCGCCCCGTCCCCAGCGGCGTGAACTTCGATCGGATCGCCGAGGCTCGTCCCCGTTCCGTGACACTCCAGATAGCCAATCGAAGCTGGCGGGATCTCTGCACGGTTCAGGGCCGCCTGGATCACCCGTTCCTGGGCCGGCCCGTTCGGAACAGTCAGTCCGCTGCTGGCACCGTCCTGATTCACGGCGCTGCCCTGGATGACAGCCAGCACTCCGTCGCCGTCGCGCTCGGCAGCGCTCAACCGCTTGAGCACAACGACGCCGCAACCTTCTCCGCGTCCGAAACCGCCGGCCGCTGCATCGAACGCTCGCGACCGCCCGTCGAGCGACAGCAGGTTGGCCCCCGCAAAAGCTTCCATACTGTCAGGGGAGAGGATCAGGTTGACGCCGCCTGCGAGCGCCATCCCGCAGTCGCCGCTCTGCAGATTCAGGCAGGCCTGATGAATGGCCGTCAGCGACGAACTGCACGCGGTGTCGATCGCCAGAGCCGGGCCGGTCAGCCCCAGCGTGTAGGCGACTCGTCCGGCGGCGGCGTTGAGCGGTGCTCCCGTGACCGCGTGCAGCGACACATCGTCAACACTCCGCCGCAACAGTTGCCCGTATTCGGTGCTGACAATTCCAATGAATGTCCCGACGGATTCCCCCCGCAGCGACTTCGGATCGATGCCCGCGTTGAGGGTGGCTTCCCAGACTACTTCCAGCAGCAGACGATGCTGAGGATCCATCGCGACGGCTTCGCGCGGCGCGATACCGAAGAATAGCGGATCAAACAGGTCGATCCCGTCGAGGAACCCCGCCGGGATGTTCGCTGTCGCTGCAGCGTCGTCCCAGCGCCCGGGAGGCACTGGCCGGATGGCATCGCCACCGCGTTCGAGCAGACTCCAGAACTCGTCGAGACTGGCAGCCTGCGGGAACCGGCAGCCCATTCCGATAATCGCGATGGGCTCGCGCGCGGCCGACGGCGTTCGCGGCTGATCGCGACCTTGCTGTGCAACGCGCGGATCTCCCTGGATCAAACGCAACAGTTCCGTCGCCAGCGACTCAATGGACGGATAGTCGAACACGATGGTCGACGGCAGCGGCTCGCTCAGTTGCAGCTCCGTTTGCAGCCGGTTTCGCAACTCGACCGCCATCAGCGAATCCATCCCCAGATCGAAGAAGCCAACGTCAAGCGGCGGCGAAGCGGTCATGTGCAGCGTGTCGGCAACCGCTTCCTGCAGCTCGGCATGCAGACGCTCAAGACGCTCTGCGGATGGCCGTTCCCAGACGCGAGCAAGCATTGAACCGACGAGCGCTGTTCTGTCTTCGTGCTCCGACGAAGCGATCAGGTCAGCGCGAAGAGTCGACAGAAACGGTCGTTTCCGCCGCGATTCATAGACGGCCAGAAACTGCGGCCAGGCGACTCGAGCGACGACGGCAGTTCCTGATGACGTCGAGGTCGATCCGGCAGCGAGGAGCCGATTCAGCATGCCCAGTCCTTCCGCGACTGAGAACTCCTGCACGCCGATTCGCTCCATCGCCGCATGATGTTCGGTCGTCGGCACGCCGATCGGCCAGCGCGCCCAGTTAATGCTCAACGCCGGCAGCCCCTGTGCTTGCCGGTCAGAGCACAGGCCGTCCATAAACGCATTCGCGGCGGCGTAATGCCCCTGCCCTGCTCCGCCCCACACGGACGCCGCGGACGAATACGTCACGAAGAAGTCGAGAGGAGCGTCCTGCAACAGGCGATGCAGGTTCCAGGTGCCGCGGACTTTTGGCGCGAAGATGGCGTGAATCCGGTCGACCGTCAGCTCCGTCAGCGGCGCGACATCCGAGATTCCCGCTGCATGAATGACGCCGCGGACAGCCGGCAGTTCTCCCAGCGTCTGCCAGGCATCGCCAAGCGCTGACGAATCTCCAACATCAACAGCCAGCACGCGAACGTCGACTCCACGTTCGCGTAACCGACGTACGGCGGCTTCACACTCATCGCTCGCTTCGCGGTCGACAGTCTGCGCAGCGTCAGGCAGTCCGCGCCGCGAGAGCAGCACAAGAGTCCGCGCTCCATGATCCGCGAGCCAGCGAGCCGTCTGCAGGCCGAGCTTTCCGAGGCCTCCGGTGATCAGGTACGTCGCCTCTGAAGAGATCTCCGCGACCGCGTGCGGTTCGTGCGGCGAGGCAGCCGCGACCAGCCGCGGCACATACAGGACATCGTCGCGGATCACGAACTGATCCTCGTCACCGCCGTCCTGCAGCACGGACTTCAGCAGGCTCTCGACAGCGTCCGGATCGTTCATCCCGGCGACGGCTGCGGCACGATCGGCTGGCAGGTCGATGACGCCACCGAAAAAGTCGCCGTGCTCGAGCGCGATCACCCGTGCCAGCCCCCACAGCACGGTCTGCAAAGGCTCGACGCGGTCCCCATCAACGACGCGCTGGGCGCAGCGAGTCACCAGCCACAACCGGGGACGCTGCTCCGCTGGCAGCTGGGCAATTCGCCTCAACTTCTGCAACACATCCGCGACGACTTCCTCCAGTCGATCGAACGCGACTTCCGATATGTCTCGCGGCAACGTCAGCGCCGAGCGATCAATCAACGACGTCCCCGGCTGGCCGGTTGCTGCTTTGAGAAACGATGCCTGACCTGCTTCCTCGATTGACGGCGTGATCACGAGGCCGGCATCGTCAGGCGACTCGTCGGCAACCGCCAGAATCACGGCCTGCCGCTGTGAGCCGAGCGGGTTCAACACATTGACCGACGGGAAACCACACTCGCTCAGCATCTCCTGCCACGCACCGGCGCCCAGAAACGCGTGGGATCGCCAGCGGTCGCGGAAGTTCCACCAGCCCGGCAGCAAGCCGAACGTCAGATCGAGCCACGGTTCCGGGGCGGTCGCTTCCAGCATGACGAAGCTGCCGCCTGGAGCCAGCAGGCGACGGACGTTCCGCGACGCGGCCTCAACGTCCGAGGTTGCGTGCAGCACGTTGCTCGCCAGCACAAGGTCATACGAATGAGCCGCGAAGCCCTGCTCGACCGGATCATGTTCGATGTCAAGACGCCGGCACTCGACGAAGCCGCAACCGCCGAACCGCTGCTGCGCATCGCTGAAGAAACCTGCGGACAGATCGGTAAAGTGGAACTCCGTCCGGTCAGACGGGAACAGTGGAAGCAGTTCAGACGTTGTCGCCCCCGTTCCGGCCCCGACTTCCAGCACTCGCAGCCTGCGCCACTCGGGCAGGCCAGTCAGCAGACCGGCAACCACATCACGCACGAGGTCGACGGCCGCCTGCGACGCGATCGAGTTTCGATAGTAATCCTCAGCACTGGTGCCGGTTTCCGGGAAGAGCAGCGGCAGCGGATCGGCTCGCCCTGTCAGGATCTCCGGCAGAGCCATCCCGCAGCGTTCCACCAGTTCGACCTCGATTCGCGCAAACTCGTAAGTCGCCTTCAGCTGGTCGATGTCGTCGGTCAGCTCGAGAGTCTCGGACGGCGAGTCGCACTGCTCACTGGCGATCTCGAACAAGCGAGACAACAGCTTCCGCCGATAATCATCAGGAACGTTCCATCTCTGCGCAAGCGCGGCCTGATCGCTGCTGTCGATCGCCAGTCCGTCAGCGCCCAGCGATTCATTACCCAGCATCAGGAACGCCCGGTGAATCAAACGCCGGCACAAACCTGCGAGGTCATCCAGGGCTGAGGGATACCGACGCAGAAGATCGACATCGTCACGCTGCTCGAACGCGCGTCCGGCCTGTTCGATGACCTCTGCCGAATCCACCGGGAAGAACGCCGGAATGGCACGCCGAGTTCGACGTTTCCACTCGACCCGGTAAAGCAGGTCATTCGTCGCCGCCGGGGTGCCAGACCGGCGCTCGGGACTGCCCGCGGTGTCGTCCGCGGCGACGTCATCCGGCAGCGAGGCGAGGGACTTCTTCCAGTACCGCTGTCGCTGAAACGGGTACGTCGGCAGCGCTGGACGAGTCCGCGGACGATCGCGAAACAGTGCCGCAAGATCCGTTGTTTGCCCCGCAACGAACAACCCGCCCACCGCTGACAGAAACGCTTCCTGCTCGGTCGTGCCGGAAGCCCGCTCGCGAAGGGTCGGCAACGTTGTCAGAGACTGTGGACTGAGTTCTGCGTCCGGCCAGCAGGCGACCGTCATGCCGGTGAGCACGGCCTGTGGACCAACCTCCAGCAGCGTTGTCGCTCCAGCGTCGGCCAGCGACTCAACAGTGCGTTCCCACTGGACCGACTGGCGGGCGTGTCGGCGCCAGTACGCGGCGTCGAGAGTCTGCTCGACATCGACCATCAGCCCGGTCGCATTGCAGACCAGCGGTCGACGAACAGGATGAAAGGTCAGCGAGGCGGCAAACTCTTCGAAGTCGTCCAGCATGGGCTCCAGGATGGCCGAATGAAACGCGTGCGACGTGTTCAACGGCACGCAGCGGATCTCGCGCTCTTCCAGTTTCCGAAGCAGACCTTCCATCGCTGGCGTTCCGCCGCTGACAACGACGTGCCGGCCATTGAACGCAGCGACTGAAATGTCTCGTTGCCCGGCGAGCGCGGAGTCGACATCGTCTGCGGTCGCAAACACTGCCGACATCAGCCCGCGATCCGGCCCTCCGCGACCAGCCCCTAGTTCCTGCATCAGCGCGGCTCGGCGGGCGATCAATCGCAGACCGGTTTCCCGATCGAATACTCCCGCCACGCAGGCAGCCGCGTACTGACCGACGCTGTGGCCAGCGACAACGTCGGGCTCCAGACCGCAACTGAGCCAGAGTTCCGCCAACGCCACCTCGACGGAAAACAGGGCCGGCTGTGTCCAGAGCGTCTGGTCAAGCAGTCGCTGCCCGGAGTGCGGGTCGACGGCGGACTCGCTCCAGAGCACATCAAGCAACGACTGCCCCCGCAACTCCTTCAGCAGGCCGTCACATTCATCGAGCACCGCTCGAAAGACCGGCTGCGATTCATAGAGTTCCCGAGCCATCCCCGGCACCTGCGAGCCCTGACCGGGAAACAGCCACGCAATCCGACCGTCGGTCCTTTGAACGCGATCTTCAGATTGTTGCGACGTTCTGACCGTCGCCTCACGAAGCTGCGCAGCCGTTTCTGCAGCGTCCTTGACCAGCACTGCCAGCCGGTGCCGAAAATGTTCGCGTCCGGTTGCGAGCACATGGCAGACCGCGTCCAGGTCGGCGTCTGGATGGTCGTCGAACCAGTCAGCGTGCCGTTCGATGAGGTCCTGCAACGCCGCTTCCGTCCGGGCTGAGAGAACCAGCAATCGCGGGCGTGGCGCTGAGGCACTTGCCGTCTCAGGCCGCCCTGGATCGGGGAACGCTCCGAGCACGACATGACTGTTGATGCCGCTCAGGCCAAACGCGCTGACGCCAGCGAACCGCTGTGCCGGAGCGGCGGGCCATTCGGTCAACTGTGTCGGAATCTCGACCGGCAACTGCTCACGAGCGATCTCGGGGTTCAATGTTTCGAGGTGCAGGTGCGGCGGGATTCTGCCGTGCTGCAGACTGAGCACCGTCTTAATCAGGCCGGCGATTCCGGCCGCGCCTTCCAGGTGTCCGAGGTTGGTCTTCACCGTCCCGACCAGCAATCGGTCGGACGGTTCCCGCTGCGGATTCAACGCCGCCCACAGCGCTCGCAGTTCGACAGGGTCGCCGAGTTTTGTGCCAGTTCCATGCGCCTCGACGTAGTTGATCTGTCGCGGTTCAAGCCGCGCGTCACGCAATGCCGCTCGAACGAGAGCGGTCTGAGCCGGTCCGTTGGGCACGGTCAGGCCACTGCTGCTGCCGTTGTGGTTGGTCGCCGATCCATGAATCACGGCGAGGACAGGGTCGCCATCGCGCACGGCATCACTGAGACGCCGCAGAGCGACAACACCGCAGCCTTCACCGCGACCGTAGCCATCCGCCGAAGCGTCAAACGTCCGACAGCGGCCTTCCGGTGAGAGAGCCTGCATCTGGCACATGAGCACGGTCGTCTTCGGTGAGATCATCACGTTGACGCCGCCAGCCAGCGCCCGCTCGCACTCTCCCCGTCGCAGGCTCTGACACGCCAGATGCACGGCGACCAGCGACGACGAACACGCCGTGTCCACCGGAATGCTCGGGCCAGCGAGACCCAGCTGGTAGCTCAACCGCCCGGCGAGAAAGCTGCCGGCGGCGCCGGTCGCGGAGTAAGCATTGATTGTCGAATCACTGTCGAACGAGGAAGCCGAGTACTCGCCCCACATCGACCCGACAAAAACGCCCGCCCCTCGGCGCGTCTCGGGAGCGGCCCACCCTGCTCGTTCGAGTGCTTCCCAGGTGGTCTCCAGCAACAGCCGCTGCTGCGGATCCATCTGCTCGGCTTCGCGCGGAGAGATTCCAAAGAACTCCGTATCAAAACCGGCGACGTCGTCGAGAAACGCGCCCTCGCGTGTATAGAGCCTGCCGCGGGCGATGGAGGTTTCAGCCGTCGCCTCAGAATCAACTCGCGCTGCGGCGTCGAACCATGCCTCGTTGTCCCAACGGTCAGCCGGAACAGGACGAACCGTATCGACACCGTCGCACAACAGTTGCCAGAACGCTTCCGCGGAATCGGCTCCGCCCGGAAACCGGCAGCCGATTGAGACAATCGCGATGGGCTCGTGCGACCGACTCTGTTCATCAGCTGCGGCTTCCAGTTCCTGAACGCGCTGCTTCAGGCCGCGAATCGCCACCAGCGCTCGCCGGGTTGGGTCGAGACTCATTCGCTCTCCCCTTCCAGCTCGGCCAGCAATGCCTCTGCGGCTTCTTCATCAGACATCTTCAGCACTTCACTCAGTAGCGACGCCGCGATGGGAGCGTCGGATAGCGATTGATGTTCGGAATCCAATTCCGCGTTACGTGGCGAAAACCACTCGTAATGTTCACCCAGAAGCTCGCACAGATGATTGGCGATGCCGGAGATCGTCGGCTGCTCAAAGAACACGGTCGCCGGAAGTGGCAGCGCCTCGCCAATACCCACGTTCAAACGCTGGCGCAGCTCCACACCGATGAGCGAATCGAGCCCCAGGTCGATCATTCCAGCGTGAGGATCGGGCAGGGCATCCTTGCCGAGAGCGTCACGAAATTCCTCACGAACGAAGTCCAGCACCACGCGCGACCGATTCTCCGCGGGAGTTTTCTGCAGCAGCGGGAGCAGCCGGGAGTCAGCCGACGCCGCTTTCGATCGGCCTGCTTCGGTTCCTGTTGACGGGTTGTCTGCTACGCGAAGGAACGCGTCGCGCGGTGCTCGCTTTACGGTCAGCCCTTCGACGATCGCAAGTAACTCCGTCTCCGCGACGCGGCCATTGAGGGGCACGCCAGCTCGTACGATTTGCAGATCGAACGTTTCTGTTTCCGCCGTTCGTCTGACAAAACGCACATGACACAGGAACGGTTGGCCCTCCGGATGCAGAACGGACTGAAACCAGCGAATCCGACGATAGCCGAGCGGCACGTACAACTCCGCGTCCGCCGTCTGCTGTGCCGCCAGAAACGCTCCCGTCACACAGTTGCAGACATCGAACAGCAGCGGATGAATCGGCTCGTTGCACGGGTCGCTGGCCAGCGATTCTGAAATCGCAATCTCACCGACCGCCTCCTTCTCTCCGAGCCACAACCGCCGCAACGCCTGCCGGTAGATCGTTCCGCAGTCAAGTCCGAGCGTCGCAAACTCAGCAAACATCTCGACCGGATCAAGTTCCCGCAGCAGCTCGACCGCGGAAGCATCGCGCCCTGGAAGCTGACCATCGCGGGCGGCCGTCACCAGCGCGAGCCGCTGGTCATCCTCGATCCAGGCCCTGGCGGACGGCGCTGCAGCGGAAGCGGCCTCGCTCGCTTTCTCAGCGTGAACGAAGCCGAATGCGTGACGCGTCTCGACGTCGGAAGCTCCGTCGGGCCGCGTGAGAATCTCGAATCGGCGTCTCCCCGACCCACCCACTTCGTCACTGGGAAGCAGGACGAGTTCGAGCCACCGCGCGTCGTCTTCGAGCCGCACTGCTTCCTCAAATTCGACATCGAGCAGTTCGCCGGGAAGGCCGACCGCCTTGAGAACCAGTGCCACCCAGGTCGCCCCCGGAACGACAACGGCGCCATACACTCGATGGTCGTTCAGCCACGGCTGGTCTTCGAGACTGACCTGCGCTGCGTACACGACGCGGCCATCAGCGAGTTCCTGCCGACGTCCAGACAGCGTTCGAGCCGCACGCTGTGTCGTTCGACGACGCGGCTCACAAATCCAGTAACGCCGGTGCTGAAACGCGTAGGTCGGCAACGGCACAAGTCGAAACTCGCGAGCTTCACTCCCCGGCTGATCATCACGCCGGTCCTCCGCGAGAGCCGATGGGCTTCCGCTGTCGAGCGCGAAGTCTGTCAGTTTCTCGACGGCTTCCGCGACACTCGTCACGTCAAACGCCGCGACGTGAGCAAACCGCTGGCGGTGCTGGCGAGCTGTCTCGCAAACGTCAACCAGTGACGCGTCCGGATGATTGTGCAGCCAGTCCCGGTAGCGCCGCACCTGTTCCCGCAAAGCCGCTGCAGTGCGTCCCGAGATAATCAGTCTCTGAGGCTCAGCCGCTGCCTCGCTGCAGCGTGCTTCCGTGGCCGTTCGTTGGAGAACGACATGTGAGTTCGTCCCTGTAAAACCGAACCCGCTGACGCCAGCGAACTGCCGGTCGTCGCTTGGCCAGGCGAGTGGTTCGTTCACCACGTTGACGGGCAGACGATCCCATTCCACATGCGGGTTGAGGGTGCCGCCGTGCAGTTGTCGGGGAATCCGCCCATGCTGCATCGCCAGCGTGACCTTGATGATCCCGGCGATCCCGGCCGCCGATTCCAGATGGCCGATGTTTGTCTTCACAGATCCGATCAGCAGTGGCCGTTCAGGCTGACGGTTCGACGCCAGCGCCGCCGCAGCTGCCTGAACCTCGATCGGGTCGCCGAGCTTCGTGCCGGTTCCATGAGCCTCGACATAGGCCACCTGCCGGGCATCGACCGCTGCGTTTCGCAATGCCGCTTCGATCACCTGCTGCTGAGACGGACCGTGCGGCACCGTCAGACCGCCACTGGCACCATCCTGATTGACCGCCGACCCGCGCACGACCGCCAGCACCTGATCGCCATCCCGCCGGGCGTCGGAGAGCCGTTTCAGCACGACGACTCCACAGCCTTCCGCGCGCACATAGCCATCGGCACTGGCGGAGAACGTGTGGCAGTGACCGCTCGGCGAGAGCATTCCTGCCTGACACGCCGCGACCATACTGTCGGGCCGCAACAGCGCGTTGACGCCCGCGGCCAGCGCGGCATCACAGTCACCGCTGCGCAGCCCTTGAACTGCCTGGTGCAGTGCCACCAGAGAACTGCTGCAGGCCGTGTCGATCGCGACGGCCGGTCCGGTCAGACCAAACGTGAAAGCGACCCGGCCAGCGATCGCGTTGAGCGCGTTGCCCGTCGCAAACCAGCCGTTGATACTCGTGCCGTCATCGTCCGGCCACAGAGCCTCGTACTCATTCGCCCCGACCCCGACATAGACGCCGGTCCGCGATCCTCGCAGCGTTTCCGGAACCATGCCGGCATGTTCAAGAGCTTCCCAGCTGACTTCGAGCAGCAATCGCTGCTGTGGATCCAGAGTCACCGCCTCACGCGGTGTGATGTCAAAAAAGTGCGGGTCGAACTGGTCAATCCCGTCAATGAAGCCGCCCACCCGAGTGTAGACGCACCCTGGCGAGTTCGCGTCCGGGTCGAACCAGTCATCAATGTTCCAGCGTTCGCGCGGCACTTCCCGGATCGCTTCCCGGCCTTCCTCCAGCAGCGTCCAGAACTCGTCAGGACTGCTCGCCCCCGGAAATCGACAGCCCAGCCCAACGATGGCGACGGGCTCGTTCTCAACGTTCCGACGCGTCGCATCGCCCGCCAGCACACGCCGGTTCGAATCGACATGAGAGCCCAGCAGCAGGCGGACGACGTCGGTCACTCGCGGGGCATCCATCGCCAGAGTCGCCGGCAGTCGCAGCCGCAGTTGGCGTTCCAGACGCCGCCGCAGTTCGACCGCCATCAGAGAATCCATCCCCTGCAGAAAGAAGCCGCGTTCGACATCAACCAGCTCGACAGGCTTTGCAAGAACATCTGCGGTCGCCTGTCGAACCAGCTCGGTCAGTTCCTCCGTCGACCAGTCGCCCGCGAGTCGCGATGTCATATCGTCGATCGAATCTTCAAGCGACTGCTCAGCGCGAACGTCATCAAACAGCGAACTGCGGCGACGAGCTTCAAACACGTCGAGGAACCGCGGCCAGTCGACGTCGGCCACAACGATCGACGCAGCGGCTCTGTCGGTCAGGACTTCGTCGAACGCCTGCAACGCTCGCTCGTTTGAAAGGGCTCGCAGTCCGCTGGCGGACAGCCACTCGATCATGCGCTGATCGGACAGTCCGCCGCTGTCCCACGGCCCGAAGTCGAGGCTGACAGCGTTCACGCCCTCGTTCCGCAACTGTGCGGCCAGCCCGTCGAGCCAGGCGTTCGCTCCCGCATAAGCGGCCTGCCGGTCGCCACCCCAGACGCCAGCGACTGACGACACGAAGACCACGCGCTGCAGCGTTTCCCGCTCAACATGCTTCAGCAAGTAGAAAGCGCCCAGAACCTTTGCCGCCCACACCCGCCGCACGTGCTCGTCGGAAAGCTCCGCAAACGAACTCAGTTCCGCCGTGCCGGCAGCATGAATCACGCCGCGCAGCGGAGGGAATCGATCACGGATCTCGTCGAGCAACCTGCGGACGGACGCCTCGGCCGAGACATCAACCGAGCGGACACCGACCGAGCATCCCGTCCGTTCCATTTCCTCAATCGCGCGCTGCGTGTCGGCATCTGGCGCACGTCGACTGACAAGGATTACATGGCTGGCCCCCGACGCCGCAACTCGCCCCGCCAGCGCACGCCCAATCGCCCCCAGGCCGCCGGTGACCAGACACGTCCCCTCCCACGAAGCCGGACGATGCTCGGATTCCGGCTCGCCAGTCGCGCGTTGCGTTTTCGAGTCCAGGATCACTCGGCGAACGAACACGCGATCGTCACGCACCGCGATCTGCCTCTCCGCTTCCGTCAGCGACCGAGACACCAGCGACCGCAGCGCCGCTCCTACGGTTTGAGAGTGTTCCGGCGTGAGGTCGACCAGCCCCGCGAAGAGTTGCGGATGTTCGAGCGAGGCGGCCTGCACAGCTCCCAGCAGCAGAGACTGCCACGGCTCGACAGCGGAATCTTCCTCGACGGCCACTGCCGCTGCGGTGACCACGACCAGCCTCTGCGACGCGTTCGTGTCTGTCGCGTTGAGCAGCGATCGTGCTCGCCGACTCAGCTTCAGCAGTGCCTCCATCGCCTGATCGAAGTTCCCCGCAGGCCGCAGGTCGATGATCTCGAACTCCGCCGCGAAATCCGCGTCCGCCGCTGCGCTCTCCGGCTTCTTGTGCCTTCCGCCGGGGATCCAGCCAACGCGGTACAGCAGGTCGGAGCTTCGTCGTCGGTCAGCGTGCCCCTCGCCCGGCGACGTCGCCGCGGGTTCGTACCAGTAACGTTGCCGCTGAAACGGGTAAGTGGGCAGCGGCACATGCGGCACCGATTGGCGACCCGTTTCAAAAGGCCCTCCGCCGAGAAACCTTCGGCCCACAGACGACGTCGTCTCCGGCGGCTGGCCGCTGATGACAAGCTGCAGTTGCCGGCTGAGCGCTTCCGCCGAGTCGCCATCCACCGCGCAGCGGAACTCCAGACGACCGCGACGGGAAGCGGTCGCCGCGCAGAACTCCGCGACGTTCGTCTGCGGCTCGGCCTGCAGCACGGTTCGATACTGCACGGCCAGTTCCCGCAAAGCGTTCAGAGACGCCGCCGACAAAAGCAGCGGCCCGCTTCGCCACTCATTCTGGATCGAGAGGTCCTCAAACGATGGCACGAGATCAGCCGTTGATGCGAGACCGGCGTCAGCTTCACCAACGATGACATGACAGTTGACGCCACTCAGTCCGAACGAACTGACCCCGGCCAGCCGGCTTGCCTGACGAGTCGGCCAGTCAACGACCTCGGTCGGGATTCGCACGGCGAAACTCTCGCTGGCGATACGCGGGTTCAATTCCGTGAGGTGCAGGTGCGGCGTTACCTCGTGGTGCTGCAGGCACAGCACCGTCCGAATCAGGCCGGCGATTCCGGCGGCACCCTCCAGATGACCAATGTTGCTTTTGACGCTGGCGACCAGCAGCTCGCTGTCACGTTGCTCGCCGAGCACGGACCACAGAGCCCGCAGCTCGATCGGATCACCCAGCGCCGTTCCCGTTCCGTGAGCCTCGACAAAACCGATCTCGTCTGGACGCACCGCCGCCTGCCGCAGGGCCAGTTGAATCACATCGCGCTGCGCGTCGGCACTCGGAACGGTCAGGCCACTGCCCGTTCCGTTGTGATTGCAGGCCGAGCCTCGAACAACGGCCAATACAGGATCGCCATCGCGGCGCGCATCGGAGAGTCTCTTCAACGCGACCAGACCACATCCCTCGCCGCGCCCGTAACCATCCGCCGCTGCATCGAACGTTCTGCAGCGACCGCTGGGCGAGAGTGCCTGCAGGCGGCACATCAGCACGGTCAGCTCCGGCCCCAGCATGACGTTGACACCGCCGGCGATCGCGCGACGACATTCTCCGCGGCGCAGGCTTTCACACGCCAGATGGACGGCAACCAGAGATGATGAACAGGCCGTGTCGACTGGAACTGTCGGACCACGCAGCCCGAGGTGGTAAGCGACCCGACCGCCGAGAAAGCAACCCGCCGCTCCCGTTGCCACCCACGGGTCCAGGTTCTCAAGCATCTGCAGACCGCGATTCGCGTACTCATTCCACATGGACCCGATGAAGACGCCCGTGCGATCGTCGGCTTCGCGCGGTACCCAGCCTGCCCGTTCGAACGTTTCCCAGGCAGTTTCCAACAGAATCCGCTGCTGAGGGTCCATGCGTTGCGCTTCGCGCGGCGCAATGCCGAACAGTTCGGCGTCGAACCGGTCGATCTGGTCCAGAAATGCCGCCTCCTTCACATAAAGTCGGTCCGGCTTTTCCCGATCACTGTCGAACCATGCATCGTTGTCCCAGCGGTCGATCGGCACGGGACGGACCGGATCCGTGCCATCATGCAGGAGCTGCCAGAAATCTTCCGGTGAGTAAACGCCGCCCGGAAAGCGACAGCCCAGCGCGACAATCGCGATGGGTTCGCGCGATTCGGCTTCCAGCTCGGCGTTGCGTTCCCGCAGCGCGCGGATCGCCGTCAGTGCCTGTCGCAGTCGCCGACTTTCGCTCATGACTGCTCTCCCAGCACCGCGTTGATTTCGTCGTCCAGCCGGGCCGCAATCTCCTCGTCCGACAGCCCATCGAGATCGTCATGCGCATCTTCCGCCGCAGCATCAGATCGATCACAGCTGGTCGATCGAGTGTTTCTGCCATCCGATGACTGCTTCCGCAGCGTCGCGTGGAGCGCGTCAGCCAGACGCTCGATTGTCGGAAATTCGAGCGCGACCGTCGCGGGAAGCTCCATATCGGAATCCACACGCTGACGAAGTCGTTCCTGCAACTCGACAGCGACCATCGAATCGACTCCCAGGTCGGTCAGCAGTGCCGTCGTCGACGGTCGCGACGACAACTCCAGCGCTGCCTGCACCTGATCGCAGATCAACTCAACGAGCGAACCGCGGTCGAACAGCGATGCAGCATCACGTTCGAGCGTTCGGCAATACGCGCTCTCAACCTCCGGATCGCCGTCAGCCGCAACCTGCTCACTGCACACGGAAGAAGGCGACGTTCCCGGCGGATCAATCCAGTAGCGGGTTCGCTGAAACGGATAAGTCGGCAGGTGAACCCGCCGATGAGGCATGTTCCCCAGGAGCGTGCTCAGTTCTGTCGAGCGACCGGAGACAAACTCGGTCGCTGCCTGCCGGAGCGTTTCTTCGATCGGCGTCTTCCCGGCGACAACGAGTTCTCCTCCGCGGGCGGTCTCGGCCAGTCGCGCGAGTTCCTGCTGCAGTGGTTCCACAGAATCAGCGACAACAGCCAGCCGGCACGAGTACAGCGATCGTCTCGCAGCGGTCCCGCACACATCAGCCAGCGACACGTCCGGATGCCTGGCAAGCCATGACGCAAAACGCGCCACCATCTGTCGCAAGGCCGCCTCGTTCCGCGCGGACAGCATCAGCACGCTGGCATGTGGCGAGCTGCCTTTCTGACGACGCGGACCAGCCTCTCGCAAAGGTCCGGCAAGCACGACATGGGCGTTCGTGCCCGACAGTCCGAAACTGCTGACACCGGCTGTCATCTGCTCGCGGGGCCAGGGCCGAACCCGGTCGACAACTCGCACCGGCAGGCGAGCCCAATCGATGTGTGGGTTGGGCGTCATGAAATGCAACTGCGGCGGCAGTCGGCGCGCCTGCATCGCCAGCACGACTTTGATCACGCCGGCAATCCCCGCAGCAGCCTCGGCGTGACCGATGCTCGCTTTGACCGACCCGACCAGCAGCGGCTCGTCGCGATCCGTCCCCAGTACTTCGGCGGCGGCATGCAGTTCGATCGGATCCCCGAGGCTCGTCGCAGTCCCGTGCGCTTCCAGATAATCCACATCGCGGGGGGCAACACCAGCCCGCTGCAGAGCCGCCTGGATGACCCGCTGCTGAGCCGGCCCGCTGGGAATGGTCAGGCCACCGGACGCTCCATCGTGATTGACCGCCGAACCGCGAACGACAGCCAGAACGTCATCGCCATCGCGTTCGGCATCG
>Ga0209578_10001414_pt1 | contig 22523 bp, 19 predicted proteins | sample tdAd472_FD_187127 | JGI IMG/M metagenome (GOLD analysis project Ga0209578, IMG submission 187127) | Marine sediment microbial communities from the Atlantic coast under amendment with organic carbon and nitrate - tdAd47.2 (SPAdes)... | ecosystem: Environmental > Aquatic > Marine > Coastal >...
GATCTGGTCCAGAACGGCATGAAAATCCGCTTTGAAGAGCCGTGAAATACGATTGATAAGTGCCATGGTCTGTCTCCTCCGGGAGCCGTGCAAATGCTTGATGGAGAAAGTCTAGGCAGGGACGGGGCACTAAATAAGACATGGATTGGTAAAATCTGCGCGGCAGAATTTACAAAAACGTTACACGGATTCACTGTTCCAGCGGGGCCAGAGTGCTAGCCTAAGTACCTGATGAACAGGCAGATACGCATATTGGTTGTGGAAGACGAGGAGGCCATCCGCACGGGTCTCCTCGACGTGCTGGTCTTTCACGGTTACGAGGCGGACGGTGCGGCGACGGGTCCCGCGGGCCTCGAGAAAGCACTGACGGGCACGTTTGACCTGGTGCTACTCGACATCATGTTGCCCGGCATGGATGGCTACGAGATCTGCGACCGGATTCGCAGCAAGGATCGCAACCAGCCCATCATCATGCTGACGGCCAAGACCTCGGATGAGGAGATTGTGCAGGGGCTGAAGCTCGGTGCTGACGACTACGTGCCGAAGCCGTTCTCTATTCAGCAACTCGTCCTGAGAATCGAGGCGGTCTTACGACGTTCCCAGGTCGGCCAGGAATTGGCGAGGACGCTCAGCATCGGGAATATCGAGATCGACACCGAAAATCTCTGTGGCCTGAACGGTAGCGATGAGATTGTCTTCACGAAACGCGAGATCGAGGTCCTGAGTTATCTGGCGCAAAACGCCGACCGTCCGGTGTCGAGAGAGGAGTTGCTGTCAAAGGTCTGGGGGTATGCGAGGAATCTCGATATCGAAACGCGAACTGTCGACATTCACGTGGCGAAGCTCAGGCGCAAGATCGAAGACGATCCCAAGGAGCCGCAGAGGCTCGTGACCGTTCGCGGTGCCGGCTACCGCCTGATGGTGGACAGCTGATGTTGCCCAAACGTCTGATTACGGGCTTCGACAAGGGCCGCTTGAGAAACTTTATCGCGCTGTTTTTCCTGGCACTCGCTGTGCCGACTGCGGTTCTCATATGGCAGGCGTACAGCCAGCTCAAATGGGAAGCCTTTCACCAGTACCGCGGTGTCGCTGAAGAACTGACCGGGCGCATCGACACTCGTCTCAACGCCATGATCCGTACCGCGGACGCTCGTTCATTCGCCGACTACACATTCCTGGTCGTAACAGGCGACCCAAGCGCCAACTTCGTGCAGCGATCGCCATTGTCGGCCTATCCAGTGGCAGAGGACCTGCCCGGTATCCTCGGCTATTTCCAGGTGGACACCGATGGCAGCTTCAGTACGCCGATTTTGCCACCCGACGGTACGGATGCGGCCAGTCTTGGCATTGGCGAGGAAGAATTTGCCGCGAGGTTAAAACTCGCACAGGACATCCAGGTAGTGCTTGCCGATAACCGCCTGGTGCAGTCGAGACCGCAAGCCGGTAGCCGCCGTGGCCCCGAGTCATCGGTGGCGTCAGTGGCTCTGGAGCTCGAGGAGGAAAAAAATGCCGGTAAGGGCAGCAGCGGCGCCTATCGCGCGAGACAACCGGCGGCAGAGGAAGAAGACGTCGTCGCTGTGGCCACGGAATACTCTCAACAGGTATTCGACGATGCGAGTGAACGGCAAAACATCATCGGCAAGGTCAGTGATCTGAAGTTGGATGCCGATCTGCAGCAGAAAAGCGAGCAGCTCGAGGGCGAAGGCGCCAAAGAGCAATCCAGCGACATGGCATTCGCGGCCTCTCCGGGTCGTTCAAAACGCAAGGAGCAAATCGCCTTGCCGGAGTCCGTGCGGCCCGACGGTAACTTGCCGGCCAGTAACGTCGCGGCGCTGAATGAACTTCGCATTAGCACTTTCGAAAGTGAAATCGATCCGTTTGAACTCAAGCTTCTCGACAGCGGCCATATCGTTCTGTTCCGCAAGGTCTGGCGTGACGGCGAGCGCTACATACAGGGCCTGCTCCTGGACCAGGAGGCATTTGTTCAGGACATCATAGGCACGAGTTTCAGGGAAACAGCGTTATCCACGATGTCGAACCTGATCGTCGCGTACGAGGATGACGTTATTCGTGCATTCAGTAGTCGCGATGAATCAAGCTATCCGGGCAGTTACGAAACGGTCGCCGGGACGCTGTTGTATCGCAATCGGCTGACGGCGCCCCTCAACAGCCTGGAACTCATATTCAGTATCAATCACCTGCCGCCGGGGGCCGGCGCCGGCGTCCTCGCCTGGGTCACTTTTGTTCTGGCAGTCGTTTTCGTGGGCGGTTTCGTCGTCCTGTACCGCCTGGGCTTAAGTCAGATTAACCTCGCCCGGCAGCAGCAGGATTTTGTTTCTGCCGTGAGTCACGAACTCAAGACACCGCTTACGTCCATCCGGATGTACGGTGAAATGCTCAAGGAAGGCTGGGCTGACGAGGAAAAACGCCAGAGCTATTACGAATTCATCCACGACGAGTCGGAGCGACTCTCAAAGCTCATCGCCAACGTTCTGCAGCTTGCCAGGATTACGCGAAACGATCCTCAGTTCGACCTGAAACCCATGAATGTGGGCGAACTGATGAGCAATACTCAGTCCAAAATTTCAAACCAGGTAGAACGGGCCGGTTTTGAGCTTCACGTCGAGAGCGACGATGTCGCGCGCCAGGCCACCATCGCCATGGATGAAGACTGTTTCGCACAGATCATCATTAATCTCGTGGACAACGCGATCAAATTCTCCAGGGATGCAGAGAAGAAAGTGATCGAGGTCAGCAGCCGGCTGGCCGGTGACGACTGCATCGAGTTCTCAGTTCGCGACTTCGGACCTGGAATTCCCAGGGACCAGATGAAGAAGATTTTTCAACTTTTCTACCGCTCTGAGACCGAATTGACGCGAGAGACCGTTGGTACGGGCATCGGCCTGGCCATCGTGCACCAGCTCGCCTTGGCGATGAACGGGGGCGTCGACCTGATCAATGCCGAGCCCGGCGCGGAGTTTCGGGTTCGATTTCCCGCAATTAAGTTGTTATAGCAGTACCGGTCAATCAGCTGCTTGTCTTGATCAGTTTCAAATTCTCTTCTTATCCAGCCAGAACGCAATCGCGGCAAACAGGAAATAGGCGGCGAGCGCTGAAACCGCCATCACCACTTTGCTATCGGTTTGCAGCGGTCCGAATACGTTGCCAATATTCATCAACAGCATGAACGCAACGAAAACGACCATGCCGTATTTGCCGCCTGTCGATAGGGGTGTCGTCGACTTCAGATACAGCCACAATGCACCGAGCAGGAGTGCGGCCTCGAGAACGTAGGTGGCGATCGCGTTGTTCCAGAGGCCGAGGCCGAGCTTCGTAGATGTATCAGTTAACAGCGGCAGGTCCGGCGTATGCACCAGCAGGTCGATAAACCAGTGAGATAAAACCGCAATCGCGACGACCAGCGCGACCGATTTGTCTTTCACGAACACCCAGCGGAACAGGCCATAGGCTGCAGCTGCCCAAAAAATGCTGGCAACGAGACTGTGTGTGAACGGCATGTACTCCAGTTGGAAGTGCGTCGACGGCGTGTAATTCTCGATGATGTTGATGCGTTCGATGCCCAATAGCACGAACGGGAAGAACAGGATATCGACGAACTGCACCGCAAGGAAAAGCACGCCGAGTGAGGCGCGCTTTTCGAATTTCTTCAGCGTAAAACTGGCCGCGTAGTGGCCTACGAACATGACCGCACCTAGGCTCGCAACGTCTGCATGAAAACGATCAGAATCGCGATGGGGCACACGAATCGTACATACGTCGGCCATATCTTCCAGAACCAACCTTGCTCTGCGTTGTCGTTGCCTTTACGTATCTCTTCGAGGAGTTTGTTCCTGTGCAGCACCCATCCGGCGAAAATGCACATCAGGAGCCCGACGATCGGCTCGCCGTATTGTGTCGCAGCGGTTGCGATCAGGTTAAAGACGGACTCGGCGCTAAATATGATGAATGCACTCAGTCCGAATATTGCAGTGCCGATCACGGTCGTTGCGAGTTTGCGTTCGGCGTTGTGATTTTCGACGGCATAAGCGACCGGCACTTCCAGTATCGAAATTGTCGACGTCAGCGCGGCGACCGACATGAAGATAAAGAAAAACATTGAGACAACTGAGCCGACGCCACCCATCGTGTCAAACAGCGCTGGCAGAACCGTGAATATCAGTCGGGCGGACTGGATCAGGTTGCCGTCTGCATCGTAGATCTGCACACCGTTATGTTGCGCTACGTACATCGCCGGAATGATCAGCAAACCCGCAGTGAAGGCGATGCCGACGTCAAGTAAGGTCACAGAACGCCCAAGGGACACGAGATTATCGCGGTCACTGACGTAGGAACCGTAAATAAGCATCGTGCCGACGCCAAGGGACAAGGAGAAGAACGCCTGGCCCATGGCACCGATAATGAGTTTCGGGTTCGTCAGTCTGCTGAAGTCGGGAACCAGGTAGGCCTTTACGCCATCGGCAGCGCCATCGAGCGACAGCACATACACGATCAGCAACACGAGGATTGCCAACAACGAGGGCATCAGGCGTGAACACCACTTCTCGATGCCTTCTTTCACACCGCCACAAATAATGGCAATGGTGAGTACCATGAATAACGCGGTGAACACGAGGCTGCGTTTGGTGCCATGCGTCTCGAACCACTCGGAGATGTCTGCAAGGCCAGCGAACTCGGCGGCTGACGCCAGGGCATGCGACACCATCCAGCCGGCCAGGATGGCATAGAAGCCAAGAATCAAGCACGCAGTGAGCATGCCGGCATAGCCTGTGAGTGCACCGATGTTTGCGGTCGCACGACTGCCCGAGATCGAGCGCAATGCCTCGACGGCATTCGCTTTCGCATGTCGTCCGATGATGAGTTCCGCCATCAGCGCCGGGAACGCCAGGCAGAACGCCAACACGAGATAGACCAGCAGAAATGCGGCGCCACCGTTTGTGGCGACCTGTGTGGGGAACCCCCAGATGTTACCGAGGCCGACCGCGGAACCCGCGGCTGCCATCAGGAATCCCAGCTTCGAACTGAACTCGCCGCGCGGTGCGCTCATTTGTTGTTGTCCTTTGCCAGGTTTACGGCTTCCTGAACAGGAACGTGAAGCGGTCCGTATTGCCCGTGACAGAGCGGCGACCGACCTCGTACTCGAGTTCGTCATCGGCACGGAAATGCAGGTCCGAATAGCCGGCGAATTCGAAACCGAGATTGGTAAGTTCCTTGATAACCAATACCGGGTCGATCCGGCGTCGGTTCTCGTGATTTTCGGTTTCCATGTGGCGCTTCGTGTGGTCGACGACGCCATAGAGGCCGCCCGACTTCAGTACCTCGAACACCTGCGCATTCATTCTCGCCCGCGATTCCGGGTCGAAGTTGTGCATATTGCGAAAGGTCAGCACCATGTCGACGTCGGAGACGCCGAACTCGAAATTATCGAGGTGATAGTAGCGAGCGCCCTCGGGACGATGAATATTGTCTGTCGTCTCGAGCACGGTGACGTTCTCGAAGCCCGGCTCGGTGAGTACGGTCCGCCCGGTGCGGCCGGCGCCGATGGCGACGTACAGCTTGCCGTTCTCGGCCAGAACAGGTGCCAGAACCCGTGTGTACCAGCCGCCGCCCGGGATCAGCTCGATGACGGTCATGTCGTCCTTGAGCCCGAAGAAGTTCAGGGTTTCGAGTGCCCTGCGGTTTCTGTCGCGGGCGACGTCGGCTTCCGGGCGCGCTTCGGCGGCCAGGGCAGCTTCCACTTTGGCATCAATTTCGTTGGCCGAATGTGCAACGGCGGCCAGGGTCAGCAAAGCGAGGGCGAGCAGGTATCTCACGGCGGAACTCCTCATAGAATCGGGTTGGTCGGAAATCAAGCGAGATACGGTACTCGTTTCCGGTCCCGAGTTCGAGACCTGCCGCGTCTTTTATCAGAAGAAAATCTGGGTCGTTGTTCCCTGCAGCGCGAGTTCCGGGGTCCAGTCAGGAATGTTCATTGCGTCCTTGATCATGTCGATCAATACCAGCTTCGCGAGATTGAGCGCCGCCTTCCCGCGTTCGTCGCCGAGAACGGCCAGGTTTGCTGAGGATTCCTTCATCCCGAAAGCGGTTACGACGAGCTTGTCGCCGCGATAATAATAGGCGCCCCGATACCTCTTATCGTCGAGGTGCACTGTCACTATGCCATCGGGTAGTTTGACCATCATGAATCCACTGCGGAACGGATCCGGAGACCGGAAAGGTGTATTTTCGCCCACTTGAAACGGGTTTTGGGCCTTCTGTAACATAAACTAAGTGATTGATTTGTTGGCACATTGCGACAGGATCGTCGCTTTTGGGTCATGCGGAACAGTTATAACCATAGAGGGACCCTTTGTACCTTTCACGTGTCTCACAGGGGCAGGGGGGTAGACCAATGTTGAAAGAGGCGGGAACACTATTCTGGGTGTGCGCCATGATAGCCGTGCTGAGTATTTCTATCGGGGGCTGCGGTGGAAGTGGCGGTGGCCCGGCGCCACCTTTGGCCGTGGCCTTCTGCGATACCAAGGCCTTCACACCGGCCGCGCAATCACCCTACGTTTTGCCATACCCGCCGGGCGTGACCTACACGATGTTCCAGGGCAACTGCAGCCCGCCGCCAGGTGGTCACCAGACGACCTTTGCCTACGATTTCGACCATGCGATGGGCGACCCGATCACCGCGGCGAGAGCCGGGCGCGTTACGTTTACGGCGAACAATTTTCCGGACGATGGCAACGCGGCCAATGCCGGTGGCAACAGTGCCTGGGTCCTGCACGACGATGGCACGATCGCCGCGTACTTTCATATGTGCCAGGGTTGCGTGATGGTGTCGGCAAACCAGGACGTGGTTGCCGGCGAGATTCTCGGCCTTGCCGGGAATTCGGGTGCATCGGCAGGCCCGCACCTGCATTTCCAGGTCTTCGAGGACAACACCTCGTTCAATAACGACGACGCCATGCCGATTACTTTCAGCAATGCGACCGGGAACATGGCGGCAACGGGTGCGTTACTCGAGGGCCGGGCCTACACCGCGAACTGACAGTTATCGCTGGACGCGTTTGCGCGCTGAGACCAAGAGGGCCGCTCCAAATCCAATGAACACCATGCCGTCGCGATGAAATACTTCGCGACATTGAGCATCATGTTGCCTGTTCATCGAGTAGTTCGTCGCGCCACTGGCTGACATTCATCTCGATAATGGCAAAGCCGCCGATCCAGACGAGTTCATCCCATAAGTACAACCAGTGCGACAGCGTCGCCCAATACACACCCAGTGCTATTAGCGATGCGTACAAAATTTTATTGATTGCTTTTGCCGTCGAAATCACCGCACCATCGGTGACGCCCCGTCCTTGCAGGCGTACGACAATCTCGATTGAGAACAAGATCACCAGCCAGACAACAGCTTCAAAGAGATCGGCCCACGCCAGGTCTCTCTCGAGCTGCAGGCCGGCCATGCCAGTGACGATCGGATCGTCGGCCAGCCAATAGAATTGAGAGTCGCCTGACAGCCCATCGCAAGTTTGCTCATTAACTTCCGTATACTCGAGGTTGTACACGTAGGAAACGTCGGCGCTACTCATGTCGCACAGGTTCGAAACGTTCTCGACCGGAATAGTAGGCTGCAAGTTGAAAACAACAATTGTGAAGGCGTACACGGTGTGGGCGAGCATTACGTAGCAAATCAGGCGCGCGCCATGCAGGGTGCGCCCGACCCAGCCTTCGAGGTTTTCGTCCTCGAGAACGTAGGTTTCCAGCTCAAACATGAATAGCAGGATGAACCACGCTGCCTCGTCAATGCTCGTGGTGAACTCGCTGGTCCAGTCGAGAAACGTCGATCCCGCGTGCAGAGTGTGAACAGCCCTGTTCCAGTCTTCGAAAATATAGAAGACGAAGTTAATAATCAGCAGCGTATAGACGGTCCACTTAATGGCCTGCTGAATCTTGTGCAGCGTTGATTCGTCTATTGCCGCTAATCGCGAAATCATCTATCGATCATACTGAAGCGCAATCCGGACAGAAATACACGCCGGACACATCTACAGTCGATCCTTGATCCGGTAGTACATCATTCCGAGCGATACCATTGGCTTGCGGAACCAATGTGCTCCTGGAACGATGAACGGCTTGACGTCTGCGAACATATCGAATTGCTCGACCGTTCCGGCAATTGCATCCGCCATGATTCGACCGGCCAGGTGCGTGACGTTGACGCCGTGACCGGAGTAGCCCTGGCAATAGAAAATGTTGGGTGAGATTCTGCCGAGGATCGGTACCCTGCTGATCGGCACACCGATAGTGCCGCCCCAGGCGTAGTCGATATTGACATTCGCAAGCTGTGGATAAAGTCTCGACATCTTCCGTCGATGATTCGTCCTGATGACTTGCGGGTCGTCGCCAAAATAGTTGAAGCGTCCACCGAACAACAGTCGTTTGTCGGCGCTGAGGCGGTAGTACTCCAGAACGAAATTCGGGTCACATATTGCAAGGTCTTGCGGATTGATCGTATTGACTACGTCCTCGGTGAGCGGCTCCGTTGCGATGATGAAGCTTCTCACAGGAAACATAATGCCTCGGAGCTTGCGTTCCAGTGCGTGATAGGCGTTACCTGCGATGACGACCGCATCAGCCGTCACAGAACCCTGTTGTGTAACAACTCTTGGTTTTTCACCTCTCTCGATATCGATGACCGGTGACTGCTCATAAATAGTGGTCCCTAGAGATACAGCGGCTCTCGCCTCGCCAATGCACAAATTCAGTGGATGCAGATGGCCGTTACCCATATTCAGGAGGGAGCCGATATAGGCGTCCGTGCCGATGGTCTCGCGCGTCTCATCCCTCGACAAAAGCCGGAATTCATGAGGAAAATCGGCTTTCTGGAGTCGCTCAAAGTCGGCTTCCTGGTCCCGCAGGTGCCTTTCCTTGATCGCGACGTCGAGATAGCCGAACTTCAGGTCACACTGGATATCGTAGTGCTCCACTCGCTGGCGAATGATGTCGTGTCCGGCCCAGCGCAGCTCGCCGAATACCTCCTCAATATCCTTGCCAAGATGTTTCGCAATGTGCTTCTCACCAGCGATACCGCTAATTATCTGGCCGCCATTGCGACCGGAGGCGCCCCATCCAACTTTGTTTGCCTCAACGACATGTACGTCGTAGCCGCGCTCTGCGAGGTGCAGGGCCGTCGAGATACCAGTGAAGCCTGCCCCGATTACACAGACATCCGCACGCTGCTCTCCCAGTAACGGCGCGAAGTCCGTAACGTCATTGACGGTGGCAGCGTAGTAAGAGCCTGTGTGTGTTTGTGGTCGCATGGTGACGACCTCACATCCTACTGCAGGGTTTGAGGAGTTCCCATCCCGGTTTGACATTGATGGTGGTTGCAATGCAAATTGGGTCGAAAGTGTGCCTTGGTTGTAAGGGTCGTGAAAAGAATCGTAGCTCGAGTCACATCGGTACACGCTGGATCGAATGATGATCTGAGCAAAGACGAGCATCCGGCCATTCAGGTTGAACTGGATGGCATCGTCGGTGACCGTCACCAATCGTATGATCGAAAAACCTGGCCGGGGGACAAGCAGCCAGAGGGCACTACTCGGCGCAACGAACGCCAATGGTCGGCCGTTTCGGTAGAAGAGCTGGCTGACCTTCAGGACACAATGGGCCTGAGTGAACCTCTCACGGCAACCTGCCTGGGCGCGAACCTTTGTTTGTCCGGCGTTAAGGAGCTATCGCGCTTACCGAAAGGAACCGTGCTGAGATTTCCGTCAGGAGCCGAACTGATCGTCGAGGAGTACAATCCTCCTTGCCACGATATGGGCAAGAAACTGGCGTCCAAATACACAACGCGTTCGGGCGAACCGTTGTCATCTACCGCGTTTTCCAAGGCCGCGAAGCTGACGCGTGGCGTTGTAGGCGTCGTGGAAGTGGCCGGAACCATCAGCGCGGGCGATGAGGTGACGGTGGAAATTTACGAAACGCCGGCCTGGCTGATGCGATCGCCGGACTGATGGCTATCGATAAGCACATTCACCCTTTACGAATTAAATACGCGGAGGCGACGATGCCTGAGCATGAGCGAAATGTAAAAGTACCGCTGTACCTGTTGGTCCTGATTGCGTTGGCCCCTTTGGCTGTAGCTGCACCAGGAAGTGATAACAAACCCAATATTGTCCTTGTCGTGATGGACAATTTTGGTTACGGAGAGATTGGTGTCTACGGTGGCGGCGCCTTGCGCGGGGCGCCAACGCCCAGAATTGACAGTATTGCCGCTGAGGGTTTCCAGCTAACCAACTTCAATGTCGAAGCGGAGTGTACGCCGTCACGCACGTCGCTGATGACTGGTCGTTACGGGATTCGTGCCCGACAGCGGCCTGACGGTCCTCCCAGGGGTATATGGTGGGGCATCACCGAGTGGGAAATCACACTGGCGGAGATGCTATCCGATAGAGGTTACGCGACGGGCATGTTCGGAAAATGGCACTTGGGCGATACCGAGGGCCGTTTTCCCACGGACCAGGGTTTCGATGAGTGGTATGGGATTCCCAACTCATCAGATCGAGCCTTCTGGCCGGATAGCGATAGCTGGCAGGAAGGAGCCCACCCGGATCTCGAGTTCACTTACGTTGTGTCATCAACCAAGGGTGAGACACCTAAGAAACTGGAAGTGTACGGCCGCGAGAAGCGCAAGACGATCGACCGGGAAATCACCGATCACGCCATCGATTTCATAAAACGTAAAGCCAAGGCTGAGCAGCCTTTTTTCGCCTATCTTCCCTATACACAAACCCACGAGCCGGTCGACGCTCATCCGGACTTTAAGGGTACGACCGGAAACGGGAGTTTTGCTGACGTTCTTGCACAAACGGATGTCTACGTGGGCGAGCTTCTCGATACGATCGATGAGCTGGGGCTCAAGGACGACACCATTGTCATTTTTACATCGGACAATGGCCGCGAAGGCATAACGAGGTCGTTTGGATTCACCGGACCCTGGCGGGGAACCATGTTTTCTCCGTATGAAGGCTCCTTACGTGTTCCTTTTCTGATTCGTTATCCGGGAGTAATCCCTGCCAGGCAAGTATCAAACGAGATTGTGCATCTGGTTGACCTGTTTCCCACACTGGCGAAGTTCGTCGGTGGTGATATTCCACAGGACCGCATACTCGACGGTGTTGACCAAACTGATTTCATGATGGGCAATTCGAATAAATCCGCGCGAGAATCCGTCGTCATTTACATAGGTAATGAACTTTTTGGAGTTAAGTGGCGCAATTGGAAAATGCTTATCAAGGAAATTGATGAAGAGAGCTATGCGATACATAACATGGCTTATCCGTCAATCTACAATCTGATAATAGATCCAAAGGAAGAAGTTCCCGAAGGCTTCTATCTCGATGACACCTGGGTAGACGCGCCGTTGTGGCAAGTTATTGAGGATCACCAAGCATCGATTGCAGAAGATCCCGGCGTACCGGATCCGTGAATACGAGACGATTCCGGGACGCGTTGTCCCGGAATTGCGTTCAGTCCCTATTCTTTTCGCAGCGGTTCGACATGGAGTTCCCAGTCGGCGTGATCGTCAGGATTGGCCGGGCCTATCTTGCTCTCAGCTGATTTGAGTAATGATTCGGGGTCATATACTACGCCCGACTTGATAACAAACCGCACGTCACGCGCTGCCTTGATATCGTCTACCGGGTTGCCGTTGACCACTACAAGATCGGCAAACTTGCCAACCTCAATCGAACCCAGGTCCTCGCCTATGCCCAGCGCGTTTGCGCCATTGATCGTTGCTGCTTTCAGTACGGCAGCTGGAGGGATTCCGGCATAGGTCATCGCGAGTAGCTCGCGATGATAGGCGAATCCCGGCAAAAGAGTCGTGTAGACGGGTTCGTCCGTACCGACAACCAGGAGATGTCCGCCGCCCGCGTCGAATAGAGACTTAAGCTCAAGTACCCGCTGTGCAAACTCCTCCTCATCGGACTCCGGCGGCGGTGGCCCGCGCTTTTCAAGCAACTCCCGTGCATAGGGTGTGAAGTACTTCGCTTCATTGGTCCAGATCATTTCAGACTGGTGCTTGCGGCGTTCATTGATGCCACCGTACATCTGCAAATTGGCGTCGTAATAAACCTGGTGTGCCAGCATCAGTTCGATCATCTGCGGCATCTCCGCGCTTCGTGGGCCGCCGCTGCCCAGCGTCAGCTGGTGTTCAACCCGGTCCAGGCCCATTAACAGCGCGTCTCGCAGATCCACGTCGTACTCAACGTTGTAGTTTCCGAGGTGCGCTGCGGTTGTCATGCCGTTCTTATGTGCTTGCTCGATCACGATCTTCGCTTCGCCGGGCGATGCCTGTTTGATCTTGATGCTAACGACACCCCGTTCTGCCCATTTATCTACTTCCTGGCGGATCTCGGCTTCCGTAATATCGTTGGGCCAGGCGATGCAGTCGTCCTCCGCCGTCTTGACGCTGTACTCGCAGCGAAAGGCGCCGAAGTACGGCCCGGATGCAAATAATCGCGGTCCGGTTGCTTCACCCGCATCGATCAAATCGCGTTGCTCGATGACGCGCTCGGGATAAAACTCGCCAGCCGACCAGGTCGACGTCACGCCGTTCGCGAGGAAAATGATGCCGTTATTGACGACTTCCTCTGCACGGCCGTTGTCGACGAGATCAAAGTTGTAGTGGGCGTGCAGATCAATCATGCCGGGTATGATTGTTTCTGAATCCGTCAGATCGATTACGTTAGCCGCTGCGAGGACGCTCTCCTCCAGGTCGGCGTCGATTTCAGCGAAGGTTCCGTTACGGATCACGATGCCCGTATTTCGCCGGCGCGTGTCACTGATGCCATCGAACAGCCAGCCACCACGTACGAAGATTTGTTCCGGAGAGGGCTCAGACTGCTGCGCATAGACAGCCGTAGATACAAGCAGCAGGCAGAGCCATGTTGTACCCAATGATTTTCGAATGAATGCACGCATCACAGACCCGCGGTCGTTTACTGATAGATCCTCAGTCCAAGACTAAGACAGATCAGGATTATTACAAGGCGGAAACGACGATTCAGGCGACAGTTTGGAGAGCTGCCACGCAAGTCAACAATCAGGTGGCGGCGTCGCTCGTGCCCGGCTCGGCGCCCAGAACGGTTTTTGCTTGCGAGTGCATTTCGCCACCCGGCTGTAGTGACGTAATTCCTTTTGGTAGTAAATTTCTGCCCAGAGTTCACCTTCCAGGTGTTCCGTCCTGATCATGGCAAGGGCAATGTTCGCCTTCACAGCCGGTGACCACATGGCTGAAGTAACGTAGCCAATTTCCTTCGTACATCTCTCGTTCTTGTAGATGAATGAACCTTCGGCAGGCTTGTTGCCCTCGATATCGAGCTTGGTCAATGTGTATTTCGGTCCGCGTTGTTTCTCTTCCAACAATGCACTTCGGCCGCTGAAATGCGGCTTGTTGAAATCGACCAGCCAGCCGAGATTCAATTCGAACGGGGTCTGATCGTGCTCAAAATGAACAGTCCGGAGCGCCTCGTTGAACTCCATCGCGGGCATGATAAAGGCGGCTTCGAGCCGGGCCATATCGGTCGCCGCTTCACCGAATGGCTGAATCCCATAATCCTCACCCGCCGCATAAAGATCGTCCCATAGCTGCAGCCCGAGTTCGGGTTGAATCCAGAGCTCGTAACCGAGATCACCGGTAAAGCCCGTGCGTGACACCATGAGTGTGTCGCCATGGAAAGGAAAGTGCATGATGTCGAACGGTTTGGCGGTATCGATGCCGTCAAGGTCCATCTTCTTGAGTACAGCGCACGACGTGGGTCCCTGCAACGAGAGTGCGGCGAGTTCGTCGGTAACGTCGGTGACCGTGACATCATCGAAGCCGAACGCGCTTTTTGCCAGCCATGCCGTACAAGGGCTTCCACAAGTCAGCATGAACTTGTCGCTGGCCAGCCTGAATATCGTGCCGTCGTCGATCATGCGTCCTTCGTCCGTGCACCAGACGCAATAGGCGACGCGATTGAGGCCGATCTTCTTGACATCCCTCGTAACCATCCGGTTCAACATGGCTTCGGCATCACGACCCTTGATTTCGTATTTTTGCATCGGGCAGATGTCGTAAGTGGCGCAGCTATTGCGAACGCAAAAATACTCGTACTCTGCGTCGTAGTAATACTCTGCAAATTTGTAGCCATTCCACGCCGACCACGCGTTACGGATATTGAGAACCTCCGCCCTGGGATAGAAGGGTGACAATTTGAGGCGTTCGCCGGCGTACGGATCGGTCTTAGTCATAGGTTATTCATCGTAGAAATCGTCTTCCGGTACAGTGTTCGGTCGACGTAGGTCCATGAGTATCTCGCGCGCCGCGTTGGCTCCACAGACCGCGGACACGCCGCCGCCCGGATGCGTCGATGACCCGCACATGTAGAGATTCCGGAGCGGCATGCGGTACTGCCCGTATCCCGGGAACGGCCGGTTGAAGAACAATTGATCGATCGTCAGTTCGCCCTGGAAGATATTGCCCTCCGTCAAGCCGATCTGTTCTTCGATGTCGTGCGGTGTCCGAACTTGCATATGTACGATCAGGTCCCTGAAGCCCGGGCTGTAGCGCTCGATCTTGTCGACAACGGCCTTGCCGAACGCATCACGTTTTTCATCTGTCCACGGGCCGTCGGCAAGCTCAGGTGGGCAGTACTGGATGAAGTTCGACATCCAGTGTTGTCCGACCGGTGCAACGGTTGGATCCCAGGCCGAGGGTATGACCGACTCGACAAACGGATCATCGGACCAGCGGCCGTGCTTCCAGCAATCGTAGGCCCGCTCCATGGTCTCGAGAGACCCGGTGAATCCCTGACCGCCACGACAGAGGTAACGATTCTCGGGAACGCCCGTGAATTTCGGCATCCCCGACAACGCGATATTGACCTTGCCCGACGAGCCACGGATCTTGTAGTTCTTCGCTTTCTCGTAGATGCCTTCGGGTAAGTCGTTCTTGTCGATGATGCGCGTGAACGTGCGTTTGGCATCGAGATTCGATACGACAATGTTTGCCGTGATCTCGTCGCCGTTGTCGAGCACGACGCCGACAGCCTTGCGGTTCTTTACAAGTACCCGCTGCACAGCGGTGTTGGTTCGAATTTCCCCGCCATGTTCGGCCACAGCGCCGGCAATAGACGCTGAAATGGCGCCCATACCACCCCGTGCGAGGCCCCAGGCACCAATGCTGCCATCGACATCACCCATAACGTGATGCAGCAGGATGTATGACGAGCCAGGCGAGTAAACACCGAGCGCGGTACCGATGATGCCCGGGCTGGCCATCGCGGCCTTGATCAGGTCGTTTTCAAAATAGTCGTCGAGATATTCGGCCGCGCTCATCGTGAAGAAGCGGACGTACTCGTAGATTTCCTTTTCGCCCAGTGCCCAGAATTTCTTGGCCAGCCACAGGAGTTCCATGATGTCTCGCGGGCGAAACGACGTCGGATCCGGTGGAGTACGCATCAGGGTCTTACGGATGAGTTGCGAATAACGAGTCAGGTCCGTCTGGAAGCGATGCATCGCATCCGCATCGTGCGGCGAATGGCGTTTCAACTCCAGGTTTGCTGCTTCTTCATCGTGATACGAGAACAGCCGCTCATCGCCATCACCGAAATTGACGGTGCCGAGGTAGGGCACAAGAATCAGGCCATGCCGGCCAAGGTCCAGGTCACGGTGTATCGCCTGTCGCATCATGCTGCAAACATACGAGCACTGGGAGTAGACCCAGCCTTTGTGCAACTCGCGAGAAGCGGCCGCGCCGCCGATGTAGTCGTTTCTCTCGAGCACAAGGACTTTGAGCCCGGCTTTCGCGAGGTAGGCGGCGTTCGTCAGGCCGTTGTGGCCTGCGCCCATGATAATCGCGTCGTAGTTGCTCATCGCAACACCTCACGTGCAGCGTTGTGCCCGGCAGCGCCAGTAATGTCGCCGCCCGGATGACAACCTGCACCGCAAAGGAACAGTCCGGGAATTGGCGTGCCGTACTGGGCGGCCTCGTAGGTCGGTCGCATCATGAGGAGCTGATCGACCGCAAACTCCGTGTGATGCCAGTGGCCGCCCGTCACGTGGCAGGATTGCTCGAGATCCGCTGGTGTCAGCAACTCCTTGTGCAGGATCTGCTCACGAATTCCTGGCGCATAGCGAGAGAGCGTGTCGATGGCTCGCTCACAGATTTGATCCCGGGCGGCGTCGGTCCAGCCTCCCTTCAGGTTGTACGGAACGTACATGACATTCGCCGACAACACGTGCTGGCCACCAGGCGCCAGCGATGCGTCGTGCGCACTTGGAATGACGATTTCCATGACCGGTTTTTCGGGGAGCTCGCGGTACTTGGCATTGTCGAAAGCAAATTCGATGGTGTCCATATCCGGTGCGATGATCATACGACCGTCGGCACTATCGAGTCCCTCAAACTCCGGCAACCCACTTAGTGCGAGGTGCAATTTCGCAACGTAGCCGTCGCAACGTAAGCGCCTGATTCGGTTCGTGAAGCCGATATCGAGGTGTTCAACACCTACGAGGTTCATGAAAGTCCGTTGTGGATCTGTCCCCGAGACAACGTGTTCCGCCTCGATCTTCTCACCGTCAGCCAGTTGCACCCCTTTCGCGAGCAGGCCGTCGGCGCTGCCATCGATCAATACGCGGCTGACGGCGGTGTTGCATCGGATCTCGGCACCCGCTGCCGTGGCTGATGCAGACAAAGCCGCAACCAGTCCGCTGACTCCGCCGGACGGTACGCTATGAGCGCCCCTGGATTCCGCAGCCATGCGATACAGCAGCAGAAGAACCGCGCTATTGGGCGATCGCGGCGCCAGTTTCGAACCAATGAGTCCGTCCCAGCTCAATGTCGATTTGAGAAGCTCATTTTCAAAATACTCATCCATCAGGTCGCGGGCGGGAAGGGTGGCGATGCGCATGAATTCACGCATATCGTCCTTGCCTAGCGTCCGAATGCGTAGTCCCACATGACCCATCGTCAGCAAAGCGGACGTGCCAGCGTCGCCGATGCGCGGCATCGTTTTGAGCCAGAAGGGCTTCAGGACATCCGCAAAACGGTGCATGAGTCGCGTGTAGTCCTTGTAGGCAGCAGTGTCGTCGCTGCTGGTGCCGCTCAGTGAGCCCTTGTGCACGACAACGTGTTCTTTGTCGGCACTCAAGCCGATCGTTGGCATCGGGTCGTTGGCGGCCGCAAATCCGTACGATGTGAGATTCAGATCGTCGGAGACTTTTTGCGAGAAGTGGCTGACCGATTGTGCGACTGAAGTATGAAAGCCAGGATGGAACTCGCGGCTCGCGGCAAGCCCGCCTGGCCCATCAGAGGCTTCGAGTACCAGAACGCGCTGGCCGCTCTTTGCCAGGTACGCAGCGCAGACCAGGCCGTTGTGCCCGGCGCCAATAATGATCGTGTCGTATCGAGTCATTCTGTCGCTCACTCGCTGCGTTGTTCGCTTACAGCTGATCCTTCATTTTGTAGTACAGCATGCCGAGAGCAATTATCTGGTTGCCCATCCATTGTGATCCCGGAAGCCTGAAATGCTTAACGTCAGCAAACAGGTCGAATTTCTCCATGGTGCCGGTAACGGCGTCGGCGACGATTTCACTCATGATGTGTGTCGCGTTCACACCATGACCGGAATAGCCCTGGCAGAAGTATACGTTGTTGTTGATACGACCAACCGCCGGGACCCGGTTAAGCACGATTCCGATCTTGCCGCCCCATTCGTAGTCGATCTGCACACCGTTAAGCTGTGGATAGACATTGAGCATGCGAGGAAGGATGTACGACTTGATACTGGCCGGTTCGCGACCCGAGTAATTGCAGGCGCCGCCAAACAGCAAGCGCTTGTCGGCTGACAGGCGGAAGTAGTCCACGATCTCGTTCGCGTCGCAGGCGGATAGATCCTGCGGATTAATCTCATTGGCCACTTCGTCGGACAGGGGTTCCGTGGCGATGACGTAGCTGCCGGCTGGAAATACCAGGTTGGACAAGTGCTTCGGTTCCATCAAGCTATAGGCATTGCCGGCGATGACCACGGAATCTGCCTCTATCGCACCAGTCGCCGTTGTCACTTTCGGACGATTGCCGTGTTCAATGCCGGTGACAGGTGATTGCTCGAATATCTGCACACCCTGGTCGTGCGCTGCCCGTGCTTCGCCAATACACAGATTTAACGGGTGCAGGTGGCCATCACGGTAACAGGCGAAGCCGCCGACATAGGCGTCTGTTCCGAGCATCGCGCGGGTTTTGTCCCTGTCCCAGAGTTCATACTTGTAGGGGAAGTTGTGTTGCTCGCGCAGGGCCGCGTAACTCTCCAGGTCGGCCATCTGCCGTGGTTTCAATGCAGTTTCCACGAAGCCGCTTTTCAGGTCGCAGTCGATCCCGTACTTCTCGACCCGGTCATAGATGATGTCGTTGCCGCGCCAGCGGAGGTCCCAGCACATGTTGGCGATGCCGTTGCCGTGTCTTTTGCGGATCTTCTCAAGTCCGCTGATACCGTTGATCAGGTGCCCGCCGTTCCTGCCGGATGCCCCCCAGCCGACCCGGTTGGCTTCAACGAGTGCCACGGAGTAGCCGCGTTCGGCCAGGTCGAGGGCAGTCGATACACCAGTAAACCCGCCGCCAACCACGCAGACATCCGCCGACGTACTGCCTTCAAGCACCGGGTAGTCGGTGACCTCGTTGACCGTAGCGGCGTAGTAAGAGCCGGTGTGTTCCTGTTTTTGATTGATTGCCTTCATCAAAGCCTCTGAATTCAGCATTAATTGCTTTATTTAAATCGACTGATCGATATAATACAGGTATAATCACCGGAGTCAATACGGGTAAAGGCCTGCAGGCGGGGAATACAGAAATGCCGAAAGTCGTAGATCACGATGCCCAGCGGGTGAAATTTGCCGAAGCGGCCATGAGCCTGATCGCGCGGCACGGTCTGGAAGGCGTGACCATGCGGGCTGTGGCCACAGAGGCCGGGCTGTCGTACGGCTCGCTGTTCCACTATTTCAGCTCCAAGGACGAATTGCTGATGCACGTCGTGCAGCACACCGCTTTGCTGCAAACCAGGCGGGTCAACGAGTTCACGAGCCAGTATTCTGGCCTGAAAGCCCTGGAGCACCTGTTGTGCGATGACGCAATCATCACCGAATCGTCCAGGGATGACTGGATGGTATGGGTGACGTTCCTGTACAAGGCCGCGTTGCAGGCATCTTTCGCCGAAATGCATGCCGAACTGATCGAAGGCTGGCTGGCGAGAATCAGGAGACTACTGGAGGATGCCCAGGAAGCGGGTGAGATCCGCCGGTCGCTGGACGTAGACTTCGAAGCAAAGGCCATATGGGCGTATTCGGCCGGGATTGGTCAACTGAGCCTGCTGCATGCCGAGTTATTGCCGGTCGACGTGCAGAAGCAGTTGATTACTGCCTATCTCGAGAAGCTACGTGGAGATTGAGCTGATCAGGACGCGTCGGCGAGTGCCGGAATAGTCTTCTTCAGACGCAAATACATGAACAGGTAGATGAGCATCCCGACCAGCGATGCACCTGCGCACATGATGAAAATTGCGCCATAGCCAAGCCCCGCGGCAAGAATTGAAGCGGCGATGTTGGGTCCGACGATCTGGCCCAGTCCCTGCGCGCCGGGCAACAACGACGCAAAGCGGCCCGAGTGGTCCACGTTTGCAATCGTCGCGGACTGGTAGACGTCAGCAAAAATCCACAGGAAGTTGAAGCTGAACATGCTGATAACGATATTGATGTTGTTTATGCCGTTAGCCAGCATGGCGACGATGATCGCCTGGCAGACGAGTGTCACGAGCAACGGCCGAGCGAGTCCGAAACGATTGCTGAGCACGGTTGCAAACAGGCAGCCAACGATTGACAGGAAAGACGCCCAGACGAGTACCCTGGCGACCCATTCGGGCGTTGCGCTTACCCTGGCAGCCCATTCAGCCATTTCGGCCGGGGGATTACTGGCAAGTTCGATATACGTCCAGTACGCGCCGATATTGACATAGGTCGCAAATACAGCGGCAAGAACGAGCCACGGAACATACGCCGGAACGTGACGGTGCTCAACGTGATGGCCGCTACCGTCCTCGGCGACATCGATTTCGACATCGAGACTTCTGTCGATGGGCCTTGGAGGTAACCACTGTAAGAAAAGAAGGCCGACGACGATGCTACCAATGAACGCGAGGTAGATGCCGTTCATCGAGAGCTGGGGTAAGACATGCAATTCCAGCGCTTGCGAGAATGCGAACGCGAACAACAACAGGTTGAATGTTCGGGCAGGCTTGGACGTTGCAGCAATTGTTGCAACGGCGACCGCCGTGTAAATGCCGCTGCCGAATCCGGCGATAAACCGCAGCCACAGAACCTGCTCGTAGCTGACCATGACCATGCACAGAGCGTTCGCCGCGATAGCGATCGCAGCAGCCACGAGCACGAGGTAGCGTCGATTAACTCTCGCAACCACCAACGCCGTCAGTATGGAGCCGAGCGACAAGCCGCCAAGATCCGCGCCGGCGACGCGACCGACTTCAACTTCGGTAAAACCGAGGAGATTGACCCAGGCAGAACTGATAACCGGGATGCCAACCATGACACCGTAGCCGACGAGCGCCATGTAGATAGCCAGAGAGATAGATCGCCAACCGTCGAATACGGTACGGTGGTGCAGCAGGGTGCTACCGTCTTGGCTCATACAGGCAAAATTTCGAAACTCCCAAGAAGGGTCAGCACGATATAGAGGATAATTTGCCGAGGCAAACCAGCAGGCCTTAAGCCGTCGAACAGGTCCATCGAGCGGTTGCTGATTTAAGCTGATTAAAGACGCATTGGAGGCGTTAGCTCATGTTGGACAAGACATCACAGGACTGGAGATCTCTCGCCGCAGATATGGAGATCGAGGGCCGTGCGTTTATCAATGGCCAGTACCAGGACGCCCTTGCCGGTGAAACACGTGTAACCACAAGTCCGGCAGACGGGAGCAAGCTCGCGGATGTAGCGAATTGTGGCATCGAAGATGCTGATCATGCGGTCGGTATTGCACGTGCAGCGTTCGAACGTGGCGTATGGGCGGCAATGGCGCCCGCCGATCGCAAAAGTATTCTGGTGCGCTGGGCGGACTTGATTGAGGATCACGTCGAAGAACTCGCTTTGCTCGAGAGTCTTGATGTGGGCAAACCGATTGCCGACACGACGGGCGGCGATGTGCCTTCCACGGCCCGCACGATCCGCTGGAGCGGGGAGGCCATCGACAAGGTGTACGATGAGATCTCGCCGGCTCCCAGCAACTGCCTGGCGCTGATTCAGCGTTTGCCGCTCGGTGTAGTCGCGGCCATCGTGCCCTGGAATTTTCCGCTCACAACAACAGCCTGGAAACTTGCACCATCTTTGGCGACCGGTAACTCGGTCATCCTGAAGCCGGCCTCCAACACGCCGCTGTCGGCCCTTCGCGTCGCGGGCCTGGCCAGCGAAGCGGGCTTGCCCGATGGCGTGCTGCAGGTGTTGCCGGGCCCTGGCGGCAGTCTCGGCCGCCACCTTGCCTTGCACAACGACATAGATGGCTTGACGTTTACCGGCTCGACAGAGGTCGGTAAGCAGCTCATGCAGTATTCGGGCGAGTCCAATCTGAAACGCACGTTCCTGGAACTCGGCGGCAAGAGCCCCAACATCGTGTTCGCTGATTGCAACATGGAAAAGGCGGCGACGTTTGCCGCGATTGCGGTGTTCTACAACTGCGGTCAGACCTGTACTGCTGGTACGCGCCTGATTGTAGAGGAGAGCATTCGGGAAGAATTCGTCGAGATGGTCGTCGCGAAGAGCCGCAATTGGATGCCCGGTGATCCGCTCGATCCAGCGACGTCAATGGGCCCGATGATTGACGCAGGGCAGCTGAAGACCGTCGCCGACTATGTCGAAATAGGCCGGCAGGAAGGCGCCTCCTTGATGGCTGGTGGCAGCCAGACCATGTCGGATTCCGGTGGCTGCTATTACGAACCGACGATTTTCGACGGCGTGAGTAACAGCATGCGCATTGCCCAGGAAGAAATTTTCGGGCCAGTCATGTCAGTGATTAGCTTCAAGGATGCAGAAGAGGCGGTAGCAATCGCGAATGACTCGATTTATGGCCTCGCCGGCGCCGTGTGGAGCAACAATATCAATACGGCGCACAAGGTTGCCGCCGCAGTGCGCGTTGGCACGATGGGAATCAATAACTACTTCGGTGGTGACATCACGGTGCCGTTCGGGGGATTCAAGCAAAGCGGCAACGGTCGAGATAAATCGATACACGCATTCGACGACTACACTGAACTGAAAACCACCTGGATTGAATTCGACTAGCGAAAAAAAAGCCCCGCACGTGGCGGGGCTCTTCAATCGTGGTGCTTTCGCTCTTACTGGCCGAAGTAGAACCGGCCGCTGAGCGAGTATGACGAGACATCGCTACCCCAGCTGCCAGCAAGACCGAGCGC
>Ga0209578_10001416_pt1 | contig 22487 bp, 23 predicted proteins | sample tdAd472_FD_187127 | JGI IMG/M metagenome (GOLD analysis project Ga0209578, IMG submission 187127) | Marine sediment microbial communities from the Atlantic coast under amendment with organic carbon and nitrate - tdAd47.2 (SPAdes)... | ecosystem: Environmental > Aquatic > Marine > Coastal >...
TATCGTTAATCAGCATATTGGCACGAAGCACTTCAAAAAGTTGCTCATGCAAATCCATGCCAGATACATTGAAATACATATTTGAATATCTCCCATAAGATTGTTCCTATGAGTTATTTATCAATGTCGTGCATCTGATATGTTGGTCACTGTTCAATGAATTGTGGCCGCTGGGATAAATAGCATGAAGAAACCAAAGAGGAATTTGTCATGCGTTTATCACAATTTGCACTTACCGATGAACCAGCCAAATCTAAACAGGCTCTTTACCACGCCACCGTGGAAGTTGTCGGTAAGGCATCAGGCCGTCTATCACCCCTTGAGATCAACAACTTGATCGTTCGCTTTCCGTTGTTGAATTGTGCTGTCTCTGATGCCCGTGGAACTGCAATTAGAGGCACGGATGATTGCGGCCAGCATGTCGGAATTATCGTTGAGGTAGGGCTGTTCTGTACAGATGAAGCACGTTTTGTTGCCGAGGTCGAAGGCTGTACCTGCGTGGACATAGTAGCGGGTGACACAACGGTGACACTACTGGACCCGCAGATCAATTTTCTATCGGATGTCAGTTGTAATCGTCACCAGCCCAATTCACTTGGCCTGTTATGAGTAAAAGAAGGCTCTTCATTTCTTCCAACCTTCTATCCATGTGTTTTTATATGGAATATAGACGGCACCGAGCGGTTTCATTAATTCAATCACCTGATTTGCAGCTTTTACAGCATTGGCTTTGCAACGATCCTCAGCACCCGGCACCATTACACCATGGCGTTCCCACCGGTTCTCTTCTCGAAGCCACCCATGGATTGCAATAATGCGTTTTTCGATCCGTGTATGAGTTGGCCGATCAATGAACCCATCGGAACCGCCATAAGGAATGGCAAAGCGATACATCCAACCATTGGCCCGTTCCGCCATGTCACCGTGTAGCTGGGTATATTCCTCACACTTGTCGGCAATTGCTTTCGCCGTACCTTGCACCGCTTTACGACGCTGGTCCCAATATTGAGGATCACGGTTATACTCAACGTCGGGCGTATATTTTTCATTAAAAGCGGAGGCTGGGAACGCCGATGCTCCAAAGATGAGGTAAGCAAATAAATTTACGATTATGATATTTCGGTGGATTATCATGATGCCATTCCACACTTTAAAACCTTTAATCGTCAAGGCCCTTGATTAAGGGGGGCTCAGCTTGTTTAGCTTTTTGAGCAATGCTAGAACCGCCACTACAGTGAGCTAAGGTGCGTTCGAACCAATAGTCTTCCAGCTTTGTTGTTTTCCGTTTCTCTACACGGTTGGTAAAGTCATCCAATATATTATCATCGGTGATGTTTTCGAAAGATGCTTCGACAACGCATTCGCATGTGGACGGCGATGCTAGAAGGTCATAAGTATTGCAAGCTATTTCAAGCTGCAAAGCCAGCCAGTCGGGGCGTTTGTCTTGTGCTTGTGCACCATCAGAACTGATAGAGAGAAAAGCGATTGCTATAAACAAGTTGATATTTTTCGACATGGGAAATTCCTATTTTTATTTTTGCAAGAACTTGTTTCCTGCGATTAATTGAGAAAGAGCATTTTGAAAGTTGTGTGTGGAAATACTGTAGTCGTAATAACTATCATCTTCGGTATATAGGCGAAGGGCTGCTCCCCCATTTGAACCTATCCCTTTCAACAGGGTGCCTAATTGTGGAGTAAAGTAAACGTCAGCGATGGGGCATTTTCTAAGGTTGGCGGAATTGCCATCGTTGCAATAAAATTTCTGTATATCCGCACCATATTTGAACGCTGCATCTTTGAAATAATCATTCGTATCTGTGTAAATAATGGCTGCTAAATCAATACCAATAGCTGGCTTAACTAAGACGCTAATGGTTAATCCTTGATTGTCAGAAATATAATCTAAGCTACAGCTTGTCTTATTTTCAAAAGAGTCATGATCGCAATTATACACCCAGCGGTTATCAGTAGCGGCAGCCACATAAGAAGTTCCTGCCGATATGATGTCGTCGCCCCAGAAAATCCACCCGATCACGCTCAAGCCGACAATAGTTCCAATACCACTTGTGACTTTTTGCCAAATGGAGGTCTTCTTTTTAGTTTGGTTCTTTTCCGTCATCTCAATTCCTTTGATCAAATTGAACTAAATCGGTCGGTTTGACTTTACCGTCTGTCGCATCATAAATACGTTGCATGGTCGAGCGTGAAGGCACGACAACCCCACGGCAGATACGGCTCACAGTCGAGACATTCACGTCAATGCGAGCCGCAAATTCCAGCATGGTGATCTTCTTTTTCTTTAAATACGCCTTTAACCGCATTCTCACCTTCCGATTTATAATGCGATATTATTGAGCGTTTAATGCAATTATTGTCAATCCATAAATTGCATATAATGACCTTTTGAAAGTTTGCATATCGTGCAAAGTCTTATCTGTAGCTTGAGTATCTCAAGCTTTCAGGAGGCATAATATGCAAAACCGCATCAAAGAATTTCGCAAAAAAGCAGGGCTAACGATGGAAGAAACCGCCCATCGTTTAGGCATAACTGTCTCTCAGGTAAACAGAATCGAGAACGGCAGAAGCTCAACAACTACAATCCGTTTAAGCGAATTTGCAGAAATCTTTGGCTGCCATGCGGCTGATTTGATTGATGATCGACTACCGATTGAGCCAAACCTCGGTGTCGATCAAGAACGCTTGCGTGATGTGATCATTCAAACTGAGCGTTTAATGTCCAAAAACAAGAAGGCAGTGAAACCCGAACGCAAGGCCGAGATCATACTATCATTGTTATCGTTGGAGAATGAACGATTGGGTGATGCCGATGGTAAAGTGGATGTTAAGCGGTACGCCGGGTTGCTGGGAATATGAAACGTGAATCGCCACTAAAATTTCTCGGTAAAGCAGGCGTTGCCAAGGAAGTTATCAAATATATCCCGAATGACATTGATCGCATGGTTTCACCATTTTTAGGTGGCGGCATTATCGAAATGATGCTGGCAGATACTGGCGTGGAAGTCTTAGGTTACGATGGCGATGAATTGCTGGCGAACTGGTGGCAACAATGGAAGCTCTATCCAGATCGTATAGCAGATGATGTCTTGTCTCGAATGTTGCCGGGTTCTGCACTGAGTAAAAAACTCAAAAAGACAACGACAGGACTGTTCGTACCTCCTGAATACTTCAAAGATAATAAGGGGCGGACAGACTATCCCGATCCATATACTGCGGCAGTGAATTATTGGCTGATGAACCGTGCCACAATGAGAGGTGGTGACTACAAAACAGGTTGGTTCATGCAGTGTTACAAGGTTGATAGCCGGAACAACATTTTCAAAAAAATCAGAAAAGGTTGCCCTGAAAAACTATCCATTGTTCACCAAGATTGGGAAACAACGCTTCGAAGTCATCCTGACGAATTTATGTTCATCGACCCACCGTACAGTGGTCTGAATAATGAAAAGAACCCCGATTTTAAATGGGCAGGTCACAATGGTCACGGATTACCAAAGACGGGCAAGTGGAAAGATACATGGCCGGGCCACGCTGCATTTTACGGTACTGATGGCTTTCTTAGTAAAGACTTCGAGCGTTTGCACACAGATTTGAGAGATCATCTATATCATCGCTCAAACTGGATCATGTGCAACTACGACCACCCTGAGACACATCGGATATATGCAGATTTCCCTCGCAAGCTTTTAGGGGCCGGGGTGAAGAAGAAGTCAACCGGACGATCACATGAATTGTTGGTTTTTCCAAGAGGTGCAAAATTGTGATGTACCGACCGGACAAGCTTCGAGATTCACCAATTGTGTGGATTGGTGGAAAAAAGAAAGCATTCGAAAAAATCGTTCAATACTTCCCGGTTGGTCTTACTGAAATGGTATCGCCGTTTGCTGGTGGAGCTGGGATCGAAATTAACATGGCGGAAGCTGGCATACGTGTTCATGCTTATGATGCAGATATTCGGCTCGTAAATTTCTTTCAACAGCTACAAAAAGACCCGGACAAGCTTATTGAGACGATCCGAGAGAATTGGACAATTCTTGATAATGGGAAATGGACCATTTCAGAAGAAACTCGGTATTTATTTAAAGAGCGAGAGCAAGCCGGACAATTAAATGATTTTGAATTAGCGGTCGGATTCTGGTTATGGAACCGCTGCATTGGTTTGGGCCTTATGTCCCGCGAAAAAGGCCATTATGAACGCTCCTATGTCGTTGGCGGCAAGGTTGAAGACAACATCAAGCAAGGTCTGCCGGACAACTTCACAATTCAGCAAATGGATTTCGAGACGGTACTACGATCACATATTGACGAATTCATGTACATCGACCCGCCGTATGTGTCGCACCAAGAAAGCAATATGGCGACATATGGCTACAAAGGATGGTTGTCCAAAGATTTTGATCATTTGTTGTTACGGGACATGTTAACGCACCGAATGAATTGGGTAATGAGCTTGGACGATGTGCCAGCTACCCGTGAATTGTACGAAGGCCATCGAATGGCAAAACCATCATGGTTTTATCATTCAAGTAATGTTCACGGACATGGCCGCGAAACGGAAGACACTGACAAAGAACTATTGATATTCAGCCGGGACTTGAACCCGGACGAAATTTTAAAAACTAAGGGGCCGCTATGACGCAAGACGTTTTCTCAAAATCACAACAATTCGAATGCCCCAGATGGTTAATGGATCATATCAAACGTGTCGTGCCGAATATCCAATGGCAAAAAGAAATTAAAGGTAAGTGGCCTGAACATTGTTTCATTCTTCCTCGGCTAGAAAATGAAGTCATTGCCGAATGGTTTGAAGAATTAGAAAAACAAACGTGCGAAATCGTTGTGATGTTGTTGCCGACGTGGCCTAACCAGTTCTGGTTCAAGTCTATCTCACATACGTCGTTTGGCTTCATGCTGGCAGGTGAAATCCGTTTTGAAGGTGAAAACGTACCATTTCCCGGTGGTCTAACGCTGGCAGTGTTTAAAAATGCATTACCGCTGGCGAATTACATGTTGTCGATACCACGTAATCCTGATGGCCTTGGTGATAACGATGTTGGTTTTGATGCCAGTGTCTTTGGCGGTACTGTTGCCGGGAAAAGTATGGGGATTATGGAAGCTGGTTCGATCAAAAATATCGTGACACCAGTGGATGCGTTGATCAAAGCAGATCGTGAACATTACAAATCACAGCACAGTATCGATTCAGCAAAAGAAAGCTTTGGAACATTCAAGTATCAAGAACAGCGTACCAAAGACCGCTTATGGGAAAAACGAAATCCCGAAGAAGCAGCTTTGCAAGTTTTTAAGCGTCGTATTGATGATATGAAAGACATGCTTGGTAGAATTGATCAAGCATATGATGAGCATATTGAAGCAGCGGTTCAAGGCGATACCGAGTGGGGTCGCGACGAAGCGAGCAGTGTTATCGAAAGGTCTGATTGGTTTACTGATGAAGTTGCCAAGCTCAAAGGTGATTTGGAAGATACACGCTCAAAATTTGGAACCAAAAATAAGTTCCGGCCACGTGTCGTTGCGATGATTGATAATGTACCGGATTTGTTAGTATGGCGTGATGAGATGGTTGCCAAAGCGAATGAATTACTGGCGGTGCTGGATCGTATAGATGCTATGAAGAAGAAACACGCGGAGGAAATGAAAGCCGCTGTGAGTGGTGCTGTAAGCGTGTCCGGCGTTGTTAAAGCTTCCGGTGGAGTTAGTATCGGAAAACAGCCTGCGATATCTACCAAGGGTAAAAAATCTGGCAATGCCAAAAAGGTTCTTCACGAAGATGATTTGGTGGATAAAACCGACGACGAAAAATGGGAAGTGTTCGACAAATTCATGGCGAGTTATGAAACTATGAAAGCCTGTGGTGAAATAACTGCTGAATCGTGCAGGCAATACCGAACCAGATCACGCACATTGATGAAGAAACACGGCCTTGATTGGAAAACGCGATAAAGTGAAACGACATCCCAGAGCGATAGAAACCCGGCCATTGTGCCGGGTTTTCTGTGTCCCGTAATTCAACGAACACTGGATGATCTTGAAGGTACGCCATTGCCAACTATGGCATGGAAACCTTCTGGGGATTTCAAACAGGCAATTGATGTGATTGCTTTACCAATACTGGAGGTTTGCAAGACCAAACGTTTGGGTATGTATATTGCTGATGAATGGGCAAGCGGCCCAATACAGTATCCGAGCAATGGCTATTTTTTATGCAATCTTGATTATCAATTGATGATAACAGTTTCAGAAGATGATTTGTTCTTTGTATCGGATGCGACCGATGAAAAATATGAAGCGTTTGAAAAAAGCATTATTGATTTTGCCAATTTGCGTATTCAGCAAGCGAAGTCAGATTATTTGCTCGTTCAAAGCGGCGTCATGACTTGGGAAGAAATTGAAAAAATGGAAAATGATTTTCACAAAATGGGTGCGAAGCATTAATTCTGTTGATCTGGCTTATAAGCAATCCTAGAAGGGAATTGTATAATATCAAATGTCGTTAAAGCAAACTTTACCAAGAAATCAGAAAGACCATGGTGAAACGGCATTCAAAAACAACGTGATATGGTGATCCCCGTTAAGAAACAATCGGTATCACAGTTGACACTGGATCGCCTGATCACAGGTGCACCTCACGATACCGGGTGATCCGTCTACAGCAGATTAGACCACAAAAAATGAGTGCGTTCAGCGTGGTTCTGAGGGTTGCCAAGCTCGATTTGAATATACTGTTGCGGACCATGTTCTCTAATAAATTAAGTGTAATAGCCGCTTGATTTACGATCATAAGGTATGTACTGCCATTATTTTGCACGATTATTGACACGCTGAAATTCTGGCAGTACCATCCGCAGCATGGTAGAACAGATCAAAAACAAAAATAACACTGATGATAAATTTCAAATCCTGAGCCTAAGCGGCGGCGGGTTTCTTGGGCTATACACGGTTTCGATCTTGGAGAAGTTCGAAGAACGTAATCGTGGCCCTGTTGCACAGCACTTTGATTTGATTTGTGGGACCTCAATTGGCGGCATCATTGCACTTGGTTTGGCTTGCGGTGCCAGTGCCAAAGATATTCGTGTCTCATTCGAAAATCACGGGCCGGACATTTTCAGGAATCAGCCTCTGGACGACAAACCGTGGTGGCTAAAGTTTCTGGGTGGTTACGGCGATATTGTTAAATCAGCATGGGAGCACATCCCATTACTGAAAAAGGCCAAACATCCCGCAGATAAATTGCGGCAAGCGATTGAAGAAATCGTTACGAAAGATCGTGTTCTTGGTGAAGCTATTCATAGGGTGCTGGTGCCAGCCGTCAATTTGACGCGGGGCAGCCCGACTGTTTTCAAAACACCGCATTGCAAACAGTTCTCCGTTGACTGTGAACTCAAAGTTTCCGACATCGCGATGGCGACATCTGCTGCTCCGACTATATTCCCATTAGCTGAAATTGGTGACAGTCTTTATGCCGATGGCGGCTTGTTTGCCAACTCACCTGACGCATTGGGGTGTCATGAGGCAACACAATTCTTGGGCATCTCAGAAGAAAATATCCATTGCTTAAGCATTGGAACCACAATGCAAAAGTTTTCCTTTGGTCATAAGACTGGCATAAACTTGGGGATCGTCGATTGGGCAACGAACCAGCGGTTATTGCAAGCTATGCTGTCGTCACAGCAGCAGAGCGTCGATTTTATGATGCAACATCGCTTGGGGGATCGTTATCAACGAATTGATCGTTTCCCTTCCCCTGAGCAATCAACCGAAATCGGACTGGACAAAGCTTCCCCTAATGCAATCCGCAACCTAAAAGGTCTGGGGGCCGAGGATTTCAAAACTGCCGTCGGCAATCCAAAGATCATGGAATTCTTCAACCACACTGCACCCGACCCCACATTTTACCACGGCCCGAATGCCAAGAAGGACAAATAGTAGATGGCGAATGTTGATAAAGTTTTATGGAAAGATAGTCAGTCCAGTTTTTTAACCGCATTGAACCTCTCCAAAGATCAGCGGGATAACCTGCTCGATGCCCGTGGTAAAATCCGCCAGAAGTTACGTGATGATTTTGTTGTCGCTCAACGTATGTTCTTCGGCGGAAAAGCTATCAATCCTCGTTTCTATCCGCAGGGCAGCTTTGCATATAAAACCATCAATCGGCCCATCTATATCCCAAAACAACAAATGGATTTAGATGATGGCGTGTACCTACCAATGTCATTGCTTGAAAATGCTCCGCCAGAAATTGCCCATCAGGTCTTCTTTCAAGTTACTGACACTGCTTTGCAACAACTCGCACAACAACAGGGATGGGGATTTAATGGCGAAAAAGATACATGCTCTCGTGTCATCCTAAATAATGAGGCACATATCGACGTGCCGATGTACGCTATCCCTGATCATAAATTTTTGCAAATTGTCGAAGCCATGGCACAACAAAAAGCCATGAAACGGGCCGGAATCGCAAATTTTGCAGATGACTCAGGCTTACCTGATATGCGTACCATCCTGAATAGCAACGAAGTTTGGCTTGCCCATCGTAGCGAAGGGTGGAAGCAGTCTGACCCTCGTAAAATCACAGACTGGTTCAAAAAGGAAGTTGCTGTTCACGGGGAAATCATACGCCGCATTTGCCGATACCTTAAAGCGTGGCGTGACTACAATCACCCGGCACTGGACAACATTTCATCCATTCTATTGATGGCATGCGTTGATATTGTTTTTAATCAGAACTTGCACGCAACTCTGACCAATGATGGTGAAGCATTGCGTATGGTCGTTAAACGCCTTCCGGCAATGTTCCAAGGCGACATTGAAAATCCCGCTGAACCCGGTGAAAAGCTGAGTGATCGGCTATCACATGACGACCGTTCAATAATGATGCAACTGGCCGTCAATTTCGGAAATCAGTTGGATAGCATTCTCGAACATTCTCATGATCCGCACAATATTATCGGCATTTTACAGGATACATTTGGTGACCGCATCCCTCATCGCCCAGACTTGATTGTTGCGTCCACACCGCAAGAAGAAGTCTATCAGCACGCTCCAGCAATTATTTCCGCAGCACCAGCCGTCCCACAAACAAAAAGCGGATGAACTGGACCGAAGCTCACAAGCAGATCACGATTGGTTTAGCCCAGCGGGGTTTCATAAGAGACCCCGCATGTCGGCATGCACATGCTTGGAAAGGCCAAATTGAAGTTGGTGGTCAAACGTTAAACATCAACGTTGAGATTACAGATTTCCGTTTTAGCAAGGCTCCAAAAATCAGGTTTACTAACCCCGACCAATTGCCAGAAAGAGTACTGCCTCACTTAAACCCGTGGGACTATTCCGTCTGCTATATAAACATGCGTAAAATTATCCTAGACCCATACAGACCCGCAGCAGTTGTCCTTGGCTGTTTAGATCGGGCAACTGAGGTTATGAATAATGCTGTTGCCGGAAAACTGGATGATGATTTTGAAGATGAATTCCCAATGTACTGGATGGGGGACCATCTCTTAACTGAACTACCTGACGGATATTCGGGCAAGGCTTATATTCATTTTGGGGCACTACAGCCTGATCGTAAACAAATAGGCACTCTTTCTGTAGCAAGTAAGCCGCCAACGCATATAACTCAAGCAAATAAAAGAGTATGCAAAGACTCAGTGGCAACATTTGAATGCCCTGTAGTCTCCATAGAACAAAGGCTTACCGTCAATCCGAACGGCACATGGCCGCCGGAACGCTTATCGCACATTCTGGAATGGTTAGCCGAGACTTTACCTGACGTTAAAGGTATGCTTCCGGCTTTAATGCAAGGGAATAATCCCAATGTTCGTTTCATAGCTCTCTCGGCTGCAAATTCAATTATTGTTATCGCGGTAAAAATACCGAAAGAATTCAAAACAAAAGAATTCTCTGTCAATCGGCGACAAAATTTACCACGTCATTTAATGACCTATGCCCAAAATGTAATAGTGGATCGTTACGCTGGGTTAGCAGTCAATCATGAATATCTTTATCAGCGAAATGTAGGGGCTATGAAAAACCTAAAGGACCTGAAAATACTCCAAATTGGATGTGGAACGATTGGTGGCTATCTTGCTCAATTTCTCGTCCAGTCCGGTGCAGGCAGCGGTACAGGTAAACTTCATTTAGTGGATAAAGACATTCTCTCACCGGCAAATTTGGGGCGGCACCTGCTCGGTTATGAATGGCTGACCAAATACAAAGCGGAAGCCTGCCAAGAGTTTTTAACACAACAACACCCTCAATCAAAAATCACCTACGACTGCTGTAATGCCAGCAAACTATTTCCTCGGATTTCCCAATATGATCTGGTCGTGAACGCAACGGGCTATGATCCATTTTCTTACGCCCTCAATGACCATTGCTTGGAAATGAGAGAAGGGGCACCTCCGGTATTACATTCATGGCTTGCCGGGAATGGTGTTGCAGCTCAATCATTCTTCAAAGAAGCCGACTTTCAGACATGTTACCGCTGTATTTCCACCGAGGTGAGCGGCAATCAACCCCGCTTTCCAGTATTGAAGGATGATGTTGTTGAAATCGAAGAAGGGATCATGGCTTGTGGCGATGGTGCCTATACACCATTCCCTGTTTCTCGATCTGCCACTGCCGCTGCACAGGCTCTTGATGCTGTTCTTGATTGGGTCAACGGAAACCCATCGCCACGCTTTCGTACGCAAGTTCTGGACAGCGACAAAGCATTTGACGTCAAGAACAGTAACCCAGAACCACTGAAAGCCTGCCCAGCATGTCAAACGATTTGATTTATACCAATCCAATGACCGGATCACATGTGCTGATTAAGCGACATGTGTGGGAAACTATTTCACGTTTCACAAATGATGATGAAATAAAAGTTGAAGCTGGTGGCGTGTTTATTGGTTGCTATCGTGGCCCCCATGTCGAAATCACCGACTGCACAGTTCCGTTTCCCGGCGATAACCGGCTACGCATGCTGTTTGATCGTAAAGACCCGATGCACCAGAAAAAAACGCATTCACTATGGCGTAACAGCAAGCAAACAAAAACCTATGTTGGTGAATGGCACACTCACAATGAATTGGTGCCATCGCCATCTGGATTGGACCGCCGCACATGGGATGATGTTCAACAACGTTTTGCATTCGGCGGACGACCATTATTCTTTATGATCTTGGGCAAAAATAACAACTGGGCAGGAAACGCAAATGGATACAAGCTGGCCTTAAATAAACAAGCCAAAGACTTATAGTTCTACATTCTCTGCTTTCTTATGTGTATGACGGGTCAGCATATGGAAACCACGATGGCCTGATACAGTGGCTACTTCCGGTACCGCCCCTTCTTAAACAAATGGCTAGTGTTCTCGTGACTCAGATCATGTAAACTAAATTTATCGTTTTTTGCCGTTTTGAAGAAACCCACATCGACGTCCCCTTGCGACCATGGTGGTGGCAACAGCAAAACGAATATTACATCACCATGAAATATTCGTCACAGACCGTTAACATCAACGATCACCCCAGCATCATCGCCGGACCATCGTTAACAGACGTCGAGGAAGTGTTAACGACGGTGTTAACATTACTGGACGATAACGATGTTAACATTGTTAACGCTGTTAACGCGGCTTATGAACGCACGCGGTGGTCCAAATCCAAAGGTGGATCATGATGAACGATTACCCGGCGATCATCGTTAATTCAGGTCCGTCATTCCAAAACATGGGATTTCCACGATTATCCCCGATTATGAGGCTGGCTGCGGCCTTCAACGGTACCGTCAAGCAACGCATTTCCAATAACAGTGTATTTTATAAGCAGTATGATAATTCACCATATTATGGAGGCAAAACATGATTGAAGGCCGTGCCAAAACACTATCCTCCGATGAATTTACCAAACTGGTCAAAATTACCAGCGTTGAACGTCATGGTCTGCGTAATATCGCGATCCTGTATTGCTCGTTCGCGTTGGGCCTCCGGGTTGGCGAGATTGCAGCATTAACCGTCGGTGATGTCATGAACGACGATGGTACCATCAAAGATCAATTCCAGATCATGCGTGTTAACAGCAAAAACCGCCGTAACCGTGAAGTCTTCCTGACGAATACGAAGGTTCGTAAAGCTCTCAAAGCGTATCTGGATGACCGCCGTCAGAATTGTGATATTGCGATGGTGTCAACGTCGCCATTGTTCAGATCACAAAAAGGGGGTGCGTTCACTGGGCATTCATTGCAGATGGCGATGAAGACGATGTTCCGTAAAGCGAACCTGCCGGAGACGGTGAGTTCGCATAGTGGCCGTCGTTCATTCGCAACAAATTTGCTCAATCAACAGCACGTTAACATTCGAACCGTGCAGCAGTTACTCGGCCACGCCAATATCAGCCAGACATCCGTATATTGCGATGCTGATCCCATGACCATGCGGAATGTGGTTGCCCGTGTGATATGAGTGATGTGGTCGTAGTGATCTCAATTGATTATTTGTTTAACGAGACCCCGGTCATCTGCTATCGCAGAGACCGACGTCCTCGGCCATATCTTGTTCGCGTTGCTCACTGCGATATTGGCCTACGGCGTGGTTTATAAAAATCCCCCCTTGTGGGGTGCTACTAATAAAAGTATTGAGAAAACCCCTACAAGGGTGGAATTTTGAGATATGAATGACCGCCCACCGCTGCGTGAACAGCGAAGCGACAATCCCTCTCTCAAAAAACGGAACGAAGTGAACTGACACGAGGTTTTGACGGCAGGTGCTTGCACCAACGTCATAAACCGATGTGGCGGCACTCAGCGTTAGCTGACGTGCCATCAATCATCGACAACAGCTACCTTGGGAAGATGATTACTTCCTTGGATTTGCGTTTACCTTCACCGTTCCAATTGAAGTTGCCGACCTGTCTGTCTGCGTCATGCCATACCGGGAAGTCTTTGTATATGTCGTATATCACGCCATCATTGTCGTTGTAGTTCGTCATGATCCAATTACCCCGGTGATACAGATGATCTCGCATATCGAGTTGCATCCGATTGAAGTCATCACTGAGCCAGCCATCTTCTCCGTATTCGATCCCATGTTTGCCAACATATGGGGGATCAATAAACATGAATTCGTCAGGATGGCTTCGTAGCGTTGTTTCCCAATCCTGATGGGTGATGTTGAATGTTTTGGGTGGCCCGGCGAGCATGTAATCCCAAAGAATTTCAGTGAAGGCATCCGCTGTGTAACCGCGACCATTCATTTTGCCGTGCATGTTGCACCGGTTGATGATCCAGAAATTCACTGCATTATCGAATGGTTTTTCCGTGTGACAACGATCATATGCTTCATTGTAGGCTTCACGGCTATAGCCCCAACCGCGACGCTTCCGTGTATCCAGCAGGTCAGGAATTGCCTTAGCTTTGCATGCGTCTACAAACCGAGCCGGGTCAGCTTCCCATTGCTTAAAGAAGTTCACCAGTCGGGCATCCGCATCATACGCATCAACCCGGACGCCCTGTGCAGCCATGTATAATTCGATTGAGCAGCCACCGGCAAAGACAGAGACCATGTGATCAAGATCATCAGGAAAGTGCTTCACCACATCTTTTATCGCTAACTTTTTACCACCGTGCCATTTTAACGGTCCAAATATGGCTGCCATACCTTCCCCCTTTAGTCGTGTGAGACGTTAACAGTCGCTGTTAATGCTGACAATGGTTGATCGGATTGCACACAGGTCGTGCCGTATCGAACGACCAATTCGACGTGCCATCAATCTTTTGGGGATAATCATGGACGTCGGTGATCCGCGATTACTGTGAACGATTCACACGGTAACTTGATTACCAACAGCGACTACTTCAACGGCACCAGTATCACGAAGGTTTATACGGTAAACCAAAGCCGAATGCTTGGTGCGGAGCAAGTCAAAAATCTAAAATGACGTATGGTCAGAGGTACGGGATAAGGGCTTCATTATTAACCAAAAAAAGGTGACTACAATGTTAAGTCAAATTCAATCTGCATGTGCACTCGAACGTATCAAAAAGTGGAATCGTGGAGATGTCGAAGATATCATAGAAGACGTATACACCATCATCGGTCAGGAAATGCTCTTTGTGCACGATGTGATATGCCATGTTGCGATTACAACAGGTCGCGATGAGGAAAATGAGGACCTGACCGATGGCGTAATTGCCACCGACAAAAAAGGCAACAAAATCGTTTTCACCTACTCAACAGAAATTCAGAAAGTTGACGGGTAATTTTCAATGGAAACCTATGATGTTTTCCAATGCTAAATTCATGATCGCAACATTTACCGATCTGATTCCAATAAGGAAGTTGCCGGGATAAAAACGGGCCGCTTTCATGACGGGTATGCACCCGCTAGGCTCCACCATTACAGAGACCACACAGGCGGTTACGTCGTGTGGTCTTTTTGTTTTTATACCGTCGATTACCATCACCGTAGATCGCCATAAACGGCGTGTGAGCGGTGCTGCAAACGTCTGTGGTGTGATTGCGTCAATCATCGTCAAACCCGCTGTAATCAACGGATACACACTCCCGCTTAGCTCCACCAGAATTCACAGGTGCCGGATTTTTTATACCCGGCACCTGTATTCATTTTACCCTTATATTCTACCGTTTATAGACCGTTTTAATGACGGTTCATGGACGATTCCTGATGCCGATTTTCTGATCGTTTTTGAGCAGAATCGGGAATTTGCTACACAACTTTGCTACACAAGTCGTGGGCAGGACGGTGGTCATGGGTAAAATTCCATGCTTATTCCGCCGTGGTGATATTTGGCATTATCGCCGTCGGGTGCCGTCAAAATTACGATCAGAAATCGGTAAGACGGAAATCTCGAAGTCGTTGCATACAAACGATTACAGCACCGCTTTACAACGCCATCAGACCGTTAGTGCGGAAGTTGGTAGATTGTTCCAACAATTGCATCAACAACGCACCGGGGCTGCTTATAACGACGATTTCGACCATCATATTTTGCTACACAATTCGGCTACACAAAATGGGCAAATTAAAGCTCCACCACATCTTGATGCCGACGGTCTCAAAACGTTAATCAAAACGGTCGTTGAAGAGGTTCTGGAACATCACGCACCCAAGAAGCCATCCATCACTTTGGACGACCTCTACCACCGTTATATGGACGATCCGGCACGGTCTCGTTCCAAGAAGACGATCATGACGTATCAATCCGTATATAACGTGCTGATGGACATCTTCGGTGCTGATAAACCCATTGCTGATATCGACCGCGAAGACTGTCGTCGGTTTATGGATGTAGTGCGGCATCTACCTGCGAATGCCAAGAAGAAGTTTCCGAAGAAATCGTTGGTGGAAATATCTGAGATTGCCCGTAAACGAAATATGAAAGCGATGGCACCGCTCACGATCAACAAATACGTCAATAAACTGTCGGCGATGTTGAATTGGGCGGTCGAAGAGGAATTACTGGATCATAACCCGGCGAAGAATTTGTCTGTCGCCGATCCCGTGCATATGCAGGACAAAAGACTTCCGTTCTCTGATAGTCAATTGGTCAAAATCTTTACGGCGTTATCTGACAAATCCGGTGCGGAATATTGGGTGCCGCATATTGGACTTTATAACGGCATGCGATTGAACGAGATATGCCAGTTGAATGTCGAGGATGTCATTAATCAACTCATTATTGATGGTGCTGTCATAAACTTTAGTTATAAATATCGTAATTCTACCCTTTGACTTATTGTGTGGAAAACCTCGTAGTGTTTTATAGTGTAGTATCTACATTTGTAACTTTATGATTTTATTATCCTTCTTGGCTATTGACTGTACCTTACAGGGGATTAAAGGTTACTATAAGCGGGGGTTCGCATTATGTTTATCGTATATAAAAGCGATGCCAGCTTACCTTTGATATCAAAGGCATCATAAAGAGGGGGGATCGCTGATGACTTCATTTGAATTAATTTCTTACATATTTGCCGCTGCTTTTTTTCAGCTTAGCGTATTTGGTACACTGGCATTCTATCGACATTGGCAAGTCTATCAGACCATGAAAAGTAACCTCTCTGAATTTGCTCCCGAACTTTCATGTGAACCTATTGTTGAAGATTATTCGCCAGATATTATTGATGAAAAACAATCAGTTTGGACTGGGCTGCGGAAATTTCGAATTGATAAAAAGGTGTTCGAAGATGAAAGTCAAAGTATATGCTCGTTCTATCTTGTCCCGGTTGATGCTCAGCCATTGCCTATATTTAAGCCCGGACAGTTTTTGACCTTTGAATTGGCTGTCACCGATCCAGTATCTAAGAAGGCCAAGAAAGTCATTCGTTGCTATTCCCTGTCAGATCGGCCCGGCCTTGATCATTACCGAGTCTCAATCAAACGAGTTTTACCACCTGCTGGCTCTCAAAACCTTCCTACGGGATTAGCGTCAAACTTTTTTCATGATAATGTGCAGCAAGGTGAGGTCTTGGATGTTCGCTCTCCAAACGGTCATTTTTTTATGGAGGCAAGCAATCGTCCTGTCGTTCTTATCGCCGGGGGAATTGGCATTACTCCGATGCTGAGCATGTTGAATACATACCTTGATACGAAAAATCTCCGTGAAATTTGGTTGTTTTACGGTGTTCGCAATAGCACAGATCAGGCCATGAAGATGCATCTGGAAGCACTGGCCAAGGAGCATTCTAATTTCCGACTTTATATTTGCTACAGCAAGCCGCAACAAAAAGATAACTTGGGGATCGATTACCAGCACAAAGGTCGCGTTGACATCTCGCTGTTAAGATTGACGCTGCCTCTGAAACCTTTCCAATTCTATATCTGTGGTCCACGCCCCATGATGGAGACAATTGTCCCGGCTCTCGATGAATGGGGGGTCCCAAAAGAAAATATCCATTTTGAGGCTTTTGGCCCAGCTTCACTCTCTAAATCTGCATTTAAGAAACCTCTTAAAGAGGGGGGCAAAATTGACAGCCCTCCAGTTACAGTTACGTTTAGTGGTTCTGGTAAATCAATTCCTTGGGATGAAAATTCAAATTCGTTACTGGATTTTGCCGAGGAGAATGATATTGATGTGGAATCAGGGTGTCGTGCCGGGGGCTGCGGTGCTTGCCAAACAACAATAGAACAAGGAGAGGTTGAGTATATTCAAGCTCCAGATTTTGACCCTGATCCGGGATGCTGCCTTCTTTGTGTTTCACGTCCCACGCGTGATCTCGTTTTGAAAATATGAGGAAGATCATGAATAAATCTCTATTTCGCCTTCAAGTTCTCCCCTTCCTCGCTCAATTCATCCTGCTTATTGGAGCAACACTTGTTAGCGATTTTATTCTTCATCAATTCGATTTAGTTTGGGTTGGGCGTTACCTTGGTATTCCCGGAACATTTTTCATCCTTTTATCCCTTTTCTATTCACTGAGAAAACGCAAAGTCATTCGTTCTGGAAATCCACGCGTCCTACTTAAAATGCATGAAATATTTACTTGGTTAGGTGCCTTGATGGTCCTTGTACATGCCGGAGTCCATTTCAATGCAATCCTTCCTTGGTTGGCACTTGGAGCAATGGTTATCAATGTGATCAGTGGCATGATTGGTCAATATTTACTTAATCGCTCAAAGCAGCATTTAAAAGGAAGGAAAGCAAAATATAAAATGCATGGACTTTCAAAGACTGAAACAGAGAAAGAATTGTTTTGGGATGCTGTGACTTTTGATTTAATGGCAAAATGGAGAGTGGTCCATTTCCCTATTTCATATGCATTTGCCGTACTGGGCATAGGGCATATCCTGAGTATATTTTTGTTCTGGGGGTGGAAATGAGACCTACAATAAAAATAATTCTGATTATAAACCTTACCATTCTTGCTGTTTTGGTTTTCGTATATCCGCACCTAATGGTTAGTCCCGGCAAATTAATTGACGATCACAAAATATCTGAGACAGATTGTTTTGCCTGTCACGATGTATTATTGGGTGCTTCATCCGAGAAATGCATCACTTGTCATAAAGTTGCAGATATTGGTCTGTTGACGACAAAGGGAACGCCTAAGATCGGTAAAAAACCTAATGTAGCTTTTCATCAAAAATTACTTGGCCAAGATTGCGTCGCCTGTCATAGCGATCACGAGGGTGTCGCCATATATCGTAAAAAAAATAAATTTTCCCATCAATTACTCGATACAGCATTACGGGAGCAATGCATTGCCTGTCATAAAAAGCCAGAGGATGAAAAACATCGTCAAGCATCAGACAAATGTACTCAATGTCATAGCTCAGAAAAATGGAAACCAGCAACCTTCGATCATAAGCTGTTGAAAAAATCCGAACTGGATCAATGTACCAACTGCCATAAAGCTAAAGTGCCATCAGACAAGTTACACCAACAAGCATCAGATAAATGTGGTCAATGCCATAGCACGGACAAATGGAAACCAGCCACATTTGATCATGCCCAATGGTTCAGGTTCGATGATGAACATGAAAGGTGTACGACTTGCCATCGTACTCCAACCTATAAAGAACCAAATTATAAGGAATACACTTGTTATTTCTGCCATGAACATACACCAGAAAAAATCAGAAGAGAGCATGTGGAAGAAGGAATTCGCGATTTTGACAATTGTGTTTCATGCCATCGAAGTAGCGACGAAGATGAAGCGAAAAGAGCATGGGAGACAATAAAAAGAGGTCTTCCCTATCAATTCAATCAATCTTCGAGCAACTCTAAGAGGCGGAAGGAAAAAAATCATGAAGAAGATGATTAAGTCCGAGGCAAATACATACTAAATCGGTGGCGAATAAAATGGGAATATTTGAAAGATACAAATATATAGAAATTCCCCGATCAGCAACAGTCCATAATTTTTAAGTTGCTTTCGGTGCAACGAAACAGATAAATGCAAACTCATAACTGATCAGAGTTTCATTTTGCCTCCCTTTTTTAAATCAGTCTATGCAATTTAAAAATAATCAGGCATAGAACCGCCCATTCGAGATAATTCAGGTTCCGCAGATGACATTAATGATTTTGGCAATCGTTTTTGGCTTGGTTTTATTGGTTTGGAGTGCTGATATACAAAAGTGAGCACGAGATTGCTGTCGGCAATGTAGTTGGATCAAACATGTTCAACGTTCTTGCCGTCATCGGTATAGCGGGGAGTATCTCTGAAACCTCAGTCCCAGAAGAAATTCTTTATCGGGATTGGGCAGTTATGATTTTACTTACAGTGCTATTGTATCTAATTTCGGCTCGACAAAAGGAAAATAGCATTGGGCGTAAAACTGGTGCTGCCTTTCTTTGCATTTATGTAAGCTACCTTGTTTATCTTGTTTTTTCACAGTCATGAGTTTTGAACACGTTCCTACTTTAAAAAAATTGATTTAATCAAAAAATATGTAATTATTTAATTAATATACAAAACTATTTCATAAAATTAGCTATCAGGATGACCATAATGTCAATTGAGCAAATTTTCGTATTGGCTTTACTTTTTGTCGTCTTTCTTAGTTTCGTAAAAGAATACTACCCTCCCGAAGTTATCGCTTTAGGAGCGACAGCGGCACTTGTTGCCACCAGCATTATTGACGTTAGGGAATTTTTATCCGTTTTTAGTTCTGGTGCTCCTATTACCATTGCGATGATGTTTATATTATCCGCTTCCTTGGAGCGAACAGGAGTCCTTTCTTTATTGGGAGAAGGGCTGAAAAAATATGCAAAAGGTTCCTTTCTTCGGGTCATGTTTTTAATGATGTTCGGAGCCATGATTGCCTCGGCGTTTATGAATAATACCCCTGTTGTCATCTTAATGACTCCAATAGTGATTTCAGTTGCTTCAAGCGTTGGGGTATCTCCGTCTCGGCTATTGATCCCTCTTTCATTTTCAGCAATTTTTGGCGGCACGCTTACGCTTGTCGGCACATCGACCAACATCTTGGTTAGTGGAATTGCTGTTCAATCGGGCCTTCCAGAAATTTCAATGTTTGAAATGACATTACCCGGCCTAATTTTTGCGGCTGTCGGGATGGTTTATATGTTTTTTGCGGGTCGCTATCTTTTGCCAGACAGAACATCTCTTGCAAACCTTTTGAGTGAAGGGAGTAAGAAAAAGTTTATGGCCCGTGTCCTTGTGCCGTCTCATTCCAAATACCTTGATAAAAAACTTCACGAACTCCCATTTAATACACCACATTCAAGAATTTTAGATGTCATTAGAGGCGAAGTATCTTTACGTGGCAAACTTGACACTCTCCAATTACAGTCTGGTGACCGCATTGTTATTAAAACGGACACCAGCGAAATTTTGGGAATGAAAGAAGATGGGGGAGTCGAATTTGCAGACAAGTCATCTCAAGATATTGAGCTTGTTACTTCTGAACAAACAATAACCATGGAAGCCAGCGTAGGTCCTCAGTCTCATTTGCGGGGTAAAACTTTAGATGAATTAAATTTACGTCGCCAATATGGAATTTATGTGATGGCGATCCATAGGAATGATAAAAATTTATCCGACAAAATGAATAATGTCCGGTTACAATTTGCCGATACACTTTTGCTTGATGGGCCAATTGATGGGATTGAGCGGTTAGTTAAAGAGGGTAGCGTAATTAATCTATCCACACCATCTGAACGCCCAATAAGAAGAAGTAAAGCCCCCATTGCCATCATCACTATGGTCTCTGTGATGGTTTTAGCAGCATTTAATGTTATGAATATCGCAGGCTTAGCATTAATTGGTGCCGTAATCGTAATGTTAACCAGATGTATTGATCCCGAAGAAGCATTTGATGTTATTGATTGGCGAATTTTGTTTCTGATTTTTGGTATGTTGGGTATCAGCATTGGGATGACAAATACCGGAGCTGCTAAGTTAATTGTAGAAAGTATTATCTCTTCAATTGGAACGGCAAGCCCATTAGTCATTTTAGCTATTGTGTATATTCTCACGAGCCTATTAACAGAAATGATTAGCAATAATGCAGTCGCAGTTTTGCTTGGGCCTATTGTAATCTCACTCGCCATACAACTCGGTTATGATCCCAGACCATTTATTATAGCTGTGATGTTTGCTGCCTCTGCCAGCTTTGCTACTCCAATAGGGTATCAGACGAATACCTTCGTTTACAACGCAGGGGGATATAAATTTAAGGACTTTATAAAGGTAGGTCTGCCATTGAATGTTATCTTTGCTGGCTTGGCTGTTATAGTTATTCCGTTGTTCTTTCCGTTTTAAAGACTTTTCATAATTAGCATGGTTTTAAACTCTCATACCGAACCTTCCCCAGTTCCTCCGCCACAACGTCCATTGAATATCCACGCCCATAGAATGCTTGTGATGCCCGTGAATTTGACCTGTCGGACCATCCGCCTAATAACATAGCGATTTCATGGCGGACATCGGCCGTTCGTAATGCGTCACGGAAATTATGACGGAATGAATGAAAACTGGTGCGATCACCATCGGCATCAATTGATTTCAGGAACCGGGTGAACCATTTGGAGAACTGATCCGAACGGTATCCGGTCGTGCCAATAGGAATGTCGGGGAATAACTTTGACCGAGGCTTCTTCTCGAACGTCTTCAAATACCGCATGAAGCCGAGTTCCATCAGATGCGGATGGATCGGCACCACACGTTCGGATGATTTCGTCTTCAATACCTTGTCATCAACTCCACGACCGACATCACGGGTGATGTTAAAACACCAGATACCATCTACAGGAATGACATCCTCGACATTCAACTGGCATATCTCGTTCAATCGCATGCCGTTATAAAGTCCAATATGCGGCACCCAATATTCCGCACCGGATTTGTCAGATAACGCCGTAAAGATTTTGACCAATTGACGATCAGAGAACGGAAGTCTTTTGTCCTGCATATGCACGGGATCGGCAACCTTCAAGCCGTTTGCAGGATTGTGGTTCAGCAATTCTTCTTCGACTGCCCAATTCAACATCGCCGACAGTTTGTTGATGTATTTGTTGATCGTGAGTGGTGCCATCGGCGACATTCCCCGTTCACGGGCGATAGAAGATATTTCCATCAACGATTTCTTCGGAAACCGTTTCTTGGCATTCGCAGGTAGATGTCGAACCACATCCATGAACTGGCGACAATCTTCACGGTCAATATCAATAATGGGTTTATCAGCACCGAAGATGTCCATCAGCACGTTGTAAACCGATGTGTATGTCATGATCGTCTTCTTTGAACGTGATCGTGCCGGATCGTCCATATAGCGATGGTAGAGGTCGTCTAAAGTGATGGATAGCTTCTTGGGTGCCGATACCGATAATACTTCTTCTACGACCGTTTTAATCAACGTTCTGAGACCGTCGTCGTCAGATGGCGGTGGAGCTTTGATTTGCCCATTTTGTGTAGCAGAATTGTGTAGCAAAATATGATGGTCGAAATCGTCGTTATAAGCAGCCCCGGTGCGTTGTTG
>Ga0209578_10001417_pt1 | contig 22465 bp, 23 predicted proteins | sample tdAd472_FD_187127 | JGI IMG/M metagenome (GOLD analysis project Ga0209578, IMG submission 187127) | Marine sediment microbial communities from the Atlantic coast under amendment with organic carbon and nitrate - tdAd47.2 (SPAdes)... | ecosystem: Environmental > Aquatic > Marine > Coastal >...
ATGGCGGAGCGGGGCGCGCGCGAACGCGCGCTGGACGACCTCGCACATCAGTTGCGCATTCGCCTTGCTGCCTTGTTGACCACGTCAGAGCCGACAGACAAGAAGCCATGAAGCTGAACGGCGCGAAAGCCGACGCATTTATCAGATCTCCCGATCCAAAGGTCCGCGCCGTATTGTTGTTCGGTCCCGATGCCGGCCTTATCCGCGAACGCGCCAAGGCGCTTGTCGAGCATTTCGCGGATGCCAGCGATCCGTTCGCCATAACCGAACTTGTCGGCGATGCGTTGCGCAAAGACGGTGCCTTGTTGTCCGATGCCAGCAATGCAATGTCGTTGATGGGCAGCGCCGCCGTGGTCAGTGTCCGCGATGCCGCCGACGGAATCGCGCCGGGTGTCGAGGAATGGCTGGACGCAGGCGGCGGTGTGCACCCGGCAATATTCGAAGCCGGCGAACTCGCGCCGCGCTCGAAGCTCCGCAGTCTTTTCGAAAGCCGTTCCGACGCCGCAGCGATTGGCTGCTATCCGGATGAAGGCCGCGATCTTGCCGGCGTTGTCCGCGAGCACATGGCACAAGCGGGTATGCGGTTGGACAATGACGCGTTTCCGCTGCTCGTCAGCAGGCTGGGGACAGACCGACTGGCGATCCGCCAGGAGCTGGACAAACTGGTGCTGTTTGCGGGCGGGCCGGGGAACGATGCCGTCATCACCGCCGCCGATGTCGAGACCGCGATTGGCGATGCCAAAACCGCGTCACTTGACGATATCGCTTTCGCCGTCGGCGGCGGCGACCAGGCCGCGCTCGGCACAGCGATGGATCGGGCATTTTCCGAAGGCGCGCACGCCGTCGGGGTTATTCGTGCCGTGCAGCGGCATCTGGACCGGCTGCATCAGGCAAAAAGCGCCGCGGCGCGGGACGGTAATCTGCAGGGGGCCATCAAGAAATTACGTCCCCCGGTTTTTTTCAAGGTTGCGGGGGCGTTTGAATCGCAAGCCCGGGCATGGGCGCCGCAGGATCTTTCACGTGCATTACATCTGCTCTTGGAAACGGAACGGGATTGCAAGTCGGGTCTGGATATTGAACGTGCGATCTGCGAACGCGCGCTGTTGCAACTTACGCAGGCAGCACGGCGTTTCACACGCTAACTCATTGAAAATAATTGATTATTTGGCTTTTGCGGCTTTTGGTTTCAAGCTCACCGAAAGCTTAGGCGCCGGCTCGGCCGATGCGTCGGCACCCTTCGTATCGTCTTTAACAGCCCCCGGCGCACGCGAAATCGGTGCGTCATCCGCGGCGCCGACATCCGCCTTCAGGCGGGCAATAACGAAATCGAGCTGATCCAGATCTTCATAGGCGATCCGCAATTCTCCCTTCGCGCCGCTGCCTTCAAGTGAAACCTTAAGGCCCAACAGGTTCGACAAATCGCGCTCGAGGGCGAGGGTATCGACGTCTTTAGATTTCTTTTTCGGTGTGGTGGATTTGCCGGCATCGCCGGCGGCCTTTTTCGCAAGTTGCTCGGCCTGGCGCACACTCAGATTTTTCTCGATGATCTTTTTGGCTTTTTCATAGGCACCGTCGACACCGATCAGCGTCCGGGCATGCCCGGCACTGAGCAGACCTTCCTCGACCAGTTTTTTGACGCGCGCTTCAAGAGCCAGCAGCCGCAGGGTGTTGGCGACATGGCTGCGGCTTTTGCCGACAAGCCGCGCAACATCTTCCTGCTTGTGATTGAAGTCCGCCATGAGACGGTGATACGCATCGGCTTCCTCAACAGCGGAGAGGTTTTCGCGCTGAACGTTTTCGATGACGGCGACTTCGAGCGTCGTCTGGTCGTCGAAATCCTTGATGATGACGGGGACTTCGGCCAGTTGCGCAATTTGCGCGGCGCGCCAGCGGCGTTCCCCGGCAATGATTTCGAATGCCTGCGGATCGTCCGGGTGGCGGCGCACCAGCAACGGCTGCAGCACGCCTTTCTCGCGGATCGATTGCGCCAGAGCGTCGATCGCTTCCTGGTCGACATAATGCCGGGGCTGGTACTTGCCCGGGTGCAGCAATTCGACGGCGACTGGTTTCGCGGTCCGGACCTTGTCCAGCTTTGCATAATCTTCGTTGACGTCGCCGAGAAGCGCCGAAAGGCCCCGTCCAAGCTTGTTCTTTTTTTCCGCCATGACGCTACATCCCCACCCGACGTTCGCGATGAATTACTTCGCCGGCGAGGCTGAGGTACGCCTGCGAGCCGGCACAATCCATATCATAAACAATCACCGGTCGCCCATACGACGGCGCTTCGGACACGCGAACGTTCCGGGGGATAACGGTTTGATAGACCTTATCGCCAAAATACGCCCGCACATCGTCGGCGACCGCACCCGACAGATTGTTACGGCCGTCGAACATTGTCAGTACGATCCCTTGAATTTCGAGGCCGGGATTGTAGGTCGCCTTGACCCGCTCGATAGTGCGGACCAGCAGCGATACCCCTTCGAGCGCGAAAAACTCGCACTGCAACGGCACCAGTACGGCCTGCGATGCCACCAACGCGTTGATGGTCAACAGACCCAGGGCGGGCGGGCAATCGATGAGAATATAATCGTACTCGGCGGACGCCAGCATCAGCGCTTCGCGCAGACAGAATTCGCGGCGCTCGACATCAACCAGTTCAATTTCCGCACCGGATAGATCGATACCGGAGGGGACGATATCCAGACCCGGAATAGAGGTCTCCTGGATGGCGTCCTGCAATGGAATTTCGCGGATCAGAACATGATAGGTATTCTTCGCGCGGCGTTCATGATCGATGCCGAGACCGGTCGACGCATTACCCTGCGGATCGAGATCGACGATCAGAACCTTTTGTTTAATCGCCGCCAGTGCGGTTGCCAGGTTAATTGCCGTCGTCGTTTTACCGACTCCGCCTTTTTGATTGGCAACGGAGATTATGCGGGTGCGGTTTGGGTGCAAAATGGTGTCAGACATCAGTTATGGGCGCCAATTCGTCAATGATGAGAACGGTGCCGGAAGCATCGGAAAGGCTCTGTTTTCGGCCCATGGCTATTGTCCAATTTTTCGCTGTTAGCGTCAATTCTTCATCCACGTCGGCGCCCTTTAAAAGCAATGATTTTCCACCCGCGCGCAAATGGCGCTGCACCCACGGCAATAGCCGCGACAACGGTGCCAGCGCGCGGGCGGTGATAAAATCGCATTCCAGCGGTTCGACGGCTTCGATCCGTGCGGCATGAACGGTAACGGGGGTCTCGGTCACCCGTGCCGCCTCGCGGATAAAAGTGGCCTTCCGCTGGTCGCTCTCGATCAGGTGCATTTCGACATCGGCAATAATCGCCAGCACCAACCCCGGCAAGCCGGCGCCGCTCCCGAGATCGGCGATTTTCGGGGTCGCCGGTGCGGCGGTGAGAAAAGGCAACAGTTGCGCGCTGTCGAGGATATGGCGACGCCACGGATCGGCGAGGGTTTTCGGCCCGACGAGATTAATGGCACGCTGCCATTTGACCAGATGATCGATATACGCCTGTAGCCGGTCCATGGTCGACAGGGGAACGGGGCCGCCGGTAACGGTGGCGATGGTGTCGGCGCACTCGGCACGGCTCATGGGGGACAGGTCCGTCATACGCAATAATGTTTCACGTGAAACACGATCAACCCACCTCAGGCTGTCAGGCGGCTGTCGCGCCGCTTGACGAAGGCCAGAAGGGCGGTGATGGCCGCCGGTGTGACGCCTGAAATTCGCGCTGCCTGACCGATGGTTTCAGGCCGGACACGGGTCAGCTTATCGATGACTTCATTGGACAAACTCGGGATGCCCGCATAATTCAGGTCGTCGGGCAACACGAGGCTTTCGTCCCGGCGCAACGCTTGTATATCCGCTTCCTGCCGCGTCAGATACGTGGCGTATGTGGCTTCGATTTCAATCTGCTCGACAACGTCTCGCCGCGTATCGGCCAACTCGGGCCAGTGGCCGGTAAGGGTGGCAAAATCTATATTCGGGTAGCTGAGAAGATCGAGCCCGCTTCTCCGAACCCCATCCTGATTGATGTCGAGGCCGCGCGCACGCAGTTCGCTCGGGGTTTCATTGATCGCTTGTAACTGGGCGCGTACATGATCGAGGGCCGTGCGCTTTTCTTCGAAAATGCGTGCGCGGTCGGTTTTGACGATCCCCGCTTCGACCCCGCGATTGGTAAGGCGCAAATCCGCATTGTCGGCACGCAGCATCAATCGGTATTCGGCGCGCGACGTGAACATCCGATAAGGCTCGGCAGTACCGAACGTCACCAGATCGTCGATCATCACACCGATATAGGCTTCGGCGCGGTCGAGCGAAAACGGCTCGGTATATCCGCCAGCACTTCGTGCCGCATTCACACCCGCCATCAGGCCCTGTGCAGCGGCTTCTTCATATCCCGTGGTGCCGTTTATTTGTCCGGCCAGATATAGGCCGTTTACGGCATGGGTTTCGAGAGAACGCTTCAATGCCCGTGGATCGACAAAGTCATATTCAATGGCGTAACCCGGCTGCAGCATCGCCGCGTTCTCAAGACCCGGTATTGTCTTGAGGATATCAACCTGAACGTCTTTTGGCAGGGATGTGGAAATACCGTTCGGGTAAACGGTAGGGTCGTCTAGGCCCTCAGGCTCCAGGAAAATCTGATGACGTTCCTTGTCGGCAAACCGGACAATCTTGTCTTCGACGGACGGGCAATAGCGCGGACCAATGCCTTCGATCTGGCCGGAATACATCGCCGAACGGTGCAGGTTATCTTGGATGATCGCATGCGTACGGGCGTTCGTATACGTCATATGGCATGCGATCTGCGGCACTTTGATCTCGTCGGTCAGATACGAGAACGGCACCGGCGGGTTGTCGGCGGGCTGGGCCTCAAGGCCGTCCCAGGCAATGGTCCGTCCATCAAGGCGCGGCGGCGTACCGGTCTTTAGCCGGCCGAGCGGAAAGCCCAGACGCTTAAAGGTATAGGCGAGGCCGACGCTGCGCTTGTCACCAACGCGCCCCGCGGGAATGCGTTTATCGCCGACATGGATCAAACCACGGAGGAAAGTACCGGTGGTGATGACCACGGCGCCGGCGTGTATATCTTGGCCGTCGCCGGTGCGAATACCCAGGACGCGTGTTCTGTCATCGTCGAGGATCAGGTCCTCGACTGCCGCGGCCATGATCTCGAGGTTTTCGGTCTCCGCGAGCAAATCCTGAATGGCCTGCCGATAAAGTTTTCGATCCGCCTGGGCGCGGGGACCGCGAACGGCCGGTCCCTTGGAGCGGTTCAACATCCGGAACTGGATACCGGCGCGGTCAATGGCGCGGCCCATAATCCCATCGAGCGCATCGACCTCGCGGACCAGCTGCCCCTTGGCCAGACCACCGATGGCCGGGTTGCAAGACATCTCGCCGATGGTGTCGAGACGGTGGGTGACCAGGAGGGTGCGCGCGCCGACACGCGCCGAGGCTGCGGCAGCTTCCGCACCGGCATGACCGCCACCGACGACGATCACGTCATACATCGTTTTAATCTGGTCCGACATGGCGCGGAACATAGGCGTACCCCGTATCCGAGTCAATTCTTCCCCACGCATGTTTCACGTGAAACATTGTGGTTAGAATCACTTAACCCCCAATATATTGAATCCGGTTTAACGATGAGTCAGAAATGCATTGTTTCACGTGAAACACCGTGTCCATACACCGGACTCATTTACCGATACAGAAATCCCGGAAAATGCGGTCCAGCAATTCCTCTACATCCACGCGCCCGGTAATCCGCCCAAGTGCCCCGGCGGCGATCCGCATGTCCTCGGCCATCATTTCCTCGTCGGCCCCGGCCTCGGCAGCAGCAATCGCCCGGCGTAGCGCATCCCGGCAATCCTCTAGCGCGGCCCGATGCCGCGCCCGAGTCAGCGGCACCGACGCCCCGGTCCGGGTTTCCGCCTGCGCCTTGATGCGCCGCGTCATCTCGGTGATCAATGCCGCGATCCCCGCGCCGGTTTTAACCGAGATCGTAACCCCGCCTTCCGCCGGAGCGGGGGGACCCTCCAGCAGATCCGCCTTGTTCAGCACCGGGATCATCCGCGCATCGGGGGCGGCATCCATATCGTCGGGCACCGTCGCGTCCTGCAGATGCAGCCGGAGGTCTGCTTGCGCCGCCTGATCGCGGGCCCGGCGCACGCCTTCACGTTCAATGGCATCGTCGCTATCCCGAAGCCCGGCGGTATCGATCAACACCGCCGCATAACCCCCCAGATCCAGCGGCACCTCGATCACATCGCGGGTCGTGCCGGCGATATCCGAAACGATCGCCACATCGCGTTTCGCCAGGGCGTTGAGCAGGGACGACTTGCCGACATTCGGCGCACCGGTGAGGGCAATCCGAAAGCCGTCGCGAATGCGCTCGCCGATGCCGTCGTCCGCCAGATGCATGTCGATCTCATCCGCCAGCGCGCGGAGGGCGGCAATGCTTTGCCGCGCCAGGTCGTCGGGAATGTCTTCTTCGGCGAAGTCGATACTGGCCTCGGCAAACGCCATGGATTTCACCAGCCGTTCGCGCCAACCGTCGTATCGTTCCGCCAGCGCGCCACCCATTTGCGCCAGCGCCTGACGCCTTTGCGCCGCCGTTTCGGCATCGACCAGATCGGCAATTGCCTCGACGGCCGTCAGATCCATCTTGCCGTGCTCGAAGGCGCGGCGCGAAAAATCGCCTGGGCCGGCCGGCACCAGACCATCGATCGCGGCGAGACTCGCAATAAGAGAATCCAGCACCGCATGCCCGCCATGGATATGAAACTCGACCACATCCTCGCCGGTGAAGCTGGCCGGGCCGGGAAACCAGAGAACGAGGGCATCGTCGATCTTCTCGCGGCCGGAGCCGTCAATATTCGATTCGGATGCGTAAAGAACAGCACGCGTTGCCATGCGCGGCACGGGCAGGGCCGTCATACCGGGCACCAGCGCCAAAAGCACCGCCCCGGCGCGAGGTCCCGACACGCGCACGACGGCGATCCCGGCTCGTCCCGGCGCCGATGCCAAAGCAAATATCGTGGTCGGATCAGCAGCCATAGACGTCACCACAGCCATACCCCAATATCTTGGGGCTTATACTATATATATAATGAGTGCCTATTCGTCCGGGTGGAGCATCAGGCGTTTCACCGGTCGGCCGTTCTGCAGATGCTCGGCAATCACCTCGTCGATATCCTCGGCGGTTTCGCACCGGTACCAGATCCCTTCGGGATAAACCACCATGGTCGGACCCAGCTCGCAGCGATCCAGACACCCAGCCTGGTTGATGCGCGTCTTTTCGATGCCGAGTTCCTTGACCCGGGCCTTCATGTAATTGCGCAGCTTGACCGCCCCCTTGGCGGCGCACGAGCCACGCTCATGGCCTTCGGGGCGTTCGTTCATGCAGACGAACACGTGGTGATCGAAAAATGCCGGGATATCGTCAGTGTCGCTCATAAATCAGTCGTCCTTATTGTCATCTTCGGATTTGCCCATCTGCGACCAGAACATGCGCTGCATCTGCTCCCACCCCTGCAGACCGGCCGGCAGCCATGTCTTGAACATGGTTTCCGGATCCATGGCCTGCAGATTGGCGCGCATGCGCTCCTCGACTTCCTTCAACATCGCTTCCTGCAGCGGCTTCACATCGGGTAGTCCCAAAAACGTCCGTGCCTCTTCCGGTGTACAGTCGATATCGATCTTGACCTTCATGGCTGCCCCTCTCATGGTCTGCAGGCCCCGCATGGATGCCGGGACCGCGCATGGTTCCGACAAGGTAAGCGGGCAGGGGAGAAGCTGCAACGGCGCTCTCGCATTCCCCCGGAAAGGAGCCTCATGTCGCGCAACCGTCTCGATCAGGAAACGTCCCCGTATCTGCTGCAGCACAAGGACAACCCGGTGCACTGGTATGCATGGGGCGACGATGCGCTCGAAGCCGCGCGGACAGAGAACAAGCCGATCCTGCTCTCCATCGGTTATGCCGCCTGTCACTGGTGCCACGTCATGGCGCACGAAAGCTTCGAAAATCCCGCCATCGCCGCCGAGATGAACGCGCATTTCATCAACATCAAGGTCGACCGCGAAGAACGCCCGGACATCGACAGCATTTACCAGACCGCGCTGCAGCTTCTCGGCGAACACGGCGGCTGGCCGCTGACGATGTTCCTGACCCCGGACGGCGATCCGTTTTGGGGCGGCACCTATTTTCCGCCGACGCCGCGCTATGGGCGGCCCGGCTTCGCTCAGGTCCTGAAATCGTTATCGCGCACATATGCCGACGCCCCGGAACAGGTCGCGGGCAACGTCACGGCGATCCGCGACGCCATGGCCGATGCCCTTGCGCCAAAGGGCGGCGGCGGTATGTCGTTGCAGACCCTGGATCAGGTCGCCGCCGTTGCCGTGCGCATGGTGGACCCGTACAGCGGCGGCACGCAGGGCGCGCCAAAGTTTCCACAGCCGATGTTCTTCCGTTTCCTGTGGGCCGCGCATCTAAGATCGAGCAGCGCGATTTTCGCCGATGCCGTGACTCTCAGCCTCGACAACATGTGCCAGGGCGGCATCTACGATCACCTCGGCGGCGGCTTTGCCCGTTATTCGACGGACGACCGGTGGCTGGCCCCACACTTTGAAAAAATGCTCTACGACAACGCGCTGCTGATCGAGCTGATGAGCGACGTCTGGTTGAAGACGAGAAGCCCGCTATATCGTCAACGCACGATCGAGACCATCGACTGGCTGCTTCGCGAAATGAAAAACGGCAAGGACGGGACGGACGGCTTTGCCTTCGCCGGGGCTCTCGACGCCGACAGCGAGGGTGAGGAAGGCAAGTTTTACGTCTGGTCGGCGGCGGAGATCACCGAGGTTCTGGGCAGCGACGCGGATGATTTCTCGGCCATTTATGACGTCACGCCCGGCGGCAACTGGGAAGGCAAAACGATCCTCAACCGGCTCGAAACGATGGAATGGGACGATGCGCAGGAAGCCCGCATGGCGCCTTTCCGCGAAAAGTTGCTGGCACGCCGCGACGGGCGCATCCGGCCCGGTCGCGATGACAAGATCCTTGCCGACTGGAACGGACTGATGGTCGCGGCGCTGGTCCGCGCCGGGATCACCTTCGAACGGACGGACTGGATCACCCTTGCCGCTGACGTTTTCGCGTGGATCAAAATCCACATGACGGCAGCGGATGAACGGCTCCGCCATTCATTCTGCGCCGGACAGCTGCAACACCCGGCGGTGATCGACGACGTCGCCAACCTGGCCCGGGCCGCGCTTTACCTGTCCGAAGCGACGGGCGATCCGGCCTACATCGCAGACGCCAAGGCATGGGCCGAAACCGCCGAGGCGCACTATCTGGACCGCGACGGCGGCGGATACTTCATGGCCGCGGACGACACTCCCGGTCTTGTCGCCCGCCCCAAGCCGATCTTCGACAACGCCCAACCCGCAGGCAACGGCACCATGGCCGACGTCCTGGTGCGGCTTTATCTGATGACCGGCAAGGAAACGTACCGCGACCGCGCCGAACACCTGTTCAAGACGTTCATTACCGAAGAGGCCAACCACAACCTGCACCATCCGACATTGCTGATGGCATGGGAAATGCTGATGCGCGGCACGCAAATCGTGATTGCCGGCGACCCCGCCGACGACGCCTCACAGGCTCTCGTCGCGGCCGCGCTCAGATCGCCGAACCGGCTCAGCGTCGTGACGCGCGTGGCGCCGGGTCAGACGCTCCCCGACGGTCACGCCGCCGCCGGCAAGGGCATGGTCGACGGCAAGCCGGCTGCGTATGTCTGCGTCGGCCCGACCTGTAGTCTCCCGGTAACCGACGCGAAACAGCTCGGCGATATTCTCGGAGGCGGGCAATGACCGGCCAGCCGTCATTCGTGTCGTTCAATTCGCCGATCGGGCCGATCACGGTGTTTGCCGATGCAGGCAAGCTGATCGTTATCGAAGCCGGCGGTGTCCCCGGCCCGGGCAGCGACGATCCGATCCTTGCCGAAGCGCGCCGCCAGATCGACGACTATTTCGACGGCAAACGGACGGATTTCGATCTACCGCTGAACCCGCACGGCACGCCGCGCCAGCGTGAAATCTGGCAGGCCATGAGCCGCATTCCCTACGGTACGACCAAAACCTACGGCGATCTTGCCCGCGAGCTCGGCAGTGCACCACGCGCCATTGGCGGTGCGTGCGGCGCCAATCCGCTGCCGATCGTCATCCCGTGTCACCGTGTATTGGGTGCAGGCGAGGCCATCGGCGGATACTCGTTCGCCGACGGCGCCGATACCAAACGCCAGCTTTTGGCTCTCGAAGGCGTGCGCCTCGGCCTGATCTGATCGCTTGTCGGAAACGACCCGGCACCCCATATTTTCAAACAACGATACTTTCAAAGGGGAGGACGACCATGACCAAAGGTATTCGCGTATACGAAGCGGGCGGCCCGGACGTAATGAAATGGGAAGACATCGAGGTCGGCGATCCCGGACCCGGTGAAGTCCGCATCAAACAAAACGCCGTCGGGCTCAACTACATCGACGTCTATTTCCGCACCGGCCTGTACCCGGTCGATTTCCCCGCCATCATCGGCATGGAGGCCGCCGGCGTTATCGAAGCGGTCGGCGAGGGCGTCACCGAATTCGCGCCCGGCGACCGTGTTGCCTATCCGATGGTCCCCGGCGCGTATTGCGAAGCGCGTTGCATGCCGACGCTGAAAGTCGTGAAGCTGCCCGACAGCATCGACGATCAGACGGCGGCGGCAATGATGCTCAAGGGCCTGACCGCGCAGTATCTGTTGTTCCGCACCTACAAGGTGCAGCCGGGCGACACCATCCTCGTCTACGCCGCCGCCGGCGGGGTCGGCCTGATTCTGTGCCAGTGGGCGAAGAAACTCGGTGCAACGGTCATCGGCTGTGTCGGCTCGCAGGAAAAAGCCGAGCTGGCCATGGCCAACGGCTGCGACCATCCGATTTTGTACCGCGACGAAAACATTCCCGAGCGGGTCAAGGAACTGACCGGTGGCAAGGGTGTCGCCGTCGCCTATGACAGCATCGGCAAGGCGACGTTCATGGACAGCCTGGACAGCCTGGCGCCGTTCGGCGTGCTGGCAACGTTTGGCAACGCGTCCGGCAAGGTCGAACCGTTCGATCCCGGTATCCTGGCACCCAAGGGCTCGCTTTACGTGACGCGCCCGACGCTCGGCACGCACACCGCGACGCGCGAGCTGGTGCTCGACGGCACCAAGCATCTGTTCGACGCGGTGACGTCAGGTGACGTGAAGATTTCCGTCAACCAGACGTATGAACTGAAAGACGTCGCCAAGGCGCATGCCGATCTCGAAGCGCGCAAGACGACTGGTTCGACGGTATTTACCGTTTAATCGGCAACGCCGATCCAATCTGCCAAGGGCACAGCGTTCTCACGCTGTGCCCTTTCTCTATCCGGGCCTGTGCGCGTCGAATATTTCCCCATTGCCGTCTTGTCACCCGCAACGAGTGCGCCTACCCTACGCGCGATGGTTCCGCCAAAACGAAAGACGCGGCGGATGAAAAGGGAACACGGTGAGGCCTACCCATCAGGAGCCGAGACCGTGGCTGCCCCCGCAACTGTGAGCGGTTATTCACACCCTGTTATCCACTGGCGTTTCGCCGGGAAGGTGAGGGTGCGACGTTTATCCGCAAGCCAGGAGACCTGCCATCGTCACCCGCGCGATCGCGCATCTTGAAACTCTCTCGCACGGTGGGTGCGGTAAAGGAGATACACATGCATATCGAACCCGGCGTCGTCGACGCCACCAAAATCACCCTCAGCTATGCCACGGCCGCAGGCTCAATCGGACTTGCGACGAAACTGGCGGCGGACACCTTGCGGCGGGATGGCGGTATTGCGCCGCTTGCCGTTCGCAGCGCCATTACGACCGTTCTCGTATTTTGTTTCTTCGAGGTTTTTCCCCATTACCCGGTCGGCGTATCGGAAGTACACCTGATTCTCGGCTCGACCCTGTATCTGTTGTTTGGGGCCGGCCCGGCCGCCATCGGTCTCGCCGCCGGTCTGCTTTTGCAGGGCGTCTTCTTCGCGCCGTTCGATCTGCCGCAGTACGGTATGAACGTGACGACGCTTCTGGTCCCGCTGTGGGCTGTCAGCCATCTCGCCAAGCGGATCATTCCGGCCGACACACCTTATGTCGACGTCAAATACTGGCAGGCGTTGGCGCTATCGAGCGCATACCAGGCCGGGACCGTTTCGTGGGTCGCGTTCTGGGCGCTTTACGGCAGCGGCTTTGGTGCCGAAAACCTGGCCGCCGTCGGCTCTTTTGGTGCGGCTTACATGACCGTGATCTTGCTGGAACCGCTCGTCGACCTGAGTGTCCTTGCCATCGCCAAAGCCATGGCACCGCTGACCAGTGGTCCGGCATTTCAAAGCCGGCTGCACAATACGGCAAGTTGATTGCACTGATCAGATCGGGGCATCCCGGTCCGGCTCAGATGCAAACATGCAAAAAGGAAAGGCGCCCCCAGGGGCGCCTTTCTGCTTTTCAGCCATCCGCCGTGATCGGCAGACGTAAACTGAGACAACCGTTACTGATTCATGGAATCGAAGAAGTCGTTGTTATTCTTCGAGTGCTTGATCTTGTCGAGCAGGAATTCCATCGCATCGGTGACACCCATCGGCATGAGAATGCGGCGTAGCACCCACATCTTGGCCAGCGTGCCCTTGTCGACCAGCAGCTCTTCCTTGCGGGTGCCGGACTTGGTGATGTCGATCGTCGGCCAGGTCCGTTTGTCGGACAGCTTGCGATCGAGAATGATTTCCGAGTTACCGGTACCCTTGAATTCCTCGAAGATGACCTCGTCCATGCGCGATCCGGTATCGATCAGCGCCGTCGCGATGATGGTCAGCGAACCGCCTTCCTCGATATTACGCGCCGCGCCGAAGAAGCGTTTCGGACGTTGCAGCGCGTTGGCATCGACACCGCCGGTCAGGACTTTGCCGCTCGACGGCACAACGGTGTTGTAGGCGCGGGCCAGACGGGTGATGGAATCCAGCAAGATAACGACGTCGCGTTTGTGTTCGACCAGACGCTTGGCTTTTTCCAGCACCATTTCCGTGACCTGCACGTGGCGCGTCGCCGGCTCGTCGAAGGTCGACGAAATCACTTCGCCCTTTACGGTGCGGGCCATGTCGGTGACTTCTTCCGGGCGTTCGTCGATCAGCAACACGATCAGATAACATTCCGGATGGTTGCGGGCGATGGAGTTGGCCATGTTCTGCAGCATCACGGTTTTACCGGTACGCGGCGGCGCGACGATCAGACCACGCTGGCCCTTGCCGAGCGGGCTGACGAGATCGAGCACACGGTGCGTCGGATCCTTGATCTCAGGATCGTCGATTTCCATCAAAAGGCGCTGTTCGGGATACAGCGGCGTCAGGTTGTCGAAGTTGATGCGGTGGCGCACATCGCCCGGATCGGCGAAGTTGACCTTATTGATCTTCAAAAGCGCAAAGTACCGCTCGCCCTCTTTCGGGGAACGGATTTCACCTTCGACCGTATCACCGGTGCGAAGCGAAAAGCGGCGGATCTGGCTCGGGCTGACGTAAATATCGTCCGGCCCCGGCAGATAGTTCGCTTCCGGGCTTCTCAGGAAGCCGAAGCCGTCCTGCAGCACTTCCAACACCCCGTCGCCGAAGATCGCGATGTCGTCCTCGGCCAGATGCTTGAGAATGGCAAACATCATGTCCTGTTTGCGCAGCGAACTGGCGTTCTCGATTTCCAGTTCCTCGGCATACGCCAACAAGTCGGCCGGTGATTTTTCTTTGAGGTCTTTGAGATTCATGTCTCTGCTTCGATTATCGGTTTCGGGGGAGAAAGGAAAAGTGTGATACGCCGGACCGCGAAGGTCACATGTAACCTTGGTTGCGTCCCCGGAGGGCCGCGGAAAAGTTTAGGCATTCACTTAAGAGCGGAACATGTCCGTTGAAGATGGCAAACGATTACGACAAGCGCCGCAGCCTGTCAATTGGCTTTTCAGAAAGGTTCTACGATAGTCCCCGCCACCGCCGCGCGTGACGCGCGCTCAAAACCCGTCAGGAAGACGGGTCGGCAGTGTCTGCGTGCAGCGACCTCCCAAGGATATGATCGTCCTTGTCGATGACGCGGCTCGCATGACCGACGATCAACGGGTCCGGTCCGTGTGCAACGTGCGTGTTCTTGTTCGGATACGCAAGCTTGCTCAGGAAGTGCTGCATGCAATTTAGCCGGGCACGTTTCTTGTCGTTGGATTTGATAATCGTCCACGGCGCATCCGCTGTATCGGTATAGAAGAACATCGCTTCCTTGGCTTCGGTGTAGTCTTCCCACTTGTTCAGGGATTCACGGTCGATGGGACTGAGTTTCCACTGCTTCAGCGGCGACGTTTTACGCGCATCGAAGCGGCGATGCTGTTCTTCCTGTGTGACCGAGAACCAGTACTTGAACAGCAAGATACCGCTGTTCACCAGCATCCTTTCCAGTTCCGGGCACTGGCGCATGAATTCCAGGTATTCCATCGAGTTGCAGAATCCCATGACGCGCTCGACACCGGCCCGGTTGTACCAGGAACGATCGAACAGCACGATTTCACCGGTCGTCGGCAATTGCTCGATATAGCGCTGGAAATACCATTGGCCGCGTTCGGTTTCGGTCGGCTTTTCAAGTGCGACAACGCGCGCACCGCGCGGGTTCAGATGTTCCATGAAACGCTTGATCGTGCCACCCTTTCCCGCCGCATCACGGCCTTCGAATAATACCACGACTTTTTGGCCGGTTTCCTTGACCCAATTCTGAACCTTGAGAAGCTCGACCTGTAGCTCGGCCTTGTGCGTTTCATAAGTCTTGCGGGGAATTTTCGTGGTGTACGGATACACCCCTTCGCGGAAGATTTTTCCGATCGCCTCCGGGTCGTGCTTCATTTCAGCAAGCTGGTGATGGCGCGCCGCTGCCCTTTTGTGCGCGTCTTGCGTCGTCGGCGCAACATTCTCCGCCACGGTCGGCTCCGGTGCCGACCTCGCAACCGTGGTCTTTGCCGTCACTGCATTACCGTTTCCACGCCGTGCGGGTTTCGCCTTTACCGTACTTGTTTGCGCCGCTTCGGGCTTCGCCTGATCCGCCATTTTCGCACCTCCTCCCTGTTTTGGTGCAATTATCGTGGAAATTCCGGCTGGTGCGCCATGATCTAGCGCAATATTTTTGAAATTCAGAAAGGCTTCACAACCGCCATGATGACGATGACGATCATCAGCAATGTCGGCGCTTCATTGGCGAAGCGGAAAAACTTGTGACTGCGGGTGTTGCGGTCGGCCTCGAAATCCTTGCGCCATTTGCCCATCAGCATGTGCATGACCATCAAACCGGCTATACACGCCAGCTTCACGTGCAGCCAGCCGTCGGAAAAATCCTGATATGTCAGCAACACACCACCGACGGCCAGGGCCACCAGCATCGCCGGGTTCATGATCGCGCGCAGCAAACGGCGCTCCATGATCTTCAGCGTTTCCGACAGTTCCGAACCGGGTTCCGCTTCGGCGTGATAAACGAACAGGCGCGGCAAATACAACAGCCCCGCCATCCACGCGATCACGGCGATGATATGCAGTGCCTTGAGCCAGAGATAAACGTTTCCGTCAAACATCCGCGCTCGTTTTCCCTATACCCATGCTATGCCCAGGCGCACTTGCCGCATGACGACGGGCATATGCGTCCACCGGCATCGGAAATGCGCGGTGCATCGGCCGCAATCGCTTTGCGAACCAAGCCCGACAGCGCAGAGACGAAAGACGGATGTGTGCCAACGGCAGGCACCCGGGTATAGCCCGGCACACCGTGTTCATCCGCCAGTTCCTTGTATTCGATATCCAGCTCGACCAGCGTCTCCGAATGCTCGGATACGAACGCGATCGGCACCACGATCAAGGGGACACCGTCTTTTCCGGCGCGCTTGATTTCATCGTCCGTCGACGGGCCGATCCATTCCAGCGGTCCGACCTGGCTCTGATAACAAACAACCCAATCAAGCCCGGCAATTCCCAAGCGATCGACAACCGCGTTCGATGTCTGCTCGACCTGCCATTGATACGGATCGCCGGCGGCGATGACTTTCTTCGGCAGCCCGTGCGCCGAGAACAAAACGCGTGGCTTGGCGCTCTCATCGGCGGATGCATACGCGGATTTGATCAAGCTCGCCTGCGCATCGACCCAGCCGTCCGACTGTGGATAGCAACAGATCTCGACCGCCGGCACGGAAAGCCCCGCTTTTGCCGCGGCACGGTGCCAATCCTTGAATGACGATCCGCTGGTCGTCGTCGAATACTGTGGATACAGGGGTAACAGGATGATTTTATCCGGGGCGAATTTTTTTACCTGTGCCGCGACGTCGTCGCTCATCGGGTGCCAGTAGCGCATGCAGATGAACGTTTTAACCTCGCCCAAATCGGGACATTGCGCCTCGAGCGCTCCCGCCTGTTCCTGCGTCAATTCCAGGAGCGGCGATTTTCCGCCGAGGTTTGCGTAAATCTCGCGGGCAATCGGCGCGCGGCGGGTCGAAATCAGTTTCGCCAGCATCCACCGGAACGGTTGCGGTACGGAAATGATCGCCGGATCACTGAACAGGTTGAACAAAAACGGCTGCACTGCATCCGGATTGTCCGGGCCCCCCAGATTGAACAGGATCACGGCCGTTTTCATCAACAATTACCTCGAATACGGTCTATCACACGTTGAACATGCGCCGCCGGTGTCTGCGGCACGATCCCATGACCCAGATTAAAAACAAACCGCCGCTCTTTGGTTTGCGCCAGTATATCGTCGACGCCGCGATCCAGCGCATCGCCACCGACGACCAAAAGCCGATTGTCGAGATTTCCCTGCAAGACACAGGTGTCCGGTATTTCCCGCATTGCCCAATCCAGCGGCACGGAATGATCCAATGACACGCCGTCGACACCTGTTTCGGCCACATACTCGGGAATCATCACACCACCCTGTCTGGGGAATCCGATAATCGGCACATGCGGTGCCTGCGCTTTCACATTTTCTACGATACGGCGCGTCGGTTCGATCACCAAAGACCTGAATTGCGACACCGACAGCACCCCGGCCCAACTGTCGAACAACTGCAATACCTCGGCACCGGCCTGCACCTGTGCAATCAGGTAACGGGATGTGGCATCGACGAGAATATCCATCAGGCGCTGAAACTCGTCCGGTGCCCGATACGCCCAACCGCGCGCGCGTTCGCATTCGGTCCGCCCGCGACCTTCGACCATATAGACCGCCACGGTCCACGGTGAACCGGCAAACCCGATCAGACCGGTCGTCGGCGGGATTTCGACGGCAAGGCGGCGCAACGTCTCGAAGACCGGCGCCAGATTGCCGACCACCGCTTCTACGTCGAGCTTTTCAAGCCCGGCAACATCGCGGATCGGCTCAAGTACCGGGCCTTCCCCTTCCTTGAAGGTAACCTGCTGACCCAACGCATCGGGGATAACAAGAATATCGGCAAACAGAATCGATGCATCGAAACCGAACCGGCGCAGCGGTTGCAGGGTCACCTCGACCGCCGCATCGGGCGTGTAGCAGAATTCCAAAAACGAACTTATCCCGGCACGGACTTCACGGTACTCCGGCAGATACCGACCGGCCTGGCGCATCATCCATATCGGCGGCGGCGATACAACGTCTCCCGCAAAGACCTGCAAAAACGGTTTCGTGTCGGTAATTCCCGAACCGGTCGTCGACAAGGATTGGGTCATGATCTGGATCTTCCACCCGTAGGCCGGGCTCTGCTTCTTCTATATAGAGTCTATATATAAAGAATATTGTAGTGGTAGTAGGTCATATGAATACTGGGGATTATGTGTCATCCACAGGTTATTCAGGCAAGCGGCATGGTGTTGTTTAATGCCGCAGCGCCGCAAGTTTTTTTCTGAAACGGAAAAAATGGCAATGATTCCAATACCCTCTGGCAATACTCTAAAAACTCTCTAAAACCGCAGGATTGCGCCGTTTTCAAGTTATCCCAAGGCCTTACATCGGACTTCAAAGATTTACACAGCGGGACAAGGTGTGTATCGAGAAACCCTGACATGGGTATCAAAGACACTTTTTAGGGCATTGTAAGTTATCCACAAATTCATCCCCCGGCTTATAAGGGGGCTATACATATCCCAAAGGTTTATGAATGCAGGATTTTCATCTCCACCTCGTTTCCGATTCCACCGGTGAAACGGTTACGCTTTTGGCCCGCGCCTGTCTCGTGCAATTCGACGATATACAGGTGCGTGAACATTTGTGGCCAATGGTGCGTACCGTCGAACAAGTCCGCGAAGTTATGGAACGGATACGGGAAAATCCGGGCTTTGTCATGTGCACGTTGGTTAACGAGAAAAACCGTCTGGCGCTGGAAGAAGGCTGCCGGATGCATCAGATCCCCTGCATTCCTGTTCTCGATCCGGTCGTTGCTGCGCTGGGGGCGTATCTGAATGCGAAAAGTGTGCCCCGTCCGGGTGGGCAGCACGCCATGGATGCGGAATACTTTGCGCGTATCGAAGCCATGCAGTTCGCCTTGAGTCACGACGATGGCCAGATGACGCATGAGCTGCGAAATGCAGACGTGATTTTAGTCGGGGTCTCGCGAACGTCGAAGACACCAACGTGTATTTATCTCGCCAATCGTGGGATAAAAGCTGCGAATATTCCGTTCGTCCCGGGATGCCCTTTGCCGGAAGAACTGTTTTTGGAGGAAGGGCCAGCCGTTGTCGGCCTGACCAACGATCCGAAACGGCTGATCGAAATCCGCCGGCAACGTTTGCGGTTTTTGGATCAAGATCCGGATACCGACTACGTCGACGAGGAATCTGTCAAAGAGGAAGTCGCCAGCGCGCGCCGTTTGTTCACGCAATACGAATGGCCGGTGATCAATGTATCCCGCCGCTCGATTGAGGAAACCGCCGCGACGATCCTGCAATATCTGGCGCGCCGGCGCGGCGATGCCGACGACGCGTGAATCGCCCTTCCCTTATCCTTGCGTCCAAAAGTCCCGCGCGTCGCCGAGTTCTCGAGAATGCGGATGTTGAATTCGAACATTGCGATGCGGGCGTCGACGAAGACGCGATCAAGGCAAAGCACATCGGCCAGAACCTCGATCCCCAGGACCTTGCCCTGACGCTGGCACAGGCCAAGGCCTGTGCGGTGGCAAATAACGAAACAGACGACGCGCTGGTCATCGGTTGCGATCAGCTACTGGTTCAAGACGGCTGCCTGTTCGATAAACCGCGTTCCATGGCCGAAGCCCGAACGCATCTAAAAACCTTCAGTGGCAACAAGCATCAATTGATCTCGGCAATTTGCCTGGCGCGCACCGGCAAGGTGATATGGTCGCACGTCGCTGTCGCCGATATGCACGTCCGTTCGCTCAGCGACGCCTTCATCGACACCTATTTGGACAGGGAAGGCGAGCGCATCCTTTCTTCGGTCGGCGCTTACTTGCTGGAAGGCGCCGGGGCGCAGCTTTTTGCACGGATTGATGGCGATTATTTCACGGTCCTTGGACTGCCGCTGCTTCCCCTATTGGAAGAGTTGCGGAAACGAGGCATTCTCGCTGCATAAAGGAGCATGCAATGCCGTCCGTGACTGCTACCACCATCAAAGCCGGTGTCATCGGCTGGCCCGTCGATCATTCCCTGTCGCCGAGACTGCACGGTTTTTGGCTCGAAAAGATGCAGATCGACGGTGTTTACTTGCCTTTGCCGGTTGCGCCCGACGATATCGAGGACGCAATCCGCGCGTTGCCCAAACTCGGCTTTGCCGGTGCCAACGTGACGGTGCCGCACAAGGAAGCGGCATACCGGACCGTCGACCGTTTGAGCGATACCGCCAAAGCTATCGGTGCCGTGAATACGATCGTCTGCGATACGGATGGGACCTTGTCCGGCGACAATACGGATGCGTTCGGTTTCATGGAAAATATTCGCGCCGGTGCCCCTGATTGGGCGGCGTCCGCGGCCCCGGCGCTGGTACTCGGTGCGGGCGGCGCGGCGCGGGCCGTCATTTGTGCATTGATCGATGCGGGAGTAAGCGAGGTGCGCCTTGCAAATCGCACGCGTGAGCGGAGCGACGAACTGGTTCGGCACTTCGGTGAAAAAGTCATTGCCGTCGATTGGGCTGACCGCAATGCGGCAGTCGACGGGGCCGGTTTGTTGGTCAACGCGACGACCCTCGGGATGACGGGGAAACCGACGCTTGAAATCGATATTGGCCATCTCGCCCCCGGCGCAGTGGTGAACGATATCGTGTATGTACCGCTTGAAACCGCGTTGTTGAAAGATGCCGCCGCGCGGGGATACACGGCTGTCGATGGGTTGGGCATGCTGTTGCACCAGGCCCGGCCCGGCTTTGAGGCATGGTTCGGCGCCCGCCCGGACGTCGATGATGCGTTGCGCGCGCATGTCCTTTCGGGTCGTTAGGGACGGTCATGTTCATTCTTGGTCTGACCGGATCGATCGGCATGGGCAAAACGGTTGCCGCGGGCGACTTTCGCCGTCTCGGTTTGCCGGTGCATGATTCCGACGCTGCCGTGCATGCCTTGATGGCGCGTGGTGGTGCCGCGGTTGCCGATGTCGGGACGGCATTCCCGGGTATTGTTCGCGACGGTGCCGTCGACCGGGGCGCATTGGGCAAGCGGGTTTTTGGTGACGATGTGGCGCTGCGCACGCTCGAAGCGATCTTGCATCCGATGGTGCGCAGGCGCGAACGTGCGTTTCTGGGTCTGCACGCCCGCCTGCGGACACCGGCGGTGGTGCTCGACATTCCGTTGCTGTTCGAAACCGGCGGCGAGGAACGCTGCGACGCCGTATGTGTTGTTTCCGCGCCGTATCGCGAGCAGCGCCGCCGTGTTCTGCGTCGGCCGGGGATGACGGAAGCGCGGTTCCAGGAAGTGTTAAAACACCAAATACCGGATTATTTAAAGCGCCGGGCAGCAGATTTTGTGATTTTCACGGGTTTAGGGCGCGCTCACAGCTTGCCGATAATCCGTCGAATTGCGACAATCGCGCAATCGACGGCGGGTTCGCACTGGCCGCCGTTTAAACTGTAGGAGCTGGCGTATGCGCGAAATCGTTCTCGATACGGAAACCACGGGCCTTGATCCGTCGGCAGGACACCGCATCGTCGAAATCGGCTGCGTCGAGTTGATCAACCACGTACCGAGCGGTGAGGTATATCACCAGTACATCAATCCGGAGCGCGACATGCCGGTCGAGGCCGAGCGTGTGCATGGTCTGAGCGAGGATTTCCTGAGCGGGCACCCGGTTTTCGCGGATATTGCCGAAGGTTTCGTCAACTTTGTCGGCGATGCACCGCTGGTTATTCATAACGCTGCGTTCGACATGGGCTTTATCAATGCCGAACTGGCGTTGGTTGGGTTGGAGCAGATCGACCGGAAGCGGGCCATTGATACCGTCGGCATGGCGCGGCGCAAGTTTCCCGGCGCGCAGGCATCTCTTGATGCGCTTTGCCGCCGCTTCGGCATTGATCTCAGCGAACGCCAGATGCACGGCGCGCTTTTGGATGCGCAGCTATTGGCGGCGGTTTACCTGGAATTGCTGGGCGGGCGTCAACACGGGATGGACCTGGCCGCAGATGCCCTCATGCAAGGTGAGCAAAATGGACCGGATAGCAGTGCCGACACCGCGACGTCCGGCCGCCGCGAAGCCCGCACGCATGCGGCCAGCGAAGAAGAGCTGGCGCGCCATGCGGAATTTCTGAAAAAGATCAACGAACCGATCTGGCTCCGCTCCTGACGAAGCGGCGCTGCGAAAACCGCCTCAGGTCTCGTCGGCGGTCTCGCCTGCCTTGCTCTGTTCCTCGATACGCCGCTGGTACATCGCGACGAAATCGATCATCCCCAGCATGACCGGCGGGAAGCCGCCATCGCGGGTGACGTCTGCGACGATGTTGCGTGCGAACGGGAAAAGAAGCCGCGGGCATTCGATCATCAGAACCGCCTGACGATGCTCGTCGGGCAGGTTCAGCGTGAAGGTGCCGGCGTAAACCAGCTCCAGAATGAACCCCTTGTGCTCGCCGACTTCGCACGATGCGTTGATGCTGAGCATGACCTCGAACACGTTGTCGGCCAGCTGACGGGCGTTGACCGAAATATCGATGTTGATATCGGGCGATTCCGTCTGCATGTCGCCAAACACGCCGGGTGCGTTCGGGACTTCGAACGACAGGTCTTTCACGTATTGCGCGTTGACCGTCAGCGGCGGAGCTTCGGATTGTCCGCCCTCGGCGGGTGTCGGCGTCTGTTCTTCGGCCATCTGGCTCTCCTCAAGCGATTGCGGGCTTCTGGTAACACGTCTTTTCGCAATGAACAACAACCGAGGGCGCGCGACGCTTGCCTAGTCCGATTT
>Ga0209578_10001418_pt1 | contig 22454 bp, 24 predicted proteins | sample tdAd472_FD_187127 | JGI IMG/M metagenome (GOLD analysis project Ga0209578, IMG submission 187127) | Marine sediment microbial communities from the Atlantic coast under amendment with organic carbon and nitrate - tdAd47.2 (SPAdes)... | ecosystem: Environmental > Aquatic > Marine > Coastal >...
GGCACGTCGAGTTCGCGGACTTCGAGCGGTTGATTATAATCCGGTAAGACCGTTGCGGAACATTTATGGGGGGCGTTCATTCGAGTCCAATCTCCACGTTTTTGTGCGCGTCAGCGCTGAAATAGTGCATCGACTTCATCGGACAGAAGGCGATGAGTGCTGCCAGGTTTTCATCTCAACCGATGCCAAAGTTCTATGGATCGACAAAGCTAAGGATCGACAAAGTTAAAGCCTGGAAAGGGTCTGGTGTTGTAAATATTACGAACAGCCGGAGCGAGGCTAATCACCTCAACGGCGGTGAAGTTGATGGTGGCGTGATCTTCCTTAATTTCGGAAAACTGACCGATAACCAGCGGGTTATAGTCGCAACCCATGCTCCTCCTCCTTGTTCTAGCTCGTTCTCGATCTAGTTGTGCTTAAGCTCCGGGCGGGCAAATCCCCATTGCCTGCCAACCGGCTTTCTGCAGGGCACTGATGCGCCATCGGCTGCTAGATCGGTGACGCGTCCCGGCGCAGCTGTGCAAACTAAACGGGGGGTTTATCCCGAGAGTCACCTTTATTATTGGTTTATCGGTTAGCAACGGATTACCGACGCTTTCAAGCCTTCTAATTGTTTCGGGCTTCGTTTCGCGGAAATCCGAGTGTTTTGCGGTAATACTCCCAGAATACCGTGTTAGCGACTTCATCATTCTGCGCGCCATTGGCCGCGTCAAATCCTTCGACGATCCCTTTAAGGAAATAGGAGTTAGCTGGCGAAGTCGTCGCCGCGCGCTGGATACGTTGGAACACCGCGGCATCTTCAAGGCTGACCAGTCCGCTGGGGCCGAGTAGATTAGAAGACTGATTCAGGCGGTGTTTGACCATCTGTTCATCATCGTCTGCGTGGGCAAAATAGGCCCAGTGAACTTCGGTCTTGCCAACACCGCGCGGTATCGGAAAACGCAGGTTAATCATGTCCAGGTGTTTGGTGGCTACTGTCATTAGACTCGGCGCAACCACGTAGGAGCCCTGCGCCGGATTAACGTCGCGGAACTCCAGGATACCTTCATCTTTAAGAAAGCCCGTTTTGGCGGCTTCTTTAAGCTGGGATACCAGGGCTATATTGCCGTTGGGTTCGACCACGCAGAAACCTTTGCCACCCTGCCAGTTGAGCAAACGAAATGCGGCGTGAAGTAGCGGTGGGTGGTAACCGTCGTTGTCGCGATAGGCTTTCCAGTTGGCGTTGTAAATAACCTTTTGATAGCCGAGCAGTTTTAATCGACCATCACCGCCTAGAACCTGCTGCAGGTGCTCAGCGGTGCGCCCCAGATAATCGAGCAGCGGTGGGGCATTTTCAGGCTCGAGGGTGACAAACAGTAGTCCGAAAAAATTCTCAGTAGTGATTTCAGCAAGGCCGAATTTCTCTTTAGTGAAATCTTCAGGGAAATCATCGTCACCAGGGCAGACCCGCAGGGCCCCTTTGTCGTCAAAAATCCAGCGATGGTAGGGGCATTCAAATTCAGTTTTGTTGCCCATAAAGCCGGTCACCAGTTCGGTGCCACGATGGGTGCAGGCGTTCTGGAATACGCGCACCTTGTCATCTTCGCCATGAATAATCAGGATCGGCTTTTCGCCTATCGCGAGGGTTTTATAATCGCCAACATTGGGTACCTCGCTGACATGAGCCACTGGCTGCCAGATGGGTCCATAGAAGAGTTTTTCCAGTTCCAGCTGGTAAATATCTTCTCGCAGGTAGACGGCTTTGGGGACTTCGTTGATGGCATTGGGCCATTCGAAGATGTCGGCTAAGGGAGTGCTGGGTGCATTCATCGCGAGAGTTACCGTTTAATTAGGACTAACCATAAAAAAAGGCCGGACCTACATGGTCCGGCCTTGCAACCTTCAGGCGGCTTTGCTGTAAAGATTAAAACCGTCAAGGCTGTCATTGATAAGCGACTGGCAGATTTCTTCAACTTCGTCGTCACTGAGCGGGTGGAGAAACTGCTCATTACGCTGTTTAACTTCCTGGCAACGGGCCAGACGCAGCTGTCGGTAGAGTTCATCCAGGTCCACATTAAAATCATCCGAATACTCGTTACAAAGGTTGGTGAGTTCTTCCGGCCCGTGTTCGAGTTCGTCGATGGCGATGCCTTCCTGAAGTTTAGCGGCCTGCTTGAAAAAGTCATCATGGGGTGGCAACTGGCTCATGCACCAGTGCCAGCCGCCAGCGGCGCCTTCCAGCGTTGCGCCAAAAATTTGCGCAACCCAGGGGTGCTGGGTCTGGATATAGGGGACATGCCCGGCCAGGTATTTATGATGTTCCGGCCAGCGATCTTTCATTGCGAGCATGGAGTCATCGAGGGCCATCTGCCCATTTTCAACGTTCGCGACGACGTACCGATAGACATCCGGCACCGGGATTTCAGTGTTCTCACCGATGGTCCGGTTGACCAGGTTGTAATAGGCCTGAAAGTGGGCGACTTCCTCTTTCACCGTTTCAAAATAGGCATCCATCTCGCGGCCATCGGCGCCGTTTCGAATGGCCTCTTTGGCTTTGTCGGAATGCAGCATGATGGCACCGAACTCTTTACCCATCTGCAGGCAGAGCCAGTTCATGTCACGCTCCGGGGTTCGGTTGGCGATGTAGGCCTGAATAACCTTGTTAACTGCTTCGGCACCCTGGTCGAGAATGCGCGTAATGTTGTTCTGAATTTCGTTGGCTGTGGTCATGATGATTTCTCCTCGTTACAAATCTGGTTAACCGGGCTTTATCGCCTGTCCGGTCGCCCCGATGGTTGTCAGGCGGCGTTAGGGATGGTTGCCCCGGCTGCATCGAGCTCGTCACCCAGTTTCTTGATGCCTTCGTAAAACAGGGTGGCAGCATTGAGGGCCGTGTCGAGCCCGGCTAATACGTCTTCGGCCAGTTCGTCGGTGGTGACATGGCTACGAATGGGTCGCCAGACTTTTTTACCGGCATGTTCCATGTCGGCGATCTGGTGGTAGGAGAAGAAAAATACCTGCTTCTCGGTTAATCCCAGGTCAGACTGCCATTTGCGGTAGTCCATGCTGGTCTGGCCTTCATAGGCGGTGAGCACAAACTCTTCCAGCGAGGTGGAGAGCCAGCCAATAATCCAGTGGCGGTTGCGACAGAGGTTTTCGGTGATGTTGTTGTATAGGTCTACCTTGGGTACCGGCTGAGCGTTATTGAGCTGCTCGTCAGTGAGACCGATGGTGCGGCCCATTTCCCAGAGGATTTTGGTGTGTGCAGCCTCGATACCCTTATCGTAAACCAGCTCTTCGAGCATCTGACCGATGGTTTTACGGACAATCGCCTGATCCGGGCAGCGGCTCATCCACGCGGGGCGCCAAACGGAACTGAACAGGCGATTACGGATGGAGTGTTGTAGCATCCAGGCCTGTGCCTGACCGGGGGTCAGTTTTTCGTGAAACCAGCTCCAGTCGGCAGCCGCAGCCACGCAACGTTCAGCAATTACTTCGACAATATCGTCACCGGGTGTTGCCATGGTGTTTTCCTCTCCCTGTTTCTTTAGAAAATTTGTATTTTCGGCTCAGCTTTATTCTTAAAATTGTGGCCAGCCGTTAATCTTCGCGCCTCGCTTCCAGGACTGTCAAGCGATGATGGTCAGGCAGCTGCCAGTTTTGCGCCGGCCGCGTCGAGTTCATCCCCCAGCTCACTAACCCCCCGGTAAAACAGGGTGGCGGCATTGAGTGCGGTGTCAAGCCCAGCCATTACATCGGCCGCCAGTTCCTCGGTTGTGACGTGTTTTTGCAGGGGACGCCAGACTTTTTTGCCGGCGTGCTCCATATCGGCCTGTTCATGGTAGGTGAAGAAAAACAGTTGCTCTTCGGTCAGTCCGAGATCCTTCATCCATTTTTTGTAGCTCATGTTGGTTTCCTGTTTGCCGTTAAGGGCAACCAGTACAAATTCATCGATTGACGTAGAAAGCCAGCCAATTATCCAGTGACGCCGGTTACAGAGGTTTTCCTGAATGTTGCAGTAGAGGTCGATAATCGGCGTGGGTGTCGCCTCGGTTAATTGCCGGTCCGTCAAACCAACATTGCGCCCCATTTCCCAGAGTATTTTGGTGTGAGCGGCCTGAATATTGTCATCATAAACCAGCTCTTCGAGCATCTGGCCGATGGTTTTACGCACGATGCCCTGGTCCGGGCAGCGGCTCATCCAGGCCGGTCGCCAGGCCGAGCTGTAGAGACGATTGCGGATGGAATGCTGGAGCATGAACGCCTGGGCCTTCCCAGGGGTCAGATCCTCCATAAACCAGGCCCATTCCTGACATTTTTCAACGCACCGATCAGCAATTTGATCAATGATGGTGTCTCCAGGTGTGGTCATGGTTAGCCCTCCTCAATGATGTGGTTTAATTCAGGGTTTACATTCTTTGATGGCTATCTGATCATCGCTGGCCAGGTCTGTCAATTGCGGGGCTGTCGGTGGTGTGTCCGATCAATAAAGAGGGGAAGCAAGCAATGAAATTTGGTCTTTTTTATGAAATGCAGGGGGCTGCAAGCCGCTCTGATCAAGCGCTTTACAATGAGCACCTGGACCAGTTTGAGCTGGCGGATGAACTTGGCTATGACTGTCTCTGGTTAGCCGAGCTGCATTTCAATCGCGGCTATTCGGTGATGCCTAATCCCAATCTGGCGCTGGCGGCGGCGAGTCAGCGGACCAAAAATATTCGCCTTGGCACCGGCATATCCGTATTGCCAATTAACCACCCGCTACGGTTGGCGGAAGAAATTGCGACACTGGATCTTATGAGCGGTGGCCGGGTGGACTGGGGCATCGGCCGCGGTCACCCGATGACCGGTATTTATGACCATTTTGGTATCGATATTGAAACCAGCAAAGCCTGCTTTCGTGAATCGCTGGACATCATCCGAAAGGCCTGGAGCGAAGAGCGCTTCTCTTTCGATGGTCAGTTTTATCAGATTGACGATGTGGGGGTGGTCCCCAAGCCCCTCCAATCTGGCGGGCCCGAAACATTTGTCTCCGCTTTTAGTCCCGACACCTTTGCGCTGGCGGCGGAGTATGGGACGCACCTGTTTCTGCCGGCTCAGGTTACCCCCGCGCCCATGATCAAACAGGCAATCGAAGGGTTTCACGCCCAGCTTGATGCTCAGGGCCGCGATAAAGCCAACCATCGTACGCCGGTGCTGCTGCCAGTCTATATTGACGAGGACGGTGACCGTGCACGGCGTGATATCGAACGGGCGATGATGAGTTATTACGAGATCATCGAATCGATGATGGGCGATATGATGGCCCGTCTACAGCGCAAGCATGCTGAGTTCCCGGATAGTTATAAAGGCTATCTACAACTGGGTGATGTGGTTGACGGGCTAACCTATGAAACCGTGTGCAGCGAATTTGCTATTTTTGGGTCGCCAGAGGAAGCAGTTGATCGACTCCAGGCTTATCAGGAAGCAACCGGGGTAGACGATTTCATCCTCTGGACCAATGTCGGCGCCATGCCCCATGACAAGGTCGCCAACTCGATGAAGTTATTTGCTGAAAAGGTGATGCCGAAGTTAGGTTAGTTTCCCCGCCGAATGGAAGATAAGGTAACACTGGAGTTTTTCCATGACCCTCTGTGCGCATGGTGTTATGCCATGTCGCCCAGGGTGCGGCGGCTAGTGGTTGATTTTCCGCAGCTGGAGGTGGCGCATCGAGGATTTGCGTTGGCTCCCGATCCATCGGCTATTGAGAAAATATTCGGTGATAAGGCCAGGGGACGGCGGGAAATTCTCGACCACTGGCGCGCCGCCAACGAAAATGACGACGGCCACCGAATGAATCCTGACCTGATGGCCGATCAGCCTTTTGACTATCCCTGGTCATTACCGCCATTGCTGGGCTGTGAGGCTGCGCGGCAGCAGGGTGGCGATGCGGCCTACTGGGACTATTTCGACGAGATTCAAAAACTCCATCTGACCGAGTGTCGCAATATTGTCGATGCCGAGGTTTTGGCTGACTGTGGCACGCGGGTGGGTCTGGATAGCAATCTGCTAATGGCCGCTATTGCAGACCCGGCGATTCAAACCCTGGTCGAACAGGACATGGCGCGAGCTCATGTGTTTGGTTTGCGTGGGGTGCCAGCTCTGGTGCTGGATGGGCAGTTGGTAGCCCAGGGAGCGCTGTCGTGGACCGAACTTGCCAGTAATACTCAGCAGGTTCTTGGACAGTTATAAATGACCTGAATTCACCGCGAAATTGACCTTGATTAGTTACACGATCAACGGCTGCCAATAGAATGGATATCCCAGCATTTAAGGAACGCAGATGACTACTCCTAATGACGTAAAGAAGCGGCTTGAGCAGCGTAAACAGGAACTCGAAGAACGCATCAGCAAGATTAGTGATGACGTTCGTCACGTGAATCGACCAGTAGAAACGGATTCCGCCGAAGCAGTGGTAGATCATGAAAACGATGAGGTAGTCGACGCATTGGGTAATGCGGCGGTGGATGAGCTGACGGCCGTCAATCGCGCCCTGCAGCGGCTAGAGGCCGGTGATTACGGGGTCTGCGATAGTTGTGGGAAAACGATATCGGCAGAACGGCTCGAAATACTCCCCGATGCCCAGAAATGCGTCGAATGTGCAGACTAAAGGCTTAAACGGGTTAAATTCCTGGGCGGGTTAATGGCACGGCAGAATGGTGTATATTTAAACAGTTTCAGTTAACGGACTGGTATTACGCCATGGAAACCCTTACCCGCCGTCAGGCAGAAATCCTGGAGATGATCCGTACATGGATCGACGAGCAGGGCGCGCCGCCGACTCGGGCAGAAATTTCTCGTAGTTTCGGTTTTCGGTCTCCTAACGCGGCAGAGAGCCATTTACGAGCCCTGGCGCGTAAAGGCGCTATCGAACTGCAGGGGGGCACCTCCCGAGGTATTCGTCTTCCCCGCACCGCCTCAAAACCAGTGGGTTTGCCGTTGGTCGGCCGAGTGGCGGCAGGTGAACCGGTGCTGGCCATTGAACACCTCGAGGAGTCCTATCCCCTGGAGGCAGACTTTTTTAAACCGGCTGCCGATTACCTGTTGCGGGTGCAGGGCATGAGTATGCGCGACGCCGGCATGCTCGATGGCGACCTGCTGGCCGTGCACAGTACTAGTGAGGCTAGTAACGGTCAGATTGTCGTCGCTCGGCTCGATGGTGAAGTGACCGTGAAACGGTTTTCGCGCCAGGGAGACCGGGTGACGTTGCAACCGGAGAATAGTGAGTATTCACCTATTGAGGTTGATCTGAGTCGCCAGAAATTGACCATCGAAGGGTTAGGCGTGGGTCTGATCCGGCACGGCATGGCGTTTCCGGCATAGCCGTCATTGGAGCAATAATTTCATCTGGCCCGTCGCGACTGAAGTCGCTCCTACAGAAGATGGGGGCGGAGTGGTGTTTACCGTAGGAGCGACTTCAGTCGCGATTTGGACGGTGGCCACAAACTGAACGTTGCGGCATAAACGTTTAGCTTGTAGGAGCGACTTCAGTCGCGATTGCAGCGTTCATCGGAGCCTCTGGTCGCGACTCAAGTCGCTCCTACAAAAACCCCGTGAGCTTATTTCTTAGAGATTAATAATTTCTTTGTCCTCGATATCCCAGTTGCTGCCATTTGCCGTCAGTTGATAAATGATCGGGGTGCCGGTGGGGATTTCTACCTTAACGATTTCTTCGTCGCTAATGCCTTCAAGGTGTTTGGTTAACGCCCTTAGCGAGTTCCCGTGCGCAGCAATGAGCACGGACTGGTTATCCCGAAGTAGCGGTTCGATGGTGGACTGGAAAAAAGGTACCACTCGTTCGCAGGTGTCTTTCAGGCTCTCACCGTTCGGTGGGGGAGTGTCGAAACCCCTGCGCCAGGTCATGAACTGTGCTTCACCATGCTCGGCAAGCACTTCGTCCTTATTTAACCCCTGTAGGTCACCGTAATGGCGTTCGGCCAGCTCCGTGTGGTGCAAGTGGACCGGTAATTCGCTCGCCGTGGGAGGGTATTTTTCGCGGGGCACAGTGCCGTCCGCCGGTAAAAATATGGGGGTCTGGCTGGCTGTATTAAAACGTAGCACCATCTGTAAGGTAGAGATTGCCCGCTGCAGGTGGGAGCTAAAGGCGACATCAAATCGGGTTTCTGCCAGATAACGTCCGGCCCGTTCGGCTTCCTGCCAGCCTCTTTCAGCCAGCGGCACATCGACCCATCCGGTAAATCGGTTTTCCGCGTTCCAGACCGATTGTCCGTGTCGAATTAATACCAGTTTTGAGGCCATTGATTTTGATTTCCGTTAGTGATTAAAAAGGTAGAGGCCGGGCCACCGAGGGTCCGGCTAGGGCAATACGCATTGTACTGCCTATCACAAAGTTGAAGGCTGCCTGGATCAACCAGAAACGAGTTTACACGGCCGTTATTTCTTCCCAGACCGCGTCCAGTGTGGGCGTTAGCCAGGCAGAGAGCTGGCCGTGGATTATTTTCCTGGCCGGCGCTGGTTCTCGTTGCGGTGTCGCCCACACCGGCTCGGGAAAATGACGATCCTGTTCAAAGCGAGGTATCACGTGCCAGTGCAGGTGAGCCACCTGATTACCGAGGGATGCCAGGTTGATTTTGTCCGGTTTCAACTGGTCAATTAACACCCGCTCTACCGCAAAGACAATCGTCATCAGCTGGTTACGCTGGGCTGGATTGAGTTGGGACATTTCGGTCTGGTGTTGCCGCCAGATCACCCGGCAAAACCCGGGATAATCCGGCTCCTGTGCATTGATGACACTGATCTGGTCACATTGCCACAGAATCGGCAGGGTATTGGGATCGCAGAGCGGGCAGGGGGTGGTCAATTTAGATGGCTCCAGTAATATGGGGGCTGTTCTCACTGACCCCTATTGTAAGGAAATTTAATGGCCGATTCCCTCATCCCTCACATCACCGTCGAACCGACCAGCGAGGCGCAGTTTGCGGTGGTCTGGCTACACGGTCTTGGTGCCAGCGGTCACGACTTTGAACCCATCGTGCCGGAGTTGAAACTACCCGCGTCGATGCCGGTGCGGTTTATCTTTCCTCATGCGCCGGAGCGGCCGGTGACCATCAACAACGGCATGCGCATGCCGGCCTGGTACGACATTACCGGTCTCGATTTTGATAAGCGCGCTGACATGGAAAGTTTTGCCAGCTCAGGTCAGTTGGTCGAGGCCTTCATTAGCGATCAGGTCGAAAAAGGAATTCCGGCAGAGAATATTCTGCTCGCCGGATTCTCCCAGGGCGGTGCTCTGGCATTGCATACTGGATTGCGTTATCCCAGGCGGCTCGCCGGAGTGATGGCACTTTCCACCTATCTGGCCACCGGCACGACCCTGGCGGACGAAGGCAGTGATGCCAATCGAGATACGCCGATTCTGTATGCCCACGGGTTACAGGACCCGATGATTCCCATCGGTCAGGCGATGAAATCTCGCGACCGCCTGAAGGAGCTCGGTTACGACGTCGAGTGGCATCAATACATGATGGAACACAATGTCTGCGTGGACGAAATTAGCGATATTTCGCGCTGGCTACAGTACTGCTTTAGCAATAAAACCGGAGAGGAATAGCCCATGCAATGGCCCGCTGTAATACTTGCCCTACATCTGCTTGCCGCCGTCATCTGGGTGGGCGGAATGTTCTTTGCCTACGTGATTTTGCGTCCGGCGCTTGGTTCGCTACAGCCGCCGCAACCGCTGCTGCTATGGCGTCAGGTGTTTCCGCGCTTTTTCATCTGGGTCTGGGGCACCATGATCTGGCTGGTGGCCAGCGGCTACTGGATGCTGTTTGCCGTTTATGGCGGTTTTAAGGGGGCCTCGCCGCTGCTGCACGTCATGAATGGCCTGGGCCTGGTGATGGTGGTGCTGTTCGTCTGGCTCTATGTGCGCCGTTGGCCGGCGTTTCGTCAGGCGGTTGATAACGGTGACATGGACGCTGCCACGTTGGCGCTGGGCAAAATACGTCACATCATCGCCGTAAATCTAATCCTGGGATTAATTAACTGTGCCATCGGCGGCCTGACTCCCTGGGTGGGGATTTAATTTTCCGATTGCCGAGGGCAAACGACATGAGCGCATCACCGGTACTCCACGCCACCGCCCAGTTGCGTGACGTTCGTCTGCATTACGTCACCTGTGGGTTTACGGACCAGACCACCCGGGCGGTGATGCTGCTCCATGGCTGGCCGCAGAGCTGGCACGAATGGCGCCACGTAATGCCCGAGCTGGCCGAGGACCATGCGGTAATTGCGGTGGATCTCCGCGGACTGGGCGATTCGAGTAAACCGGTGGTCGGCTACGACAAGATGACCCTGGCTGCTGATTTGATCGAACTGGCAGGGCAACTGGGGTTAACTCAAATTGCGGTAGTCGGTCACGACTGGGGCGGTGCCGTCGCCGCTGCCCTGGCGCTGCAGCAACGCCAGCTAGTCACTCATCTGGCCATGCTCGATATTGTCTTACCCGGTATTCCATTACCGGGGATGGGTGATGGTCTGGGTGGCTACTGGCACATGCAGTTCCATCAGGTGATGGACCTGCCCGAGGCGCTAGTGACAGGACGAGAAGAAACCTATATCCGCTGGTTTTTTAGTAATTTTGCCCATAACCCGGCGGCGATTAATCCCGAAGACGTGGCCGAATACGTGCGCTGCTTGCAACAACCTGGCGCGCTACGTAGTGGTTTTGGTTATTACCGAGCCATGGGTGACGATGCTGTTGCCTTTGCTGAGGCGGCCAGGACCCCGCTGGATTGCCCCGTGCTGGCACTGGGCGGCGCCCAGAGCATTGGTGCCGGGGTCAAACTCTGTGCTGAGCAATTTGCCAATAATGTAATTGGAGGAGTCATCGACCACTGCGGTCACTGGATTCCTGAGGAAAAACCCGCCGAACTGCTCGCTCAACTGCGTCAATTTCTAGCATGATAGTCCGGTGGGTAAGGCGGGGTTTGTGAGCCCGCCAGGCCCGTTTGAAGAAAACCTGGTGGATAAAAATGGCGTCAATCATTCCGTGCTGATGTTTGACCCCGATACGGGCAGAGCCCCCGCCGGGGTACCCGCAGATTAACAGCGTGAACCAACGATGTTGGTTTGATCATCATTCAGGCAGGCCCCTCGACCGCCGATTTATCGCCGGTTGATGTCCGGCTTGATGCCTTACGCTAAGGAGCAACGGGGATGAAAAAGAAAAGAATCGTGGTGATAGTGATTCTGTTATTAATCGTGGTGGCGGGGGTGCAATTCTGGCCCCGGCACCAGCGGATTGGTGATGACGCTACAGCAGTGATCTACGGCAATGTTGAGATTCGAGAAGCCAAGCTAGCTTTTAATGGTAGTGAACATGTCAGGGAAATTCTGGTAGAGGAGGGTGATCGCGTTACCCAGGGGCAGGTGTTGGCGCTGTTAGATACCGAATTACTCGATGCCCAGCTGGCTGAGATGCAGGCAACTCTGCAGGCCCAGCAGCAGGTGGTAGCAAAACTCAACGCCGGTAGTCGACCGGAAGAAATTCTTGAGGGTGAGGCCCAACTTAAGTCCGCGAAAGCCTATGCTAAATCGACTAACGATAGCTATCAGCGCATACGCACAATGTTGGCGAAAAATCTGGCTGCAGAAGAAGACGTTGAGAACTTGCGCGCTCAGGCGGATATGGCCCAGGCGCGGGCGGAGGTGGCGAAACAGGCGCTTGTCCTGCTCAGGCTCGGTCCACGAGCCGAGGACATTGCCATTGCTCAGGCTCAGTTACTGGCACGCCAGGCAGCGTTAACTGCCGCACAGCAACGTCGTAAAGACGCCATTCTCGTTGCCCCCGCAGATGGCGTGATTCGTGACCGAATTCTTGAACCTGGAGACATGGCATTTCCGTCTATGCCGGTCCTGACTCTTGCTTTTACCCAGCCGGTCTGGGTCCGGGCTTACCTGCCTGAATCCATGCTTGGTCGGGTTAAGCCTGGCGCCCGGGCAACCATTCAAACGGATAGTTATCCGGACAAGTCTTATTCTGGCTGGGTGGGATTTATCTCACCGACGGCCGAGTTCACCCCCAAGACAGTACAAACTCCTGAACTGCGTACCCGGCTGGTCTACTCAATGCGCGTGATTACCTGTAACCCCCAGGACGAACTGCGTTTGGGGATGCCGGTGACGGTCAGCCTGGTGCTCGATCAGACCATCGCGGACGGAAATACCAATCACTGTGGGGAATAAGGGTGGTCACTGCAGCCCTGGTATTTGCGGATGTCACTAAGACATTTAGCCGCTCAGCTGAGGAAATTATTGCGCTCGACGGAGTGAGTTTTAGTACACAACCGGGTTCAGTGACCGGGTTAATTGGTCCGGATGGTGCCGGCAAAACCACGCTTATGCGGCTGGCGGCAACCTTGCTGCAGCCGGATCACGGTCAGGTCAGGGTGATGGGCCTGGCAAGTGATTCCGATTCCGTGTCGGTGAGATCGTTGGTGGGGTATATGCCACAACGCTTTGGGCTCTATGAAGATCTCAGCGTAGCGGAGAACCTGGATCTCTATGCCGACCTTCAGGGTTTGCCGGTGGCCTCTCGTCAGGCCCGCTATGCACAATTGATGCACATGACAGGCCTGGCCCCATTTATGGCTCGCCTCGCCGGTAAGCTCTCCGGAGGGATGAAACAAAAACTTGGGCTGGCCTGTGCGTTACTACGATCACCTCAATTACTGTTGCTGGATGAAGCTACTGTTGGCGTCGATCCGGTCTCGCGACGGGAACTATGGCAGATCGTCTACCAGCAGGTAGAAGCGGGTATGAGTGTGTTGCTAAGCACCGCGTATCTGGATGAAGCTGAGCGATGCGATCAGGTCGTTTTACTGCACCAGGGTAAGGTGCTGGGTTGGGGTGCGCCAGAGGAGTTTAGTCAGGCATTGAAGGGGCGTACTTACCAGGTAACCGCCGCCAGTTTGCCTCCCCGCCGGCTACAACCGCTGTTGAGTTCAGCGCCTGGAGTGGTGGATGCTGTGGTGGATGGTGACGCTGTCCGCGTAGTGATGGCAACCGCGGAAGTACCTGACATCGATACCTTTTTGAGAACCAATGCCCAGCCAGCATTATCGGCATCGGTTTTGCCAGTAGAACCCCGGTTTGAAGATGCTTTTGTGGCCCGTCTCATGGTTACCCCGCAGAAACGTCGGAGTCCATTGTCGATGGATTCAGTGAAGCGGGTTGCGCAACCCGGTTCTGCTGATGCAGTCATTGTGGTGCAGGATTTGATGCGCAGATTTGGAGATTTTGTTGCCGTCAACCGGGTGAGTTTTAGTGTTCAGCGGGGAGAGATTTTTGGCCTGCTTGGTGCTAATGGGGCAGGTAAGTCGACTACTTTTAGAATGCTCTGTGGCCTGCTGCCATCCTCCAGTGGTGAGGTCTCGGTAGTGGGCCAGGACCTGCGGCGAGCGGCAGCCAGCGCCCGCAGTCATATTGGCTATATGGCTCAAAAATTTTCGCTCTATGGGGATCTGTCGGTAATGCAGAATCTGCGGTTTTTTTCCAGTGCCTACGGCCTGAGCGGAAAGCAGCAGCTGGCGCGTATCGACTGGGCCATCGACACGTTCGAACTGGAAAACTATCTGGATGAGAACTCTGGTAGTTTGCCCCAGGGGTACAAACAGAGGTTAGCGTTTGCTGCGGCACTGATGCACGAGCCCGATATTTTGTTTCTTGACGAGCCCACCTCTGGAGTCGACCCGTTGGCGCGACGGGAATTCTGGCAACAAACGAATGCCCTCGCCGAAACAGGTGTGACGATACTGGTGACCACCCATTTTATGGATGAGGCTAATTACTGCGATCGACTGGTGATTATGGCTGCGGGTGAGGTGCTGGCGGAGGGCTCGCCGGAGCAGATGAAAGCCCGGGTTCGGAGCGCAGCCCTACCAGCGCCGACCATGGAAGATGCTTTTATCCATCTGGTCGAGGGCCAGGACAAGGTCGTCTTATGAGGGTTGCTTCGCAGATGCGGCTGCACGGTATGATCCGCAAGGAGAGTCTGCAGATACTGCGTGACCCATCAAGTATCGCTATTGCCTTTATTATGCCGGTGGTGCTGCTGTATCTATTTGGCTATGGGGTCTCACTTGACGCGCGAGATATTCCTGTCGGCATTGTCATTGAACATCCGGATGCTGCCAGCGAAGCCTTTGCTGGTGTATTCGATCAGTCGGCGTTTTTTTTGCCTCAGCGGTTTGATGCCATACAGTCTGCTCGAGAGGCGCTGGACGCTCGGGATATTCAGGCCATTATCTGGTTGCGGAACGACTTTTCTTCGCGGCTTTTTTCGGGGCAGGAAGCGCCAATAAGCGTTATCGTCAATGGTGTAGACTCGAATCAGGCGAATATCACCCGGGGTTATATTCAGGGTGCATGGCTCGCGTGGTTGGGACATTTTTCGGCTGCTCAGGGGCGTGCTTTGCCAATACCGGTGATGTTGGAGCAGCGCGTCTGGTTTAACGCGGAGCTATCGAGTCAGCTATTTCTGGTGCCTGGGTTGATTGCTATCGTGATGACCCTGATTGGTTCGTTATTGACAGCGATGGTGGTCGCCCGGGAGTGGGAGCGGGGCACCATGGAAGCATTGATGGCCACCCCTATGCACATGGGTGAAATGCTGGCGGGAAAGCTAATCCCTTATTTCGTACTCGGCATGGGTGGCATGCTTTTCAGTGTGGCGCTGGCTGTATGGCAGTTTCATGTACCGTTGCGTGGCTCATTCTGGTTGTTACTGGTCAGTTCTTCACTGTTCATGTTAGTGGCCCTGGCCATTGGGCTGCTGATTTCGGTGGTTGCAAAAAATCAGTTTGTGGCCGGGCTAGTCGCCATTATTACGGCTTTCCTGCCGGCGTTTATTCTATCTGGATTTCTGTTTGATATTCATTCAATGCCGGTGGTGGTGCAGTGGTTAACCTACCTGATCCCGGCACGCTACTTTGTAGCGTTACTGCAAACTCTGTTTCTCGCCGGCGATGTATGGCCTGTGGTGCTGACCAATCTGGGGGCACTCGCGCTAATGTTGCTGGTCTTTACCCTGTTAGTGTGGCGCAAAACCGGCCGCGGACTTGATGACTAGCCTACCGAATACGCCTGCCGGTTTTGGTACCGGGCTGATTATTGGTGCTTCAGGCATTAATAAGTTAAATCTTTCGACAAACAATGATGAACATTAGCCAGATTCTAGCGCTTACCCAGAAAGAGTTTCTGGCGTTACTGCGCGATAAACGTAGCCGAGTAGTGTTGATTGTGCCCCCGGTGGTGCAACTACTTGTATTTGGTTTTGCCGCCACCTATGACCTCAATCAGGTTCCGGTGGCGGTTTTTAACCAGGATCGTGGCAGCGAATCCCGTGAACTGATTGCCAAAATCAGTGGTTCACCGAATTTTGAAGTGGTTAAAGAGATTAACCACGACAATGAAATCGCCCCGTTGGTCAACAACCGAGAGGTGTTGATGGTGGTGCATATTGAACAGAACTTCAGTGCCCATCTGCACCGTGGTGAGCCCGCCTCGTTACAGGCGATTCTAGATGGGCGTAACTCGAATACCGCAATGATTGCAATGAACTACCTGCGCACCATCCTGTTTGACTACAATCGAAACTGGCTGCTGACCCGCAGCCAGACTGCTCCCAGGGTAAGACTCGAAACCCGCTCCTGGTATAACGAAAATCTACTTTCGCGCTGGTTTATCGTGCCTGGCATTATGGGCCTGCTGATGTTGGTAGTGGCGCTGCTAGTCACTGCTCTTTCGGTTGCTCGCGAGCGCGAGGCTGGGACATTCGATCAGCTTCTGGTTACCCCGCTACAACCCATAGAAATACTTATTGGCAAGGCTATTCCCGGCCTCATCATTGGTTTGTTAGAGGCGACATTGATTCTGGCTATTTCAGTTGCGCTGTTTGATATCCCTTTGCGTGGCGATCTCGGCGCACTCTATCTGGGGGTGGTACTGTTTCTGTTGGCAGTGGTGGGGGTCGGGCTGATGATCTCGTCGATTGCCATGACCCAGCAGCAGGCGATTCTCGGGGCGTTTTTTTTTCTGGTGCCGGCAATCGTGTTATCGGGGTTTTCCACCCCCATCGCCAACATGCCTGACCTGGTGCAGTACCTGACCTACCTTGATCCGCTTCGGTATTTCCTGGTGATTGTTCGAGGCGTAGCCCTGGAAGGTAACAGTTACGATATGCTGATTAATCAATATTGGCCTATGCTTATCATTGGTGTCGTGTCGCTAACCACTGCAGGGTGGTTGTTTCGGCGGCGAATGTACTGACCGGCCTGTGAACGCCGAGCGAGTAATTTGTTAACAGTGTGCGTGGCGGCATGATTGAGAAGTGCGGTCGCTGGTTACCGGAAGAGAAGTCGGCGGATTTACCGGCTGAGTCGCATAATTTCCTGTAGGTGTTGACCTACTGTCAGCGGGGTGCAGGGTTGAACCTTTGGCAGAAATTTAACCGCTGGTAAGTCTTTGAAATCCGCGTCCTGGGTCCATACGGTGGCATATAAGCTCTGGGCAGTTGCATAGATAATACTGTCTGGCATCGGTAACTTGTGATGCAGACTGATTCTGGCCGCTTCTGTACAGATTGTGGGCGTGAGCTCCATTATTCATCCCTTCTGAATGGCTGCCAGGACCTGCAGCAAATGGTTCTCGTCACTCTCCCGAAGAATTCTAAGAATTTGTTTCCCCTGTCCCACATCCCGAGAGTCGGTCTTCCCGGTAATCCGAACCCAGACTTGCACCGGTGATTGCTTTGAGATCTTGTTACTGCGTTGGATAGGCAGTCCCAGATTTACTAACTAGTCGCAGTAATCAGCAGTGAAACGTTTAATTATCTTGTAAACAGGCTCTTCAACCACCGTATCGTATTCAGCGGCCATCATTCGTAGCATCCGGTCTAAACCCGGTGTCACTGCGCTGATCCGGTAAGTTTTTCCAAGGGTGAAAAACCGGATGGGTCTAAGCAAGGATCTCCACCCACCCCCCAAGTGAGTGACGAAATTGACTGCCTGAATCGGTAATTCATCATGAATGCCTGGTCCATCGAGGGTTATTGTGTGTTCCTCTCGATCGACCCATACGGAGTGATAGACCCGTACTCTTGGCAGTACCGCAACGAGAACGAGCATTAGTAGAGAATAAACAGTAATTTCTACTCCGCTTTCTGTCGCAATACCTGAGGTAAGACCCTCGAACGCCATATAGAAGCTGCCACTAAGAATCAGAAAAGCCGCCAGGTAATGCAGGATCAACCAGGAAGGAACGACCTTGAGTACAAAGGACTCATCCGTATCTAGATCGCACTGCCTGCCCATTCAGTTCCTCAGAAAGTTACCTGGGTAAATTCTTTTTAAGTCTGGACATTGAACATCTAGCCGGGCGCGAGAATGTAGTCTGCGATTACGTCTAGCTCGCCATCGGTAATTTCGGTGGGCCGAAACGGCGGCATTTCCAGCAGCCCTCCGCGGACGATAGTTTTGATGTAACCGGCAGTAAGGTCTGCGCGACCTTTGATCACGGCTTTGTCGGGTCCCAGTTTTTCTGCCAGTAACAGGGTCGCCGGGTGTCCCGGCCCCGGGGCATGGCAGGACTGGCAATGGCGTTGGTAGATCTGCTCGCCGCTGCGAGCAGCCGTTGTTTCGACGACTGCTACTGTAACTTCGTCCTGGGCGAGTGGTTCTGTGGTGACCGGCTGTTCTTCTTCGCTGGAACAGCCGACAAGGGTGATCAGCAGCGCGAGCGTTGTTATCGGCGTTAATTTTTTCATCATCCGCTCCGGTTAGTCGCCGTTGCCTTGCGGGTTGCCCTTCTGATCTTCTGGCCAGCCGCTGGGCCAGATGCCAGATTTACCCGGCGATAGAATGCCTGCCGGATCGAGAATGTCCTTGAGTTTCTGGTTGAGCTTTGCGAGGCCGTTATCCATGTTGTTGTAGGTGCCGGCCACCAGGTCCATGTATTCGAGATTGGCTTTGAGCTCGCCGAAGCCGAGTCGGGCGGCTTCCAGAATAATCTCCCGGGAGCAGGCGTCGGCGCGCTGGCGTTCGTCTTCATCCCTGGGGTCAAAGGCGAGAATCAGCATGTGAATCTGGGCGCGCCCCGCGGCGACGAATTCGGTGAGGTAATCGAACCCGTATTTCTCAAAAATTTTTGCCATGTTTTCGTAGCTAGTGGTGGCGTGGGCACCGGAGCTGGGGGTTAGCGGGGTGAAGTTGAGATGACCGCCGCCGCCCCAGTTGACCATGGCAAATTCGCTCATGTTGGGTTCGCCGCGCATTAATTTTTCGCGGTAATTCCAGCTCACGTCATTGTCGGGTCGGTCACCCTGTTCGAAGGCTCTGGCCCCGGGAATGCTGAGCAGCGCCTGTTTAACCATGGGCCAGGTGATGGCAATGGTCTCGTCGGTGCCATAAAGCGCGCCGTAAACATTCCAGGCGCCGACATCAAAGTCTTTATACATCTGTTGCCAGACAGGTTCCGGCACGGGTGTGCGTTCGGTCCAGTAGTCTTCCCGGTTGGCCTGCACGCAACAGGTGTAGCGCCCATGTTCCACCAGCGGAGAGTTGGGAATCACCTGATTGATTTTAAGGGGCCGCAGAATCTCCATGATCTGGTGGAGATCTTCATCGCGCTCGTAGGTGAATAGAAAAGGTTTATAGGCGGGTGGCTCGGGCATTAGCCAGAATCCGGCCTTGGTGATAATGCCAAAGTTGCCCTGGGTGAACATGCCATCCAGATAAGGCCCGTAACCATATTTGACGATGTGCGGGGTTTTACTGCCGTTCATTGCCCAGGGGCCGGTGCGCACCACTGAGCCGTCGGAGAGCACCACCTCGGTGCCATTTTGGAAGGTGAAATGATCACCATAAGGGGTGTAGCCGGCACCGTGTTCGTGGGCGTTGCCGATAAGCCCGCCCCAGCCGGGGGCGGCGCAGTCAATCCAGAGTTTGTAGCCTTTTTCCTGAATGTGCTGGTAGAGCTGGTAGTAGGAGACTCCTGGCTCGACCACCGCGTAGGCGAGATCTTCGTTGACCTCGATGATGCGGTTCATGCGCTTCAGGTCCAGGTGGACATAACCGCTTTGCATTACCGCAGGGCCGCCGTAGGCAAAATTGCGGCCATTCCCGGTACTCCACAGGGGCAGCGAGTAGGCCCGGGCGATTGTTAGCACCGCCTGTATCTCTTCCACGGAGGCTGCTGCCACCGCGATCGACGGTACCCGGTAGTCAATCGGTTTGGCGGACATTCGGTCCAGGTAGGGTTGCAGTTCGGTGTCAGCATCCATGAATACCCACTCCTCGCCGACCACCTGCTGCAGTTCCTTTACCGCCTGGTCAAATCTGGCAGGGTCCATCCCCTGTGGGTAATAACGTTTCATTTTTCCCCCTGCGCCTGAGTGGGTACCGGTAGACGAATGAATTTAATCAGAGCTTCGAGTTCATCGTCGCTAATCTCGGTTTTGCGAAAGCCAACCATCTCCAGATAGCCCATGCGCACTATCTGGCGCAAGTATTCCGGAGTGAGATCCTGGCGTCCGCGGATGGCTGCGAGTTCCGGGCTGCGGGTGTAGCTTAGTCTCAGGGTGCCGGGGTGTTCTTCAATGCCCGCGGCGTGGCAACCCTCGCAATAAAACGCCCAGGTGCGTTCGGCCCCCTCCAGTTTTCGGGCTTCGCCGGCGCCAGATCCGCTAGCAATTAATAGCATTGCACCGGTAAGCCATGCCCGGAAGATCAAACGCGGTCTAACCATCACCGTGGCTCCCGCAACTGTTCGGGCCAGATGCCCTGTTTGCCCGGGGAAAGAATGCCATTGGGATCGAGGCCATCCTTAAGCCTTTCCTGCAGAGAGAGTAGGGCGTGATCGTTCCAGTCATAGGTTTGTGCCACCTGGTCCATAAAATCGAGGTGAGTGCGGTATTCGCCGTACCCCTCTTTAGCAAAATCCTCGATTAGCGTGTTGAACAGGTTGTAAGCCGCATCGCGCTGGCTGGCATCGGTGCGATCGAACATCAGCATTAACACCTGAATCAGCTCCCGCCAGCCAATGGCAAATTCGCCGATGTAGTCAAAACCAAACTCATTGGCGCGATCGCGAATCATTGCCCAGGACTTCATTGCCTCCGCACCATAGGGCGTGCAGATCGGCGAGAAATTAATATGGCCGCCACCGCCGATCCAGTTCATCAGGCTGAACTCGGTCATGTTCGGGATCCCGCGCATCAAATCTCGACGGTAGTCCCAGGTGGGGTCGCCCTTGCGGTCGCCCTCGTAATAAATCTCGATACCGGGAAGGGTGCGCAGGGCGGCCTCCAGAGGTTCCCATTGCAGCTTATTGAGTGGTTCCGGCCCATAGAAAGCCGCGTATAGATTCCACTCACCGATCTGGTGATCCTCGGCAATTTTTCTTCGTGCGCTGGGCGGAATCGGCCCCTTACCGCTGTAGTACTGACGGCGGGTCGCCTTAGTCGAGGCCTCCCAGATTAAATCCGCCATGATGGCACCGTTATGGGGGATGAGGTTGAGCTTGAAGGGCCGCAGAATTTCCACCAGATCGTGCAGCTGATCCTGTTTGGGGAAGGTCACCATGAACGGCATAAACCCCGGGGGTTCTGGCATGAGCCAGAACCCCATTTTGGTCACAATGCCGTAGTTGGACTGGGTAAATAGCCCATCCACATAGGGACCAAAATTGTAGGGTACGGTCTGCCAGTTATCTGAATTGGGCAGTGCTCCCTGACCGGTGCGCACGACCGTGCCGTCGGCCAGTATGACTTCCATGCCGCACTGCATGAGCATGTGAGCACCATAAGGCGTGTAGCCGCCGCCATGATCCAGTGTGTTCCCCAGCGGGCCACCCCAGCCGGGGGCGGCCGGGTCAATCCAGAGTTTGCTGCCGGTCTTCTGCAGGTGTTCGTAGAGCTGAAAATAGCTGACGCCGGGTTCCACCAGCGCATACGCCAGCTCTTCGTTTACCTCGATAATTCGGTTCATGCGCTTCAGGTCAAGCACGACATAACCGGCCTTGCGCGGTGCCGGCCCGCCGTAGGCAAAGTTACGGCCGGTGGAGATGGTCCAGAGCGGTACCCGGTAGTCGTTGGCGATTTTCAAAATCGCCTGGATCTCTTCGACCCCATCCGGTGCCACGGCCGCCGATGGCAGGTGGGCCTCATCCGGGGTTGCGCCGTAGGCAGCGCGATAGCTGCGCAGGGCCGCCTGGTCCTCGGCGAATACCCATTGCTTGCCTACCACGGCACGCATTTCTGCCACCGCCTGATTAAAGACGTCGGCGGTCAATCCCTCCGGCACCAGATTAGCCATGCCCTCTCCCCGATAGCTTTTAGAGCGTCGCAGCGGGTTGCGATGAACCGATCAATATCCGTGCGCTGCTGACTGAATAGTAGCTAACCCGTGTCAGAAGAGAAAGGCCAGCGTGCCGCGGTTAGCCGGATGAGATTCAACCTTGCACTTTTCCGGGGAAAGGGCTTAATGTCTCCGCTAACGCCAGGGGCTGTTAAGCCCCAAAATTAACTCTACGAATGGAATAACAATTATGTATGACCTGGTGATCCGCAACGGATGTGTGATTGATGGTAGTGGTGACCCGTCTCGCGTGACCGATGTGGCGGTGCAGGATGGGCTGATTGCCGAGGTGGGCAGTGGGCTTGGCCCGGCCCGCCGCGAGATCGACGCCGCTGGTCGGCTGGTGATGCCGGGTTGGGTCGATATTCATACCCATTACGACGGTCAGGCGATTTGGGACACAGAGATGGCGCCCTCGTCGCAACACGGTGTGACGACGGCCGTGTTTGGTAACTGTGGCGTGGGTTTTGCGCCAGTACGGGGTGATAGCACGCCCTACCTGATCAATCTGATGGAGGGGGTTGAGGACATTCCGGGTACGGTGCTTGATGAGGGCCTGGATTTTAACTGGGAGAGTTTTCCAGACTACCTTGATCAGCTGGCGGCGGCGGATAGAACAATGGATATTGGGGCTCAGGTACCCCACGCAGCGCTGCGTTTTTATGTGATGGGTGAGCGGGGAGCCGATCACGCTGAGCAGCCCAACGCGGATGAGATTGAAACCATGGGTCGGTTGCTGGAAGAGGCCCTTGACGCTGGCGCACTGGGTTTTAGCACGTCGCGCACGGTTAAACACCGCGCGGCCGACGGCAGTGCCACCCCTTCGTTATCGGCCGCAGAACCGGAACTGCACAGCCTGGCCCATGCCATGCGCCGTGCCGGTCGAGGAGTATTGCAGGTCAATTCTGACTTCGGCCCAGGCGAATTTGAAATTCTGCGTGCCGCGGCTGAAGTGTCTGGCCGACCCCTGTCGGTGCTTTTACTGCAGAGCGACACGACACCGGAGCTGTGGCGCGAAACCCTGAGCCAGATACATGAGGCGCGGCACGCCGGTCTGGAGGTTACGGG